>Ga0209321_10001519_pt1 | contig 15829 bp, 15 predicted proteins | sample Rifsed16ft4_FD_184012 | JGI IMG/M metagenome (GOLD analysis project Ga0209321, IMG submission 184012) | Soil microbial communities from Rifle, Colorado, USA - sediment 16ft 4 - CSP-I_5_4 (version 2) | ecosystem: Environmental > Terrestrial > Deep subsurface > Rock core/Sediment | place: Rifle... | reverse complement strand
ATTCACACCGCGAACGGTCTTTGAATCTCGATTGTGGGAATACGTGAAAACTTAGAGCGAAAGGGAGAGACTAATTACTCTATAGGAAACTCTTTGGTTGTGTTGATTATCCTCGGCGTTTTCATCACTTCGATAAAGCTTGGCGTCACAGCTCCGGTGGGCTTATCCCCCAATCGGTTTCGTCATGAACGTAGCGCTCGGAACAATTTACAGTTGGAGCGTATTTCGTCTCCCTTTGGAGCGCCTTTTCCACTGGTCGTCCTTTGAATCAGGTCTTCCTTTCACAGTCTTCCTCGCTCTGTTCGGACTTACAATGCCAGTGGCTGGCAGAATCATGGGAGTCTTGGGACCGAAGAAGACTGCGCTAAGTGGAGCCGTGCTCGTAGGTTTAGGTTGGATTCTGGCACGGTTTGTTGAATTCACGCCACAGCCTCTGGTGTTTATGCTTCTATTCTATGGCGTTCTGGCGGGTGTGGGCGTAGGATTAGTGTACGGCGTACCAATCGCTGTATCGAGCAAATGGATCCCAGAAAGGAAAGGGCTGGCCACTGGGATCACCATACTGGGATTCGGCCTGTCGCCCGTCATAACAGCAATCGCCGCGTCGTATCTGATTGGGATTATTGGAGTGCTTCAGACCTTCCTGTATCTCGGTGTGGCTTTTGCAGTACTCCTTCTCGCGCTCTCTCTGCCGCTCAAGTTTCCGCCTGCAGATTGGCGGCCTCCGATGTCGGACCCGGCAAAGAAGGTGATCGCGCAAAACGAGTCTACTACTAGTGAGATGATAAGAACACGAACTTTCGCAGGCTTGTGGTTAACATATGTTTTCGGGACGGCCGGCGGGTTTATTGCAATTTCCCTTGCAGCCAAGTACGGTTGTGATATCTGCGGCCTACCACCTGCAGTAGCTGTGACATCCACAGCCGTTTTTGCGCTTTTCAACGGGATGGGAAGACCGGTCTTTGGATATCTATGCGATAGATTCGCGGCTCGGATGATCGCGATGCTTGCTTTCGTGATGATTTTTGTCGCCGCGGTGACAGCGATCGGAGCGACTAACTTGCCGCTTTACTTGGTGTCTTTCTCGCTTCTGTGGTTCACCTTTGGTGGTTGGTTGGCGATAGCTCCTGTGGCGACATCGACGTTCTTCGGACTTCGCAACATGGGATCGAACTATGGCATCGTCTTCACAGCGTATGGTATGGGCGCGATCGTTGGCCCCGTCGCAGCGTCTTACATCTATGGCGTGACCAGCTCGTACGCTCTAGCCTTCATGACGACAGCCGTCCTCGCTCTCATCGGGATTGTCGTGGCTTACGTGACTTACAAAGCTCCGAGGACAGTACGTACAGGTTCACTCAAGGTGGGAACTTGAGATCCTGCTTGAAATCGGCAGGGTGGAGTTGAACGATTTCCTTTACTTCGCAGGTTCAGCCTTACTGATTTCGGCTTGAAGTTCTCCGTAGGCGTTCTTCATTTCTTCAACGCTTGTCTCATCTTCGAGGGTTGTGATGTCCCCAATCGGTTTGCCTTCGACTACGGCTCGGACCACCCGTCTCATTATTTTCGCGCTACGCGTCTTAGGAAGTCTGCTAACGAAGTAGACTGCCTCTGGTACAGCGATCGGACCTATCGTGGTTCTGACGTGATTCATCAATTCCTTCCTAAGCTCAGGAGTTGGAGCGTATTCCGGTTTGAGGACAACAAAGGCCACGGGCACTTCCATTTTGACCGGGTCAGACTTGCCGATCACGGCTGATTCGGCTACTGCAGGATGCGAGATCAATGAATCTTCGAGTTCTATGGTTCCAATCCGGTGGCCTGCCACCTTCAGAACCTCATCCGCTCTGCCCAGAAGCCAGAAGTAGCCGTCGTCATCTCTCATAGCGTAGTCACCTGCATAGTAAACGCCCGGAAACCTCGTGAAGTAAACCTGCTTGAACTTCTCGGCATCATTCCACAATGTCATGAATTGACCTGGCCAGGGTCGCTTGATCACCATGTAACCTTTCTCACCTGCCTTGGTTGGCTTACCATCTTCGCTTAACACATCAGCCTCGACGCCTGCGATTGGGAACGTGGCCGAACCAGCCTTCAACGGGATCTTAGCGATGCCAGGTTGAGGGCTGATCAGGATGCCGCCTGTCTCAGTCTGCCACCAAGTGTCAACAATATGGCACTTGTCATGTCCAATGTTCTTGAAATACCAGTGCCAAGCCTCGGGGTTTATTGGCTCTCCGACTGTGCCCAGCAATCGTAACGATGAAAGCTTGTGCTTCTCAGCCCATTGCACTCCAAACTTCATATGCATTCGAATCGCAGTCGGGCTCGTGTAGATGATAGTGACCTTGTAGTTCTCAACTAGGCTCCACCATCTGTCGGGCTGAGGGAAATCGGGCGTGCCCTCATACATCAAGGAAGTTACGCCAGCTATCAGCGGGCCGTAGACGATGTATGTGTGACCAGTGATCCATCCAATGTCAGCGGTACACCAGTAAACATCATCATCCTTCACATTGAAGACAGCCTTCTGGGTGTGGTAGGCGTAGGTCATGTAGCCTGCAGTGCTGTGGGTTGTTCCCTTCGGTTTACCAGTCGTCCCAGACGTATACAATATGAAGGCCGGATGAATGCCCTCCAACTGCTCTGGCTCAACATAACTCTCCGCCGAAGCCAGCAACTCATGATACCACAAGTCGCGGTCCGGTTGCATCTTCACCGCATTGCCTGCTCTCTTGACGACTATGACCTTCTCAATGCCGGTGGCTAGTTTGATTGCTTCGTCGACGATGGATTTCAGGTCGAGAGTCTTCCCTCTCCTATAGGCTCCGTCTGAGGTTATGACGATCTTACTTCTGGAGTCGTCAATTCTGCTGGCGATCGCTTGTGCTGTGAATCCTGCGAAGATGACTGAGTGGATGGCTCCGAGTCGTACGCAGGCCAGCATGCTGATGGCCAGCTCGGGAATCATCGGCAGGTAAATTGTGATTCGATCTCCCTTCTTCACTCCCAACTTCTTGAGGGCTGAAGCAAGCTTGTTCACTTCCACGTACAGATCGTTGTAGGTGAGCTTGCGCTTCTCGCCGTTCTCCCCCTCCCAGTAGTAAGCGATCTTGTTCTTCAGAGGGCCAGCAACTTGCCTGTCTAAGGCGTTGTAGGAAATGTTTGTTCTCCATTTCGGGAACCATCTTCCATATGGAGGCTGGTCCATCTCTTCGAAGGCTGGTCCATCCTTCTTGAACCAGAACAGATCATCGGCAACTTTCCGCCAATAGGAATCTGGATCTTGTAGACTCTTTCGGTGGTTCTCTTTGAGAGCCTGTATTCCGGATTTGTCCTCAGAAAAGATTAGAGTTGTAGTCGGGAGAATTTCTCGGAGGGCCATTGTGAAACGCCAGCTTGATAGGTTTCGTGGAACTCAACGGAGGAATTCTTAACTGTATAGTTCAAATTCCAGCTTCAGTACCGGCAGAATCACGATCGCTTCGTTCATTTGGAAGGCTTTGGAATCTTTGAGTGTTCAGCTCTCAACTCGCGTCTCAGGATTTTGCCTACAGGTGTTTTCGGCAGGCTTTCTCGGAATTCAATGATCTTAGGTGCTTTGTATGTTGCGATCTTTTCCTTGCAGAACCTTGAGATTTCTTCTGAAGACACTTTCCCAATGTAGTCCTCTTTGAGAACAATGAAGGCTTTCACCGCCTCGCCGCTCATTGCGTCGGGTACGGCTACAACCGCTGCCTCCTTTACAGCAGGATGCTCGTAGAGTACCTCCTCTACCTCGCGGGGCCAGACCTTCAACCCGGATATGTTAATCATGTCTTTCTTCCGGTCGACAATTCGGAAGTAGCCATCTGAATCCATTGTCGCAATGTCACCTGTAAAGAGCCAACCATCACGAATTGTCATCCTTGTCTCAGCAACGTTGTTCCAGTAACCTAGCATGACTTGAGGGCCGCGGATCACCAGTTCACCAGACGTCCCAACTGGCAGATCCCTTTCTCCCGTTTCCAAGTCCACTATCTTCGCCTGCGTGTCTGATATCGGTATGCCGATTGAACCGGGCCGATTCTTGCTCGTATCATCTAGAGGGTTGACGTGTGTGACCGGACTGGCTTCCGAGAGTCCGTATCCTTCGACGAGTCGACCGCCAGTCAACTCTTCAAATCTCCTTTGAACCTCAACGGGAAGGGGCGACGAACCGGAAACGCAGACTCGAATGGATCGCAGATCATGTTTCTTAATGTCGGGTTGGTTGATGAGAGCGATGTACATTGCTGGTACCCCGCAGAATATCGTTGGTTTATGTGTGTCGATGGCTTGGAGGATCGCGTTGATGTCGCGTGCGTCTGGGATCAGAATCATGCTTGACCTTGTGAAGATGGGGGCGTTCATGGCGGTTGTCATTCCATAGATATGGAAGAAAGGCAAAGCAGAGAGGTGGACTTCACCCCCGGGGTTCATGTACAGCCAAGCCGCGAACTGAACCGCGTTAGCAAGCAAGTTGTAGTGCGTCAACATTGCACCCTTAGGGGCGCCTGTCGTACCTCCACTATATTGCAGCAGAGCCAGGTCTTTCCTCACTTCGATCTCGACAGCCTTCGTTTGGCCTGTGTGTTTCGTCAGAAGCAACTTCATGTCCCAAGCTCCTGAACAGTCCGTTGACTTCGCGTCCAAAACCTTGGACGCTTTCAGAACTTCTGAGAAGTTGTCTGAGGCTTTCGTGGTTATGACGTGTTCCAGTCTGACTTTGTCTCTCAGTGTTTGAGCAATTGGATAGAGTTTGTCCCAGCATATCAGAACTCGAGCCGCTGAGTCGACTAGTATGTGAGCAAGCTCTCTTTCCTTGTACAACGGACTAGCCGTGACTACAACTGCACCTACTTTCAAAGCGCCATAATATGCGATGACGAACTGTGGAAGGTTTGGAAGATAGATAGCAACTCTATCGCCTTTTACAATTCCAAAGCTCTGAAGTGTCGCACCAAATCTATCTGCGAGCGCATCAAGCTCAGTGTAAGTAAGGCTGGTACCCTGGCACCAGACTGCGGTCTGCTGCCGTGCTTTCGCGGCTGATCTTCGGAGCACCTCTCCCAGCGAGATCTCGGGAAATTCGAGGGAGTCGGGTATTTTGCTCGGCCAGGAGGTCAGCCAGGGGCGTTCCAACATCAAACACTCAGGAGTATCTCATATTGAACCGTATTTAACCGCCTGCCTAGCGTCGTGATGCATGTCTCTGCAAATTGATGATTCATACAGATCATTCCTTCCTAATCGGGTTATATGCAGTCAGCAGACGGAGTCAATAGGTGATGAAATGATGCAATCGAATCGTTTGCTTCCAATTCTGCTCGGAGTCGTCTTGGTAATCCTGACGGCAAGTTCCGTCTTCGCTAATCCACTCTTCGTTGGAGGAAATGGAGGGGTTGGGGATCGCTTTGCGGTCACAACGATACGTGGCGAAGCCAGAGCATGGATCGATGGTCGCTGGGTGATTGGGCCTGCAAAGCTGCAATTGTTCGTACAGGTGACCTATGTGGGAACACACAACATAGTTTTCAAGGTGCTCTTAGGGACCTTCCAAGTCAACTACAAACCGTACACGATCGATGTGGGACATTGGCGTGGTGACTACAACCGCGACGCCCATACTGCTGTCTACCAGGGACCGGCAACCGCTCCTGACGGAAGACTAGGATATTTCGTAATGTACGGTAAGGATACCACGGATACACAGCAAGGTGTTTTCATGACTGTGCGCTGCGACTTCCGCGGCGAATACGGCGCTCTATGGCACATCGAATTAGCGTCCTACCGCACTAGACTCATCTAGTCCCACGATCATCCCTACTCCCCTTTCTCTCCCTTTTTTGGTTGTATTGAAACGATGCGAGGTTCAGGGTGCCGGGGGATATGGGACATTGTACTTGTCCCGAGTACGCAGCTATTCCCAGAGGAATTTTCCGTCTTTTTGGACGGTTTTCCCGTCCATGACTATTTCGCCAGGTTTCATTGTCTTGATCATATCCCAATGGACAGCGCTCTTGTTTACGCCGCCGCACTCCTCGTAGGCAAACCCGATAGCAAGGTGGACGGTCTCAGCCATTTTCTCGTCAAAGAGTATGTTCCTCGTGAACCGGTTAATCCCGCGGTTCGTTCCAACCCCGAGCTCGCCGAGCCGTTTCGCGCCTTCGTCAGTCTCAAGCATATGTTTCAGAAAGGCCTCGTTCTTGCTGGCTGAGAAGTCGACTATCACGCCCTTTTCAAAGGTTAACCGAACATCGGTAACCTCGTGCCCATATTTGACGCAGGGCAGGTCGAAGTAGATCTTGCCCGTTGCCGAGTCATCGACGGGCGCGGTGAACACTTCGCCGCCTGGGAAATTGTATTTGGCATCGTCCACCACGGGTGTTCTTCCTTTTATTGAGAATGTAAGGTCGGTATCTTTGCCGATTAGTTGTACTTGATCGGTCTTCTCCATGATGGCTTTCAGCTTGCTCATGCGTTCGACTTCGACTTTCCAGTCGCGCAGGATGGCAGAGTAGACAAAGTCTCTGTATTCGGATAGGGACATGCCTGCGTCTTGGGCGTGGGCGTTGGTTGGGTGAACTGTCCCGGTCCATCGTTTCTTCAATTGCTCTTTGGCGATGGGGTCGAGAGCTCGTAGGCGCGTCCCAATCTTCTTGGGATCTGTATGTTCGAGAAAGCGTGTATTCGCTTCAGCCTGTATGGCGATCACAACATCGGAAATCTTCACTAGCTCATGCAAGTTTCGAGGGGTTGTTGCAAGGTCCCTTTCGGACGTGACCTCGTAGTATCCACTGACCGCCTCGCTCGGAAAGACAACAATTAGCGCGTTGGCTCCCTGACGGCTCGCTTCCTTGTAGACCTCTGCAGCCAACTCTAGCCCATCTTGGTCACCACTATACTGAGAGCCTCCCAGTCGGATGAGCACATTGTCTCCCCGCTTCACACTTGTACAATAGTTCACAAGCCACTTCGCATGTTCCACAACTCGCGGATCCAAAACCAAACACCTTGTCTGAGTAGGTCACAGCATTTCCTTTTGAGGCTTTATTCCAGTAATGTTAAGTCGCAAGATCAGTAGCTGGGCGCCATAACTGAGGCAATCAGAGTTGGATATCAAACAGGCTGACGCAATTTTGCAGGAATTGTGGGACAGGGATGTGAGGGCGTGGCAGAAGTACTGGGTTCCGGTCTTCCGTAAGTTTGCACGCGACCTCACAGTCGACGCTCATCTCTCAATGGGTCAAATCGTATTGGACCTTGGAACAGGCACGGGCATCGCTGCACTGGAGGCCCTGAAACATGTGAAGCCAGGAGGAATAGTTCTGGGAATAGATCGCTCAGGTCCAATCCTGACGCGCGCTGAAGCAGAACATGCGAACGTCAGAAACGTCTGTTTCCTCAAGATGAACTCCGAGGATTTGATCTTTCCAGACGAGCTCTTCGATGCCGCCATCTCGAATTGCGGAATATCATCAACAGCCTTTCCAGCAACCGTTGCTGAAATCTTCCGAGTCCTACGAAAAGGAGGATCACTAACATTCAACGATTGGCATCTAATCGACGTCCCAGCCCATCGAGTCTTCAGTCAAATTCTCCGGAGACATCGAACCGACGATCCCTCAAAGAGGCTCAGGGGCCAGCGTATGGCGCTAGCCACATCTGAGCATGTAGGCAATCGCTACTCGAATCCTAGAGCGCAGGCTGAAGAGCTGCAGCGCGTAGGTTTCGGGAAAATACGATTCAAGAAGCGAACCTACAAGATCCGATTGCCCAGTATTCAGAATTATCTTGCAATGCGCTTTGATAGGGAAGCGCTCAGGCAGGAACTCAGGGAGTTGTCGAAGTCTCAACGAGCCGCGCTGACTAGAGAACTCAAAACGGGACTGAAACAGTTCATGCGGAAAGCGCACTTCGTAATCGAGTGGAAAGTCACATTTACGCATGCAATAAGACCCAGATGAACAGATTAGATTTCCAGGTGAGTGCAGAGTGGGTCATCGCATCAAATACTCTTCAGGCACGAAATGGGAGCCTATTGTAGGATACAGCCGCGCTGTCAGGGTCGGAAACATAGTTCACGTCGCCGGGACGACGGCGACTGATCAGCAGGGCAACTCGGTCGGAATCGGAGATGCCCGTGCCCAAACAATTCAGGTTCTGAATAACATCAAGCGAGCACTCGAATCGGTAGGCGCTAGGCTTGAGGATGTTGTCAGAACGAGAATCTATGTCACAGACATCACAAAATGGGAAGAGATAGGTAAAGTTCACGGAGAATTCTTCCGCCAGATACTCCCCGCCACAACAATGGTCGAAGTGAAGAGCCTAGTTAATCCGCAAATGCTCGTGGAAATAGAGGTCGAAGCAATCGTCAACGAGTCAGTGAACCAATAGGCTTGTGGTTAGAACCACGAGAACAAAGAGTGTGATGAGAGGGACTTCAAGTTCTTGACCAGACCGAAGTAAATCACTGAAGCCGCTACACGCATGTAGGGCGTGATCATAAGTAAGACCATGCCTAGGCCGAGAATCTGGAAAGGCGTCCATCTCAACTGAAGTGATTCTAGGAATATGGTTCTATTCTAACATGACTTCGAGAATGAGACTTAGACGATCTAGCTAGCCTGCGGCTTGCTGAGCAGATCTTTGACCCTCCGCTCTATTTCATCCCGGATTTCTCTGACCTTTTCAATCGGCTGGTCTTTCGGATCGTCGAGCGCCCAGTCCAATAGCTTCTTTTCCATTCTGGCAAGCAAGGGCGCGGGACATAACTCCTCAACCGAGCAGCCCATCGTGATGACAAGATCAGAATCTTCTATCATTCGCGTAGTCAATGTCTTCGGCGGTGCATTTGCCAAATCTATCCCTTTTTCCCGTATCGCGTCGACAACGGTGGGATTGATTGTCTTGGAAGGTGATGTTCCAGCGCTGCTTGCGTCAAGGCCGAATTTCTTGGCGAACGCCTCCGCCATTTGGCTGCGCCCAGCATTCTCAACGCAAACGAATAGTACTTTCATGTCTCTGTCTGCCCGAAGCGACTTCCTTTGAGAGATCTTACCATATCTCTATCTCTTTTCGATCCATTTCTATTCTGACCTTCGAGGCAACTTAGTCTCCACTGGAATGGGCTTGGACTCTGCGAAGAAACGCTTCTTCCCCCAGAGTGAGACGTTGACGAGGCTGATCAGGACTGGGACTTCGAACAATGGCCCTATGACCGCTGCGAAAGCTTGCCCAGAATTGATTCCGAATACGCCGACTGCGACTGCAATAGCGAGTTCAAAGTTGTTGCTTGCAGCCGTGAAGGACAATGTGGCTGTTTCTGGGTAGGTGAACTTCCAAGCTTTGGACATGATGAAGGAGACTGTGAACATGATTAGGAAATAGCTGACGAGAGGTATTGCGATTCGCACAACATCCCAGGGTAACGCAAGGATGTACTCGCCTTTCAAAGAGAACATCACAACGATCGTGAAGAGGAGACCAATCAGCGCGGTGGGACTTAGTTTCTCCACAAATGTCTCGTCATACCATGTTTTTCCCTTCTTGCGCACTAGTAGGAATCTTGTTGCTATCCCTGCAATGAACGGAATGCCGAGGTAGATGAAGACTGTTTCAGCTACGTCCCAGATGGAGATAGCAACTGTGACGCCTGAACCCTGCGCGACCCAAGAAGAGAGAAGAGTGATGAAGAACCATGCGTAGACAGAGTAGAGTGCGACTTGAAAGATCGAGTTTAGCGCTACAAGGACGGCTGCGTACTCGTTGTCGCCCTCGGCCAGCATGTTCCATACTAGGACCATGGCGATGCATCTTGCGAGACCGACGATGATAATTCCAATCCGATACTCGGGCATGTCTGGCAGGAACAGCCAAGCAAGACCGAACATTAGGAATGGGCCTACGAGCCAGTTCTGGAACAGGGAGACGCCGAACATCCTCCAAGCCTTTCCAACCTTCGGAAGTTCCTCATACTTCACACGAGCCAGCGGCGGATACATCATCCAAAGGAGTCCAATGGCAATTGGAAGTGAAATAGTGCCAATGCTCAACGTATCGAGAAGCTTCGGGAGCTGCGGGAACACAGCCCCAGCGCCCACTCCAATCGCCATTGCCAAAAATATCCAAAGTGTCAGGAACCTATCCAGAAGCGAGAGTCGCTTGGGATCGTTATCCACCATGTCACATGGTCTCCTTGACCAATGCTGAACCTTTCACGAGCAAAGCCTTGGCATTTGGATCAGTTAGCCGATAGAACACCCATTTACCCTCGCGCCTAGACTTCACCAATCCAGCTCTCTCAAGGATGCCAATATGATGCGATGTAGTTGGCTCCGTCAAACCCAGTGCCGCCATTATCTCACACGAGCAGAGCTCCTCATCTGCCAGCAGTTCGAGAATCATCAGACGAGTCTTGTCCGCGTAGCTGAAGAACACTTGTTCAAGTCGTTTGATCGCCAGTGGATCGACTCGGTTCACTTTTTTCTTCAGCTGAGACATCCGTTCACTAGGACGACATGTCCCCCGGAGGCCTGAATCCATTAAACGTTTCAATCTATCCTGCGTAAGCACAATGCTCATCGATTATCCAAGATGTGGGTCAGATTAACGTACTTAAATCTGTCGTGTCGGTATCCACGAAGCAAAACTCTCGTCGTAGAGGTGTGACGGTTCGCAAGATCATACTCTTGCTGGATAACGACCGTGAGTCACAGAGCGAACCACCACACTCAGCGCGAGAATCATCAGCATGAGTATGAGTGCAGCGCCCCAGGCCTTTGCCCGCCAGTCGGGGAATGGCGAAATTGAGAAGATGAAGATGTACATTGACATGGACGCGATTGGCTTCAGTAGTCCCGAGAAGCCGTAGAAACTGTTGAAGGCGGTAAGGAGGAGGGGGGCTGTTTCTCCAGCAGCTCTAGCTACGGATAACATAACGCCTGTCACTATGCCTGATCTGCCAGCTGGAACCACGATTCTGACTATTGTCTTCCAGCGCGTCACCCCGAGCGCAATCCCAGCCTCTCGCAAACCGTTGGGAACCAGTCGAACAGCTTCTTCAGTTGTGCGGGTAACGATCGGGATCATTATGATTGCAAGTGCAACTGCCCCTGCGAACGCAGCGAAGCTCCTGATGTAGAGAACGATTACTGTGTAGGCGAAAATTCCTATTACGATTGAAGGAAATTCGGTTAGGACATCTGAGAAGAATCTGATTACCCAAGCCAGTCTGCTGCTCTTGTATTCAGATAGGTAGATTCCAGCAATCATACCTACAGGCAAAGCGATGAAGCTTGCGAGTGCTACGAGTATAAGCGTTCCTTGGATCGCGTTCGCTATTCCTCCTCCAGTCTCTCCCACGGCTTTCGGTAGTTCCGTTAGAAACGCCAGGTCAATCACGTTGCCACCATTCACGAATATGCTGATGAGGATGCTGAAGAGTGGAACCATGGTTATGATTAGGGCAACGACACAAAGCCCTAGCAGGATATTTTCCTTCATCTTTCTCAGATGAGAGTGTGAGCTACTCATTCGAGCACGGCACCTCTGACCATTCGGAGACTTCGCCAAACTATGAATCGCGCCAGCACGTTGATCGCCATGGCGACTAGAAAGAGGATCAATCCCACCTCTATTATGGCGGACAGATAGAGGTCCGTTGTCGCCTCAGTGAATTCGTTTGCTATGAGTGCGGCCATCGTGTAGCCTGGTTCGAAAAGGGAAGTGAAGGTGTCGAAGCGGTTGCCGATGACCATAGTTATGGCCATGGTCTCGCCCACTGCTCGACCAAGTCCGAGTATGATCGAACCTATGATGCCTGATCTTCCGTAGCTCATTACCGTCATGGTCGCCTCCCATTTGGTAGCGCCCAACGCCAAAGCAGCTTCCCGCTGGGAATCCGGGACGGCGGCTAGCACGTCTCTGCTTACAGCTGAGACAGTTGGGATTATCATTATCGCAAGTACGATTCCTCCCGTCAATACTCCCAGTCCGTAAATTGGACCCTGAAATATCGGAAGGAAACCCAGGGCGGCCTGAAGAGCAGGGTAGACGTTGTCCCGAAGGAAGGGTGCCAGGGTAAATATCCCCCAAAGGCCGAAAATCACGCTTGGAATCGCGGCAAGTAGTTCTACAATGAACGAAACGGGGGATTTCAGACGCTGTGGCGAGAGTTCCGAAAGGACAATTGCCGTTCCGAGGCTTAGAGGAACTCCGAAGAGGAGTGCGAGTAATGATGTGACGATTGTTCCATAGATTAAGGGGAGGGCTCCGAAAACTTGGGTGATCGCGGGGTCCCAGACTGTGCCCCATAGAAATGAAAACCCGAAGGCATCGATTGAGAGCTTAGACTGATTGTAGAGTTCGAACACCATTGCGACGAGAATGAGAAGGATGCTCGACGCCATCGCCGCGGTGAAGATCTTGAAGATCTTGTCTGCAGTTATCCTAGTCATAAGCGAACGTTCTGTCGCTTTCAAGGAAAAATGTGGTTGCGCGCTGAGATTCTTCATCTCAACGCGTTTTCGGTGGAATGTTTGCACTATCCTTGGAATACTGTTTGGCCGTTGAAGGTGATGGATTTGATCGTGGCCTCGTCAAGTGTTACTACTGATGATGGGAGGGGCACGTATTCGAGAGGCGGTGCGTAGTTTTGGCCTGCGTGGACTGCCCACCAGAGGAAGTTGACAAGCGCCCTAGCTCTTGCCAAGTCCATGCCTGGCAGGACATTGAGTTCCTTGTAAATCAAAATGTATGAGAAGCTTGTGACTGGATACGCGTCACTGGCGCTGGTGTTTGTTGACAGAGAGTCGATTATGGAGACTCTAGACCAATTCGAGTCTCCATTTGGAAGGGCTGTTGATGAGGCTTGCACCGCTGCAGTGAAGCTTTCGAGGCTGGGCGTGACGAAGTTGCCGGCAGCGTTCTGTACTGCTCCGAAGCTGATCTTGTTGATTGTGGCATAGGCGAATTCGTTGTAACCGAGAGCATACGGGTTCTGGGTGACTATTCCCGCAACGCCCTCGTTACCTTTGCCACCTAGACCAACAGGCCAATTCACTGATGTAGATTTGCCAACGTTCTGTTTCCAATCTGGGCTTACGTTAGAGAGGTAGTTTGTCCACACGAAGGTGGTGCCGCTACCATCGGATCTGTGGACGACTATGATGTCTTTGTCAGGTAAGGTTACGCTTGGATTTATTGCAGCCAGCTGTGGGTCATTCCATTTCGTGATCTTGCCCATGAAGATGTCCGCTAAGATTGGTCCTGTGAATCTCACTCCTGAAGCAATGTTGGGTAGATTGTAAGTCGGAACTACTCCACCTATCGTGAACGGAATGTGTAGTGAAGACGTTCCAGTGACGTTTGCATACTGAGCATCGCTGAGTGGTGCATCACTGGCAGCGAAGTCAACTGTCTTGACCATGAACTGGCGAATACCACCACCGCTACCGATAGATTGGTAATTGATCTGTATCGTTGGATTAGCCGCGTTGTACTCGGAGCTCATCTTTGATATGAGTGGGAATGGAAACGTGGCACCCGCACCGTTCAAAGTTATGAGCTGATTCATTGTTTCCGAGGTCATGGTGTTGGACGTTGATGGAGCATTCGTACTGTAGTAGTAGGCACCGATTGCTACGATCACAATCGCGACGATCAAAAGCGCACTTAGGATTTTCTTATTCGATTTTTTTTCTTGATTTTGCATGCGAATCACCGTATCATGCAAGACCTCACTGCCAGTATTGGTAAATTTAGTTGGTTCGTATGGAATTCATGCTGAGACACATGACTGCATGTGAATCACATGTCGAAGGTTCAATTATCATATGTCTGAACGGAGATCGTGGCAGTGTAGCGGCGGTTTGGCAGAAACAACGACGGTTGTGAAGGATTTGGCAAAAGGCGAGTTAGAAGTGTCACCGGATCAGGTTCACGAGGGAAAGGTGGCTGTCGAGAAGCTCAGCGCTGGCTTTGGTCCCAAGAAGGCTCTTGAAGATGTGTCACTCGGGTTCAAGGAGAACGCAGTGACCGCAATAATAGGGCCTTCTGGTTGTGGAAAATCAACTCTGCTCCGCTGCTTGAACCGGATGCATGAGGTTTCGCTAGGAGGTTGGGTTAATGGTAGGGTTCTGCTCGATGGTGAGGACATCTATTCTGCATCTGCCGATCCCGTGAATATTCGGCGTAGAGTCGGAATGCTCTTCCAGAAACCGAATCCGTTCCCCACCATGTCTATTATCGACAACGTTTCTGCGGGCCTACGATTCAGTGGGCTAAAGGATAGGAAAAAGCTAGATCCTAAAGTTGAAGGGTGTCTCAGAAAAGTATTCCTCTGGGACGAAGTAAAAGACAGACTGAGAGAGTCCGGCGCAAGCCTATCTGGAGGACAGCAGCAGCGGCTCTGTCTTGCACGAGCTCTGGCCGTAGAACCGGAGGTCATACTCATGGATGAACCGTGTTCCGCGTTGGATCCCCTTGCCACAGCAAAAATTGAGGAGCTAATCATCAAGCTGAAGGAGAACTATACTGTCATTGTTGTGACTCACAACATGCAGCAAGCAGCCAGAATATCAGATCTCACAGGGTTCTTGTACCTTGGGAGACTGATCGAATACGGACCAACACAGCAGATCTTCTCGAACCCTCACGACGAACTTACAGAACGATATATCAGCGGAAAGTTTGGTTGAATCATAATTGCCGCGTCTAATGGACATGGGGCTGGATCGGCTCCAGAATGCCATAGTCGACATGGCCAACTTGGCTCAAGAATCCGTCATGAAAGCGATTCAAGCCTACGCCAAAGGAGAGAAGATCACCCAGGAAGCATTGAAACGCGCAAACGAATTATCAATGCTCGCCGCTGAAGTCGAGGAACTGGCTGTTGAACTCTTAGCCAGATATCAGCCAGTTGCAACTGACCTTCGCTTTATCAAGTCCTGCCTTGAGATAGCCCATGGCTTCTCCCGCTTCGGCAGGTACGCCTACGACATCGCTCAAGTCCTGGAGATCTACGGTGATCTGTCAGAATGTGACAAGTCCATCGTTCAAGATCTAAGCGTCAAAGTAACGAACATGATCCAGACAAGTATTCAATCTTTCAAAACGCGAAACACAAAGTTGGCGCGATCCCTTCGAGAAGAGGACGATCAAGTAGACAAGGTATACTTGGACTATAACAGGCAGCTCGCTGCTGGCGCAAAAATCCCCCTCAGATGCGCATTGGCCTCAGCGCTAGTTCTCAGGTACCTCGAGAGGATCGCTGATCATGCCTGCTATATCGGCGATTCTGTGATTTACATTGCCACAGCGACAAAGGTATAGGAAATTGCAGGATTAACATGAAATACGAGAGATCTATAGTACGTACCATGAATCGGGCCAAGGAAACCGAGGATCAGTACGAAGACAAGTATGTTCGCCGCGTGCAGCTAACGGGCCGCGGGTCGTACATCGTATCAATACCCAAGAGTTGGGTTGAAGAAGCTGGGCTGAAAAAGGGAGGCCGAGTTGAGTTCAGCAGGCAGCAGAATCGAGGTCTGTTGCTGACGCCCTTTGAGGCGATTAGATATGATGATGAGGGATCCCGGTGCGCGATATCCCTCCCAGCCGACGCGGACCCTGATGCAGTCGCGCGAAGAATAATCTCGCTTTATGTTGTGGGTTTTTCGACGATTGAAATCAACTCTAAGACAGGAAGTCTACCGGCAAGCGTGAGAGACGTGATTAGGGTTGTTGCTCGAACTAAGTTGGTTGGAACCGAGTTGGTTACTGAGTCGTCGCGGAGCGCAACACT
>Ga0209321_10001517_pt1 | contig 15852 bp, 18 predicted proteins | sample Rifsed16ft4_FD_184012 | JGI IMG/M metagenome (GOLD analysis project Ga0209321, IMG submission 184012) | Soil microbial communities from Rifle, Colorado, USA - sediment 16ft 4 - CSP-I_5_4 (version 2) | ecosystem: Environmental > Terrestrial > Deep subsurface > Rock core/Sediment | place: Rifle... | reverse complement strand
CCTGCCTAACGCGTAACCTGTAACCCAAACCATAACGCCATCCCCTCGCCATGGAAATCGGCCAAACTCTGTACGTCAAAACCCGCAAGGCCTGGCGGAAATGGTTGAGAGCGAACCATGCGCGCAAGAAGGAAATCTGGCTGATCTTCTACAGGAAAGAGAGCGGGAAACCGAGAATTCCGTACAATGATTCGGTTGAAGAGGCCCTTTGTTACGGTTGGATCGACAGCATCGTGAAGCCGATAGACAAGGAGAAGTTTGTTCAGCGCTTCTCTCCGCGAAAGCCGGCAAGCCAGCTTTCTCCGATGAATCGGGAGCGGATCCTCCGGCTTAAGAAGCAGCACAAGATGACTGTTGCCGGGTGGGCAGCCGTCAGCCACGCGATGCACCACTCCCAGAAGCGCCCCGTATTCAAGCTCCCTCCCGATATCGAAAAGGCTCTCAGAACGGATCCCGTCATTTGGGCCAATTTTAGGAAGTTCCCGATTTCGTACAAACGCATCAGGGTGGGTTGGATTCACCTCTCCCGGAACCGCCAGGAGGCGTTCAGAAAGCGGTTGGAGTATTTTCTGAAGATGACAAGGAAGAATAAGCGGTTTGGAATGGTGCAGTAGGGGTGGCACGCGAGGGGGCGGGGGGGGCAGGGGAGCAGAGGGGAAGAGGAACGCGGAGAAGGGGGGTCAGTGCAGGTTCCATGAATGTGACGTTCCCCGGATTCAATCCGATATCGTTTTTCAATCATACGCCACGCAGCGTATTTTTCCAAGTGGAGTCCTCTTTCGTGAGAGCAAGTTGAATGAGTAAAGTTCCTCCAGATATGGCTCGAAAGAAAGCTTCACATATTCCTCGTATTTGTCACAATCTTCCTTTGTTGCAGGGCGTAACGGCACATAACACCTAAGGTCCCGCAACGAATCATAGCCCACAAACTCGCTGTACTCCCCCTCGGCAGCTATCTTTCCTGAAGTGAGATCGACTACCTCGAAGTATCGGACACCGGGTGCAGTGCCAAAATCCATGAGAAGGAAACAAGAGTCGATACCTGCAGGCCATTGACCGAACTCGGAGTACTTCACAATGGGCACATGGCTGGAAAGTATGCGAATCGTGTCAGGTGATTCTTCGAAGGAAAGCCGGTACGCAGTGGTAAGGTCACCATCAACATTTCTTTCCCAGACAGCAATGGCAAATGTACCATTATAGAGGAGGTAACTGTTCGTGCCGATATATAAGGTTGCGCGGCCGAACCAAATGCCCTGGGGTTTTGCCGATTGATTGCTTCTGATGAAGACGCCGATGGTGTCGATTCTCTCAGTGAGGTCAGACTGTGCCGTTGCCTTGGTTTTGTGAACATCACTGACCTTTTGGCTATGTAGCTGCTTTTTTGGGGCGGCAACAAAGGCCAGAATGAATATGATTATCGGCAATTTCATATCCTTGTCAATCCTTACGCTGATCGTCTTTTGATTTGAGTCTCTTGCCGCCTTTATCGTGTCGCCAATGAGAAGAGAACGATGACTCTAGAATCGTGATATCCTCACCTAGAATGTCGTATGCTTCCTTTGTGATAAATCGGTCTGATTTTTGTTTTCTCTGCTCATGTTTCTCCGTTTCTTCCTTAACTTTTTTCAATTGTCTTCCAAGTCTCTTCAATTCCTCATACGCCTTGGAAGAATCGCCCTGTCCGAATCGTCTCTCAATTTGGGATATCCTGTTACTGAACTCCTTGTACACTGACTTGTTTCCTAGGAGCTTGAGTCTGTAGCAGTTTTCAAAGTCCTGTCGGAGGATGTTTCCGTTAGTCGATTTGGTTGCTTGAAATGGTACCCCAGGGATAGAGGAATAGTTGAATTCATATTCTTGGACCCCGTTGCTATCAATCACTCCGATGAATTCGAAGGTCTTTCCGTCACCGGGACCTCGCGAGATCCCAGTGACAAGACGATAACCTGCAAGCTTGGTACCGAAAAGCTTCAGATGATAGGTTCCGTCGACAGGATCGTTTGACATGAATTCGTTGACGGGTTCTGGAGGTTCCACGTTTGGGTCTTCACTATCGATACTTGAGACTCCATATGAATTATTGATTTCAGTGTAACTGCGATCAAGTACCGGATCAAAACCGGTACGTCGTCCGCGTGAGTCCGTGATAACGTACTCGACGTGACTGCTGACATGCACAATGATATCCTGTGCCTCCGACGTGACCACTGCAAGAAGGATACCAACAAACGAGGTGAAAGCTATTGATCTCATGTAATCCCCCTTAGTTTCTTGAAACTCTGACATATCTATAGATGCGGCCGTAATCGGAAAGATCGGTCAGTCCCCTCCCAGGATCAAGAATTGCGTAGCTCGATCCAGCCTTCCTGACAACAAGGACCCAGTGGTTCCCTTCCCTCTTTTTCCGTTCTTGCACCTCCTTGGGTTTTTTCTCAACGGATTTCGCATTGAAGACTTTTGCAATAATCAGCTCACATTCAGCAAGGAAAGGGTCGATCGCTGAGATATTGAAACTCGTGTCGACGTTTTCCGGCAATGAGTTGCTGGCAAGATTGTTGTGTTTGTTGATCGCGTTCCAATTCACATTTGCCCCATTATATCCCCCGTCATTGAGGGTTCTACCGGTCATCCATGTATTCAGGCCAAGCGGATTGACGCTGTCGCCAAACGCCGTCATCGCCATTGCCATGCAACTTAGCGCACACCCGAGTGTTTTGATAGAATCTTTCGTGTTGTCATATATGGTGTTAGCCCATTTGGGGTCACCCTGACGGTAGTGAGGAGGCGAGATACTGCACTCCCTCTTCAAAATAATCTCCAACTCATCGCTCGCCGTTCCGCCTGCATTTGTAGCGGTGGCCTTTACAGGTACAACCAGACTGTCCTGAATTTTTTCAAAATATTCCTTTGTCGCTAGAAAGGGGCCTGGAGACCAGCTGATTGACGGTTCGAATTGCTTTCCCGGTTCGGGAGTGTGGGTTTCCGTGAAAATGATTGTCGGTAGATGATCCGGAGAAAGTGTGATGGTCGTGTCGCTGCCGGGATACGTGATCGCCACGGTGGGTGGGGGATAATTGCAGCTCATCGCAACGGATGCGTTTCCCACTCTCCCTTCGACCTGAACGCTGATCCGGGCAACATCGGAACCACCGTTGATGATCCCTTTCGATGTATCCAGGACCACAAAGAAGGCCCCCTTTCCGTTGTTGATGGAGAAATTGACCGTCTTTCCGGACTCACCGCTGCCTTCAAGAAAGGCATACCCGCCCTTGGCTTGAATCGTGGCTGTGCCTGTTAATTGGGCTCCGCTGCATCCGGTGTAGACATTACCGTGGCCGTCGAGAACAGTAACCTCCACTCCCGTCGTGCTATTGCACGTGAGAGATTCGACCGCAGGGACGGCGACAACTTCAGAAATGAAGTACGATTCATCAAGCGATGCGGTGATTGCCAAGACCGCATTGAACTCGGTGTACCACAACGTCCCGTGGGCCGTCAAAACGGCGGAGTTTCCGTCCACGGAGGGTGTATCTATAGCTGTTCCCCGCACGGCACAGCTCCATTGCCATGGTGCAGGAACATAGGTAATGGCGCTCATCCCAATAACCCCGCAGCTTTTCAGTGTTACGGGAAAGGGGCTGAATTCACCGCCGCCTGAGTCGAGACAATACCCGGAACCGGTCTTTCGAATGAGATGCGACGCCCCCCCGGCGCTCACCCACACCTCATAGCCTGTGTTTTCGGGTATAACGGAAGGCAGGACGCTGAGAGAGCCCGAAACGACAACACCGGGCATTGTTGTTTCGAGGATGCTTCCTCTGAGCCGGAGGAGCGGACCACTCGGAGCGGAAAACGGCTGCGGCTTTATTTGCGCCTTCGGATCGATTCGAAGTTGCTCTTTTATGATGACCTGTGCTTGAACCGGCGAAACGAGAGAAGAAATACTGAAGATGAGGAAAACACGATGGACCCCCATGGCACCCCCCAAAGGTAAAGAAGTGAAAAGATTGTTACGAACCCCGAGGGAATATGGTTTTTTTTGGAAATGATGTCAAGGAAAAAAGAATCAAGAGGTCAGAAGTCAGAGATCAGTGGTCAGAAGTTAGAAGTCAGAGGTCAGGAACAGGTGAGAAGCGAGAATCTGAAACTTAGAATGGTAGTCGGAGAGGGCTTAACCGTACCTGAACCATGAAACTTGAATCTTGAAACTCAAACTCGAAACCTGTAACCCGAAACCCGGAACTAATTTTCTTTCGGTACTCGAACGGTTCGCCTCTGTACAATCCTGTCTGCGACCACCCACGCGTCGGGGTAACCGATGTTCACAAGACGTGTAAGCTGCTGGTTTGCTTCGAACCGTGTGACATAGTCGCCAACACGAACTTTGTAGACAGGAGGATCGTAGACAACGTAGATGGGATCGCGGAGGAACTTCTCTTCGGCTCCTATCTTTGAGGCGTTTGCTTCGTCGATGCTGGAAGAGGCGAAGATCTGAATCCGAAATCCCTGGATTTCTTCCTCTACGACAACGGTGCTGTCTGAAGGTATATCCAGGGGGAGGATACCCGCCAATTGGGCATGCGCCCTCTGAATGATTTCAACCTCCTCATCGAAATCGGAGGGTCTGAGCGTTGCCTCATAGTACGAAAGCGGCGCCTTCCTTGATTGTTGTTCTATAAGATCTTCAGGTCGGAGAGCATCCTTCCCTTGTCCGCACGCCGCCAGCAGCAGGAGCACTGCCAGAAATCCTGCCTTCCATGAGTATTCATTCATACGCAAAACCGATCCTCTTTCAGTAAGCAGCAGGAGCTGCCGGTTTTTCCCCCGTAACGATCATGACGCTGGCGCTTGCGCCGATCCGGTCCGCGCCGCTTTCGATGAGGGCTTTGGCGTCTTCATGTGTCCTCACGCCTCCGGATGCCTTTACTCCGAGCGATGTCCCGACAACCTTGCGCATGAGAGCGATGTCGCCAACCGTTGCGCCGCCTTTTGCAAATCCCGTCGACGTCTTGACGAAGTTTGCACCAGCGTTCTTTGCGAGAACGCATGCCTTGACCTTTTCTTCGTCCGTCAGGAGGCCCGTTTCAATAATGACCTTTACCAATGCTCCGAATCTGCGGGCAGTCCGGACCACAGCCGCGATGTCTTTCTCCACGTAATCGTACTCACCCGACTTCAACATCCCGACGTTGATCACCATATCCAGCTCCCGGGCACCGTCCTGTGCCGCCCGTTCTGCTTCAAAGGATTTCGCCTCGCTCGAGGTGGCACCAAGGGGAAATCCGATGACCGTACAGACCTTTACCGAAGTGTCTCTGAGCATTCGGCTGCAGAGCTTGACATAAGAGGGATTGATGCACACACTGGCAAATCCAAATTGCTTTGCCTCTCTGCATAATTGCTCGATTTGCTGCTTCGTGGCTTCGGGTTTGAGGAGAGTGTGATCGATCATTGAAGCGATTGCCTTGTCAAACTCAGCTCCCCCGACCCCAACGCCTGCGGAGATCCGGTCGGCGCCGCTCCGAACGACATTCTGGACCCCCTCTTTATTATGAATAACGCAAAGATTGTCGGTACACACGCCGTCTTTGCAGCATGTATGGGCGTTGGTCTCTTTGAGGACCTCTTCGATCAGGCGTATGACTGTTTCCTTATCCATTGGACGTAAGATAGGAGAAAAATGGAGGAGGAGCAAGGAGGGAAAGGGTTTGAAGCAGGAACTGGAATACAGAATCCAGAAGTCAGAAGTCAGAGATCAGAGGTCAGAAGTCAGAGGTTCAAAAGGTAAAGCTCAGAAGTAAAAAGGCCTCGTAGGTTCACAAATCAACAAATCATCAATCAACAAAATCACAAGTCACCAGATCACAAATCATCAAATCACAAAGGCTTTCCGAAATGCTTCCGGCATGCGGACCGGTTTGCGGGATGTATAATTGAAAAACACGATGCCTGTCTTGACGCGCGCAATCTCCTTTCCGGTCTGTTTGTTTGTCAGGCGATAAAGAATCTCACACCCAATGTCGCTCATTTCGCTCACGGCAACGTCAATGATAAGTTCGTCGCCGTAGAATGCTTCAGACTTGAACATGATTGCAGCGTCGGCCATGATGATGCCGACGCCATCGATGTCGAGCTCCGACCACCCATGTTTCCGAAAGAACCGCATACGAGCTTCGTGAACGAGAGACAGGACTGCATCATTCCCGAGATGATCGTTATAGTTGATATCCCCGATTCTAAGCGGGATTTCGGTGGAAAAATGAAATTTGTCGGGAAGTTCGAATTTGATTCGTGGCACCTTCGTGTCTCTTCGTGCGTTCTTCGAGTTCTTCGTGCCTGCACGCCGAAGTGCTGGCTCATTTGGTTTCGGCACGCAGGCGTGTAATATATCTCTTTCTGAGGAAAGAAATGACACGAAGAACACGAAGTCGACACGAAGAGCTCGAAGGAAAACAAAACGAAAGCCCCGGCTGATTCCCGGCCGGGGCTCTCATGAAGGAGGATGTATGGTTTGTGGATGTGAGAGGGTTACAGCGTTATTGTCCTTGTTGCAACTTTGACTGATCGTTGAATCTGACGCTCGAGATTCTTGTGATCGATTTCGATTTTGGGGAGATGCGTCCTGATCTTGTATTCCAATTCCCTCAGCTTGGGTTGAACCCTGAACTGGAAGTTGTTGTTGAATTCGTCCGCATCGAATTTGAATTCATTCATTCGATGCTGCGGAAGTCCGGGAGCGATCATTCCCCACGGCCCATCTTCTTCTTCAATCTCCACCGTCATGATCTTTTTCGAACCTTTCCTCAGGACCTCGATCTCCACTTTTTCCTCGTCATCGTATTTGCCCAGGGCACGATTGACATCGTCAATGTCGTCGATCGATCGTGTTCCGATTCGCATGAGAACATCCCCGGCCTTCACGCCGGCCTTTTCGCCTGAGCTTCCTTCTTCCACCTCCTGAACGAGAACGCCCTGATCCTTCGGTGCCCCGAAGTACTCTGCAAGCTGCTCATTGAGCTCCATGAGGTCCAGCCCCAACGCCCTGCCGGCGCTGTGAAAAACAGCGACGCGGGGTGCCCAACCGAAGAGAGAGGCAAGCCCGCGTCGGCGGGGTTGTTTCTGAATGACAACGGCGAGGTTCTTCTTCTCTCCTTTGCGCATCAACACAACCGTTGCCTTCGTCCCCGGTTTCGTTCTGCTCACGGCCTTCGAAAGGTCCGAGGCATCATAGATCGTGCGGCCGTTGAATTCCGTGATGACATCCCCCTCCTTGATCCCGGCCGAATCCGCGGGGCTCTCCTTGACGACATCAGCCACATAGGCCCCGTCAGTGCTCTTAAGATCCTTGTCTTTCATCAAATCCTCGGTCAAATCCTGGATGGAGACTCCCAACCAGCCGCTTTTGACAACCGCTGTCTGGGCGACGGCAGTCGAAAAAAGAGGAGCGGAAATGGCAAGAACCATGAATGCCAGCCCGACAAACAGAAGCAATCGTTTCATACACCCTCCGGTGAAATTTGTTTTAGTGATTTCTGTGAAACGTTAGACGAAGGGCCGTGAAGAGATGTTCCCAAAAGAAATCCCGACCGTGGGTTGGTCGGGATCTTGTTTGGAACTGTGATTATTGGATATAAAGCTAAGGCTTGAAAGAAAAAACATTAACACAGAGAGAGCACAGAGAAGGCACGGAGAGCCAGAGGGAAACCTAGTCCCTTTCAAGTTCCAGGGGACTAACCAGCACTGAGAGCTTCTTTTCGGCCCGAAGGATGGTCAATCCCACTTTCTTCCCGATAACATCGCTCGTAAGCAGCCGATGGAGGTCGTCGATACTTTCGATTCTCTGACCACTAAACTCTACAATGACGTCACCCTCTTTCATTCCCACCTTCATTGCGGGTCCCTGTTGCTCAAGACCTGCCACCATGACTCCACGGCTCCCCGAGAGCTGGTGAGCCCGAAGCGCCGGCTTTGCTACATCCACAACCTGACCGCCAATGCCAAGATACGCCCTTGAGATCTTTCCGTCCGTGATGAGCCGGGAAGCAATTGTCTTGGCCGTATTGATCGGGATGGAGAAGCAGATCCCCTGGGCCCAGGGGATCATGGCTGTATTGATTCCAATGACCTCGCCGTGCGAATTGACCAGCGGCCCGCCGGAGTTCCCCGGATTGAGGGCCGCATCGGTTTGGATGACGTTATCGATCAGTCTGCCCCCGCTTGCGCGCAACGACCGGCCCAATGCGCTTACCACGCCTGCGGTGACCGTAGCCTGGAATCCGAAAGGATTGCCCAATGCGATCACGAGCTGACCGATGCGAATGGATCCCGAATCGCCCAAAGTCGCCGAGGGCAGTCCCTGTGCGTTGACTCGCAGGACGGCGAGATCAGTGAAGGGATCGTCCCCAATGAGGTCGGCATCCAGTTCTCGTCCGTCGGCGAGAGTCACTTTGATTGATGCGGCATTGTGCACAACATGGCTGTTGGTGAGCAAGAATCCGTCGGGAGTGAAGACAAGTCCCGAACCGCTTCCGGCGATGTTTTCCCGTCCTTCCGGATTTCTACGTCCCCGGAATCGGCGGGGAACATGATGGGTGACGTCGATCTTCGCCACTGCAGGTGAGATCTTTTCGACAACTTTTACAACAGCCTGAGAGTACGAATCGAGCAGCTCAAGATCGTGGTTACCGCGATCGGCCCGTTGTTCAGCCGCGGGTTCCGAACGATATGAATTGGATATCGTTAGTATCTGCATAAAACCTCCTTTGGACGAACGAATCAAGAACATCGGCGTAAAACTACGTTGCCCTGCTTCCGGTCTCACCCCTCGTAAGCCGCAAGACGGTTATTTCCGAACGGGAAGCCAATCTGACCGGCGGACCCCAGTATCCGGTACCTCTGCTTACGTACACCCATGTGTTTTCGTGTCGATGAAGCCCTGAAATGTATGGCTGCCCAACCGTGGCAAGAAGATTCCAGGGGAAGAACTGTCCTCCGTGCGTGTGGCCCGAAATCTGCAGGTCAAATCCGAGCGGGAGGGCCCGGTACAGACTCTTAGGCTGATGTGCAAGCAAGATCTTTGCATCGGAAGCCGGTGCATTCTCCACAGCTTTCTCGGGATTCGATGCGTGACTTGGGACAAACTGTCCTCCCGTGAAATCTGTCACCCCTGCGAGCAAAATTCGCCCGCCTCCTTTTTGAACAACCCTGTGTTCGTTGTTCAGAACGGTGAACCCCAATCGATCCGCCTCTTCCACCCATTGCTCTGCACCCGAATAGTACTCGTGGTTTCCCGTCACAAAGAACTTGCCGTACGGTGCTTTCAGAAATGTCATGGGAGAGACATCGTCGCGAAGTTCATGGACACTTCCATCCACCAGATCTCCGGTGAAAGCAATGATGTCTCCGTTCAGTTCTTGTGTCATTTCTGCTATCGCCTCGACGAAGCCCTTGCGGATTGTCAATCCCGCATGGATGTCGGTGAGCTGAACGATTCTGAATCCCTCGAGATCAGGGTGCAGATTGCGTATCGGGACATCGACCGTGACCAATGCCGGCCGGCGCCGGGCCTCGTAGATGCCGTAGGCCGTCATCGATCCTGCAACACCCACGATGGCGAGGTTCACGGTATTCATCAGGACCTGCCGTCGCCCCTCGTCCGTCGGGTGAGTCTCGTCAGATGCGCTGCGGAATGTTTTCTGCCATACTTCGCCCGCCTTTTTCAATCCCTTGGCAAGAAGAAAGAAAAGATCCCGAATGACAACGAGCGTCAGGAGCGATGATCCCAGTCCGAGGATGACATACGTCACCCAGGCAACGATTCCTGTCGGTTCCTCGATTGAGTTTGTTTGCAGGATGATCGAGATGACCAGCAGGGCGAAGAGCCCAGTCAACGCTCCCCAGGAGATTTGTCTCCATCGCGGAGGAAGCTTCGACACCGAGATCAGTCTCCAGCCGAGATAGGCGAATCCGATCCCGAGGATACTTGATGCGATGAGATACCAAAGAAAGAAGGTCATAGATTCCCGTCACCCATGCTTGTTTCTCTCTGATGAGATTCCCGCCAGGTCATCGCACAATCTTGAACCCGAAATAGCCGTTTTGTGTTGCCCCCCATACTCTCACCCAGATCGGAAGAATCATTTCCATTCCCCGGGCGCCGCTGATGTCGCCAAGATCCAGAATGTCGGTCCAGCCGAATTGCTTCAGAATTCCTTTGACCTGGTCCTTTGCTTTCCCGTCATTTCCCGCAACGAACATCGTCGGATCGCCGCCGGTCTTCTTCGCGTTTACCATCACCTCGCAATTTACAATATTCAGCGCTTTTACAACATTCGCTCCCGGAAGCGCTTTTTGCACCTCCTCTCCCAACGAGTTTGTATTACTCCACTGGGAAATAAGCGAGGGGGGCATTCCTTTCGAGAAATCGAGAGGGTTAGAAATATCCAGGACGGTTTTTCCCTTGAGATTCTCCGTCCCCGCCATCTTCAGCGCATTCAGCGTACCGAAGCCGTTCGTGCAAACAAACACCATCTCGCCGAATTTCGCAGCATCGGGAAAAGTCCCGAGCTTCACGCTCTGATGGCTCTTGTGCCATTCGCTGAACGGCGGGGTCCCCATCGGTGATCGTTCTTTGCTTGCCTCAGTTTTCGAAACGTCACGGGTGCCGATCATAACTTCATGACCAAGTTCTTTCAATTTGCCGGCGATCGTCTGACCGACCGGCCCTGTTCCTAATATGCTGATTTTCATGACGGGCTCCTTTTCTCAGGATGTGGCAAACGATACATATGAAGCTTGTATCAATTCCATCACAGGATCGAGATCCGCTTCCTTCCGGACAACGAAAGTGCCATATCCGGCCTCAGGTGCCCAACGGTGGCGCTGAGCTTCTCCCTTCTCAAGAACTTCCTGTTGAATGCTCTGAGGCAGCCGAATGTCGCAATGTCCAAAGCTGTGAATATGCATGAACATGGTCCGGCCCACAAAAAAAGCATCTTCATGAATTCCCGCGTTTTGTCGCTCATGTACGCCGGAGAGTGCGAGAATTCTCCTCCGCAGTTCTTCGTGGAGCTCCTGTCGGGAATTGATGCTCATGCTTTTGTCTGACCGTGCTGAACATCTTTTTCCATCCCGGGGTACCAGCCGCACCGGTCTTTCCATTCCTGCTTGAATTTTTCCCGCTCTTCGGGCGTCATGGCCGCCAGTTTCTCTTCAAACTTGCGCTTCCAGTGACTGTGCCTGCCGCTGTAGTAGCCGCGCCCCCATCCTCTCAGGAGAATATGCGAGAGAAGCAGAAGTCCGGCTGCCTGCCAGAACGTCAACACCGGTCCGCCGAAGAGTTCCGGAATGAGGGCGTTCCATAGATACATCACCGCAAACCCCAGAACGAAAACTGCCGTTGCAGCGATCAGCAGTATCTTTCCGGCCTTATACAGCCACCAGGGTTTCATAGGGATCCTTTCTGAATGATTATTGTAAGTCGAATTCGTTGTAGAGTTCCTGCAAGCGCTCGCGCAGGAAAAGCACGGCATATCGTTTTCTTGACAAAAGAGTGTTCAGCGGTTCACCGGTGATCAGGGCAATCTCCTTGAAGCTTTTTCCCTCCAGCTCGTGCATCACGAAAACCTGTTTCTGTTCATCGGGAAGCTCGTCCAGCGCATCGGACAGTTCCGTCCATACCAGCGATCGTGCATAGAGACGGTCGGGATTCTGCGTAGGGTCGTACAAAATCTGGTCGAGGTTCAGAGGCAGGGAGGGATCATCAAAATCGCGGGGTAAGGACTCGGGCCTTCGTTTTCTGTACCAGTCAATGACCCTGTTCCTTGCCACGGTGAACAGCCACGATGTGAGCTTCTCGATCGGTTCTGTAATGCTGTAGCTCGAAGCCAGCTGGAGAAGGACGTCCTGGAGAATGTCTTCTGCATCCTCGTTTGTCCGAACACGTCGCCGGATAAAATCGAAGAGCCGCGGCCGTTCGGTCTGAACCGCCCGCTCGAGTGCTGCATCCCGTCCTTGGAGCGCCGCTGTTGTGTCCACTTTCTCAGTCAAGTCGTTTCCTTACTGACGGATAGGGGGGAAGAATATTGTAGATCTGCAGGATCCAGCAGTACAATCAGGAAAAAGGGGGGTTGGTTCCGCGAGGGGATTACTTGAGCCGTTCCAGGGCTTTCAACTTCTCTTCGGCTCTGGTCTTATATTCGAGGGTTCCCTGGTGATTCGGGTCGATCAGAAGGCCTTTTTCCCATTCGTCGAGAGCGGCTTTGTAGTTTTCCTTCGTGTAGTACTGCAGGCCCGAGCGGAAATAGTTATCGAGCATGGGCTGAAGAATCTGTCGGGTACGGTCGACGTAGGATTTCGCCTCGGAGTGTCGCTCATCCTGTTTGAGGACATCGAGGAATACCCTCAGGGCCTCCATGTATTTCTCAAGGGCAAACAGTTCTTTTCCCTTTTGAAATACAAGATCTCTGCGTTTTGTGCGTATGGTGGCCAATCCCTGAAGGGCCTGGCTGTTCCTTGGCTCGGCGTTTCTCACGCGTTCATATTCCCTTTCCGCCTGATCCAATTGGTTCCGGTCCAGGAGGGTCTTTGCACGGCTGAGCTGAGTGCGTATTCCAACCCGTGCCATTACCTCCAGAGACGCAATTCTTGTCGGCAGGGAATCGTTCTTTGGGTCAAGTTCCTGTGCCTGTTCATAATTCTGCCGTGCCCGATCCATCTCCTTCTGGTCACGGAGGCTGTCTCCGACGGTAATAAGCCGACTGATATAGCCGCGCATGGTAGGTTGTACGTTATCCAGATTTTCCTTTGCCTCCTCATTCTCCGGATCCATACGGAGGACCCGTAAGTAGGCTTTGCTTGCCTCAACAAAGTCCTTCTTCGCCATCAGGTCTGCTGCTTCTACGAGAGCTTTGTTCGTGCGCAATTTGAGGAGGGAATCAACCGCATCGGTTGCAGCCTGTGCTTCAAAGGAATACGGATCATAATCGAGGGCGTTATTGTAATAGGTCAATGCATCGGCGTACCGTTCCTCGCGGGCGGCGTCATGGGCAAGCTCGAGGTTCATGTTGTGCTGCTCGACTGCCAAATCGGATAACGCAGCCCGAACAGATAGTGTCAAACCGGCTTTTCCCGCCGCGATGTCAACGGAACCGTAGCTGAAGCGGAATGAAACCCCGCCGCTGATCTCTTCAAACGACCGGGTTCCAAGCTGGAGCGACAGCCCGGGGAGCGCAAGCGCCTCGATACCGACAAGGGCATGGTTCTTGACAGCATCATGGCGATAAGCAGCCTGTAAACGGATTTCGTCGTTGATGATCCAGTACGCGGCGCCGATATTCACATTGAAGAACGTCGAGGAGGTGTTTTCCGACAAATCGATGATGCTGGCTCCAAAATGGATTCCGGAGTTTTCGATGTCATCCGGGAAATGGAGTGAGGTACCAAAGGAGAAGCCGATCGATTCTTCCGTCTTTCGAAACCCTGTGAGGCCAAGTCCAATGCTGTGAAACCTGCCGATGGGAAGGGCATAGCCAAAACTGTATCGGCTGGAGGTGTCCCGGACGCTCACTCCGGCCCCGAAGGTACCGACAGCGCGGAGAAACGCGGACCCGGCGAAGGAGGAGAGCCCTGTGATCTTTGCCGAGTTAAAGCCAAAGTCACTTTGGCGTGCGCGGGCGAGCTCGGCCGGATTAAGAAAGAGCGAGGCAGGTCCGGGAGCCCACATGACGGAGGAACTGCCGAGGGCATAGTTCACCGCTCCGGCCTGCTGCGCCATAAGACCGATCCCCGGGAGGACCAGGAGGGCAAAGAAGAGGCAGGCTGGCCTCATCTATGTTTCCACCGGATAGACAATCTGGTATGCTGCCACTTTTTCCTGTTTCCCTTTGATGGGGATCTTTCCCGCAGAACGTGATTCATAGGTATTGGCGAGGCGAGTGACGACGTTCTCGGTGGCAAGAATCTCGTTCGGGCCGGCGACACCGCACAACCGTGCAGCCAGGTTGATGGTGTCACCGATCGCCGTGTAGTCCATCCGGTCGGAGGACCCGATGCTTCCCATGACGGCAACTCCGGTGGCAACGCCAATGCCGATCTCCAGAACGATCTCCTTCTGTTTCCTCCGCTCCTTGTTCATTTCGATCACTTTCTGCTGAATGATCACCGCCGCCTCGGCCGAGTTCTTCACCATGTCGTTTCCGGTGAAGATACTCATGATGCCGTCGCCGATAAACTTGTCGACAACTCCCCCGTGGTCGTGGATGATTTTTGTCTGAAGATCAAGATAGAGGTTGAGGGTTACAACAACCTCTTCCGGCCATTGGTTCTCCGATACCGCCGTGAAGTTTCTGATGTCGGTGAACATGGCCGTTACGACCCTCCTCGTTCCTCCAAGTTTTGCCTCCTTTTCCTCAGAAAGCATCTTCACGGCCGCCCGCGAAACGAACTTCTGCATCTGTGTCTTTTCGCGAATCTGTATCACCATGAGGTTGAATTCCCGGGCGAGCGCTCCAAGCTCGTCTTTCATGTTTGTGACGACGTTGACCTTCAAATCGCCCGTCCCCACCTTTCGGGCCGCCTCGGAAAGCACAATGATAATGGCAACGATCTTTGTGGAAATGAGGTAGATAATCGATATTGCCGCGAGCGAAACAATGAAACTGGTCCAGAGGATCCGCTGCTTCATGTCTTCAATGGGTGCGAGGATCACGGCCTTGGAGAACGTCGCCGAACAGCCGCCCAGGATAAATTTCTTCCCTTCATTGATCACATAGACGGATCGAACGAAACGGAGCTGATCCGGAGTTTCAATGAGGATTGCCGAATCGGCCGAAGCCACAAGGTCCCATTCTTCGGCGGGCACGATGGTATTGATGCTGTCTGCAACCAGATGCGCCACCACGCGGCCGTTACGATCCATGACGAAAAAGAGTTCAAGCCCCGTAATGCCGCGAAACGAGTAGCTGCTGATGTAGTCCTGGATGGGGGGATACGACTCAAGGAGAAGGTTGTCTTTGGCCACATTTGCAAGACTGCTGACCAGGGCGGTGCCAAGCTCACTGGTTCCCCGTCTCATCTCGATTTCCTGGCGGTTGAGCGCCACGGTACTGATGGTTGAAGTAACGAGGATAATGGAGGCGCTGACGAGAAGGATGAGCTTCCATCGGATCTTCAGACGGAGGAAGAAGTCGATAAAGCCGGCCAGTATCCATCGGGCGCGGTCTTTGGTCCTCTTACGCCAACGATTGAGCCGTACACCGGCCGTACCGCTGGCGTTCTTGTATGCCGGAGCAATTGCCGAGATCAGGCTGCGAAGCGGAGAAAGCACAACCTCAAGCATTTCCTTTCCGCTTTTACCTGTGGGGGGCTGATGTTCCGGGGTCGTATCGGCGTTCGGGTTGGACAATGCTTGCACCTCTTGAGGTTAGAGACTACAACATATTAGGGAAAAAATCAATCGACTTGCATCGACGGCATCGATGGTACTCAATCCCCTTGTTTCCCCTTCTCCGACGGAAGAACGTACTCTGTTCTCGTCACGAAAACATCTTGCAGACGTTCTTTGCGTATCCAAATGTCGACGTATCCATACATCCCCTGGGGGAAACCGATGACGTAGAGATAATCATTCTCAAGGTATTTCATCAATTGGATGGTCTGTTTGTAGCTCCAATCGGCGGGCGCCTCGATGGCAGCAATCACGTCCGGCTTCCGCCGAAAAACAGGATCATCGGCGATCGTTCCCGGTCTTCCCGCTCTGATGAAATTACTCGGCCACGCTTCTCCGGACATGACGATGCTCTATATCGAGGTGGCGTTGAACGACCTCCAGAGGGAGTTCCAACAGGCTCG
>Ga0209321_10001516_pt1 | contig 15856 bp, 9 predicted proteins | sample Rifsed16ft4_FD_184012 | JGI IMG/M metagenome (GOLD analysis project Ga0209321, IMG submission 184012) | Soil microbial communities from Rifle, Colorado, USA - sediment 16ft 4 - CSP-I_5_4 (version 2) | ecosystem: Environmental > Terrestrial > Deep subsurface > Rock core/Sediment | place: Rifle... | reverse complement strand
TGAAAGGTTTTACTGCTCCAGAAATGAAAGGAAAACATTCCCTCCGTGCATCAGTGACTTCTGAACTTATTTTTGATAATGTTTTTGTTCCTGAAAAAAATCTATTACCCAAAACAGAAGGATTAAAGAATGCTTTGATGTGCCTCAATCAAGCCAGATATGGAATCGCTTGGGGAGTTGTTGGCTCGATGATGGCATGTTATGACACTGCATTAAATTATGCAAAATCACGTATACAATTTGGAAAACCAATTGCATCATTTCAAATGACTCAAGATAAATTGGTTTTCATGATTACTGAAATTACAAAAGCTCAATTGTTAAATCTTCAATTAGGAAGAATGAAAGACAAGAGTACATTGAAGCATACTCATGTTTCGATGGCAAAGAGAAATAATTGTGAAAAGGCATCCGAAATTGCTAAAATTGCGCGAGAAATACTTGGTGCAAATGGCATTTTAGATGAGTATCCTGTAATGCGTCATTTGGCTAACCTTGAGTCAGTGAGAACTTATGAAGGCACTCATGAAATGCATACTCTTATAATTGGTGAAGATATCACCGGGATTTCAGCATTTGAATAATTTATTAAATAGAAAAAATAAATGAACCTAATAAAAGAAGCTCTTACATTTGATGATGTACTATTAATTCCTTCAAAATCTGCAGTACTTCCCAGAGAGGTAGATGTTTCAACATATCTTACTCCCGAAATTAAATTGAACATTCCTTTTATTTCTGCAGCAATGGATACAGTGACCGAATCTGCAATGGCAATTGCTATTGCACGAGAAGGAGGAATTGGTATCCTTCATAAAAATATGAGCATTGAAGCTCAGTGCGAAGAGGTTGATAAGGTTAAAAGATCAGAAAGTGGAATGATTAGAGATCCTATTACATTGCATCCTGAAAATACTGTCGGTGACGCTTTAAATATTATGAGAAAGTACAGTGTTTCAGGAATTCCAATTATAGATGAGAATCATAAATTAGTTGGAATTATTACAAACAGAGATCTGAGATTCGAGCCAAATAAAAAACTTAAAGTTAAAGATTTGATGACCTCGGCAAATCTGATTACAGCTCCACAAGGGACAACATTAGAAAAAGCTGAAAAAATTCTTGAGAAATATAAAATTGAAAAACTACCTGTTGTTGACTCGGAAGGAATTCTGAAAGGTTTAATTACTTTCAAAGACATTCAAAAGAAGAAGAAACATCCAAACGCTTGTAAAGATGAACATGGAAGATTAAGAGTGGGAGCAGCTATTGGAATTACAGCCGACAGCATTGACAGAATTACTGAACTTACAAAAGTCGGAGTTGATGCTTTGGTAATTGATACTGCTCATGGTCATTCTATGGGTGTTTTGAAAATGATAAAAGAGATTCGGCGTAAATTCAAGTATGAACAGATAATTGCTGGAAATATAGGAACTTATGAAGCTTCACTTGATTTATTAAATTGTAGGGTTGATGGAATAAAAGTTGGAGTTGGACCTGGATCTATTTGTACGACAAGAGTTATTGCCGGAGTCGGAGTTCCTCAAATCACTGCCATCTCAGACGTTTATCGTGCGACAAAGAAAAAGGGAATTCCAATTATTGCTGATGGAGGTATCAAGCAAACCGGTGACGTTCCGAAAGCAATTGCTTCGGGAGCAGATACAGTCATGATCGGTGGATTATTTGCCGGAGTAGAAGAAAGCCCGGGAGAGAAGGTTTTATTCGAAGGAAGGAGTTTTAAAATTTATCGCGGCATGGGATCAATATCAGCTATGAAAAAGGGAAGTAAGGATAGATATTTTCAAGATGCTGAGGACGATATATCTAAATTAGTTCCGGAGGGAATTGAAGGAAGAGTGCCGTTCAAAGGTCCTCTCTCTGATACGATATATCAACTTATTGGAGGATTGAGGGCTGCAATGGGTTATTGCGGAGTTCGAGATATTAAACATCTAAAAACTAAAACAAAATTCGTCAAAATAACGTTGGCGGGGTTGAAGGAAAGTCATCCCCATGATGTGATAATCACTACTGAACCTCCAAACTATTATACACCAAAAGTTTGATTTTATTTTTTACTCAATAACAAAACAAGCTAACAACATTTTTAGTTTAACATGTTCAAGGTTTTAGTTATAGCTTATTATTTTCCGCCATTGGGATTAAGCGGTGTTCAAAGAACATTAAAATTTGTGAAATATATGCCATCGCATGGCTGGCATCCAACAGTTATTACCACGGGAAATATTGCTTATTACGCTCACGATAAATCTTTACAAAATGAGTTAGATAAACTTAATATAAAAGTCATTCGCACAAGTTCATTCGATCCGAATGCTGTTCTTTCGAAATTTGGAACAGTCAAAATGCCCAATGAGAAAGTTCGAAAAATATTAAACATTATAAGCCAATCCATATTTATTCCCGATAATAAAATTTTATGGTCAAAGAAAGCGTTTGAAGCTGCATCTGAAGTGTTGTCAAAAGAAAAATTCGATACAATCTTCATTTCTGCTCCTCCTTTTTCTGCTTTCAAAATGGCTGTAAAACTTAAAAAGAAATTTGATATCCCGCTTGTTGTAGATTACCGTGATTTATGGTACAAGAGTTATTTCGCATTCTATCCAACTCCATTTCATTCTTATCTTCACAAAAGAATGGAATATTCGTCGCTTAAAGCAGCAGATAAGGTGATTGTTACGAATAGGAAGATCAAAGAAAAATTATTGAGCATTTATAAATTCTTAACTTTTGATGATGTTGTGATAATACCTCATGGTTTTGATCCCGAAGATTTTTCAACTATAAAACCAGCACCTAAAACAACTGATAAAATGATCATCACTTACTCGGGAATTTTCCTTGAATACAACACTCCCAAATATTTTTTAGAAGCGTTTAAAAAAATTACCGTAGAAAGACCTGACATCGCCTCGAAGATTGAGTTACATTTTGTCGGTCACTTGAGAAAAGAAAATCAACGTTTAATGAAGAAGTTAAAGCTCGAAGAATTTGTTAAAGATTTTGGCTATATGAATCACGATGAAGCTGTTCGCAAAGTATTATCAAGTGATGTCTTGTGGTTTATGATAGGGCGTAAAAAAAGTATAGATGCAATTCTGCCAGGTAAAATGTATGAATATTTTGGTTCCGGGAAACCAGTTATTGCATGTGTTCCTGAAGGTGCGGCCAAATCTGCTGCAATTGAATACGGTGCATCATTTATTACTGAACCAGAAGATGTTAACGCAATAAAAGAAACGATTTTTAAAATTTACCAATTATATATTAATAAACAGCTTCCCTCGCCGGATACAAATTTTATTGATAAACACCGCAGAGATTTACTAACAGAAACTTTAATCAAGCAATTCCAATTATTGATTAAAAATGTTGTCGTATGAGAGTTGCTTTAATTGGTTCTGGCGGGCGCGAACATGCAATAGCTTATAAATTATTTGACAGCGATCAATTAGAAAAACTTTATATCCTTCCAGGAAATCCAGGAACCGCTAAGCTTGGTGAAAATGTAAATTTAAATGTTAATGACAATTCAACCGTTCTTCAATTTTGTAGACAAAAAGATATTGATCTCGTGGTGATTGGACCTGAAAAACCTCTCGTGAGCGGACTTGGTGATTTGTTAAGAAATAATTCGGTTAATGTTTTTGGCCCAAGCTCGAATGCTGCCAGAATAGAATCTGAAAAATCTTATGCTAAGAAACTGATGAAGAATTATAATATTCCGACGGCTGATTATGTAGAGTTTTCGGCCGACGAATATTTAAGTGCATCAGATTATTTGAAGAATGTGAGTTATCCTAAAGTTATTAAAGCGAATGGTCTCGCAGCAGGAAAAGGTGTAATAATTTGTAATTCATTTGAGGAAGCTGAGCAAACACTCAAAAGCATTTTCAGAGAAAAAATATTTGGGAAGTCCGGAGACAAAATAGTTATTGAGGAATTTTTAGTCGGAGAAGAAGCATCTGTTTTTGCGATAACCGATGGTAAACAATTTATCACTTTACCTTCTGCACAAGATCATAAAAGAATAGGGGATAATGATACTGGAAAAAATACCGGCGGTATGGGTTCATATTCACCAACGCCCGTTGTCACTTCTAAAATATTAGGCGAAGTCGAAGAAAAAATAATTTCACCTGTATTGAGTGCTTTATCAAAAGAGAATAATAAATTTATAGGATGCCTCTACTGCGGTTTGATGATTACGGCTGAGGGTCCCAAAGTAGTGGAGTTTAATTGCAGATTTGGTGATCCGGAAACTCAATCAGTTCTTCCTTTGCTTGAAGGAGATTTTCTTGATTTGCTTTATTCGGCAGCTTCGGGTTCGCTAAATGCAAAATCTATTAAGTACAATGGAGGATCATCGGTTTGCATTATAGCTGCTTCAAAAGGATATCCTGATTCTTACAAAACAGGATATAGAATTACCGGATTTGAAAGAATTGATGATCCGGAAATTGTGATTTTTCATTCCGGAACCAAACTTGATGGGAACCGATTGTTAACAAATGGAGGTCGAGTACTCGGCGTTACTTCGATTATCAATACGAATAATATTTACAAAGCTCGAAATAAAGCTTATTTAGCAATTGAAAAAATTCATTTCACAAATATTTATTTTAGAAAAGATATTGCTTCTAAAGCGTTGAATTTTAAATAATTATTTTCCCCCATCTTTTTAATTCATTTCATAGTTTTTACATTGCAGTAACTAATTATTGCAAGACTAATTAAATTATAATTTTAGTATGATTCCTCTTCACACTCACTCAAATTATTCTTTGCTTCAAGGTACGGGTACAATTGATAACTTAATTACCAAAGCAAAGGAATATAATCTTCCATCGTTAGCTTTGACTGATACGAACGGTATGTATGGGCTAATTCCATTTGCAAAGAAGTCACTTGAGAGTGGAATAAAACCGATCTTAGGAGCTTATATTGATGATCCCAAAAGCTCAAAAATTAATTGTTTAGTACTTGCTAAGAATATCGAAGGTTTTTCGGAACTCTGCAAACTTATAACATTAAGGAAACTTAACGACGATTTTTCTCTTGTAAATCTTCTAAATGTTACTTTTAAAAACTTATTTATTATTTCAAGGTCAATTGATTTACTCAAATCGGTTAAAAGGAAAGATGTTTATGCTGAATTAAATTCTGTAAAATCACAAAAAAGTAAAAACAGAAATCTTTATGAGTTTGCTAAGTTAAATAATTTAAAATCAATCGTTACAAATCCTATTTACTTTCTGAATAAGGAAGATTATCTAACACATAAAATTCTTACTGCGATTAAACTGAATAAGAATATTGATAATCTTTCTACAGATGAAGTTGCTGATGAAGAATTCTTTTTCAAAAACCCCGCTGACATCGAAAATTCATGGAGGCAACTGCCTGAGCTTTTTCAGAATATTGATTACATATCTGCGAATTGCAATGTGGATTTAAAATTAGGTGAATTCAAATTTCCATCTTTTAATTTACCCTCTGGCGAAACCTCGTTTTCCTATCTTCAAAAAATATCTTATGATGGTTTAGCTCGACGGTACGATCCAATGTCCGACAAAGCAGCTAAAAGATTGGAATACGAATTAAGTGTAATAGACGAATTAAGTTTTACAAATTATTTTTTGGTTGTATGGGACATTGTTAAAGAAGCAAAATGCAGAGGCATGATGACAATTGGGAGAGGGTCAGCAGCAAATAGTTTGGTTTCTTATTGTTTAGGTTTAACAGAAGTAGATCCTGTGAAATATAATCTTTACTTTGAAAGATTTCTTAATAAAGGCAGAAGCTCTCCGCCGGATGTTGATATTGATTTTTCATGGAAGGAACCGGATGAAATTGTTCGATATGTTTTCGAAAAATATGGTTATGAAAATGTTGCAATGATTTCCACTCATGTTACTTTTAGAGCGCGTTCTGCTTTTCGTGAAGTTGCGAAAGCTTTTGGCATATCAAATGAAGAAATTTCTAAGCACAGCAAGTATATCCCATGGACGAGCGCAGAGAACCTACCTAATCTTGCTCAAGTTTTTCCCGAAGCTGAAAATCTAAATCTTAATAATGAGCCGTGGAAAACCATCGTGAATATAGCAGCTAAGATTGCTAATTATCCCCGACATCTTAGCATCCATCCCGGTGGAATTGTAATTGCTCCAAAGCCGATCACAAAATACACAGGACTTGAGTATGCAAAAAATAAAGGATTAGGTCTGATTATCACTCAACCTGATATGCATGGAATTGAAGATTTAGGATTAGTGAAAATTGATTTGTTGAGTCAGCGTTCGCTCGGTGTGCTGCGCGATACGATGAATAAATTAAATAGCAATGATTCTGATTGAGCTTTTAAAATGCTGAGTGATAATTAAATTTAATTAACCAGAACTTCAGATGCCGCATCAACGGTAACGTTACTGACGGATTTAGTTTTTTCTGACAAGTAAGTGTAAATAACAGGAATAACAAAAAGTGTTAATACTGTTGAGAATATTAATCCGCCAATTACTGCTATACCCATTGAGGACCTGCTTTCAGCACCTGCACCAATTGCTAATGCAATTGGGAGTGTTCCAAGTACTGTTGATAAGCTTGTCATAAGAATTGGGCGTAGTCGCAAGCGTGCTGCCTCTTTAACTGCCTCAACGACATTCAATCCTTGAGCTTTCTTTTGGTTTGCAAATTCTACAATCAAAATTCCATTCTTTGTAACGAGACCGATTAACATTATCTGTCCAATTTGACTAAATATGTTTAAGGTTTGATTAAAATACCAAAGCGAGATTACTGCTCCTGCGATAGCCAGTGGAACTGTAAACATTATTATAAGTGGATCGCGGAAACTTTCGAACTGTGCCGCAAGAGTTAAATAAATTAGAACCAGTGCTAATAAAAACGTAAAAAGAAGACTCGAAGAACTTTCGACGAAATCCTTGGAAGCACCTTGCAATGCAGTTGAGAAACTCTCATCCAAAACTTTCTTGCCTATTTTGTCCATAGCGTCAATACCATCGCCAATTGTTTTTCCGGGTACAAGACTCGCTGAAAATGTTGCACTGACGTATCTGTTAAATCTATAAAGCTGCGGTGGACTGCTTCGCTCATTTAATGTGACTAAATTATCAAGCTGAATTAATTGATCTTGCTTATTTCTTACATAAATTGAAGTAAGATCAACAGGTTTATTCCTGTTTTCTTTGAAGACTTGACCAATCACTTGATATTGTTTTCCATTCATTACATAAAATCCAAAACGCTGTCCGCTATAAGCCAATTGGAGCGTTTGGGCGATATCCAAAGCTGAAACACCAAGTTCACGGGCTTTTGTTCTATTGATCTCAACAGTAATCTCCGGTTTATTAAACTTCAAATTTACATCCACATTTGCAAATGTCGGATCTTCTTGTGCTATTTCTAAGAACTTTGGAATAACATTTCTTAGCTTTTCAAAACTGGCAGCTTGAATTACATATTGAACGGGTAATCCTCCGCGTCTTGTAGAAATAGATTGACTTTGAACAACAAAAGAACGTGCATCGTTCAATTTTCTCGTCAATCCGGTAAGCTGTTCGGCAATATCCTGTTGGGATCTCTTTCTCTTCTTCGCGTCACTTAAAGTTAATCTCACAAACCCGCTGTTAGCTGCATTGGAACCCCCACCACCAGCAGTAACAGAAATGATTGCCTCTGTTTCCGGAACTGTTTTTTTTACAATATTGGTCAGTTCAGTAATATATCTATCCATCGCCTCAAATGAAGTTCCCTCTGGCATTGTTGATTGAATACGAATCTCGCCTCGATCTTCAATTGGTGCAAGCTCCGATTGCAATGAGGAACCAATCAAGTAGATCAGAAAAACTGAAACAATCATTATTGCAGGTGCCAACCACCGTTTTTCCATAAAAGAATTCAAGGCATTCGTATACGATATTTCCAACCATGTAAAAAACGGCTCGGTTTTGTAATAAAACCAACTATGCTTTTCTTTTGTCTTTAGCAATCGAGAGCTGAGCATTGGCGTTAGTGTTAAAGCAACAAATGCCGATATAATAACTGCCCCGGCGATTACAACTCCAAATTCTACAAATAATCTTCCGGTAATTCCCTGTAAAAACATTATTGGAAGAAATACGGCTGCAAGTGTAATCGTCGTAGAAACTATTGCAAAGAAAATTTCTGATGTGCCTTTCATTCCGGCTTCAATCGGATTCATTCCGTCTTCAATCTTACGATAGATATTTTCTAACACAACTATTGCATCATCCACTACAATACCGATAGCAAGCACAATTCCAAGCAAGGTTAGAACATTTATTGAAAAGTTTGCCGCGTACATTATGAAAAACGTACCGATCAATGAAACGGGAATTGCGATAATGGGAATTAATGTTGTGCGCCAATCGCGGAAGAAAAAAAAGATTATCAATATAACAAGTGCAAATGCAAGCAGAATAGTTTCTTTAACCTCTGAAATTGAATTGCGGATATATTTTGTTACATCAAATCCGATTCCAAGCTCAATATCTGCAGGTAAATCTTTTTTTATTTGATCAACACGCTTATAAAATTCATCAGCAATCTGAATAAAATTAGCTCCTGGCTGCGGTATTGCAACAACACCGACCATTGGAACACCATCCCGTCGAAGAATTGATCGATCATTTTCAGGATATAATTCTGCGTCGCCTAAATCTTTGAATCTTACAATGCCGCTCTTCGATTCTTTTATTATTAGGTTATTAAAATCATCAAGACTTTCCAACCTGCCGAGTGTTCTAACAGTCAATTCAGTATTATTACCTTCAATTCTGCCGGAAGGCAGCTCAATATTTTCTTTATTCAGTGCATTGCGAATATCCAGTGGAGTAATATTAAATGCGGCAAGTTTTGCAGGATCCATCCACAAACGCATCGAGTATCTGCGTTCTCCCCAAATATTAATCTGGCTTACTCCAGGTATTGTTTGCAATCTTTCCTTGAAAATATTTTGTGCAATATCTGTAAGTGCAAGTAGATTTCTTTTATCACTTTTAACATTCAAGAATATGATTGGTATAGCATCAGCATCGGCTTTTGATACTGTTGGAGGATCAATATCCTGAGGCAATCTTGATCTAGCGATGGAAACTCTATCTCTAACATCATTCGCTGCTGCTTCAAGATCAATGGAAACATCGAACTCAACTGTTATCGAGCTTCGGCCATCTCTGCTTACAGATGTTAATGAACGTATTCCCGCAATTCCGTTTATTTGCTCTTCTAATGGTTCTGTTATCTGAGATTCGATAACATCTGCATTAGCACCTACGTAATTTGTAGAAACTGTAATGATTGGTGGATCAATGCTTGGGTATTCTCTTACACCTAAGAATGTATAACCGATTATTCCAAATAATACGATAACAATCGACATTACTATGGCGAGCACCGGTCTGCGAATACTTACTGATGATAAACTCATATTAATTTAATCTAAATGTCATTTCAAATTATTTAATAAACTTTATTTATTCTCACGGTTCCATTTGGTTTTAGCTGAATTATTCCGGAAACAATCAGTGAATCACCAATACCCAATCCCGAAGTGATTTGAATTTCTTTTTCTGTTCTGATTCCTGGAGAAACGAGCTGGGGAACAGCTTTTCCATTCTTATAGATAAATACTTTTTCTCCTTCAAAGTCGGGTACTAGCGCTTCAGTTGGTATCAGAATTGATTGATCAAGGTTTTCAAGTACGATGTCAATTTCAACATAAGCTCCTGGAGTTAGTTCACTTTTATCATTTGGTATAAGAGCGCGTGCCTGAACGGTTCTTGTATTCTGATCTATTTTTGGTTCGACCGCATAGATTCTACCATTGTATGTCTTTCCAGTAGCACTAAGTTTAACATAGATTGTTTTTCCTTCTTTAACCATACCAAAATATTTTTGTGGTACGGAAAAATCTACTTTCATCGGATTGATACTTTGTATGCTTGCAATTGGAGTCAGCGGAGAAATATAACTTCCAACACTAACTGATCGTAATCCAACTACTCCATGAAACGGTGCAATGATTTCAGTTTTTGCGATTTGCGCTTCTGTAAGTTCAACATCTGCCAGCACTGAATTTAATTCACTTAATTGAAGATCATACTCTTGCTGGCTGGTAAGATTTTTTTCGAGGAGTTGTTTGTATCTGTATTCTCTATCGCGCGCAAGTAACTCTCTTGACTTGTTCTTTTTTAATGTTGCTTGAAGCTCTGAATCGTTAATCTTAACTAATACTTCACCTTTTCTCACTCGTTTACCTTCATTGAACATTATGTTAGTTACTTTACCGGATATTTCGCTGCGCAGTTCAACCTCTTCATTACTGATCAAAGTGCCGTTGGAAAATATTTTGTTCTGCAGAGGTTTTGGATTTACTATCCAAACATCAACTGAGACCTGTCTTGATATTGGATTTACTTTAGAATTATTGTCCGCATCTTCACTTGTTAAATTTAATTTTGGGATAAAGAGAATGGCTAACACTGCAACCACACTTATCCAAATAATTAATCGTTTTTTGTTCTTCATTTTTTACCTTATTAGACTCAAAAACTATCTATAATAAAAATAAACAATTTAGGTCTATGAAGTGCAGTGAATGAATAGGGCAATTAATTTAGGACTAAATAATTAAGTACAAAAGGATAATAAGAAAATAAAAATGCCGCTGCATAAACAAATCCAGCAGCTCCGTAATCTGAGAAAGCCTGCGGGGCGTCCTATAATTGCCTTCCTGATTACTTTAAGAACAATATTTTGGGTAAACAACATTTGCTTCTGACTTACAGCCAATTATCAGAAAAGTAATAGGAACCAAACTAAGAATTTTTACTACTAAAGGTTTCATTTAATCCCCTGAATTTTTGATTGGATAAAAAAAGCGATGCCCTATTGGAACATCGCTTATAACATTTTTTTACTTATTTCTGCCGCCTCTGTTGCCTTTTGGACCTGTACCATCGCATGTTCCAGTACCAGTACCTGAGCCGCTGCCAGAGCCATTTCCGGTACCATCTTTCGGACCGATTCCAGTACCAGTTCCGTTGCCGGGACCATATTTGTTACTGCCAAACTTTGATTGAGTATTTTTACCCTTCATATTCTTTTGTCCGGTTCCATCTTGCGGTCTAACAAAATCAGGATCTTTTCCATTAGGAATTCCGTCGCCATCAGAATCGATTGCGTTATCATTAATTCCATCTCCGTTAAGATCAACAAATCCTTTCGTTCCATTATTCCCATTTTTGAATTTCGATCCGGAATAATCTTCATCTCTTCCGTTTGGAATTCCGTCACCGTCTGCATCAGGTGCGTTATCATTATAGCCGTCGCTATTTACATCAACAAACCTATTGCTGTGCTCTTTGGTTTGAAGCTGAGTGTTTAGTTCGTTCTTCACCTGGTTTTTAATTTGATTTTTTTCTTGCTTTGGTTCATCCTGGGCAAGCAGGTTTGAAACGAAAAACAATACGTAAAGCACTATTACGGATAATATGCTTACGAGACTTTGGATTTTCATTTTAGTACTCCTTTTTTTATTGTGGTTTATTTAATTCAAGAGTGATAGTCCAAAGGTTGTGCCGAAAAAAAAGAGTCTTTTTATTCGAATATGTGAACTATTTTTATTTGTTCGACTATCACGACGAATGACGGCGACTGAATGGGCGAAATCAAAATTAATATTTGTTCTTCTAGTATAATATTCTTTTCATATAAATAATTATAAAGTAATTTAGTGTATGAAATTCAAATTTAAATTATCACCTAAAGCAGTAGTATCAATAACCGCTTTAATTGCGGTGGTAATGCTAACCTCATCCTTCATTGAATTAAACCAAAGTAAGAAGGAAATATATCAGCTGCTTTATGAACACTCAGCTTCATTACTCGAATCAATAATTCAGAGCAGTGAGAATACGCTTAACTCCAGCTTTGAAATAGAAGAATTGATTGCGGAGAGACTTTTTGATAATGCACGTTTGATAAAGAAATTAGATAGTCTTGGCTCGTTGACTAAAGATGAACTGATCAAAATTGGGAAAGAGAATAATCTTTACAGGATAAATATTTTTAATAGCAAAGGTGACAGAATCCTATCCAATCGTGTTCCAGAACCGAATCACATTCACGGAGAAGAAAATATTAATCGTTATGATGAACTTGCTCCGATTCTAAATAATGAAGTAAGGGAATTAATTATTGGATTAAAATCAGCAGAGTTTTCTGATGGAGAAAGATTTGCAGTTGCAATTGCACGCGCAAATTATAAAGGTGCAATTGTTGTAAATATGAATGCAGAAGATTTTCTTGAGTTCAGAAAAGAAATAGGAATAGGTGTCATTTTACAAGGAATGTCTCATCAGCATGGAATTGAATATATTCTACTTCAGGACACTATAGGAATTCTTGCTGCGAGTGAAAAGATTGATACTGTTGAATCAATAACCGAATCAGAGTTTTTAAAATCAGCTTTAAAAAGTAATTCTGTTTCTGCAAGAGTTACTATCCAAGGTGGAACAGAAGTCTATGAAGTTGTCAAAAGATTTATGCTAGATAATGATTTGATCGGATTATATAGATTAGGTGTATCACTAGAAGATATAAAAAATGTTGAAAACAGAATGCTGAGGCGATTAATTATTATTTCCTTAATCCTTGCGGCTATTTCAATTATCGTCCTAAGCATAATCTTTACGGCTCAAAACTTAAAAACAATTTCAAACGAATATGCAAAATTTAAAACACTAACTTCTTCTGTACTTGAAAATATGAGTGAATCTGTTATTGTGTTTGATCAAGAAAGCAGGATCACATTATTTAATAAATCAGCAGAAAATCTTTTTAGGATTAACTCTACTGAAGTTATAGGGAATAAAATTAATGCAATTAATGATGGTGTACTGAGCTTTCTGGAATCAAGGATTAATAATCCTAATGAGCTAAATCCAAATTTTGAAAAGAAAATTTTATTAAATGGTGAGGAAAAATCACTTAGTTTCAGCACTTCTCTATTGGATGATCCGGAAGTGAACCAAATAAACTACACTATAGTGATTAAAGATATGACTGAAACAAAACGCCTTGAGGAAGAAGCTAAAAGAAATGAGAAACTATCTGCTATGGGAGAACTTGCATCAGGAGTGGCACACGAAATAAGAAATCCCATTAATGCTATTGGGATGATAGCGCAACGGCTGAACAAAGAATTTACTACAACTTCCAATCAAAATGAGTATTCTGATATAACACAGCTTTTACGAACGGAAGTAAACAGAATTAACAAAATCATCACGCAATTTTTAAGTTACGCAAAACCAATTGAATTAAATTCAAAGCCGGTGAATATTAAATCTCTCTTTGATGAGGTTTATCAATTGTTTGAAGATCAGGCGAAACAAAAAGGAATTAGAATCATCAAATCATACAGCGATTCGATAATTATTAACATTGATCGTGATCTTATAAAACAATCTTTAATGAATATATTACAAAATGCTATTGACGCAGTCAGATATAATGGTGAAGTTAATTTGAAATACCTGAAAGTGAGAAATGATGCAATAATTGAAATATCAGACAACGGTGCTGGAATTCCTGATGAACAGCAAAAGAAAGTGTTTGATCTTTATTTTACAACAAAAAAAGATGGTAACGGTTTGGGGCTAACAATTTCGCAAAAAATTATATTGCAGCACAAAGGATCTATCAGTTTTATAAGCAAATTAAAAAAAGGAACAACATTTAAAATTATTCTGCCAATACAATGAAAGACTATTCAATATTAATAATAGATGATGAAGATTCCCAAAGGAATGTCCTGAAAGGTTATCTTGAAAAAAAAGGTTACAAAATATATTCTGCATCATCCGGGAATGAGGGAATAAATTTCATTCACAATAACTTAATTGATATTGTGTTATCCGATTATAAAATGCCTGATAAAACTGGACTCGAAGTTTTAGAAGAAGTTAAAAAGATAAACCCCGAAATAAGTTTTGTGATATTAACTGCATACGGTACGATTGAAAATGCAGTTAAAGCGATGCGATTTGGAGCGTTTGATTACATCTCAAAACCTGTTGATCTTGATGAGCTTGATTTGACATTAGAAAGAATTATCGAGAATAAAAATTTAAGATCAGAAATCCGTCTTCTTAAAAATCAAATACAAGAAAAATTTAAATTTGATTCGTTTATTTCGCATTCACCAATCATGGAAGAAGTACTAAGTTTGGCTTCTCGTGCAGCTGGTAGCAAAGCAACAATCCTAATTACAGGTGAAAGCGGAACGGGAAAGGAAGTTCTTGCTAAATCAATTCATTACATTAGTTTTAGAAAAGATAAACCTTTTATTGCGGTTAATATCCCGGCATTGCCGGAAACTTTGCTTGAAAGTGAGTTATTTGGACATGAAAAAGGTGCATTTACCGGTGCTGAAAAAGCTAAAAAAGGCAGATTTGAATTGGCTGACAAAGGGACAATTTTTCTTGATGAAATTGGCGACATTCCAATTAATCTGCAGGTGAAACTACTCCGTGTATTACAAGAACATCAGATTGAAAGATTAGGTTCAACTGAAAATATTAATATTGATGTGCGAATAATTGCAGCAACTCATCAGAATCTTGAAAATAAAATTAAAGACGGTTCTTTTAGAGAAGATCTTTATTACAGACTGAATATTGTTTCGATTTACATTCCACCATTGAGAGAAAGAAAAGAAGATGTAGTTCCGTTAACAGAATACTTTATAGAAAAATATTCCAAGGAAAATGCCAGACAAAAATTAGATTTCTCCAAAGAAGCAATTGATTTATTAATGAAATACAGCTTTCCCGGCAATGTCAGAGAACTTGAAAATATAATTGAACGTGCTGTTGTCCTTTCACGAAGCGAAGTCATTACTGTGAATGATCTCCCAAATGTTGTTAAAGGATACAAAGGTGAAAATGAAATTCCAGAAAAGGAAAAGGGGAATATGATTGAACAAGTTGAAGCCCTTGAGAAAAAATTAATTTTTGATGCACTACTGCAGGCTAATGGAAATCAATCTCTTGCTGGAAGAATGCTTGGAATTACTGAGCGAAACCTTCGATACAAAATGCAAAAGTATGGGATTAAGAAAACAGCGGATTAAAACCCGTAATTGAATGAAGCTGAGATAACCTGATTGGAGTATTTGTAATAATAATCGTTTGAAGTATTCTTAAAATAATTCCAAGCGGCTGAAAATGAAAGCCCGTCCATTATTCCACTCATATCAAAATCTACTCCTACTCCGAATCCCAATAACTTATCTTCTCGAAATGAGGTAAGTTCTACTCCGTTAATATCCGCAGCAGGAAGCGAAGAATAATTCCTCATCAAATATTTTGCTTCAAGATTCAGCTCAATGCTCTCATTAAATAAATGTTTGAATCCCAAACCAGTCTCAATTCCATCATAGGAATAAATATCATTAAAAATTTCTTCTTCATAATAAATAAGTGAATCGCTCAAAAGATATCTGCTCCCATCAGAAAGATTTTTTCTCACAACAACATATCCGCTCATTCCGGTATTTTCACCTAAACTCTGCCCAATGTTCATTAAGAATTTTAGTTGCGATGCCCGATTCAAATATCCCTCAAAATTATATTCCTCAGAATATTGCTTCAAATTATACTCAGCATTTAATGTTAAGGAAGTCTTAGTTTCAAAATTTGATATCCAGGTTAAGAAAAGTTTATGTTCATTATGTGAAAAAAGCGTAAAATTCTTATAATCATTTCTGTTAAAAACGTAT
>Ga0209321_10001512_pt1 | contig 15876 bp, 13 predicted proteins | sample Rifsed16ft4_FD_184012 | JGI IMG/M metagenome (GOLD analysis project Ga0209321, IMG submission 184012) | Soil microbial communities from Rifle, Colorado, USA - sediment 16ft 4 - CSP-I_5_4 (version 2) | ecosystem: Environmental > Terrestrial > Deep subsurface > Rock core/Sediment | place: Rifle... | reverse complement strand
TCACCGACGGAGTGGCGGAGCGGTCGGTTGCCGCGGAGATCGATTTCCACGTTTCCGAATCTCAGCCGCCTTCCTCAAACAATCTCCGACAATGAATTACCTTTCACGACTTCCTGGTATACCGACTTCCTCGAAGTGAGGAGAAGGATCAGAAGGGTTTCTTCTCGAGCTCTTTCAGCTGTTCGAGGAAGCGACTGGCCTCTTTCGCCTGCGAAGAATCGGGGGCGGCGGAGACGACGTCTTCAAGATATTGTCGCGCTCGCTCCAGCTCGCCCGAGTTGAAGAGGCACTTACCGAGGCCGAGGAGCGCTTCTGCCGAGCTCGGGCTCACCTCCAGGACCTTCTGGTAAGTGTCGATGGCATTCTTGACGTTGCCGGTGGCAAAGTAGAGCGAGCCCAGACCGAGCCGCGCCTCGACCGCTATCGGATCCGAAGGCTCATGGGGCTTCGTGAGCGCGTTCTCGAAAGCCCCGATCGCCTTTTCGACCTGATTAGCTCGGGCATAGGCGGCGGCGAGCGGTACGCCGGTCGCGAAGGCATCGGGAGCGAGCCTGGACGCTTCTTCCAGCGCCTCGATGGCGTCTTCGATTCGGGAGAGCTGCAGGTAAGCCAGTCCCAGATTGGTATGCCCTTCAGCAGAGTCGGGCGAGAGGCGAACGACTTCCTCGAAGGCCTGGGCGGCGCCGGCATGGTCGCCCCGTTTGAAGGCATCCACGCCTCGCTGAAAAGCGCCCTCGGCGGGAGAGCTCGCCGGGCCGAGCCGGAAGTCTTGCCGCTTCTCTTCTCCGACCCCGAAGCGCAACCTGTCCCGGAAGCTCTGGAAGCCCGCTTTGGAGATCGTCAGCTCGTACTCCGAGGCCCGAAGGGTTCTTCGGTAGAAGACCCCGTTCTTGTCGGTGACGAACGTCGTCTCCCCGCCTCGGCTGAGATCCTTCAGGGTCAACGTGGCGCCTTCGATCGGCTGCCCCTGGTCATTCAGGACCTTTCCTTGGAGCGAGGCGAACTCCGATTGTGTCCATCCACGCGGGGGACTCATGCAAACGAGAATGCCGAGGAGGGTCAGGAGACCGAAGCGATGCCGTGTCAGGAAAAGAATCGACGGACGTCTCCTACCAAAGAACATAACGACGTTCGACGATAATTCAGGGCTCGATTGCGATACTTTCATGTGCCCTCCCCATCATCGTACATCCGCGCCGGAATGTTATCCGCCTCGCGGGGATGACCTAGGTCGAACGCAGCGAACGGGGCCGGAGGAAGTCTCCGGCCCCGTTCGGGAAGGATCCGTTTCGGCGCGCCGTCAGTTCGAGCTCGACCGGTAGCGCAGCTCCTGGCCGACGAGCTTCGAGGGGTCGGCGCCAGGCTTCGGCTGGAACTTCTGCACGCGGCCGCTGAACACTTCGGCGATGTAGAGGTTGCCGTCCTGGTCCACCGTCAACGCATGGGGTCCGCCAAATTGGCCGGGGTACGGGCCGGGCTGTCCCCATCCGTACTGGTAATTCCCGTTCAGGTCGTACTTGAGGACGCGGTTCGTCCCGCCGTCCGTTACCCACAGCATCTGATCCGCCGTGATCAAATGAGCGTAGGGCCGGGACACGACCGCGCCGAGGGGGTAGTCGAGCGTCGGCCCTTCCGGACCGGTCGCGAACATGTCGAGGAACTTGCCCTCCTCGTCGAAGATCTGGATGCGCCCGTGCCCGCGATCGACGACGAAGAGGCGGCGGTCGGCGGTGACGGCGATACTGTGGACGGTATTGAACTCGTTCGGGCCCGGTTTCTTCGGATCCGCCGGAGCCTTCCCCCAGTCCTTGATGAAGTTTCCGTTCTTGTCGAACTTCGCTACCCGCGTCCCACCGTAGCCGTCGCTGATGAAGAAGGTGCCGTCGGGGAGCCAGGCGACGTCGGTCGGCCGGTCGAAGAGCTTACCCGCGTCGCGCCCTCGCGTCCCCTTCGTCCCGAGCGACATCACGATCTTGCCGTCGTAGGTGAACTTGTAGATCATGTGCAGCTGGTCGTCGATCACCCAGACGTGCTTGTCGGGGTCGTAGGGGCTCATCTTGATCTTGTGCGGCCCGCGCCCGCAGGGGGCCTCGAAGAGCTTGTCGTGCTGCCCCCAGTGCTGGACCTGATTGCCCTCGCCGTCGACCACGAAGAGCACATGGTGGTAGCGGCGCTCCCAGCCGCGACGCTCGGCGGGCCCGCAGGTGGCGTTGCGCCCGTCGTCGTTGCCCGTCGCCGTTCGGCGCGGATCGAGCAGGCTGTAGGGCGTCCACGGCGCAGCGCCTTCGGGTAGAGGCAGTTCCCCGCGCATCGCGATCCAGATGCGATCGGGGCTCTCGGCGTAAACGCTTCCGACCGATCCCCAGGTCCACCCAGCGTGCTTCACGCCGTCCGGTCCATCCGGCAGAGGCTTCGGCCAGTCCGGCACCGGCTCGTAATGCCCGAAGAGCTCCTGCCCTCCTCGTCCCTGCGAGAAAGCGACCGGGGCGAGCAACACTGCGGTCGAGAGAAACGTGCAACACCAGAGTCGTTTAAACATCGTCAAATCTCCTTCCTCACGCCGCCGGGATGCCGCACGTCGAAGACCGGCGCACCCATGCGGCGAGCGAAACTGTATCACGAGCGGCAGAAGGAAAATGTCGACAATTGTACCCGATTATCGCTTATCGCGTTGTCATCGGCCCGAGGGCGACGAGCTCGGATGCCGTTCGATGGCCTCGACGCACGAGGACTCGTTCGAGATCCGAGCTTCGTGGATGATCTCCAGAAGCGCTCGAAAGTCGTAAACGCCGGCTGAGCGGCACTGGCCCGAGGCTCCCGACGTATTCAGATCAACGATCAGCTGTTCGCGGATTCGAGGTCGTCCGAACCGGCTTTTTGGGGAAGGGCCGCGGGACCGCTCTCCAGCGGCGCTTGCTCAGACCCCACAGGGCTGTGGGGATTCAGACACGGCCCGTGCTCGGACGTCTCCCCTATCTGCCAACTCGTGAAAGGGTTAGAGCCGGTCGGTTACGCTCGCGAAGGGAACGGACTTTGCATGGTCGTCCTCGGAAAGGGCAAGAACGTGGGGACGCGTCGGGTGTTTTCTGTCGAGCGCCGGGCCGAGCCTCGCGTTTGCACTGACGGCATCATCGGCGTCCGAATCCACGTCCATGGACGCATCGAGCGCGGGACGCTCGTCGACCTGAACAACCTCGGCGCCTACGTCGCGACCTCGCTCGTTCTGGAAAAGGGCATTCCCCTCACCCTCGAGATCGAAGTCCCGGGCGCGCGGCGGCTTGTGCGTCTCCCTGCCGAAGTCGTCCGATCGGTGACCGGATTCCGCAGGCAGGCCGACGAGCCTCCCACGGGCATTGCCGTGAAGTTCGTGGCGGAGAGCGTTGCGGAGCGGGAGCGCATCCACCTCGTGGTGCAGACCACTCTCGCACTCGACCTTCTGGGTGTGGGTCTTTCGGAAGAAAAGTGGTGAAATCCTCTCGCATTTGCAGACGCGTTCCACTTCGTGTTGAGCGGCTCCCCAGAACTTCCTGCTCCTTCGGTCAATCAGTCAGTCGCTAGCCGGCCGAAGCTACCGCCCTACGCCATCGGCACCATCGCGATGTTCTGGGTCATCCAGCGGGTCGCGACGTTCGTCGGCTGAGCCTACGAGAAGAGCGGCCACTCGCTTACGCAACGTTCGACGCCTAGTTGAAGGCGCGGCGAAATCGGAGATGTGGAGGAGGATCGCGGTTGGAGGGGAGCTCGAACCGCCGGGATCGCCTCGCGGGCAGGGCCTCTGGCGCGCTGATGAATAACACGGTCACCCCACATTTATGACGCACACCGCCAGCGCCACGGCCCTTGACATGGCCAAGTGTTTTGGCCAAGATGTACCCGTGAAGCGCGTGAGGATCGGCGAGTTCCGCGACAGGGCAAGCGAGCTCATTCGCCGCGCAGCCGGCGGAGAGACGATCGTCATCCTCAACCGGAATCGTGAGGTGGCGAAGATCGTGCCCATCACCGCCACGACCGGCCGCACCCGAGGTCTGGTCGGCTGCCTCGCCGGCACTGCGGAGGTCCGCGGCGACATCGAGGCGCCGATCGCGCCCGCAGAGGCCTGGTTCACCGACGGCAAGTGAAGTACTTGCTGGACACGCAGGCGTGGTTCTGGTCCGTCCTCGACCATCCTCGCCTGAGCCGGCGCGCCCGCGCTGCGTTGAACGCCGTGCCTTCGGAGGAGCCCATCGGCCTCGCGGCAATCTCATTGAAGGAGGCGGCCTGGCACCTGGCTCGAGGCCGGGTCGGCGTGGACGAGAGCTTCGGGCCCTGGCCTTTGTGGCTGCGGACTGCGGCCTCATCGTCGTCTCTCCAGGTGCTCCCCCTCACCGTGGACGTCGCCATCGAATCGGAGCACCTGGGTGAGTCGTTCCCGCCCGATCCGGCGGATCGGCTTATCGTCGCCACGGCGCGCGTGCACGGCCTGACGCTAATTACCTCCGATCGGCCCATCCGCAAGAGCGGCGCCGTGCGCACGCTCTGGTGAGGGTTTTGTCTCCTCTTATTCCTATGCCTGCAGAAACTCTCGGAAATGCTACAAAATAACGCTAATGCCCACGCCGCCGTTGGAGGGCGCCTCGAGCGCGATCTCGAGACGATCGCGCAGTCTCGCCTTGGTGACCGGTGCGCTGCTGTTCTGTCTTCTCCTGGCCGCGGGTCTTCGTCTTTGGGGGGCCGACTACGGGATTCCTCACTCCGTGGCCCGACCGGACGAGGAGACCATTCTTCAGATCGCATTCAATATGGTGGGGCAGCGCAACCCCGATCCCCAGTTCTTCGAGTATCCGAGCTTCAGCATCTATGCCAACGCCCTCGCCCTCGAGGGCTATTACCGTATCGGAAGACTCCGCGGGCGATACGATACTCTGACCGATTTCCTTTACGACGCCGTCGTGTCGAGGCCGGGCTTGACGTATCGCATCGGACGGACGCTGAGCGTCGGTTTCGCGCTCCTGACCGTCGTCGCGACCTTTGCCCTTGGCTGGGAGTACTCTCATCGCACCGCGACCGCTCTCTCGGCCGCGCTCTTGCTTTCCGTCGCCTTTCTCCACGTCGTGTTCTCGCGATTCGTCACCGTGGACGTCGCCATGGTGCTGTTCACGACCGGCGCGCTCTATTTCTGCCTCCGGGTCGCACGGACCGGGAGCACACGCGACTACCTGCTCGCGGGGATTCTCACGGGTCTCGCCGCGTCGGCCAAATACAACGCGGCTGTCGTCGGGCTGGCGCTTTGCCCGGCAGCTCTCTTCGGAGCGGTTCGCCTTCCCAAGCGAACGGAGCTCGCGGCGGCCGGCAGGAAGCTCGCTCTGGCTGCGGTTTTAGCCGTGGTCGCTTTCGGCGCAACTTCGCCCTACACCATCACCAACTGGCACGCGGTGCAGGCGGGATTGACGAAGCACGGCTACTTCTACGGTCGAGGGCCGGACCCGCTCGGTCTTTGGGTACATTTGTGGACCACCTTTCCTCTCGGGCTCGGCTGGCCTCTGTACGCCGTGGGCCTGCTGGGGTTGGCCTTCGCCGCTCGTCGGCGACGAGCCCAGGACTGGGTGCTCGTCCTATTCTTCGTCTCCTTCCTCGCGCTCATCGGCGGAGCTCGAGTCGTCTATCCTCGATACGCGCTTCCCCTGGTCCCGGTTCTGGTCGTTCTGGCGGCGGACATGGTGGGCGTACATCTTAGAGGACGCTTTGCGGCCTTTGCCGGAGTCGCGGTTCTCGCCCTTCCCAATGTGGTCAGCGCGGTCGGGTTCGACCGACTCGCGTCCGAGCGCGACACGCGCCTTCTCGCGGCGGACTGGGTTGCCGAAAACCTCCCCAGACGCTCGGCCATCACCCTGTGCCAGGGTTACGGCGCGCCCGAGATCAACTCCGACCGGAGACGGCCTCCGGCCTTCGAGCCGAGGAAAGTGCCTTGCCGTCCAGAGACAATTCACGAGACCGATGCTCGCTACCTCATCACCCACGAGCATCCCACGCTGACAAAGTACTCTTCGATCGATCCCGAGACGAAGCGCTTGCTCGCGCAAACCGCCGTAGTGCGCGCGCGCTTCGATCCGTTCCGAGAGAATGGATCCGAGACGCCCTATTTCTACTTTTCCGACGCTTTCTACTTACCCCTTGCGGGATTCGACGGTGTTGCGCGCGGCGGCCCGATCGTCACCATATGGGAGCTAGCGGCGCGCGAGTGAGGGCTCCTCGCGGCGAACCACGATCTCCCCGACCCCGAGCCAGGGCGAGGGATCGGCCCGCCGGCTCGAACGATAGAGGTAGAGCGTATTGTCCCCGCGATACAGGCTTCTGGCTGGCACGGTGGCTCGCAACGTCGTTCCCTCCGGAGGGATGGACAGTCGCCCCACAGCAACCCCGTTCACACCGTACTCGACATCGACCGCGGAGGGCTCGCGCCCACCCTCGGGCAGCGGCCTCAACTCCATTTCCACTTCGACGTTCGCGGGCGTGAGGATCGGCAGCAAGAGCACGGCTCGCCGCTGCGACGCCCGGGCGTGGGCTCGGTTCGCTTCCTCGGGCAATTCCCAGTTGCCGACCAGGTGCCAACGCTCGTCGGGGGAAATTTGAAACGAGCCGCCCATGTCGAGTTGGCGGGCTCGATCGAGGGTCGCGGTGAAGAACGCCCGCAGGTCCGGGCCGTATCCGTACTGAAGCGGCAGCCGGCGGTAGGGGTCGAGGCCGAAGGGGAGTCCCCCGAGCACCAAGGCGCACGACGCCCAGCACAAAACCTCCACGAAACGACCGCGCGTCAAGTTCTTCTCCGGCGCAGGTCCACGAGAAAACGCCCGAGGATGACGAGCAGAAGCGGCGCCGCCACTTGTCCGGGAACGAAGAGGTAGCAGAAGACCAGTGCGGATGCGAGCAGCGGAAACCAGTCGGGCAGGTTCTCCTTCATGCGGTGGAATTCGACGAGGGCCAGGGGGACGACTACGGGAAAGGCGAAGAAAAGGAGTCGGTCGGAATTCTGCGGCACCACCAGCTGGGCGACGACGAGAAGGAGATAACCACCGTATCGCCGCAAGAAGGCCTTCCCCTCCGGGGTGAAGGCATTCGCGGCAGCGAGGATCGCGAGATAGCCGAAGAGGTGGCGCCAGAGGTCCAGATAGGAGTCCATCGAGCCGAACCACGGACGGCGGGGTACGGACCAGGGCGTAAGATAAGGGAACCCCGCCTCCGTCCCTCCCCAGGAAAAACGCAGCAAGAGAGCCGCCGCCAGGGCGGGGGCGGCGACGAGGAGGGTCCGCAACGCGGCGGAGCCCGCCACCACTCTTGGCTCCGCGCGTCGGACGTAGAGCGCCGGCAGGATGAAGAACGCGGTCTCCTTGAAAAGGCTCCCGATCAAGAGCAACACCGCCATGGGAGCGTCCGACCAGTCTTTCTCGACGCCCAGGATCAGGAGCACCATGAGGGCGCAGGCGGCAGCGTCGACGAGGAAGTAGTTTTCGAGAAAGACCGTCACTTCCGGGGCCGTCGCGACGAAGCTCAGTCCCAGGATCGCGAGACCCTTTCCGAATCCGAGCCGCCGGAAGAGCACGTAGGCCAAAACCAGCACGATGGCGACGCTCGCCGTCGCCACGAGAAAGAACCCCGCTTCGAGCGGAAGGGGCATAACGTGCACCAACCAGGGCACGCCGATGCGATAACCGAATGGAGGCAGGGTGAAAACCCTCGGTGCTTCGGCCATCGCGATGTAGACGTGGGCATCCAAACCCGGGGCCTCCGCCGTGGTTCGAGGAATCGCGCGAAGAGGAAGAAGACTGATCGCGATCCACACCGCGGCGACGGCCGTGGCGACGGCGATCTCTCTCCAGGCGATGGCCGGGCGCTCTTCAGTGATGACGAGCATTCGCGCTTCGATGAGGTTCGCGACATCATAACCGCTGCGGGCTTCCCGCCGCGAACGGACCGAAGGCTGGAGGCGGCGGAGCTTCCCCTGGCTTCGATCAACGAAAAAGGTAGTTGGAGAAGAAGTAGGACTGGTGGAACGAGAACCAGCGCAATAGCTCGCCGGCCGAAGCCGCGAGCGCGAGAGCTGCGGCGGAAGACTTCCATCGATTTCCGGACTCCGAGAGCCGCGCAAGGAAAAGGCCTCCCAGCACCGCGAAAGCTGCCGCGGCCCAATACGCCTCCTTCTGCTGCAGGAGTAGCACGGGAAATGCGAAACGAAGCCCGTGGGAGGTGAGCGCCGAGAAGAGCCAGGAGGAGACGAGAAGCCTCTGGGGGGACGGAAGCCTCGCGACTTCCCGAGCGGCGCCGAGAATCCCGAGAAGGAGCATCGGGAGTCCGATGGAGGACGCCGCTTTCACGCTCGGAGGATCGACGTCGCTCGCGGGCGAAGGCCTCCCGCCCTCGGACTCGGCGGCGGTCTCCGTGAATCGGGAGGTCGCGAATTCCCGAACCCACTTCGGCTGATAGCTCATCAGACCGAGAGGGACCGCGACCAGAGCCGCGGTGGCAAGCCCGAGAGCGTCCCGTCCGGTCATTCCTCCGAGGAGGGGTGCGAGGAGGAGCGAGCCTAAGACGAGAAGCCCGATGTGGATGAATCCCGAGTTGTACGCGGCGAGACTAACGGCGATCAGGAGAGCAGCGCCGAGCCATCTAGCGAAGCCGTGGATCGAAAGGGAAGCATGCGCCAGGAAGGCGACGACCATGAGATCGAAGAAATGTCCCGCGGCGGCGGAGAACTTGAGGAGAAGCAGGTTCTGGGTGAGACAGGGGACGAGGAGATAGAGCAATCCCGCAAAAAGCTCCGCCCCCGGTCGCCCACCGCTCAGTCGGCGCGCGAGATAGCCCACGGGGAAGAGCGCGAGGGCGGAAAAAAGGGCGCCGTTCAGCTTCAACCAAAAGACGGGGGCGTGGAGCAGGCCGTTTCCCACGTGGGTCAGCCCGTGAAAGAGGATCGGAAATGGAAAAGCCGCCCGTCCTTCTCCAAGGGGGGCAGCGCCGAGCCCCATGCCCCCGGCGTACTCCGGCCAATGGGCGAAGAGGTCAACGAAACCCCGATGGTACGCGCGCTCGATCAGCACCTCGTGCATCTGGATATCGGAAAAATAGAAGCTCGGATGAAAGAGCATGGCGGAGCGGGCCAGGAGCGCGAAATAGACGAGCATCCGAAACGACGGCGTGAAACGAGGCCCGACGAGGGTCGAGAGCGAGACGATACCGAGACCGAGCATCGAGACCGCTGGCGCCTGGAGCGTCAGGTGGAGGGCGGCAAAGGGATCGAAAGTGGCGAGACCGAGGAGGGCCGCCCCCGTGGCGATGCTCATCGCGACGCTTCTCGCGAGAGATCCAGAAGCGGCGAGCATCGCGAAAAACGGAGCGAGCAGCAGCACCGATCCCGCGACGAGAAGCCGCGTCCCCGGTTCGGGGTCCGCCGATTCCCATGAAACGCCGCTTACTTGCGTGATTTCTCCCGTCGAGTCGGACTCGAGCCGGAGCCTCACGTGGGCACGAAGGCGCTCTTCCGGAAGGTCGAAGGTGATCGGTAGGGCTCGCTCGAGCCCGGTGAAGCTCCTTTCATCGCTCGCGCCGTCGTCGAAGCGAACCCTGAGCCGCCCGGCCCCACTTCGGACCCAGACGGAGAGCGTCCCCGGCCCGCGAACCGTCGCCGGCAGAAGGAAACGCGCGCGGCGTCCGAGGTTCCGGTATCCGTTCTCCCGATCGAACGTCCACGTCCTCGAAAGGCCGAAGGCATAGCCCTGGTCGCCTGGACCGATGTCGAGGCGTAGCGAGGCCGGAATCCTCAGGAGAGCGAGGCAGAAGAGCGGCGAGAGGAGCAGGAGCGCCAGGGCAAACGCGGCGATGCGACGCAGTCTCTCGCGTCCTGGTTTCATGGCCGGATGGGCGTTCATGTTAGCACGCAGCCAATGCCTGGCCGCGGCCACGGACGCTCCGGTCGCTGGGAGCCCTGCGGACCGCAGGGAAAACTACTACCTGGCTATGTTTTCCGACAGATCAAGGATTTCTCGCGCGCGGCTCAACAGCTCGGTCGAGGAGAAGGGCTTCGTCAGCACCCCAATTCCCTGGAGCCCGTGGAGATCGAGGACGTCTTGGGGGTAGCCCGACATGTAAAGCACTTTCAGGTTGGGGCGAAGCCGTCTCAATCGCTCCGCCAGCTCACGACCGCTGGTGCCCGGCATCACGACGTCGGCAAGCGCAAGGTGGATCTCGCACGGGTGCTCCTGGCACATCAAAAGCGCCTGCGCCGCGTCCCGAGCGACAAGCACCGAATAGCCATGGCTGGCCAGCAGATTTTGGACGACCGCCCTCATCATATCGTCGTCGTCCACTACCAGAACGGTCTCCGACCCCTCCAGCAGTCCGGCGCCGCGGAAAGAATCGGTGACGGCGAGCGGCTGCTCCGCGAGCGGAAGGTACAAAGCGTACGCGAGCCCGCCCAGGCGCTCTTCCCGTTCCGCTCTCCCGCCCAAAAACTCAGCGATCTCTCTCGCCATCAAAAAGGAGGGGACGAGCTCGGGCTCTTCCACCGACGAGACGGCGCTTCCTGGGGTGAAACAAACGCTCACACTGGTGAAAGGCGTACCGACGATCGCGGTCTCGAGCGTGAGCTTTCCACCCTCGGGCATCGCGTCCCGCGTCGCCAGAGCGAGGATTAGAAGGAGCTGCTCCAGCCGTGCGGCGTCCGCCTTGACGGGCGGCAGATCGGGCGCGAGCGAAGTCTCGATCTTGATGTCTTCCCCGAGAACGCGGCTCATGAGGCGGGAGCATCGGGCGAGGATTGCGTTGACGTCCACCGCTTGGGCTCCGGGAGCTCCACTTTCGCCGAGGAAGGACAAGTCGCTGACGAGAATGGCGGCGCGGCTCGCGGCCTGCTGGATGGACTCCGCGAGGGAACGAGCCGGTTCCTCCGAAAGCTGGAGGAGCTGCAGGTCGGCGCTTCCCAAGACGACGGTGAGGGCGTTGTTCAACTCGTGCGTGACCGCCTGCGCCAGGCCGCCAATCGCCTGCAAGTGCTGTGCGTGCCGACGCTTCTCCTCGGGCGTCCTATCACGCGACCCCATGGGAACCCTTCTCTCCGAGCCCGGACCCGACGAACTTGCTTTGGGAATAGAACTGTCATGTTACACCCCTCCAGAGCTCCTTGTCCAGGGCGGAGCTCCTGATTCAACGCGCCGGGCCGGCGACATCATCTTCCGGACGCGGCGGATGCCCAAGAAGGGAGCGATTCTACCCGAGCGCAGCACTCAGTCGTTGAATCGCCTTTCGCTCGGCGAGGAGGGCGTCATGACGTGATCAAGCGCCAACCTGGTTTAGAATCGCACTCCTATGAGCCGCTTTGCCGTCCTCGCCGTCGTCCTGCTTCTGTGGAGGGACGCCTTTTCTGAGCCCCGTCTTCGCTACGTGACCACCGCGAGACAGAAAGGTCCCGTCGGCCACCGGGACCCGATCGGCGTCGTCTCTCGCGACGGAAAGTGGGTTGCGTACTCCGAGGGCCGGTTCCTGAAGCTCCAGCACGTCGAAGGCGGGCCCGTGCGCGAGCTCGAGCCCATGAGCCTCGACATTCGCGAGATCGTGTGGCTCCCCGACAGCCGGCGACTCGCGGTTCCCGACCGGGGTTCGGGAGGAGCCGGGGCTCGCTGGTACGTCTACGATCTCGAAGGCAGTGGGCGGAAGCCCCTTTGGCCCGACGCCGCGGAGATCTCTCAAGTGTCCTTCGGGGACGACGGAACCGCGGTCGGCGTCGCGCGAACGCGCGAGGGATTCGCGCTCGTCCGGCGCGATGTCGAAGGTCGTGATACGCGGCTCCTCGCTTCCCCGGGGCGAATGAGTCATCCCTTGCTTCGTTCGGGTCGAGTGCCCTGCATCGTCGACCAGAGGCTGGATCGCGACTGCGGAGATGTGACTCCGCAGGCGGTCGTGGATCGAGAGGTCTACGGCTCCTTCGCTTACTCGCCCGACAACGAGGTTCTCTACTTCGCTTCCCCCAACGAAAGAGACACGCTGGATCTCTGGTCGTTTCGAGAATCGGATAGACGCCTGGAGAGGCTCACGAGCTTCGCCCGGGACACCTACGCGCCGTCCGTCGATGACGCGGGAAGGGTCCTCTTCAAGGTGCAGGACTACCGAACGTTTCTCGCGATGGCGCCCGCCGCGGGCGGAGAGACGACGGCGCTCACCACGTTTCAATCCGAGACTCCCTCCTGGGATACGACCTCCGGCCGGATTGCCTTTACCTTCGGCAACTGGCGGCGAGTCCTCGACGATCGCAACTACCCCGACATCTCGCAGCACGTGGGATTCATTCGACTCGATGCTTCTCTTCCCGCGGAGGCGCCTCACGGGATCGTGAGCGCCTCGACCTCGGAGGATCAGGGTCAGGCTTTCTCGCCTGACGGGAAGTGGATCGCCTTCCACTCGCACTACGGGCCTTCGGACGATATCTGGATCGTGCCGTCCGACCTTTCGAAAGCCCCGCGCCAGTTGACGGAGGGTGGATACGAGACCGGCTGGCCCCGCTGGTCTTCCGACGGCCGCTTCGTCCTCTACTCGACGGCGAAAGGACGGGAGGCGCCCGGACGCGCTTACGTGCTCCGGGTGGCCGGGGAGACGGGCGAGCTCCTCGAGCCCGAGAGCGAAGTCCCCCTCCGCGACTTCACGGGAGAAGTGAGCCACGCCGAGTGGATCGACGGAAGCGACGAGATCGCGATCGAAGCGATCCTCGCCCCGGGTCGAAAGGGGATTTACCGCGTGAGCCGTGACGGAGGACGCCCGCGCCGGGTGCACGAGTTCGAGTGCGAGGAGCGGACCTCCGCGATCTCGGCTTCGCCCGACGGGAAGTGGATCGCCTACGTGGCGCCCGGGCCTTCCGGGTACCAGCAGGTGTTTCGCGTGCCGGCGAAAGGGGGGGCACCGCTACAAGTCACGTTCGATCCTTCGAACAAAACCCATCCCGCCTACTCCCCCGACGGAACGCGCATCGCGTTCACCGTCTGGCAGTACGAAGCGCAGTTCTGGATCCTGGAGCCGTAGACGGTTCTTGCGTTCAGTCCCAGATCCTCGCCGCGGTCTGGACGACGAGCTCGAGCTTTCACTGGTCGTCGGGGGTGAGTGGGTTGACCGGACCGATTCCGGGCCGAACCTCGTCTACCCGCTGTCCGGCCAACGGTCGCCAGGCTCGGAGCGCGCCAATCAGCGTTTGAAACTGATCCGCCGCCGTCTTCAGAAGCGAGTCATCTTTGTAATCACCCTCGAGTTTCAGGCGCAAGCCGTTCGCGCCGGGGTTTCGCTCAACGAAACCGGGGAAAATGATCGCCCCCATCTCGTTCCTCAGGTCCTCGTCGGCACCTTGGCAAAGCGCTGGCGCTGGAATGTAGGCCACCATGTTCAACCTCCTGCTTCACGCAGGAACGAGCGCGAGAACCAACGGGCGAGCGCGGTGCGTTGTGCCATCCGGGTCCTCCGCCCAACGAGCCGATGAGCTGCGGTCGGCTCGTTAGAGAAGAACTGCAGTGAGTCAGCCGGTCAAGCCGACCGGCTGCTCCATCGGACTGTTATCTTGGTGCCGAAAGCTCAATTTTTCGAGAATGACGCACGTCTGCTGTTCTGCGAAGGAGGGGATGGTACGTGCTTCCGACCGAGAGGGTCGTCGGGCTTATTCTGGCCGTGATACTTTGACGAACGAGATGCACTTCCGTCACTCCGAGACGCTTTGGCAGGAGTTCCCGCAACTCAAGCCTGCAGTTCTGGTGCTCGACCCTATCGAACCCATTGTCGATCTGGAGGGCCGGCTCGAGCCCTGGCTTCGACGCGCGCGGGGGCGCCTTGAGAAAGGACCGGAGGCGGAGATGCCCGAGATCGCGGCGTGGCGCCGCGCCTACTCACAGATGGGCTTGAAGCCGACCAAGTACCGTTCGGCCGCGGAGGCGCTCCTCCGTCGCTTCAAGCGCGAGGGTGAGCTGCCGCGACTGCACCCCGTCATCGACCTCTGTAACGCCGTGTCCCTCGCCTTCGCTCTTCCAGTCGCAGTCTTCGACCTCGCACAGGTGAATCAGTTCCTCGAGGTGCGCCACGCCCGGGGCACCGAGACCTATCTTGCATGGAGCGGCGAGACGGAAGGTGTTCCGGAGGGTGAGGTCATCTTCGCCGATGCAGCCGATCATGCGCATGCTCGGCGCTGGACTTTCCGGCAGAGCCGCAAGTCCACGGTTCGCCCCGAAACCCGCCATGCCCTCGTCGTCGCCGAGGGGCTGCACGCATCAGCCGACGCTGATGTGCGGGAACTTCTCGACGCGCTGGACCATGAGCTCGCCGGGGGGTCGGCGAACAAGCGCGCCGTCCTTACTGCGGCGTCGCCGACGCTGGCTTTCTGATACGTCGGCGACGCCGCATCAAGTTGAAGGGGCGAGGCGCTCGAGCCTTTCGAACCAGGTCAAGACGACGTGCACTTGCTGGTATGGCCGTAGGCGACCGTCTCGCGCTGGACTATGACGACCCATCATTCGTTGCCATCTCGCTCCAGTGATCTGGGTAGCATCCAAATAACGTCATGCCGATAAGCTGCGGGCGCCGGAGGTGACCGTCGGCTTCATCGGCCCGTTCAAGAATCCTTAATTTGAGCTGCCAGAACCGCGAGATACTGGCCGAGCGCGGGGAACGCCGGGGCGAAAACGGCGATTGCCATGAGAAGCTTCACGAAGGGCCTGCGTTCAGTCCCAGATCCTCGCCGCGGTCTGGACGACGAGCTCGAGCTTCCTCCACTGGTCGTCGGGGGTGAGCGGGTTGCCCGCCTCGGTGCTGGCGAAGCCGCACTGAGGGCTCAGAGCGAGGCGCTCGAGCGGGACAAAACGGCTCGCGTCTTCGACTCGGCGAATCAGCTCGTCCTCGGATTCGAGCACCGGAGTCTTGGTGCTGACGAGTCCGAGGACCACATGCTTGTCCTTGGAGACGTGCCGAAGTGGAGAGAATCCTCCCGCGCGCGCGGAGTCGTACTCGAGAAACAGCGCGTCGGCATCGAGGCGGGCGAAGACCTCGTCGGCCACCGCTTCGTAGCCGCCCTCGCCGAGCCACTTTCCCTGATTGTTCCCCCGGCAACAATGAACGCCGAGAGTGAGCCCCGGCGGCTTTTCCCGGACCGCCTCATTGAAGAGGTCCACGTAACGAGAAACGAACGCGTCGGGATCGCAGCCACGGGCGCGGAAGGCCTCGCGATGCTTCGGGTCGCAGAGGAGAGGGATAGAGACGCAATCGAGCTGGATGTAAGTCGCACCTCGCTCGGCTAGAGCGCAAAGCTCTTGACGGTAAACGCGTGCCACGTCCTCGAAGAACTCGTCGAGGTCGGGATACACCGAATCGGATACGCCTTCGCGGAAGCGGAAGAAGTGCTGCGACTCCGGGCTCGGAAGCGTGACCTTCGGAGTGCGCGTCGTGCGTTTCCGGACGTAGGCGAGCTCTTCAGTCGCGATGCCGCGCTTCCGCTCGAGCCTTCCGGTCACGACGGGAGTGAGGTATCGAAGCTCTCGGCCCTCGGCATCCTTGAAGACCGACGTCGCCTCCATCTCGGTGAAGCCGTCGACCGCTCGGGCGAAATGCCCGAAGTAGATGGAGCGCCGGAATTCGCCATCGGTTATGGACTCGAGTCCCACGCGCTCCTGCCCGAGGATCGCCTCGTCGATGAGCCGGTCCTCGAGCTCCCGCAGGGCCTCATCGGAGAGAGAGCTCTGCCGCGCGGCGCGAAGCTCCTGAGGGCGCACGAGGCTACCTATGTGCTCTGCCCGGAACGGTGGCGTCATTCCGTGCATCAGTGCCGTGGGGCCCCACCCCCACGGCCACGGACCGTCCGGCGCGTTCGCGCCGTGCTCGCTCCGCTCGCGC
>Ga0209321_10001506_pt1 | contig 15902 bp, 15 predicted proteins | sample Rifsed16ft4_FD_184012 | JGI IMG/M metagenome (GOLD analysis project Ga0209321, IMG submission 184012) | Soil microbial communities from Rifle, Colorado, USA - sediment 16ft 4 - CSP-I_5_4 (version 2) | ecosystem: Environmental > Terrestrial > Deep subsurface > Rock core/Sediment | place: Rifle... | reverse complement strand
GGAGGACACGCTTGGCGCTATTTCAGGCATTGCCGCGTGCGTTCAATGAAGATAAAGGGAGTTACGTCGAAATGGAGGGAATGCGTGAAGTTCAAGCCACGCGTATTTCGATTCATCTTGACACACCTTCTCCAGCACATACTGATGGGGAATTGCTCCCCGAATGGATCCAGGATTTTGAATACGAAATTATCCCAGAGCGATTGAACGTCCTGGTGCCGTGAAATGACAAGCGAACTCTCGTTCCATCCTCTCAAACGTAATTTATGGACGGACTTCGAGGAACTTTTCGGTCCGCATGGCGCGTGTGCCGGTTGCTGGTGCATGTATTGGAAGCTGCGCGGCAAAGCTTATGATGAGGCAAGGGGTTATGAAACGCGGCAAATGCACAAATCCATCGTGGATTCGGGCGTCGTCACCGGGCTGCTGGCTTACCTGCATGGGGAAGTTGTGGGATGGGTGGCCGTCGAGCCGCGCAGCGCCTACGAAAAACTGGCCTATTCGCGCGCGCTCAAGCCTGTGGATGACCAACCCGTCTGGTCTGTAACCTGTTTCTTTGTTGCGAAAAAATTCCGTCGGCAGGGGATCACTGTCGAGTTGCTGAAAGCCACGCTGGAACACGTCCGGCGTCAGGGCGGAAAGATCGTGGAGGGTTATCCGGTGGATACTCAAAAGAACATGCCTGCTCCCTTTGTTTATACGGGGACTGCATCTGCATTCGAGCAGGCAGGCTTCAAGGAAGTTGCGCGTCATACTCCCACGCGGCCGATCTTTCGATTTGTCATCGAATAGCGAATGTCATTTCAGGATATCCGTAAATCTCGAAAATGGTTGAGCGCGGAAGAGTTTCGTCTTCTTGCGTTCCTGCTGTTAATTGTGGGCGGGTTGCTGGCATTGAATATTGCATCGGCGCGCATCCTGCCGGGAGGGGAGTGGTTCTTCCTGCGTTGGAGCGGCGCGCGCGCGTTTCTGATCGAGCAAATCGGACCTTACAGCACAGAGATTGCCCAACGTACTCAAGAAGTAGCCTACGGGCGTCCCGCGTTTTCGAGCGAATATGCGTATGTGTTGAATGATCCGTTCTATATTGTTTTGCTCTATACACCCCTCGCTTTATTTCGAGACTTTACGCTGGCGCGCGGGATATGGACGCTGATTTCCGAAGCGGCATTAATTGGAACTGTGTTGCTCGCTTTCAGCCTTTCGGAATGGCAGCCGCCGCGCTGGCTGTATATTTCCCTGCTCGGTTTTGGCTTGTTCGGTTATTTCAGCTTGCATGCGTTAGTTTCTGCAACACCTGCAATTATGCTGAATTTCCTTTATCTATCCATTCTTCTGGCCATTCGTTCATACTCGGATGAGCTGGCAGGCGCCTTTTTATTTCTCGTTGCCTATCAATGGGAAGCAGGCGGCTTGTTCTTTCTTTTTATGATCGTGTTTATATTTGCGAATCGACGCTGGAATGTGCTGGCTGGATTTGGGATGTCGTTTTTCATACTGCTTGTCGTTTCCTTTCTTGTATATCCGGACTGGGGCCTTCCTTATATTCGCGCGGTTCTTTCTGATTGGTATCGAGGCGTAAATCTGACCTTCGGTCATATCTTATCCACATGGTTTCCTGATTCGAGATTTTCCATCGCAGCATGGGTCTCGATCGCTCTGGGAGTGATTGTTTTTCTTGAATGGCTTGGGTCGGTTCAGGCGCATTTTCGCCGCATTGTATGGACTGCATCCCTTTCGCTTGCGGCGACACCCCTTATTGGTTTTGCCATCTTTCCATCCAATCATGTGGTTTTGATTTTGCCGCTTGTCTTGATTCTGACTCTCGTTTGGGAACGCTGGACACGCAGTCGCGTTCTGATGAGCGTTCTCATCTTAAGTCTTGCGCTGCTGGTTCCTTTTGGTATGTATATCCAGTCTGTTTACGTGTACAGCCCTCTCTATTTGGATTCACTTTCGATCCTTCCACCGATCGCAACAGTCATCGGCCTATACTGGATGCGCTGGTGGGTCATCCACTCGCCGCGCACCTGGTTCGATCAAATAGGACTTCGTGGATGAACTGGCGTCACTACGCAATCTTATTTGTCATCGGTTTATTGGTCCCGCTTGCGGTCTCGCGCTTTCAAACTCTGCCTGGTTATATGGATGCTGACTATTATTTCGCGGGCGGCATCCAACTTGCAAATGGAAAGGGTTTTACCGAGCCGTATCTTTGGAATTATCTGGATGACCCTGCGGGCCTGCCTCATCCCTCACACACCTATTGGATGCCGCTTGCATCGATTGTTTCTGCAATTGGGATGTGGATCAGCGGTCAATCGACGTACGCAGCGGGACGTCTTCCGTTCATCCTCCTTTCGGCCTGCGTTCCGTTATCGACAGCGACACTTGCCTACGAAGTCAGCCGCAGAACTTTCCTCGCGATGGTCTCCGGTTTGCTGTCCATCTTCTCCCTTTATTATGCTCCTTTCATGCCCGTTCCTGATAACTATGCTCTGTTTATGCTATTGGGCAGCGTGTTTCTGTTGCTTGCTCCACGCCAACAGAAGTGGATTCCCGTCGCTTTCGGCGTGTTGGCGGGCTTGATGACTCTCGCGCGCAGCGACGGCCTGCTCTGGCTCGGCATGGCAGGCTTGACGGTACTGTGGAAATCCACGCATAAACATGCTGGAGCAAAGAATACCTTCTCAAAATGGATTGGCCTCATTGTTCCGGGAGGTCTGCTGGCCCTTGTTGGCTACCTCCTCGTGATGGGACTCTGGCACCTGCGTAATCTGAGTCTTTTCGATTCTTTTATGACTCCAGGCGGTGGACGCCTGCTCTGGCTTCAGAATTACAACCAGACATTCATCTACCCAGCCGAAAACTTAAACCGAGAATCCTTCCTTCAGGGAGGCTGGGACCTGGCTTTGCAGAATCGCGCTCGCGCCCTCACTTCCAATTTAAGTAATGCCTTTGCCGCGCAGGGCGGTATTTTCCTGTTTCCGTTTATTCTGATTGGATTGTGGCAACTGCGGCACGACCTGAGGACAAGGATCGCGGCCACCGGCTGGTTGATCTTGTTCGCAGTCATGACCGTCATTTTTCCGTTTGCGGGTTCGCGTGGAAGTTTCTTCCACGCAGGCGCCGCGTTCCAGCCATTTTGGTGGGTCGCGGCTCCGGTTGGGTTGGCAGCGGTTATTTCATGGGCGCGCAAACGGGGTCAGTTCACGGATAAGAATGCGCCGTACGTATTTCAGGGCATACTTGTTTTGCTTGCCATTTTTATGACGGGTTATCTCGTGAATTTCCGGGTCATCGCCAGCGGATGGGCCACGGATGATTTCATTTATCCGTCGGTGGAGAAAATGTTTGTTGATAACGGGATCAGCCCGGGTGATGTCGTGATCGTCCGCAATCCGCCGGGGTATTTCATTGCTTCGGGGCGTCCATCCGTTTCGTTGCCATTCGGCGATGAAGCGACCATCCTGGCGGTCGCACAGAGATACAATGCCCGCTATCTGGTTCTCGAAAAAGGTGGCACGTTTGATGCAATCCAGGACCTGTATGATGATCCGCACAGGAACTCCTCGTTTGTGTTCTTAGGAGAAATCAATGAAGCGAAGCTCTATCGAATCGATCTGGCGCATTGATGCGCGTCTTGTGATTGCTGCTGCCGCGCTGTTGGGGGTTCTTTTTTATTTGATGGTTAGCGCCCTGATTTTTCGTATCGGTTTCCCTCTTGATGATGCATGGATTCACTTAACTTACGCGCGCAATTTTGCCGAGCATGGCGAATGGGCGTATCGTCTCGGCGAGCGTTCAGCTGGCTCCACCTCGCCGCTTTGGACGGCCCTTCTTGCAGTTGGCTTTTTATTAAATCTTGCGCCCTTTGCATGGACCTACTTTCTGGGTTGGGTTGTATTAACCTCAATGGCAATCCACGCGGAAAACGTCGCGCGGAAACTTGTTGGATCATACAAGCCGCGCCTGCCCTGGGTGGGGCTATTCTTTGTCTTTGCATGGCATCTGACGTGGTCTGCTGTCTCAGGGATGGAAACCCTTTTACATGGATTCATTGTATTCGCAGTGCTGGCCGCGCTGATGAGCGGTTCACATCGTTATCTGACTTTGGGCCTGCTTGCCGGTCTAAGCATTTGGGTCCGGCCCGACGGCTTGACATTGCTCGGCCCGATATTATTTGTCGCTTTCCTGTCTGAGAATAGCTGGTCATCGCGCGGTGAAGCAATAGTGAAAACATTGATCGGATTTGGTTCATTGTTCCTTCCATATTTACTTTTCAATCTTGCGCTTTCTGGGAACCCCATGCCGAATACGTTCTATGCCAAGCAGGCAGAATATCAAGCGTACTGGTTGTCGAAGTCTTTGACGGAACGCGTTAGTAATTACCTCTGGCCAATCATGGCCAGTCCGTTCCTCGTCCTCATACCGGGTGTGTTTATATCGGCACATAAGAATTTACGCCCGCGTAACTGGGGTGCCCTGGCCGGCATTCTCTGGTTTTTTGGTTATGTCCTGATTTATTTTATGCGTTTGCCTGCCTATCAGCATGGCAGATACATCATTCCGGCCCTGCCGATTATTTATTTGTGGGGATGGCTAGGTGTGCTTGAGTTTGCCGCATCAGTCAATTTGAACAGGAGAGTCGTTTTCTTGTGGCAGGTTCTTGCAGCAGTGTTATGTCTGGCATTCACATTCGTTGGAGCGCGCCGAAATGCCTATGATGTCTTTTGGATTGAAAGTGAACTGGTTGAAACGGCAAAATGGGTCGAGCAGAATTTGCCTGCGGATTCCGTCTTGGCTGTTCATGATATTGGTGCATTGGGATATCGCGTCCAAAACCCGCTGATCGATCTGGCGGGGCTGATTACTCCCGAGGTTGTTCCTTTCATTCGTGATGAAACCCGTCTTGCAGAATATCTTGATTCAAGCGCTGCTGAATATCTGATCGTCTTTCCGAGTTTCTATCCGCAACTCACTTCCGAAAAGACTCCTGCTTTTGTAGCGGGATTGGGGTTTGATTCTCTGCAATTTGAGGAAGATATGCAGGTCTACCGCTGGAAGTGATACTTATTACGAAACTGAAATGTGCCTGGGGGGTGCTAAAAATTGCCCCCTTATGGTTACTGTGCTATACTCTTATCAAGGATATTCAGGAAAACAGATGAATGAGATAACACTGGTCATCGCAGATGATCATCCTCTTTTTCGTCAGGGGGTGGTGGACACCCTATCATTTGAGAAGGATTTTCGGATCATTGCTCAAGCCGCCGATGGGGACGAAGCGATTGAACTAATCCGCTCGCTTAAACCAAAAGTAGCGATTCTCGATGTCAATATGCCGGGATTGAATGGTCAGCAGGTCACCCATCAGGTCACTTCTGAACATCTGCCAACGCGCGTGGTTCTCCTTACAGGTTATGATGATATTGAACAGGCCATCCATGCCATACTGGCTGGGGCTGTCGGATATTGTGCGAAGGAAATAGAACCTGAGGCGCTTGCTCGCACCGTGCGCGCTGTCGCAGATGGGAAATACGCGGTCGCAGGCCATATCTTTACTCGCCGAGAACTGGATCACTGGATTGACGAGCAAATGGAAGGCGCCCGGAGATCCTATAGTGAGCCAGGTTCCCCCTTCCACCCTTTGTCAGATCGGGAGATGGAAGTGTTATCCTGCGTTGTGCGCGGCATGAGCAATAAGGAGATCGCAAGTCTGTTGGGTATTAGCCATCAGACAGTGAAAAACCATGTAACCTCCATTCTGCGAAAGTTCGGGGTTGAAGACCGGACTCAGGCAGTTGTGTATGCTTTAAAGCGAGGCTGGGTAAAATTGCAGGATACTCAAGTCAAAAACCAGGAGTAATGTTTTATGGCAATCGATACGAATACATTCGCATCTAGTGGATTGGATTTACAGGCAGAATTGGAGGAAACTGTAAAGACATTACGTGAGATCACGTTGATGATTGAGCAAAGTCAGGGGGAAGTTTCAAAGCTTTCCCAGCGCAATGCCGCCATTACTACGCATCTTCAACAAGTGCAAAATCAGCTTGATAGAATGCCGGCGCAGGAAATTCGAAATGCCTATGATTCTGCCCTGGATGCCCAGCAGCGACTATTCGTCATGCGGGGACAACTTGAGAAATTGCAAAGCGAAAAGGCTCATCTTGACCGCTTCAAATCGACTCTTGAACGTGCTCGTGCCACGTCTGCGGGGAGCCTGGCTTCAGCAGCTGCCGGCGGAGCGAAAAACCCGTTGGCAAGTGTTGAAATGCTGGTCAATGCCCAGGAAACCGAACGTCAACGCCTCTCCCGTCAGATGCACGATGGACCGGCCCAGGCCTTATCTAACTTCATCCTTCAAACAGAAATCGCGATGAGATTATTGGATGTAGACTCTGGGCAGGCGCGCGATGAATTGAACAATCTGAAAACATCTGCCATGGGCACGTTCCAAAAAGTGCGGAATTTTATATTCGAATTACGCCCGATGATGCTGGATGATCTGGGTCTGGTGCCAACCGTCCGCCGCTATTCGGACGCGTTTAAGGAGCAAACAAGCCTTGATGTAACTGTAACAGTTACGGGGAATGAGCGTCGTCTGGAGCCTTACCTGGAAGTAATGCTATTTCGAGCCATTCAGGAAGTCCTCGGGAACGCTGCTCGTCACAGTCAGGCAACACTGGTCAAAGTTGCGTTGGATATGGGGGAAGATCGTGTGCGAGTCAGTATCGACGATAACGGCAAGGGCTTCGACTCCGAATCAGTTCTACTGGGAAACAGCCTGGGGCTCAAATTGATCCAGGAGCGGGCTGAAATGCTTGGAGGGAATCTTGAGGTGGATAGCGCGATGGGAAAGGGCTCTCGGATTTCATTTGCGGTACCTGCTCGATCGTGAGTAAATCATCTACAAATTCGTCAGGGCTGCATAACAGGATTGTTAAGTGAAAAAAACTCATTTTGTCTAGCGTTCCTTCATGTTGTGATTAAATTGAGAGCAAATCGGCGATACGTTCAGCGCCATCGCCAATTCCCTGCCGTAATCTCGGCCCATACGTAAGGTACAGGGGGCTCTGTCTTCGGGCAGAGCCTTACTTTTTAACCAATTTAATATTATCGATTTTGATTTATACTGTATAATATTTGAGTAGAAGCACCTGCCGGGTAGCCAGGCAGAAAAGTCTAGAGAGGAGACATACACTATGCGTCGCGGACGAATTCTCATATTCCTTGTGCTGATTGTTGTGGTTGGCTTGGCTTTGTTAGCATATGCGCTAATCCAGTTTCGTGGGCAGCCTGTTCAGCAAACTGAAGCAGCACTTGTTGAAATCTATTATGCTGCACAAAACATTCCTCAGGGAACGACTATTACGCAGGAAATGCTTGGAAAGCTTGCGATTCCACCTGAAAATGTTGCTGAGGTGGAGTTCACTGTCGGTGAAGAAAACAATTTAGTTGGCCAGACTGCTCGCTTTACTTTGGAGCAAGGTGTCATCATTACATCTACAATGGTAGGCTCAGGCCCTGTCGAGATTTCAGGCCCGGCCTGGGCTGTTCAGATTCCATCGGGCATGGTTGCTGCAGCAATCCCGACAAACCGTCTGGCAACAGTAGCCTACGGTGTTAATGATGGGGCGCACGTGAATGTAAACGCCTGTATGCTTTTCGTTGACGTGGATCCATCATTCCAATCCATACTCCCAAATTTCACAGCTGTGGTGACTGGTACTGGCTTCCAGCCGGAACAATTGCCTGTGCTTTCGGCGGCAGTAACCGGTGGCGGAGAAGCTGCCAGACAAGGACGAGTGGAGCTCGATCCCACGCTTCAACAACCGTTTTACGCTGTGCCTTCTGAACCACAAAGACCGCGACTCGTCTGCCAAATGATTTTGCAGGATGTCGTTGTTATGAAGTTGGGCAATTTTGCACTACAGGCCCCTTCAGCGGACCCCAATGCCACACCTTCACCCACACAGGCCCAGCAACAAGCCGCGCCTGACATCGTTACGTTGATGGTCAATCCACAGGATTCGATCTCTCTAAATTACTTCATTTACAGTGGCACGGTACTGACCATGACTCTTCGCAATCCGAACGATACTTCGCGATTTGCAGCGGAATCAGCCACCCTGACGAGCCTGTTAACGCAATACAATATCTCTCTCCCCTCGAAGCTGCCTTATGCAATGCAACCTAGAATTGATCAGTTGGTACCGCCCGGTTTACCAAACGATCTTGTTACCGTTCAGCCTGCGCAATAGAAACTTTAGTTGAGGTGAATACAGATTATGCCTTCGGGTGACAAAATCCGTGTCTTGATTGTTGATGATGTTTCTGAAACAAGGGAAAATGTCAGGAAATTGCTTCAGTTTGAATCTGATGTAGATGTAGTAGGGGTAGCGCGTACGGGAAAAGAAGCCATTCAGCTCTCTCAGGACTTGAATCCGGATGTGGTGCTAATGGATATCAATATGCCTGATATGGATGGTATTGCGGCGACAGAAGCAATTCGTTCCAAACAACCCGTCGTGCAGGTCGTGATTCTCTCTGTGCAGGGCGATCAGAACTATATGCGCCGGGCTATGTTGGCAGGTGCCCGTGATTTTCTTACCAAGCCGCCGATGGGCGATGAATTAATTTCCGCCATTCGTCGCGCGGGCTTAATGGCTCAGAGTGAACGTTCGAAGAGCGTGCAAATTCAGGCAATCCCAACGCTCGGTAATATTGGTGTAGTCCCGAGTTTTGGAGGATTAAGAGGCAAGATAGTGGTCGTTTACAGCCCGAAAGGAGGGGCTGGCTGTACTACACTGGCTGTAAATCTTGCCCTTACTTTGCATAACGAGGATACTCCCGTCGCATTGGTGGATGGGAATCTCCAATTTGGAGATGTCGCGGTCTTCGTAAATGAGCAAGGCAAAAACACAATAGTTGATCTTGCTCCTCGGGCAGAGGAATTGGACCCGGAAATCGTTGAAGAAGTGATGCTTAAACATCCTGCATCTGGTCTTCATATCCTTGCTGCACCAAGCCGCCCTGAGTATGCTGAAAAAGTTTCAAGTGGACAATTTTCTAAAGTGCTCGAGTATCTTCGCCAGTTGTACGCATATGTGGTTGTTGATACGCCCAGTTATCTGACTGACATCACTTTATCGGCAATTGACATAAGTGATTTGATCGTTTTGATCACCACTCAAGACATTCCCGCTATTAAGAATTGCCGCCTTTTTCTCGACCTTTTGCAGACGATGGGAATCGACCGCGAGCGCATCCTGTTTGTGATGAATCGGTATGACAAACGCATCAGTATTACACCTGAACGTGTTACCGAGAATTTGAAGCAGGAGATTGCCTCGGTTGTTCCATTGGATGAGCAATTTGTGACAAAAGCGGTGAATCGCGGTATTCCTTTTGTGCTCGATAACAAAAACCAGCCTGCTACGCGTGGGATCTTTTCTTTAGCGGAAAGTGTTCGGGCTCGAGTGGCAGTTCTTGAGTCCAGTGGTGAATCGGATCGGATCGGCAGACGATAGCCTTTAGAAAACTGTAGAAGGAGATCGACAAATGTCTTTATTAAAGCGAATCGAACAAGGACAGAGCGGTAATTCCTCATCAGGTCAATCCTCATCGGACAATCCAGGAGCAGAAGGATCTCGTCTCTCGTCCTTGCAGGCGCGCCGGGTAAATGCTCCGATTACCTCACCTCAGGCTGGCTCTTATTTTGACCTGAAAACGCGGGTGCAAAACAAGTTACTGTCAGAATTGGATCCGTCCATGGATATTACCAGGACAGATGAAGTGCGCCGGACTATTCAAGACCTGTTCGAGCAAATTCTTGCGGAGGAGAACATTGTTCTTTCACGTCCTGAACGTGCTCGTTTATTCGAACAGATTTCTGCGGAAATCCTGGGATTTGGTCCATTACAGCCTCTTCTTGAAGATGAAACCATCACCGAAATCATGGTCAATGGCGCAAAGAATATTTATATCGAACGCAAAGGAAAAGTGCATCGTGTGCCTGTGACGTTTGAGAATAACGATCATGTAATGCGTATCATTGATCGTATTGTTGCCCCTCTGGGTCGTCGTATCGATGAATCCAGTCCATATGTGGATGCTCGTTTACCAGACGGTTCCCGCGTAAATGCCGTCATCCCTCCGATTTCTTTGGTTGGGCCTGTGCTGACCATTCGTAAATTCTCCCGCAATCCGATCACTATTGAGCAACTGATCCAGTTTGGGTCAATTACTCCAGAAGGAGTTCAATTCCTCAAAGCATGCGTGGAATCTCGCCTGAATGTTGTTATCTCTGGTGGTACTGGCTCTGGTAAGACCACGCTGCTTAACATCCTTTCCAGTTTTATTCCATCGGATGAGCGTATCATCACAATTGAGAATGCGGCTGAACTGCAATTGCGTCAGGAGCACGTGGTCACACTTGAGTCGCGTCCCCCGAATATTGAAGGTCGCGGTGAAATTACAATTCGCCAACTGGTGATTAATGCTCTCCGTATGCGCCCTGAACGGATTATTGTAGGAGAAATTCGCGATGAGGCGGCCCTGGACATGCTGCAGGCTATGAATACTGGCCACGATGGATCAATGACAACTTTGCATTCGAACGGACCACGTGATTCATTGGCGCGCCTCGAAACAATGACATTGATGGCGGGTATGGAACTGCCCTCAAAAGCTATTCGTGAACAGATTTGCTCGGCGATTGACGTGATTTGCCATCAGGAGCGCATGCGAGATGGTACGCGTAAGATAACCAGTATTACCGAGGTAAGCGGCATGGAAGGCGAAGTCATCACGATGACCGATATCTTCGTCTTTGAGCAAAGTGGCGTTGAGAATGGGCAAATTATGGGTCGCTTGCGGCCAACCGGATTGCGCCCAAAGTTCATGGATAAAATCGAAGCCACTGGTATAAATTTGCCCCCTTCGATCTTTGGAATTGGCGAAAGGCGACGTTATTAAGTTCCAGGCAGGTAGCCTCATATGACCCCGATAATTTTGCTAGGTGGAGGTGTTCTTCTCTTGATCCTACTGATCATTGGCGCAATTGTTGCCGTGACCAGTGAAAGTTCCCTGGTCGAAGAACGCCTCGGACGATACCTTGATGAAGAAAGACCGGATCGTGAAGAGGCTTCAGGGCGGTCAATCGTCACGGAATGGTTGAATCGCAGAGTGGCGAGTTCCTCCAGGGGTGACAGGGTTGCACGCGAACTTGCCCGGGCCGATCTAAAATTCAAAGTTGCGGAATATTATGCTCTGATATTTATGTCGGCCGTGGTGATGGCGTTTCTGGCCTGGTTGATTCAGCCTCATATTGCCTCTGTAGTCATTGGCGGCATCATTGGATTGTTCATCCCGCGCTTTTATGTGAAACGTCAGCAGACGGCGCGTTTGAATAAGTTTAACGATCAATTATCTGATATGTTGAGTCTGATGGTCAATGGTCTTCGTGCAGGATATTCCACCATGCAGGCATTGGAAGCGGTCAGTCGCGAGTTGCCAACCCCTATATCCGATGAATTTCGTCGCGTGGTGCAGGAAATGCAGATCGGCATTCCAATGGAAAAAGCGCTGGATAATCTATTGAGGCGCATTCCAAGCGAAGATTTGGATTTTGTTATCACGGCCATAAACGTTCAACGTGAAGTCGGTGGTAATCTCTCCGAGATTCTTGATACGATCTCATTTACTATTCGGGAACGAGTTCGAATTAAGGGCGAGATTCGTGTAATGACTGCAACGGTTAGAACATCAGCGACTGTTTTGTCGCTAATACCTGTTTTCTTGGCAGCGGCTCTTTGGTTCGTCAGCCCGGAATATATAGGAACTTTCTTTGATGAGAGCGCGAACCTGCCGCAACCACTTTGCGGTATCATCGCTGTAGTCACAATTGTCGGTATGATCGCGGCCGGTTACTTTGTGATGATGAAAATCGCTGATATAGAGGTATAAGATGACAACTGGTTTCCTCATCTTTGGCGCCATTGTACTCATCGGGGCAATCGCGGTGATTGTTGTCAGTTTGCGACGAAATGTGCAGGGAGAGGATGATGATCCCTTGCAGGCGCGCCTGGCTGAATTTATCCAGCGCGGCGATGTAACATCGTTGGAGGAGATCGAACTTTCCCAGCCGTTTAGTGAACGCGTGATTATCCCGCTCATTCGCCGCCTGGGTGAATTTTCCGCACGCTTCACCCCTCAAAAAGCAATCCAAGATACGGCAAGGAGACTCGAGCTGGCCGGAAACCCATGGCCGATTGATGCAGCAACATTTCTCGCCATACGGTTTATTCTGGCTGTTGTTCTGGGCGGTTTTTTGGTTGCGGTTGTTTTAATTTCTCCACCATCAAACCCAAATGACAATTTTATGTATATTGGCGGAGCAACCTTTGCTGGTTTTTTCCTTCCACACTTGATGTTGACGAGCAGGATTACGCGTCGGCAGAAGGAAATTCGCAAGGCAATGCCTGATGCCTTGGATCTGTTGACGATCTGCGTTGAAGCTGGTCTTGGTTTTGATGCGGCGATGTCGAAGGTCAGTGAGAAATGGGATAACGAACTTTCGCTGGCATTTGCCCGCACAATTCGTGAAATTCAGCTAGGCAAGGTTCGGCGCGACGCATTAAAAGATATGTCTGACCACCTGGGCATCCCGGAGATGATGAGTTTCGTGGCAGCAATTATTCAGAGCGAACAGCTGGGTGTGAGCATGGCCAAGGTGTTGCGTATTCAGGCCGATCAAATGCGCCTAAAACGCCGCCAGCGCGCGGAAGAAGAGGCTCATAAGGCTCCAATTAAGATGATCATTCCAATGGCTTTATTGATATTTCCAACCATTATGATCATCATTCTGACACCCGCCGCCCTGCAGATCGCCAATTCGCTTGGCTAAAATAGTATTAATAAGTATTTGTGAATCGGATACCTTGGTCATATCGACTGTATCGGTGGACCTGGAAGGGGTTGGATCTGCTTTTCCCACCTGTGTGTGGAGGATGTGGAAAAGTGGGATGGCGTTGGTGCCCGGACTGTCAGGAACGCGTCCCGCGCATAAATAAGCCATTCTGTGACAAATGCGGGATTCCAACAAAGGGGACCGATATCTGTGAAAAATGCCGGTCGAATCCGCCTGCCTATCGCATGATGAGATCGTGGGCGGTTTTCGATTCACCCGTCCAGAATGCGCTTCACACCATTAAATACCGTGGAAATATTGGTTTGGGAGACATGATTGCCATGCAGATGACCGATTACTTCCATGCTCTGCAGTGGCCCGTGCAGGCAATCATACCTGTTCCACTTGGAAAAAACCGTCTGAAAGAACGCGGATATAATCAAACTGCTCTGGTGGCGCGGCCGCTTGCCCATGAGGTCGGAATGGAATATCTTCCCCAAGCGCTACGGAAAACGCGCGAGACCCGCTCGCAGGTGGGCTTGACTGCCTCTCAGCGGCAGGAAAATGTCCATAACGCCTACCAGGCTGACCCTGAGGTCGTGAAGCGGCGGTCCATCCTGCTCATGGATGACGTTGCTACAACAGGTTCCACCATCTCTGCTTGTACGGAAAGCCTCCTTTCAGCAGGCGCCCAGGATGTTTATGTGCTGACAATAGCGCGTGCACTTTCACATCATAATCTAAATCGTGTTTGACAATTGCCCGCCTGGGCAATTGATAAGTTTTTCAGGAGGTCCTATGGCTAACAAGGTTGAGGCCCTGGCCCGCAATATGCGGCTGACCGATAATACGCGCGAGTATGTTGAGAAGAAGTCCGCTAAGCTGGAACGATACCTTCAGGAAATTGACGAGATCCGCGTTGAATTGTCTCATGCAAAGGCGGCTCGCAATGCAGCCGATCGGCAGGTGGCGCAGATCACGGTGCGCGGCAAGGGATTCATTCTTCGCACCGAAGAGCGCGCAGACGAGCTGCATGCTGCCTTCGATGCCGCGCTGGATAAGATGCAGCGGCAGATCGATCGCTATAAAGGCAAGCATTATCACGGTCGCGGTGATGGACGTTCTGCGGCAGATGTTGTTCTGGAAGAGGAATTGCCGGTCGACGAAGATACCGGCGAGCTGATGCCGCTTATTGCCCGGCGCAAAAAGTTTACAGTGTTACCGATGAATGAGGAAGAGGCAATCGAGCAGATGCGTTTGCTCGGGCATGATAACTTCTTCGTCTTTTTCAATGCGGAACGGAATTCAATCCAGGTGTTGTATCGGAGACGTAATGGCTCATACGGCCTGATCGAGCCTGTGATTGGCTAGTAGTTTGATGAGTTGAAAATAGACTAGCCCGACAACGCACGTCGGGCTAGTATTTTCCAGGAGAGAATATGGAATATACGGATGATGATGTTGAAGAACAGAATGTCAATTTAATGAATATTGATATAGAATCCGCAAAAAAAGCCGTTCATAGTTTATTGCAGGCTGTAGGGGAAGATCCAGAACGCGAAGGCTTGAAAAACACACCGGACCGGGTGGCACGCATGTATTCAGAACTTCTGAGTGGATATGGGGCAGATCCTGCAAAGATCATCAATGGTGCCTTATTCAATATCAATTATGATGAGATGGTGCTTGTACGTGATATCGAGTTCTACAGTTTATGCGAACATCATATGCTGCCATTTTTAGGACGCGCACATGTTGCTTATATCCCCGCAGGCAAGGTACTCGGGCTTTCAAAAATCCCGCGCATGGTGGATATGTATGCCAGGCGGCTGCAAGTGCAGGAGCGCATGACGCGTCAGATTGCAGACTTTCTTCAGGAGTTTTTGGCGCCGCAGGGAGTGGGTGTCGTAGTCGAAGCGGTGCATTTGTGTTCAATGATGCGTGGCGTAAAAAAGCACGATGCACGCATGACGACTTCTGCCATGCATGGTGCATTTCGTGCAAACTTGGCAACCAGACAGGAATTTCTTGAAAATATCTCGCGGTCTCGGGTCGACCTTCTGTGATATTTTCGCAGAAAACGTGCTTGTATATGTGGATAACGACTCACGCGGCGCCAAACCGCTTCAGATCTGAACCTTGTTGCTGTTCCCACTAAAGTGACTTAATACTTCGGGACGCGCCTCCATCCACACCTCTCGGCGGAGGCGCGCTGCTGTTCTGATGATCTGTTCCTGTGTCAGAGGGTTTTGGTAATCAGCGTAAATTTCCGCAAGCGGGACAATAACAAACGCGAACTTCCAGAATTTATCGTTGTAAGGCTTGTCATCGAATAGCACGATGTCTATGTCTATCGTGCGCGGAACGGATTTATTTTCACTTCTCTTACGCCCGAGTTCTGCTTCTATCGGACGGATGATCCGCTCTTTCAATTCGGCCTGCATAAAAGGCGAAAGGAATGACACGCATGCATTCAGGTAATTAGGTCCCGCCGTGCCAACCGATCTCGACTCCCAGGCACTCGAAACCGCTTGTACCTCGCCGTATTTATGTAACAATTCAACAGCCTGGACCAGGTTAATCTCAGGCTCAATGTTTGATCCTAGATTTAAATAGGCCAGGTGTGATTCATTCATCGCGGCTTCGTTCGATCTCCACTCCGACTGATCCTGCAAATCGGACAGCCCCTGGCTTCTCTACACGTACAATGACCTTTTGCACGCCTTTATCCTCAAAGCAGATTTTAGCCAGATCGTTTGCCAATGCTTCGACCGTTAATCTTCCTGCGCTTTCGGCGCGGGCCTGGATTTTTTTGCTCATAGTGCTGTAATTGACACAGTCTTCCAGGTTGTCTGTTTCACCTGCACGCTTCGCATCAGTGAACAGGGTTAAATTGATCAAAATATCCTGAGCGCGTTTGCGTTCCCAATCATTGACTCCGATAATGCCACGCGCCAGCAAATCTTTGATAATGACTTTGTCCATA
>Ga0209321_10001505_pt1 | contig 15903 bp, 12 predicted proteins | sample Rifsed16ft4_FD_184012 | JGI IMG/M metagenome (GOLD analysis project Ga0209321, IMG submission 184012) | Soil microbial communities from Rifle, Colorado, USA - sediment 16ft 4 - CSP-I_5_4 (version 2) | ecosystem: Environmental > Terrestrial > Deep subsurface > Rock core/Sediment | place: Rifle... | reverse complement strand
CCAGTGGCTGGCGGACTTTGCGATTTGCCTTCTGCCGCGCTGAATGTCCCAGCGAGACGAGACGCATGACCAGCTCCATATCGCGGTTGAGTGATTCGTCTATCATTTCAGGCAGGACATCTGGCCACTCGGCCAGATGCACAGATTCGGGCGAGGTCTGATCCACGGAACGGACAAGGTTCTGATACAGTTCCTCGGCAAGGAACGGCATGGCAGGCGCCAGCAGTTTTGCAACCGTGACCAGAGCCGTATAAAGGGTGGAGTACGCGGCCTGTTTATCGGAATCAGATTCAGACTTCCAGAAGCGGCGGCGCGAGCGTCGCAGATACCATGTGGACAGTTTTTCCACGAATCCTTCGATCGGCCGCGTCGCGTTCGGCACGTCATAGTTTTCGTATGCTTCCGTCACGTCACGGACAAGCACGTTGAGTTCTGACAGCAGCCAGCGGTCCAGATCGCCGGTCGCTATCGGCAGGGTTGACACAGTGGGTTTATCGAGATTCGCATAGGTCACGAAGAACGAATACACGTTCCACAACGTGAGCGTGAAACTGCGTATGACCTCGCCCACCAATTCCGAAGAGAAGCGACGCTCGTTTCCTGGCGGAGTCGCCGTATACAGATACCAGCGCAAGGCATCCGCCCCATGCGCAGAAAGAACATCCCATGGTTGAACAATATTTCCGAGGGACTTCGACATCTTCCGTCCTTCACCATCTTGAATGTGACCCAGGGAGAGCACATTCTTGAACGCAACTTTATCGAAGAGCAGTGTACTGATGGCATGAAGTGTGTAGAACCAGCCGCGCGTCTGATCGACGGCTTCACAGATGTAATCTGCAGGGAATTGCGCCTCGAATTTATCCTTGTTCTCGAACGGATAGTGCCATTGCGCCACAGGCATGGAACCAGAATCGAACCATACATCAATTAAATCTTTGACTCGTGTCATTTGGTTGCCACAATCAGGGCAAGCCCATTGAACATTATCCACATACGGGCGATGTAAATCTAATTCGCTTAAATCGCGCCCGGCTTTTTCAGAAAGTTCTGACACCGAACCAATACACTCACGGTGGTCACATTCCTCACATTCCCAGACGGGAAGTGGTGTGCCCCAATACCGTTCACGCGAAAGCGACCAGTCAATGTTGTTGACAAGCCAGTTCCCAAAGCGACCTTCCTTCGTGTGCTCGGGAACCCAATGGATGGTGTTGTTCAATTCAACCAACCTGTCTCGATACGCACTCGTGCGAATAAACCATGATTCACGGGCGTAATACAGCAACGGGGTGCCACAACGCCAGCAGAAGGGATACGTATGTGTATAGGATTCGGACTTAAGTAATAACCCTCGCGCCCGTAAATCTTCGATGATGAGCGGGTCGGCATCCTTGACAAACTGGCCGCGCCACGGTGTCACTTCAGGTGCAAACGTACCATCAGGGAGCACATTCATCAGCACAGGCAGATCGTGCTCTCTTGCCATGTCCATATCTTCCGCGCCGAACGCGGGCGCCATATGAACCAGACCTGTGCCATCTTCTGTTGTGACGAAATCACCAAGCACAACATAATGCGCAGGTCTGTCAGGCGGCATGAAGGTGAAGAGCGGAAGATATTTCGTCCCTTTGAGCTTCTTGCCCTTGAATGTATCCAGAACTCTCACTGCTTCATCGCCAAAGATTTTATCAACCAGCGATTTTGCAAGGATCAATTTCTCTGTATTGCCGGTCTGTCCGCGCTCGACCATCACATAATCCACGTCGGGATGCACGGCAACAGCGACATTGCCTGGCAGCGTCCACGGGGTTGTTGTCCACACCAATAAAGATGTATCCGGCCTGTCCACCAGCGGCATGCGGACAAAGACCGAAGGGTCGGTCGCTTCGTCGTAGCCGAGAGCAACTTCATGGTCCGAAAGAGGCGTGCCACAACGCGGGCAGTACGGAACCACTTTGTATCCCTTGAAGAGCAGGTCCTTATCCCAGAAGTTTTTCAGAATCCACCACACCGACTCGATGTAGTCGTTGGTATAGGTCACATATGCATCTTCAAGGTCAACCCAGAAAGCGATGCGATCCGTAAGCCTCTCCCAATCCTGAATGTATGTGAAGACCGACTTTCGGCAAAGTTCATTGAACTTATCTATGCCGAATTCTTCGATCTGCTGCTTGTTGGTGAAGCCGAGCTGCTTTTCAACCTCGATCTCAACCGGCAAGCCATGTGTGTCCCAGCCGCCGCGGCGAGAGACGTGAAAGCCGCGCATGATCTTATAGCGCGGGAACATATCCTTGAAGGCGCGCGCCAGCACATGATGCACGCCAGGCTTGCCATTTGCGGTCGGTGGGCCTTCATAGAAAACGTACTCGGGCCTGCCCTTCCGTTGCTCACCGGTCTTCTTGAAGATCTCGGCCTGCTTCCAAAACTTCAGCACGCCTTCTTCCATCGAAGTGACGTTGAGTTTGGGAGAAACTGGTTTGAACATTCAACCTCCAGAAATAAAAAACTCTCATCTCAGACAGAGACGAGAGCAATGCTCACGCGGTACCACTCTGATTCCCCGCCAAAGGCAGGGCCCTCAGTCGGATACAATCATATCCGCATCTTTGGTAACGAAGGATGGCTCCGTCTCCCCTACTCACCAGATGGCTTTCAGTTCGCAGCTTCGGGATGATTTTCAATTCGCTTCGCCGGCCTGGCTTTCACCACGTTCCGCCACGCTCGCTGACGACTCCGTCGAATTTACTCTTTCCCATCAACGCTTTTTTGTTGGGCAGATTATGCCACAAACCTTACCGAAGGTCAACGCTTGCATATGATTTCGATATGGAGGATAATCGCCTGCATGACGACTTTGCGCATCTCTCTGGATTCCCTGCCGCACACCTCTGACTCGCAAATTATCAGCGCTTCTTCTCTAAGCCTGAACCTGCCTCAGCCTCCGAAACGCTTTTACCGCCACGGATGGCAATCCTGGACTCTGGCGGCATGGCTCGACCCCACCGACGCTCCCCTCCCAATCCGTGCACCGGAATTCCGTGCCAAGGATGAAGACCCTGCTTACGCCTTCGCCAGGCATCACGTGAGCGCGTGGATCGGTGCAGTCGAACTCGGTGAAGACGACATTCTCCTGATTGGCGCACTGGGCCTGGGCGGCCGCGTTGAGCTGGATGACGCAACCCTCAAAGGCTTTTATGAAGATGAGCAGGAAGGCAATTGGCTCATTGTGCGCGGCAGCGAAGAGGAGGTCTTTTCACAATATGCAGGTTTACTCGAGAAGAAATTCGGCAAAACAAGATTTGAAAAGGCGCCTCGTGTCTGGTGCTCATGGTACAGTCTCTACGGATGGATTCATGAACGAATCATCTTGAAGACACTCAAGGACTTAAACGACATGCCGTTTGACGTTTTTCAACTCGATGACGGCTGGCAGATTTCGCACGGGGATTGGGAAGCCAACCGGAAATTTCCTGCTGGCATGGCCGCGCTGGCTGAAAAAATATCAGCCACAGCACGAACGCCCGGCATCTGGCTTGCACCGCTCATGGTCTCACCTGATTCCCAGTTAGTGAAAGAACATCCCGACTGGCTCTTGCGCGATGATGGCGGAAAACCTGTGCTTGCAGGAGTTACATGGAGCGGAAACCCATACGCACTCGACTCCAGTCATCCCGCCGTTCTTGAATGGATTGACAAACTCATTCGCAAGGTGCGCGACTGGGGATATGGTTATCTCAAACTCGATTTTCTGTATACCGGAGCGTTGATCGGCAACCGATTCAAAGACATTCCCCGCGAAGTCGCCTATCGAAATGCGCTGCAAGTGATCCGTGAAGCCGCGCGGGATGCGTATATTCTGGCATGTGGCGCACCGATCATTCCATCACTGGGCTTATGCGACGGACTCCGCGTCGGCCCTGATGTGGCTCCGTACTGGCTCAACAAACCATTGGCCGTCTGGCTGAATAACCCGAACGACGTATCGACACAAAATGCCATACGCACCAGCATCCACCGTTTGTGGCTAAGCCCGCTTGCAAACATTGACCCAGACGTGATGTACTTCCGCTCCAGGCACAATACGCTCACACAGCACGAACAGCAATTGCTCCAGGATTTGGGAACAATCTCACGCTTCAAAGCTAGTTCAGATTTGCCGCAGTGGATGACTGCCGGAGAACGCGAAGCACTCAGACATTTCCTGGAAGCGGATCCAAGAATCGAGAGAGTGGAGCGATATAGATATCGAATCGATGGACGCGCTGTGGATTTCAGTCCAGTCATTCCAATTCAAACATCAGATAAGAATATCCCCGTTTGGCTGGCGACGAATTTAGGCTTATTGAAAATGGGAATCAATCAGGCTTTGCCTGCAATCTGGGAGAGCCAGCAAAGAAGTTTTCGCCACTTTTCGAGTTTGATGTAACAGAACTTATATGCAGATTTTGCTTTTCTGGTTTATCATTGAAGCAGGATTTCAATCTGTGCGGGTGAACATAACTGACAAACATCCATTAAATACGAAATTCGGTTATATTGACTCCGAATAGGTGACCGGATGACCTCTGCAAGAATATTAATCGTAGAGAATGTAAGGAGCACCGCAGCTGATCTCCAATTACGATTGGAGCGGTTGGACTATGTTGTGGTGGGAACTGCAGAATCAAGCGAAGAGGCCATTGCAAAGATCGGTGAATTGAATCCAGATATCATACTCATGAACATCAAGCTTCGAGAGGCTGGAGATGGAATTAAAACTGGGGAATTAATCCACGCAGGTTACAAAACCCCAATTATCTACCTGACTTCATCCGCCGCCCAGGAAACCATCCACCGCGCAAGATCCTCCGGGCCTTTTGGATACATTTTCCTGCCGCCGAATGACCATCAGATCTTTGCGACGATCGAAACCGCCATCACGCGAAACCAACTCGAAAATCAACTCGAGCAGAACCGGAACTGGCTAAGCGGCATCTTGAACAGCATTGGCGACGGCGTGATTGCCTTGAACAGCCAGGGGCAAATCTATTTTATCAATTCCGTCGCCCAGGAACTGACTGGTTGGGATCAGGCAGATGCGGCAGGCCAATACATTTACACAGTATTGAGACTCTTTGATGAGAAAACACATCAAATGTTGGAGATACCGGGAGTCGAGAATGTGGGCGGAGGCAAGAAGCTTTCGAAAAGCACGGAAACCTTCCTGATAAGCAAGGATGGCATCGCCATGCCGGTTGAAACCAACATCAATTTGATAAAGAATAGCCGCGGTAACACAACCGGAATTGTTCTGGCCCTGCGGGATGTGACCCAGGACCGCAAAGTCCTGAAGGAAATTGAACTTCAGGCGCAACGGGCAAAAATACTCGAGCAATCGGCCTCGAGATTGAACACAGACCTGGACATGAAATCCGTGCTAACCCGTATTTGCAGCGTCACCAACGATGCCCTCAACGCCTATGCCACCGCTGTTTTCTTGTATGATAACGAAATAGAATCCGAAAGTGAAATTGGCGTTGATGATCCACGGGAAGGATCAAAATCAATTAAAGCCTCGAGCCTCAGCTTTCCAAGAAGCGTGATTGAATCGCTCATAACGAATGAGAATCCGATCCACATTGTGAATGACGTCTCCAAAGTCGATTATCTCCCCGATCCCGGGCTGTTCCAGGACAAGAAGATGAGTGCCATGGCCATCGCCGGAATTTACAGGCAGCAACAGCTCATTGGCATCGTTGTATCCGTATTTTCTGAATCTCGAGGAGCTCTGGAGGAGGGCGAACTGAAATTGTTCAAAGGCCTGATCGATCAAGCGGCAAACTCTGTGACAAACGCCAGTCTATTCAAACAGATTAAACTTGGACGGGAGCGCCATCGAAGATTGGCAAAAAGCCTGGTGGATGTACAGGAGGCCGAGCGCAGGCGCATTGCAGGGGAATTGCACGATCATTTCGGGCAATTACTAACAGGGTTACAATTCATGCTGGAAACGGTCAAGAGCCAGGCAGGCGACGTATTGAAACCAAGCCTCAACGATATTCAGGAATCCGTCCGCGATGTTATCGAGCAGGTCAGGGAGATGTCGCTAAATCTGCGCCCCAGCATGCTGGATGACATGGGGCTCGTCCCAACCCTGCAATGGCATTTCGGACGTTTTACCAGGCAGACAGGCATCCTGGTCAATTTTCACTGCGATGAAGTCCTCAATCGTTTCCGCGCCGAGATCGAGACAGCGGCATACCGTATCATTCAGGAAGCCCTTACGAATGTGGCCCGCTACGCGCAGGTGAAGAACGTCTTTGTGGGGCTCGCCATTCAGCACGAGACCCTCTGGGTGGAGGTGGTGGACAAAGGCAAGGGGTTCGACACATCCGCCATTTTGGAAAGACCAACCTCCGGACTGGGCGGAATGCGTGAGAGAGCCGAATTGGCAGGAGGATATCTGGTGGTAAGATCAGTACTTAATCAGGGGACACAGGTTATCGCCGCACTTCCAATGAATGAAAATCGACTTGAAAGAAGGAAAAATGCCCGTAAAGGTATTATTAGTGGATGACCATCCGATTGTGCGGCAGGGTTTACGCAACCTGCTGCAAACAGAGCCTGCATTTACCGTGGTCGGTGAAGCCGGAGATGGGATAGAGGGACTTGACCTGATTCATCGCCTAAAGCCGGATGTTCTGATCGTGGATTTGATGATGCCCGGCCTCAACGGATTGGATATCATCAAACAGGCGGTCAAACAATGGCCCAGGTTGCGGATCGTGGTTCTTTCGATGCAAAGCGCCGACTCCTACGTGGTGGAGGCGCTCAATTGCGGCGCATCCGGTTACGTCCTAAAAGAAACGGGGCCGAGCGAGATCATTCAGGCGATCCATGTGGTTGTAAACGGGGAAAGATATCTCAGCCCCAAACTTTCGCAAAGACTGATCGATTCGTCCGCAGGAAAAAAAGGGATAACCGACCCCTACGATACCTTGACCAACCGCGAACGCGAAATCCTGCACCTGATCGTCGAGGGACTCACCAGCCCACGAATCGCCAAAAAATTATTCCTGAGCCCTCGGACCGTGGAACTGCATCGCAGCCGAATCATGAAAAAGCTGGATCTGCATAACCAGACAGATATATTCCGATACGCGCTGGAACGCGGTATCCTCCCAAGCGATCGCTGAAAAATGGCTCCCTTTCAAACTTCCCAAATCTCGGACCTTTGGTGCATCTCACCGAAGGTCTTTTTCTTTACCATGAAGGGGACAACAAATCGGGACCATATGGAAAATTACGTATTCCACAAAAGTACGTAGAAATAAATATTTCACATCACCACCTTTCCGGTCATACTAAAACGAAAGAATGGCAGACTGGTATCAGGCAAAATGAACCGCATCGGCAAAATACCGCTGGACTGAAAATATACGTAGAAATACGTATAACACAAAAGCCTTCCTTCCGTCGTGATACCGTAGCAGAAAATGTGGAGTTCCTGATTTGTTACAAATTCTTGTAAAGGAGAAAAAAATGAAAAAGCTTATCCAAATTTCGATCGTACTTGTTATCGCATTTGCCCTCATAGTTGGGCTGTTCCAGGTTGCTGATGGCAGTGCGCTGGCCGGTGGTGGCGGTAATGCTTGCCGAGTGGGCTGGAATACCAGAACTGGTACCTGTCTTGCCATCGCACCCCTCTACCAGGGTCCTGGAATTAAGCCCCTTGTCGGCTGGAACAGTTGACCCCAAGGAGATATTAGTCGAGGAATGATCCATTAATCGATTGAGGATCAACACTTTGATCGGTGGAGTTCCTGATTGGTTACAAATTTCTGTAAAGGAGAAAAAATGAAAAAGCTTATCCAAGTTTCAATCGTGCTTGTTATCGCATTTGCCCTCATAGTTGGGCTGTTCCAGGTTGCTGATGGCAGTGCGCTGGCTGGTGGTGGCGGTAATGCTTGCCGAGTGGGCTGGAACACCAGAACTGGAACCTGTCTTGTCGTTGCACCCCTCTACCAGGGTCCTGGAATTAAGCCCCTAGTCGGCTGGAACAGTTGACCCCTTGGATCCAATCATCTGGCTTTGATGTTCGTAACAACCACAAATCCAATTCATCATATACGTAGGAATTAGATAATGAACGCTCAAACAATTCTCAATCTTCTAAACGTCATCCTTTTAGCCGTCTTTGTCAATGAAATCCAGCGATCGACGGTAATCCTCCATCTCAAACCGCATCCTCTGGCGTCGGTCAGCTGGAACGGGTAAACGCAGAAGTCAGACAGCCTGGCGCTCTTCCTTAAGAACTCGGGAAGCATGCCAGGCTGTTTGAAGAACGTACTGCCGGCGATGAAAGTTGAGGAGCCACTCCCTTTCACTCCTGCCAGGGTACGACCAGAGAGGACTTGGAAATGAAACAGTTGCCAGTACCAGCGAGATTATTCCTGATCTTCACCTATATCTTGGGCACATTTATCCTTGCGCACAACATGCTCACGCTCAAGGCTACAGAACCCATACTCTTAGGCATACTATGCTTGCTGGGCGCGACACTGCATATCCTGAAGGTTGAAGGTGCGACAAATCGCTCGCATTACACGCTCAGCTTCCTGGTCTTTGGATTCACCTTGGCTCATCTGGGAATGCCCGAAGCTATTCTGGTGATCCTGGTATCAAATCTGGCTGAGTGGATCTGGAATCGACCGGCCTGGTATATTCAACTTTTTAATATCAGCTGCTATGTGATCGCGGCAGAAATCGCGGGATTGACATATTCAGCAATCAACCCGTTGAGTATTACCACTTCCTGGGAGGCGATTCTCGCTATTGCCGTCGGCATGGCAAGTTTTACTTTCATCAACCATCTTTTGGTCGGTGTAATTGTGTGGCTGGCTCGCCGCGAGAATTTCAAACAATCTGGAATATTCGACCCAATCCCGTTATTGATCGATCTAACCATGATGAGCGTTGGGGCAAGCCTGGCGATCGTATGGGCTTACAATCCGTACGCACTGCTCATATTCCTGATTCCGTCCTATCCTTTATACATGGCTCTCAGAATCCCTGAATTGGAGCGAAAATCAGAGACCGATCAGAAAACAGGGCTCTTCAATCACCATTACTTCATGGCCCAATTTAATAACGAGCTTCAACGCGCAAATCGTTATGATCGGCCTCTCTCGATCATCATGGCAGATCTCGACCTGTTGCGTAATATCAACAACACATATGGGCATCTGGCAGGTGACGAGGTTCTCAAGGGTGTGGCAGACATCTTGAAGCAAACGGTCCGGGAATATGATCTTGTGGCGCGCTTTGGCGGCGAGGAATTCGCGATCTTGATGCCGGAAGCCGAAATCGACACGGCAATCGAGCGCGCTGAACACATCCGCAAAGCGATCGAATCTGCCAGATTTGTCATAGCGACCAGCGTTCAACCCATCAAGGTTACAATGAGCTTCGGAATTTCCAAAAGGGAAAACTTCGAACAGTCCCCGGAGGAGATCATCCACCATGCCGATACTGCCCTATACAGATCAAAACTCAACGGCCGAAATACCTCACTCGCCTATATAAACAGCTCCTATTTGAAAGCTGCTTCAACAGAATCTGATATAAAAACCATGCCCGATATCTCTGCCACCGAGGGAGATCCGCAGGACGCGAAATCGACAAATGATTATGAGGCCGCCTCTACCACCTATTTGAGAAGAGCTCCGGAACCCAGCGGGCAATCGGAAAGAAAAATCATGTGTTCAGAAACACAACCTGATCAGGCTGATACCATCAGAAAGCCCCACGCATCGCACGTCAATGTGCAGAACTACATATCCTTGCTCTCAGTTTCAGCTATGGCTGCATTACTAATCGCCATCAAACTATCAACCGAAGTAATCGCAGCGTATTCACCTGTCCACTGGCTGGGATTTGCAGCAATCGCGTTCACGATCGTACTCACGGAATGGTTTTCCATAAGCCTTTATGTAAGGAATACGTCCCTTTCAACGTCGGCGGTCCCGATCATCGCTTTGGTCATCCTTTTTGGTCCGCTGGGGACTCTGGTTGCCAGCCTGGTTTTTGCCCTGACCGCGGCCGTCAAATTTAGAAGCCCGTTCAACCGGATCATATTTAACTTTAGCAATCACGTCATCGCGGGGACGATCATAAATGTGTTGATCTACTGGAAGGGAACGGAATCGTTGAGCTGGGAATACCCGCTCCTGGAATTGATTGTTGCACTTGCCGCATCATTAATCCTGTTTATTTTCACAACAACCCTGATCTCGATCGGAATAGGAATAGACGTAAAGCAGTCTCCCGCTGAGATTTGGAAGGAACAATACCAGTGGATGGCTCCCTATTATCTGGGCATGGGCTTCATTTCCTATGCACTCATGTTTGGATATGCATATGCAGACCTGCTCGGCATCCTTACCATGCTCATACCCATGTCATTGCTCCGCATTAGCCAGGCGCAATATGTTGAACACACCCGAGTTGTTGTCAATGAATTACGGCAAAAAAATCATGAGCTCGAAAGGAGCTCAATTGAGATCGGCGAACTCAATGAAGGCCTTCTGGAGACCTTGTCCGAGGTCATAGACCTGCGGGATCCATATGTGCTCGGACATTCCAGGTTGGTCAGTCAATATGCTGCTGACATCGCGAGGCGAATGAAGCTAAGCGAACGGCAGATCGAACTGATACGCAAAGCCGGCTTGTTGCATGATATTGGGAAACTGGGTATTTCGATGGAAATTCTTACAAAACCGGGCAAATTGACCCGGGAGGAATTTGAAATCATCAAGGACCATGCCGCATTGGGCGGGGATCTCGTCAAAAACAGCCCGTCCCTTCGTTCCCTGGCCTCGATAATTCGTCACCATCACGAGTTTTACAACGGCGAGGGCTATCCGGATAAACTCTCCGCGAATCAAATATCGATTGAAGCGAGAATCGTTGCCGTAGCGGATGCCATTGAGGCCATGTCATCGGACCGTCCGTATCGCATGGCGCTCCAGTTTGATAGGATTATTACGGAATTACGAGATCATTCCGGTACCCAGTTTGATCCGCTTGCTATCGAGGCGGCGATCGCGATGCTAGCGACAGTGAGTGCTGGTGAACGAGCGGCATCAAGCCGATCCGATACCCAATTACGGCTCTCGCAGCGATTTGCCATGCATGCGCGAACTATATAAAGGCATTTAAATATTCAGCCTATCGATATTCAGGGGGCACGAAATCCGGGAAAATCCGAATTGAAGAAGAGGCCAAAGATGGATGCGTTGACGATCATCAAAACAGCGCATCCGTCTTGGCAGCCATGATGAAATCATTTCGGTGCAAACCACCGATCTTATGCGTCCACCAATCGACTGTCACTCTCCCCCACTCAGTAATTATCAACGGGTGGTGGTTTTCTTCCTCGGCAATTGCACCGACCTTGTTCGTGAATTCCAGCGCCTGAACAAAGTCATTTAGTTTGAAGATTTTTTCCAGGCGCTTCATTCCATCCACCTCCCTGACCTGCCATTGATGAACATGGAGTAGTAAATCCTCAATTTCAGCATCGGTTAAAGTCGGCTCACCTGCACGGCAAGCCACGCATTTTCCGGCAGCTAAGTTAATCATCTTACTTCACCCTTTCCGTGAATCAAAACAAGATTCATTATCTGCTTTTCAGGAATTCATCTGGCACGACGCCCGCCTGTTTCAATATTGCGCGCAAAGTCCCTTCCGGCATGTCGCCAGGATGGTTCGGAATTGTCGTAAATCTGCCTGTTGATGGGTTATGCCAGATTTCATGACTCCCAGCAGCATGACGAAAAAACTCAAAGCCGAAAGCCTTGAGTTTTTTGACAATTTGCCGATAACGAAAACCTGAGAGTCTCCCCATCTTTAACCTTCAATGATCAACGGATAATCAAAACTCTCACTGACCTGTGGAAGTTGAATATTCTCCTGGGCTTCCAATAATTTGCGAGCCACATCACGGGCAATCTCCACAGTTTCCGCAATCGTGCGTCCCTGCGCCACCAGTCCCTGTATATCATCCGAAGTTGCCAGAAATAAACCTTCGGGCAATTTCTCAATGTGAATCCGCACAATACGTTCTTGAATGTTCAACATGGAAACTCTCCTGACTTGGTGCAAGTATAGCACAACCTCATAACGCCCCAATGAGGGTTCTTATTGCATTCGAATTGGGCAAATGCACGCGCAAAACTTTTTTTCCTGATTCAACCAACGCTTCGTAATCTCCCAAGGCCTGCGCGCGGATCAGCGTGCCAAACGTCAAGCCTTCGGTTGGGATTTCCATGTCCAACGCGGGCTCGGCGGTAATTTGAATGAACAAAGCGTTCTTCGGACCACCCTTGTGGAATTGTCCCGTTGAATGCTGGAAGCGCGGACCAAAGCCCGCTGTCACCGCATTGCCCGTCTTGGCGCAAATCGCGACTCGCATGTTTTGCAACGCATCGATCATTTCAAGATTGCGCGGCAGGTAGGCGTTGATGGCAACGTAACCATTCGGCCTGGCCTTCTTCAAGAAGCCACTTAAGACAGTTTTCAACGATGCGCCAGTGACGCTCGAGGACGCGAACACCATCACACCATCCTTCTTCCACGCCGGCTTGCCCTCCTTCAACTTACCCTTCTTTTGATACTCGGCAATTTTCGCCTTCGTGATGTCCTTGCTTGCCTGGACGTTGGGCTGGTCAAACGCGTTCACGCCCAGGATCGAGCATGCCACCGCGGTTGCGATCTCCCAGCGATACATCTCGGCGCCAACATCGTAGAGATTGGAGATTGGAGATTCGATAACAGGATGCCCCGCACGCTTCAACGCGGTAATTTCATTATCCAATTCTCCTGTCTGACGCAAGTACACAAACAAACGATCATCTCCATAGTCTCCAGGATCCCCAATCGGTTCGAGTGGTACAGGCAGGATTCCCTTTCCATCCTTGCCACTGGATTCGGCGACGATTTGCTCGATCCATCCTGCAAATGCGGATAGAGACGCATCGGCCAGGATCGTCAACTTGTCGCGGCCTTCGAGAGCAGACTGACCAATGACGGCTCCCAATGCCAGCCCGGGATTCCGCGCCGCGGGCACATGCTCTCCGCACTGACGTTTCATCCAGTCCGCGCGATCAAGTAGGTGGTTCAAATCCATACCTAGCAGCGCGGCAGGGACGAGGCCAAAATCTGTCAACGCGGAGTAGCGCCCACCGACGGTTTCATCAGCGGAGAAAACCTTCCTGAATTTCCGTTTTCGCGCCAACGCCTCAAGCGACGTGCCAGGATCAGTTATGGCAATAAAACGGGACCCATCCTTCCTGCTCAATTTCCAGAAGTAATCAAACGCGGCAGTGACCTCTGCCGTGCCACCTGATTTACTCGCAACAATATACAAACTTCTATCTGGTGCATATTGTTCTGCGGCTAAGGCAACTTGAGTGGGATCTGTTGAATCGAGAATTGCTAAAGACAATGAAGCGTCAATCATTGCCGCGGCAAGAAGTGAACTGAACACTTCTGCTGTCAGCGATGAGCCGCCCATGCCTAAGACCAATACTCGGTCAATCTTTGCTTTTTTAACTTCCTCCGCAAAGGTCTGATACGCTGGAACAAGTTTGCGCGCTTTATCCGGCGAGTCCAGCCAGCCCATGCGGATCCTGACTTCGGCTTGACCCGCACGATCTTTTGCCCATAGTGTGGGGTCATGTGCCCACAGGCGCGCGGGAACGGACTCGGCTTCAAGTTGCGCGATCCGTTTGGAAACGGGATCAGCTAAAGGCTTGTCCTGAGCGAAGCCGAAGGATCCAAGAGAAGAAACGGCGTTCTTCCTCCTCTCATCGATTGTAGCGAGCAATTGTGTAAATGAATCTGCAAAAGACTTGACTCCCTCGTCTTCCAATTCCTGAGTCACCACATCCATTGAAATGCCTTGTGCTTCCAATTGAGCGATTGCATCCCGCGCTTTATCAAGATCACGTGTGAGCGTGACTTCAACCTTTCCGTGATCACGAATAGCTTCAAGGGTCTGAGGCGGAACCGTGTTAACGGTTTCAGGACCAATCAGGTTATCGACATAGATGGTATCTGGATAAGCCGGGTTTTTGGTGCTGGTGGAGGCCCACAACGGACGCTGGACGCGCGCGCCCTTAACTTTGAGATTCTCCCAGCGACGGCCTGCGAAGGTTTTTTGAAATGCCTCATATGCAAGTTTTGCATTCGCATTCGCCGCCTGACCGCGCAGAGGCGAACCTTCGGGGAGCCTGGGGTCAATCTTGGTATCGACGCGTGAGACGAAGAATGAAGCAACCGAAGCAAGGTGATGTATAGCATGTCCCGCGGCCAGATGATCTTCCAGGCCGCTGAGATACGCATCCATCACTTCGGCATAGCGCTTGAGGGAAAAAATGAGCGTAACGTTGACATTGACGCCGACAGCTACCGCTTTACGAATGGCAGGGATACCTTCCTTGGTAGCGGGTATCTTCACCATCAAATTCGGACGGCGGACTCGCGCCCAGAGTTGTTCAACCTGGGCCACGGTGGCAGCCGTATCGTGCGCCAGCTGCGGGCTAACCTCGATGCTCACGTATCCATCGCCGCCATTTGTCTCTTCATAAAGCGGACTAAATAGATCACAGGCCGCACGAATATCTTCGATGGCAAGTTGCCAGAAGATTTTTTCCGGGTCCCAGCCCGCCCAGGCAAGAGGTGTGAGCGCGGAATCATAATCATTCGTCTTCCCAATCGCGTTGTTGAAAATAGTCGGATTGGATGTCATGCCGCGGATGTCGCCGCGCTCGATCATGGCTTCGAGTTCCCCACCATTCTCCAACAGTTTGCGCTGGATATTGTCCAACCAGAGAGATTGGCCCAGGGAGATAAGTTTTTGGATAGGGTTCATAGGATCACCTTTCTTCTTCCATTTTCCTGATCTTTCCCACCCGTTGAGCAAGCCTTTCCCCACCAGGGTCATCGCCAATGTAGCGCGCATTCAAGAACGCTTTCACCAATGCAACCGCAAGTTCGGGCCCAATCACACGCCCACCCAGGCACAGCACATTCATATCATCGTGCATTACACCCTGGGCGGCGGAATAGGTATCATGGGCGATGGATGCATAAACGCCTTTCATTTTGTTCGCGGCAATACATGCGCCGATTCCGGAGCCACACACCAAAATCCCGCGCTCCGCTTCACCATTCTGAACAGCCCGCCCAACTTTCTCGGTAATGTCCGGGAAATCCACGGGTTCAGCGCTATTTGTGCCCATATCAATCGGCTCGTGGCCGGCCTTGCGTACCGCCTCGAGCACAGTATGTTTCAGCGGGAATCCCGCATGGTCAAATCCAACGACGACTTTCATGAATACTCCTATCATGTCATTGCGAGGGCGCTAGCCCGAAGCAATCTCCATCTTTGCAAGGGGATTGCTTCGCCGCTTTGCGGCTCGCAATGACATTCATAGTAACTCTTTCGCCTTCGCCACGACGTTCTCAACAGTAAATCCAAGTTTTTCAAAGATGACCTTATAGGGAGCGGATGCGCCATAGTGGTCGATGCCAATCATGGACTTTGCGTATCGTTCCCAGCCAAGTGTGGCTCCCGCTTCGACGGCGAGCCTGGCCATGATATTCTTCGGCAACACCGAATCGCGATACGCCTCATCCTGCTTCTCAAATAACGCCCACGAGGGGAACGAGACCACGCGCACACCGCGACCTTCTTCGTGCAGTCTCTGAGCAGCTTCGTAAACCAGGCTCACTTCCGAGCCTGATGCGATCAGAATGATCTCCGGCTCGCCGAAGTCTCTCAACACATATGCGCCTCTTTCAAGTCCTGTGGCAGGCGCGGTGATTGACCGGTCAATGATTGGCAGATTTTGCCGC
>Ga0209321_10001499_pt1 | contig 15935 bp, 9 predicted proteins | sample Rifsed16ft4_FD_184012 | JGI IMG/M metagenome (GOLD analysis project Ga0209321, IMG submission 184012) | Soil microbial communities from Rifle, Colorado, USA - sediment 16ft 4 - CSP-I_5_4 (version 2) | ecosystem: Environmental > Terrestrial > Deep subsurface > Rock core/Sediment | place: Rifle... | reverse complement strand
CGACGCCGAAACGCAGATAGAGGCTCAAGGCCCGCGCATCCTGGGTGGCCAGGATCACGCGGTGGCGGCCCCGCCCCAGGGGAAACGCGCGCTCGAGCAGCGCTCGACCGACGCCTCTTGCCTGGGTCCCGGGCTCGACGAAGAAGTGCGTGAGCTCGAGCACGCCGTCCCGCTCCGTCGACATCGCCCAGCCGATGATCTTGCCATCGACGTCCTCGGCAACCCAGTTTTCGGCCGCGGTCTCCGAAAGGTGCTCAACCCAGGGTCCCTGACTCGCCCACGCCGATTCGATCGGCGGATCTGCCGCGGTGGCCGCATCGACCATTCCGATCCGGAACAGGTAGTCGAAGAGCGATCGCCGGAAGACGGCGAAGGCCGCGGGGATGTCCGCTTCGATGAGTGGGCGATAGGCGATGGGGGTCGTCGGATCCATCATTCTGCCTCCAGCCCCCGACGCGACGCGTGTCGGCCAGGGCGGGCAGCGACGGGACGCGCATTCGCTCGGGTCCTCGGCTCGCGAGAGGACGCTCGCGAGCGATTTCCCGTGAGGATACGCCGCCACTGCAAGACACTGACGCCGAGGAACTCCGGGTTGGCTCGGAGGGCGTAGGATGGCCCAAAAGACCCCAGTCGAACTGCGCGGGAGAGATCGTCGGGCGCCGCGGCAACGCGACGTGGCCGGCGGCGCCGACGGAGCAACGGCCCGGAACCTCTCAGGCACCAGGGACCGCGCAGGGATGGGGACGCTGGAGAGCGTTGCTGACGAGAGAGATCACGTCACGGCGCGCCGAAGGAGGAACCTGCGGTCGCACGACGCGCCGCGGGGACGCTCTCAGGCACCAGGACAGCGGGGCACCGAGGAGGTGCTGTTACCGATGTCCAAGTCACCACAGCTGGGGTTCGTTGATCGACACATCGGGCCGGACGCGGCCGATGTCGCCGAGATGTTGCGGACCATGGGGCGCCCGACGCTCGACGACCTGATCAACGCTACCGTCCCGTCGGCGATCCTCCGCGGCCGCGATCTGGACCTGCCCCCGGCTCGAACGGAGGCCGAGGCCCTCGATCACCTCCGGGCGATGGCAGCCGCCAACACGCCCCTTCGCTCGATGATCGGGATGGGCTACCACGACACGATCACGCCGCCGGTGATCCTGCGGAATGTCCTGGAGAACCCAGGCTGGTACACCGCCTACACGCCCTATCAGCCCGAGATCGCCCAGGGCCGTCTTGAGGCCCTCATCAACTTCCAGACCGCGGTCTGCGATCTGACCGGCATGGAGATCGCGAACGCGTCCCTGCTCGATGAAGGGACGGCGGCCGCCGAGGCCGTGGCCCTCGTCCACAGCGTGTCCGGGGTCAATGACGGGAACCTCATCCTCGTGGACGCGGACACGCATCCGCAGACGATCGCGGTCCTGCGCACGCGTGCCGAGCCCCTGGACATCGAGGTCGTCGTCGGGCCGCCTTCCGTTCTACTCGCTCGCGCGGCCGCGCCGCGCGACGGAGAGCGGCCGTACGCGATCCTTATCTCAAACCCGGGCACCTCGGGCGTCATTCGCTCGTTGAGCGCCGACATCGAGGCTGCGCACGCCGCGAAGCTCCTCGTGATCGTGGCGACAGATCCGCTCGCCGCCGTACTCCTCGAGAGCCCCGGCGCCCAGGGCGCCGACGTCGTGATCGGCAGCAGCCAGCGCTTCGGCGTGCCGATGGGCAACGGCGGCCCACACGCCGCCTTCATCGCCACGCGCTCCGAATTCAAGCGCTCGTTGCCCGGACGCCTCGTGGGCGTGTCCGTGGACGCGGACGGAGCGCCCGCGTACCGGCTCACGCTCCAGACACGCGAGCAGCACATCCGGCGCGAGAAGGCGATCTCGAACATCTGTACCGCGCAGGTGCTCCTGGCCGTGATCGCCGGCCTGTACGCCGCCTGGCACGGGCCCGAAGGCCTCCGTTCGATGGCTGAGCGCGTCCACGGACGGGCCGCGGCGCTTGCGGCCGGGATCGGGGCCATCGATGGCCTGTCGGTCCGGCATGACCAGTACTTCGGCGCCATCGTGGTGGAGACGGGGAGTGCCGCACGCACGGACAGCCTGCTGGCCGCCGCTGCCGACGCCGGGTACGAGCTCCGCCGCCTCGATACCACTGGCATCGGCATCGCCTGCGACGAAACGACCTCGGAGGCGGATGTCGCCGCCGTCCTCGGCGCCCTCGGCGGCTCGCTGCCGCCTGCGGCGACGATGGCCGAAGCCGCCGCCGCCTCGCTCCCGGCATCGCGCCGCCGGACCGACCCGATCCTGGGCCACCCCGTGTTCTCGCTCCATCGGTCCGAGACGGAGATGCTCCGCTACATCTTCCGGCTGGCCGAGAAGGACGTGACCCTGACTCGGTCGATGATCCCGCTCGGCAGCTGCACGATGAAGCTGAACGCCACGACCCAGATGATCGCGATCGGGCTGCCCGGTTTCTCGCGGGTCCACCCGTTCTCGGATCCGGCGCGGCTGCCCGGGTACGCGCGCCTGTTCGGCGACCTCGAAGCATGGCTGGCCGAGATCACCGGCCTTGCCGAGATCAGCCTCCAGCCCAACGCCGGAGCGCAGGGCGAGTACTCGGGCCTGTTGGCGATCAGCGGCTGGCATCGGTCCCGGGGAGACACCCAGCGCAAGGTCTGCCTGATCCCGGCATCTGCTCACGGCACGAACCCGGCGAGCGCGGTGATGGCCGGCTACCGCGTGGTCGCGGTCGCCACGGACGAACTCGGCAATGTCGATCTGGCTGATCTGCGGGCGAAGATCGCGGACCACGCCGCGGATCTCGGCGCGCTGATGATCACGTACCCGAGTACGCACGGCGTGTTCGAAGAGGCGATCCTCGAGATCTGCCGCCTGGTCCACGAGGCGGGCGGTCAGGTCTACATGGACGGCGCGAACATGAACGCGCAGGTCGGCCTGTCCCGACCCGGGGACATCGGGGCCGACGTCTGCCATCTCAACCTGCACAAGACGTTCGCGATCCCGCACGGGGGCGGTGGGCCGGGCGTGGGCCCGATCGGCGTGGCCGCGCACCTCGCGCCCTTCCTGCCGGGCAAGGGCCCCGACGAACGGGGCCAGGTCTCGTCCGCGCCGTACGGTAGCGCGAGCATCCTGCCGATCTCCTGGGCGTACATCGCGATGCTCGGACCCGAGGGCGTCCGGCGATCGACGCAGGTCGCCATTCTGAACGCCAACTATCTCGCGACGCGCCTCGGCGATGCGTACCCGATCCTGTACGTCGGTGCGAACGGGACCGTCGCCCACGAATGCATCCTGGACTGCCGAGCCGTCACGGCCTCCAGCGGGGTCACGGTGGACGATATCGCCAAGCGCCTCATGGACTTCGGATTCCACGCCCCGACCATGAGCTTCCCGGTCCCCGGCACGCTCATGGTCGAACCGACCGAGTCCGAATCGAAGGCCGAGCTGGATCGCTTTGCCGATGCCCTGCTCCAGATTCGCGCCGAGATCGCCGAGATCGAGGCCGGAGCAGTCCCCGTGGAGTCAAGCGCGCTGCGGAACGCTCCGCACACTGCCGCCGACCTGCTCCGCGAGGAGTGGGCCCGTCCATACACCCGAGAGCACGGCGCGTTCCCACTGCCGTGGGTGAAGGCACGGAAGTACTGGCCGCCTGTCCGCCGGATCGACAACGTGTATGGGGATAGGAACGTGGTGTGCGCCTGCCTTCCGGTCGAGGCCTACGCCGAGGCGGCCGGGGAAACGCAGCTGCTGGTGATGGCGGAGTAGACGGACCGGCCGACCGGGGCGGATCCGGCCACGCTATGGCATCCCGATCACCGTTGAGGTTGCCGGCACGAAGGCCAGCAGCTCTGGTGCGCCCCCGAGCTGCATGATCGCCGGCTCCCAGGTGAACGTGCCTTCGCTGACGATCCTCGCCATGTAGCGCAGGTGCGCACGATGCCCCTCACGTGCGGTGTTCGTAGCGCAGAACGTCACCGTCTGGCCGACGATCGAGGACGGCCAGGCTACGCCGGACTCTTCGCTGTAGACGTTGAAGATCGTCAGCGGAGCCAGACCGGACGGCACCAATTCGACGACGTCGTAGCAGCCACTCTCGGGAGCTGACTCGCTGAACGTGGCCTCGAGATCGACGACGACGACCCGACCGGTCGGGATGGGGCCGGTCAGCACGGTGCGCTTCAGCGTCAGGTCCGCGCTCGGCCGAAGTCCGGAGACGGCGACTCCGACGGTGGTCTCCATCGCGACGCTGACAGCGCCCGTGAGGCGCTCGAGCGCAAGGCCGGCCCGCTGTCCGGCGGTCAGCTCGAGGGTGAACGAGTCCCCGGCTTCCAGCTTGACCACCCGTCGCTGCCCGTCCACCGCGTAGGCGAAGGACGCCGCAGCGGCCGGCGTCCGGGCGATCGTCTTGCGGACGAAGGCCGCGAGATCCAGGGCGTGGGTCGTGTCCCGGCCGGGATTGGCCAGGACGTAGTCCGCCATCGCCAAGGCGAGTGGGTCGCCGAGCCCGGCCGCAACCACGCTGAGGAGCGACGTCGCGTCGACGATCTCCTCGAGACCGGTCCCGACCCGCAGGCGCACCCAGGATCCCAGACGCTCTCCGTGCGCGTCGAGGAGGCCACGCTCGATCTCGAGCGCCATCGCGTCGTCTCCGAGCGCCTGGTACGCGAGCGCCAGGTAGATCTGCTCCTTCGGCGTGAGATCCGGTAGCGCTCGGATCTCCATGAGGTCGGCCAGCACAGGCTCGTCAAGGGCCGCCCGCGCCGCCACGGCGGCGATGGCCAGGTCGCGCGGCGCGGACTTCAGGTCGCGAATCCGGCCGAGCACGTAGCTCAGGCTCTCGGGATCCAGGCCATCCGGCGCGTCGAAGGCGATTCGGATGGCGAGCCACGGATCGACGCCGCCGTACGGCAGCAGCGCCACGCCCGCCACGAGGTTCCCGGACAGGTCAAATTCCCCGCGGGGGTAGCTGGAGAGATCGATGTCGAAGGTCGGTACCGACGCCGGGTCGCGTCCGAACTCGTCGATCAGCAGTCGCCGCGCCATCGATTGGGCAAGGGCACGATCGAGGCGAGAGCCGGCCGGCTGGGCAAGCTCGATGAGGAGCGGCAGGTAGCGGCCCCGACCGGCGTCGCTGAAGGTGTAGGTCGTGATCCCTGTCGACACGGGGAGGGAGGGCAGCGTACCGCCGACGACCGCGTACGCGGTCTGGACCTCGCCCAGCAGTGAGTCGATGACGCGGAAGGCCGCAAGCAGACGATCGGTCAACGGCTTGCCGTCAGGATCCGTGCGCGTCAGGGCTTTGGCCGTGATGTCGATGGACGGCATTCCGAGGGACAGTGGAGGCAGTGCGAAGCGAATTGGGCGGAACGCGGTTCCGGACACCGTCGTGGGGGCGAGACCGAGCGACGCTGAGGCGACCGTGAACTCGACCGGGTCGCCGTCCACCAGGCCATCGCCGAACGCGCGGAGCTGGATGGCGGGACGGTCTGAGACAAGATACGTGTCGGCCGTTGTCGCCTCGATGAAGAACGGGAGTCCTACCGGGACCAGAAGCTCTCCGACACCAGCCTGGAGCGAGGCGGTGACGGCACTGGCGGCGATATGCCACGAGGTGAGGTCGTCTGACAGCTTGACGGTCATCGTTGCCTTGCCGGCGCTGTCCGTGGTCAGTCCGGTGAAGAAGAGCGTGTCCCGGAAGTCACTCCGGGGACCGCCTCCGGCCGTGTCCCCACCCTCCCCCTCGGGCCCGGTCTGCGTCGGGACCTGGTGCGTCGCGGTCAGGCGCACGATCCCGCTGTCGACGCGGGTGTACAGGTTGTCAAGCGGGCTGGGCGTAGACGCGCCGCCGATGGCGTACAGCTTCTCGTCCACCCCCTGGATGACGACGTCGGCAGCAATCGGGCGCCCGGTCGCGTCTGCGGTGGTTACAGTCAGGGTCACCGGCTCGCCCGGCCGATACCGATCGCGATCGGAGGTAACGGTCACGTCGATCGATCGCTGTTCGCTGTCGAAGTTCGCCCACGTCGCCGCCTTGGGCGCGTACGTCTTGCCGGTGAATCGCACGCCGATGACGAAGATGCCCGGGGCGTCCGAAGCCGCGAACGTGCGGCGGAAGGTTGGCGAATCGGCGACAGCCGCGGAGATGAGGCCGCGCTGGGCCGCGATGTACAGGTAGCGGTTGTCTCCGCCGGATGGGGCGATGCGTCCGGCGTCGGCGATGTTCCACGCCACCTGGCTGCCGATCCGATATGAGGTCTCTCCGGCGAGACTGCCATTCGCCATCTGGAACACCGGGCCCGTTTCCAACCACCACGGCAGTTCCACGGCTGTCCCGGCCTGGATCGTCCGTCGCTGGAGCCGGAACGCGTCGTCACTGGCTGACAGGACCACTTCGTAGTCATGGGCCGGATCAGGGACAGCCAGCGAGAACGCGATTCGGCCATCGGTCGCGGAGGTCACGGTGAGCGTCTTGACCGGTTTGCGCTCAGTGGAGTACTCGTACCGGGGCCTGACGACCTTTTCAATGAAGTCGTAATCGGTTCCAACCTGGCGCTTGATCGGGATGAGCTCGGTGACCTGGGCCTGAAGGCTCTTTCCTCCCACGGCTGCCCCGGCAGCATCTCCGTTCCACGAGCCGTCCGCAAGCTGGCGCTCCACCTTCGCGAGGTCCACCAGGTTCAGCGAACCGGTCACGCGGAGCTGGCCGTCGGCCATGACCCCGGATGCCGTCAGGTGGTACGCGGTCGGGAAGACGAGCGTGGTGTTGTCGGCCCAGATCTCGGCGCTCTCCGGGCCGGTCGGGTTTGCGTTGATGTACCAGGAACTCGGATCCTCCCACGCGACCTCGGCCGACCGGGAAGCTCGAGGCGCGGTCGCACTGAGAGAAGCCACCCCGGCTGCGTCCGTCGTCAGGGCGTGCTGAGTTGAATCGTCGTAGTTCCATATCGTCAGCGGGAGCGAGGCCGCCGCCGAGCCGTCGAAGAACGTGGCTGTGGCCGTCCAGCGGACGGTGTCGCCCGAGATCACGGCGCTGCGGTCCGGGGTGACCTCGAGCTGGTACGGCGGCTTCCTGATGATCGAGACTTCCAGCCAGCGAGACACCACCACGTCGCCGTCCACGACGGCCTGCAGCTCGTAGCCGCCAGTCGGGATATCGACGAGGGGCAGGGACGCGGTGAACGTTCCGCGTGCACCCGGCGCAGCTGAAGCCTCGATGATGCTCGGCCTGTCCGCCGATCCGATGCCCGGACGGACCAGCCGCACCGTGACCGAGGACGGCACGGTCGCGTCATCACGGTTGCGGAGGTAGCCCCAGACCTCGACGTGGTCGTCGGTCCGGTACAGTCCACGATCCGTGAAGAGCATCGCCCAGTAGGTCTCGCTGGCCGCCGTGGTCTTCTCGTACCACTCACCGCGGTAGCCCGCGTCACTCGCCACCCCGAACGGCACGAGGACCGTGTCTCCGGTGGCCGAGGTTACCCTCAGGAGCGGCGCAGGAGTGCTGGACCCGGATTCGCTCAGCGCTGCGGGCGGGATCAGCTCCGCCGGCGTGGGGCCGAGCGCGAGACCCCTGGCGTCGGAACGGGCAAACACCGGGCCGTCGCCGGCGGCAACCGTGGCTCCCAAGCTGGGGCGGCCAGTGGTCACGTCGTTGACCCAGACGACCGTCTTGTCGGTGAGGACGGAGACCCACGCCGAGACGGGGGTCACCTGGAGGAACGCCTGGATCTTCCGCGAGCCGGGGATCTCGACGATGTACCAGCCTTGCTCGAGGGCGTCGGGGAACCTCAGGACGAAGACGTCCTCACCTCGGAAAGGCTCGAGCGTGGCTGTGAACGTGGCCGCGATGGACAGCCCCTCGGTCGGCATGAGTGGGTCCGTGTATTGGGCCCAGTGCGGCTGGGCAAGGAAGCTGCTCAGGGTGCGAGCCGCGGCCTCCAGCGACGGCACGCGGTACACATCGACCTTGGCGTCCTTCGGTTGGCTGACTCCTTCAAAGCTCGGGACGATAACGGCCATGATCGGGCGTTCCGCCGGGCTCGACTCGATCACTTCCCGGGCGAAGAACATCGTGCGGTAGAGATCCACCGCGCCCTGCGTCTCGAAGCTGAACACATGGTCCGCCGGGAGGGCGAGGGTGGAGTCCATCCGGGCCAGACCGGCCTTGAGCGTGACGGTGTACAGCGTTCCGTCCTTCAAGGTGTCGGGCACGAACACCTGGGTCAGGCCGTGACGTTCGAAGCGGCCGGTGGCGGCGGGCGAGATGGTGAAGTGGTCGTCGATGTCGGCGACCTCCTCCTGGTTGAAGGCAACTTCGATGCCGGTATTGACCGGCACACCGGTCGTCTCATCGCCGGGGATCGTGCTGAGCACGGCGACGGGTCCCTGGACCCGGTACGCCCAGGAACCTGCGACGGAGCCGTCGGGCGCGCGCAGGGTGAATCGGTACAGGAGGTTCGGTTCCAGGCCCGCCTGGCTGAGCTCGACCGTCGTTTCACTCGTCTCGGCGACCGTCAGGGCAACTGCCGGGGACACCTCAAGCCGGGCCGCGAGCGCTGCCGGCGCCTCTCCGGTCAGGCTCGTGAGGGTGAAGGCGGTGTCCGGGGCGACGCCTGCGGGACCTGCCTTCGTGGGTGCAAGGGACGCGATCCGGGTCAGTGGGGATAGCACCAGGTCCGCCCATGCGGCACCGTCGGTTGGCCCGGGTGACGCGCTGGCGGGCGACCCACTCGCGCCGGGTGAAGACTGGGGCGGGCCGAACACGGTTGGCCCGACCGACAGCCCCACGATCAGGGCGGTCACCACGACCGCGGATCCCAGTGCGACGGCCTGGGGCCGCGTGGGACGCCGGAACCTGGCGAACCCGTTCATTGCCATCCTCATCTGGCTACGCGATTGGGCTGTTGGCCACGATAGAAGACGGTTCGCGGGCGCGATTGTTACCGGCGCCGACGCGCAGCCGGCGTCCCAGGCGCCCGATCAGTTGAGCGGTGCCGCCGAGGCGCGATAGCGCTCAAGCATGCGGCCGGAGACCTCCGGCCCGGCGTTGAGGAGCTCGAGGAAGTCGGGGCCATCGAGGGCCAGGAGTTGGCCGTCCGATGCCGCCGTGACCGAGGCGCTGCGCGGCGCGCTGCGCATCAGGCCCAGCTCTCCAAAGACTTCGTCCGGGCCCATGACCCGGAGCCGCCGCGGGAGTTGCGTGCCGGAGTCCAGCTGATCCACCGCGAATCGGCCGGACGCGATGATGTAGAACCTGTCGGCCGGGTCGCCCTCGCGGATCACGACGGTCCCTGCCACGACGGGCACTGACTTCAGGCGTTGGAGCGCAACCTCGAGCGCGGCCGGGGAGACGCCCGCGAAGAGCGGGAGCCGAGCGACACGGCCGAGGGTCGCTGCCGCAGCATCGGTCGCCGGTTCGCGCCGGAAGGACGGGCCGACGAGCACGAAGGTCCCGACGGCCGCGGCCATGATGGCGATGCCACCGACCGTCAGGATGACCGGCGCGCCGATTGTCGACATGAGGACCGGCACGAGGAACGACCCTGCGGCATAGGTAAGCGTGCTCAGCGTCTGGAGCGTACCGAGCGTCCGGCCGCGGATCGCATCGGGAACCACGCGCTGGAGGACTGTCTCTCCGACGATCTGGGCGACGAGCGCACCGGATGCCACGACCGCCATTGCGATGAGGGCGGGCACCAAGGTCTCCACCTGCCCCAGGAAGACAAAGCCGACGCTCAGGATCGCGGCGCCCGCGAGCATGACCGGCCCGAGGTTCGGGCGCAGGACAACGGAACTGGAGGCGACGGCACCGACGACGCCGCCGACGCCGACGGCTGCCCACAGGAAGCCGGTGGCCTCTTCGCCGGCACCCAGCCGATCGACCGCGAAGATCACGAGGGCGACGCTCAGTCCGCCCCACAGGAAGCCAGTCACGATGTCGAGCAAGGCGAGACCCGCAACCGGCCGGAGGATGTCGCGCACGCTCACGATGGCCGCAGGTGCAGGAGCGGCCGGACCGGCAGCGGCGGGGGCCGGAGCCGGCGGGTCGGCAATCTCCGGCGCGGCGGCCGCGGCCGCGGGGGCACCGTCTGCGGTAGCCACGATCTCGGCATCGGGCGTATCCGAGATTGCGCTTGCAGAGGCCGTCGCCGCGCGCGGGTTGTTGGCCGGCAGGGTCCAGAGGATGACGACCGGGGCCAGGAACGAGATGGCATTGATCACGAAGGCCCAGCCAAGGTCGGTTGCCGCGATGATCAGGCCGCCAACCGCGGGCCCGATGATGAAGGTCACCTCGCTCAGTGTCGCGTAGATGCTGTTGGCGGGTCCCAGCTCCGACTCATTCCGGACGAGGGACGGCAGATACGCGCCCATGGACGGCCGGAAGAAGACCGCGAAACAGGTGGCGAAGATCGCGAGGGCCACCGTCAGCAGCACCGGGCCGCCGAGGAACGTGTTGGCGGCCAGTCCGAGCATCGCCAATCCGCGGATGATGTCCGTAATGATGAGGACGGCCCGGCGGTCGTAGCGGTCGACGATGATTCCGGCCGGGACCGAGAGGACGATGTACGGGATGATCCGCGCGCCGCCGATGAGGCCGAGCAGGAACGGATCCGAACTCTCCCGGTAGACGATCACGAGGAGTGCGACCAGGTAGAGCCAGTCGCCGATGTTCGAGACGAATTCACCGAAGAAGAGACGGAGCAGGTTCCGATTTCCGGCGATCGTGCGGTAGGCCGTGATCATGCGCGGTGCCGTCTCTCCCTCGGGTGACGCGAAGTTTCGGGAGAGTATACGGGCCGACCCGTGTGGAATCCGGCCGTCAGCTCTTCCTCGACTCCGTCAGCGTCCGGCCGTCAGCTCTTCCTCGACTCCACGATCGGGGCCATCGATTCCATGGACCCAGCTGAGAAGGTGTAGGAGTTGAGTCCCCATGCCTCGCGCCGGCGCAGGAGGATGTCGCGGGCCCGGCCCGGCGTGCCGTGGGGAACGTACGGCGTTCCGACTAGGGAGACAGCGCCGGCGAGGCCCGGCACCGGTCAGCGTTTGCGTTGTGGCTCCGCGCGGACGATGCGCGCGCTCCCGGCGGCCGGGCGGATCGTGCTTTCGTGACCGTCGTCCCAGCGAACGCGGTAGCGCGTGCCGTACGACGCCTCGATCACCTCGAGGATGTCGCCCTCGCGATCTCGCTGTCCGACACGCTCGGACTCCAGGATGATTCGGTCTCTGATCCTGGCGGTCATCGGCCCACCTCCTTGACGAGTTGCGCGGCTGCGCCGTGGGTTGCGTCTCGACGAGCATTGACCAGACTGGGCGTCGCGGGTAGGGGCATAGGTCACTTTCGAGAGCCCGACCGCTCCCCGGCCGATCAGGGGACTGGCTCGAAAACGACGACCGGGATGATCCGCGTGGTCTTGCTCGGGTATTCGCCGATGCCCGGGTGCAGGGCGACGTGCTGGAGCCAGAGGCGCTCGCGCTCGGGGCCCTCGGCGGTCGAGGCGCGAGCCTGGAATTGCTGCAAGCCCACTTCGATCGTGGCGACCGGGTCCGCGAGCAGGTTGAAGTACCAGCCCGGATGGGTCGGAGACCCGCCCCTGGACGCGGTGACGATGTAGCGTCCGTCGTCCGTGGAGTAGGCGAGGGGGCTCAGCCGGGGCTCCCCCGAACGGGCACCGGTAGTGTTGAGCAGCAGCGCCTGCCGGCCGACATAGCTTCCAGTAACCGCGTGGCCGTGCTCGCGGATCTCGTCGATCAGCTGCTGCTTGACCGACCCGTAGCTGGCAGGCGCTTCGGGAGTCGGCATGGGTCGGTTTCGGCGCCTCCGCGGTCCAGGGACTCGTCGTGTGCGTGAGCACCGATCCTACACAACGGACAGCAAGGGAGCCGAGATCAGTTGGGTTCGATTCAGCGATCCGCCGACCAGGACGATTGGCAGATGGCGACGGTGCCGGTGCGGGGTGGCACCGGGCCGGTCGGCGGTAAACCACTCCGATCCTGACTGCAGTCGCCCCGACCGATGGTGAACCGGGACCGATGCCGCATGCCCGGACAGGACGTGCGTTGGCATACCGGGCACCTCGCTGCTAGTACTAATGCGGCCCTCCATGGCCGGGGACGATCTCTCTATAGCGATTTCGCGCTGTCTACGCGACGCTCTGCACCGGACGCAGCCCGTGTCGGGGCGTGAGTCGCGCGAACTCGTGGATGTCGGGGGATCCGTACCGTTGAACCTGCCGCTCGGCCTGCCGCTCTCGATCGAGCTTCTCGTCGCCGTGATCGTCGTGCTGACGATCGGCGCCCTGGCCGGCTCCGCCGGCTTCGCCGTGACCGTCTTCCGCCGGCAGATCCGCCTCATCGGCGAGCTGACCGAACGACTCGCGGCCGGGGCAGATCCGGCCGAACTCGCCCCGGGCAGGCGGCTTCACGACGCGCGCCTGCGCGCTAGTTTCGAGCGGCTCGCCCGGCGGAATGCGCAGGCCTGGACCCTGGCCACTCAGGACCAGCTCACCGGTATTGCCAACCGCCAGGCGCTCCTCACTCGGCTCGCGGAAGAGATCGAGCGGGCGAATCGCTACGGACGCGAACTCTCGATCGCCATGATCGACATCGACCACTTCAAGCGCGTGAATGACACGTACGGCCACGCGGCCGGCGACCTCGTCCTCCACAGGATTGCCGTCGCGCTCCAGGAGAGCGTCCGTCGGGTCGACATCGTAGGGCGCTTCGGTGGTGAGGAGTTCATGGTCATCATGCCCGAGACCGACGTCGATGCGGCGGCCTCGATCGCGGAGAAGCTGCGGCGGTTCGTTGGCCGGATCGAGGTCGAGCTCACGGACGGGACACTCATCGGCGCCACCCTCAGTGCCGGCGTGGCCGGGGGTCCTGGCTCGCGCCTTCTCCTCGACGCGATCGTCCGGGACGCGGATGCAGCCCTCTACACGGCCAAGTCGCTCGGTCGAGATCAGGTGTACGTGTTCCACGACGTCGAGGACGACCGGCGCGTCCGTCGAGCCCCGATCGCGCCCGCGGCTCGCGAGGCCGCGATGCAGGTCGGACGCCTGGCCATGGAAGCGGCGACCGGATCACTGACGGGCGCTCTCATTGCGCGCCCGGGCTGGGCCGGCGGTACCTCCACGATGATCGCCGAATCGGCGGCGGCCGTTGCCCTGGAACTCGGCCTGCCCGCCGGCGAGATCGAGCGGATTCGGACGGCGAGCCTGCTCCATGACCTGGGCAAGCTCGCGATTCCGGACGAAATACTCTCGAAGCCGAGTGGGCTCGATGAGTCCGAGTGGCGCGTCGTCACCGAGCATCCCAAGATCGGCCAGGTCGTCCTCGAGCAGGCGGGCGCGCTGCGCGACGCGGCGACAATCGTCCTCCACCACCACGAGTGGTTTGACGGGCGCGGGTACCCGCACGGATTGAAGGGACAGCAGATCCCCGTCGGAGCGCGCATCGTCGCGGTCGCCGATGCGTACGAGGCGATGGTCAGCGGGCGACCGTATCGCGCAGCGGTGAGTCATGAAGGTGCCCTGCAGGAGCTGCGTCGCCACGCCGGACTCCAGTTCGACCCGGAGATCGTCGAACGATTCGCGACCCTGTTCGAGGCCGGAATGCCATGGACACCATCGGCCGGTGGCTCGCACGCGCATCCGCACCCGCACCCGCACGACGGCGCGCTCGACGAGCACAACAATGGAGCTGTCCACGATGCACTCCATGCCCGGCGACGCCTGATCGTCGTCGCGGAGGCGGAAGGCGCGGACGACGAGGTCGAAGGTATCGACGGTGAGGCAGGGGGCGCCCCCATCGATCCGATTGACGCCCGCTCGAATCAGCCCAGGACGGGCACCAGGGGATGACCGCCGACCGGCGGCAGGTCGAGCGTCGGTGGCTCGCCGGCCGCGTTGCCGTGGGCGTCACCGTCGTGATGCTCGGCGCGGCGGCCGTGCTCGGCTCCGCCGGGGTGGTCCTCGGCGGCAACCCGCCCTCGGTCCCTCCCGGCCAGGAGAAGAAGGCCACCCCCACGCCGCCGCCGATCGTGACCCCCGCACCGACGCCCGCCCCGATCGTGACCCCGGCCCCGATCGTAACCCCCGCCCCAACGCCGGCACCGGTCGTGACCCCCGCCCCGACGCCGGCGACCCCAGCGGGTTCCGCCCAGCCGCCGCCCCCGGCCGCAGGAGGTTCGGGCAGTTCCGGATCGGGTGCGGGCGGCACCGGGTCCTCGCCGGTCGCAACCGCCGCCCAGGAGCCCTCGGCGGCTACCGAGGCGTCGGCTACGCCTGAATCCACGGACGCTGCGGTGGTCGCTGCCTTGACACCCTCGGGGGCTGCTGACTCGGACGGCGGGACGCCTGTTGCGGCCATCCTGATCGTCGCGGTACTGGGAGTCCTCACGATAGTCGCTGGCTGGTTCATCGTTGGCCGCCGGTCATCCCGGGACGACGAAACCGCTGTCGCCGGGATGACCCGCGAGACCGTCGGCAGTGCCGCCACTGGGGCGCCCGCGGGGCCACTGCCCAGGATCGTGTCCGCGGGATCTCACACCGAGGATCCGCTCCTCGCCGCCATCAAGCGGTCGCGAGATGGGCGGGGCTCCGCCAGCCGGCGGCCGGCGCAGATCGTCGGCGCGGACGATGGACCCGACTTCAAGGGGCCCACCTGGGTCCGTCGACTCGAGCCGGAGATCAAGGTGATCCCCGGGCTCACGATCGAAGCGGAACGCGCAAGGGAGGCCCGCCGGACCGAGCCTGGAGACGGGTCGAGTGACGACGCCGTCCACGCGCGCTCGGCCTGACCCTACCAAGCCAGCCCTCTTGCCAGTAACCCAGTAACCCAGCATACTGGGTCGATGAAGGTGACCTTCGACATCGATCCCGACCTGTACCGGGCCGCCAAGGTCGAGGCTGCCCGAGCCGACCGGCCGGTTCGCGAGATCGTGGAGGAGGCGCTCGAGGCCTGGCTCATCGCCGCCGAGGACGCCGAGGATCGCGGTTCGGCCGCAGCCGCCCTGGAGGAGTACCGGCGCGATGGTGGAGAATCGGCCGAGGCGTGGTTCGGGCGTCAGGCAGCGGAGACCCAGGCTGCATACGGCGACGGCGCGCCGTCGACGCCGACAGATCAGGTGTGAGCGAGAAGCGCTTTCGTGTCGAGCTGGCGCCCGCTGCCCAGCGGCAACTTCGTCGCCTGCCGCCCGGCTCTTCCGCAGCACTACGGGGCCCCATCCTCGCCCTCGCGCTGGATCCGAGACCGCCCGGTGCCTCGAAGCTTGCGGGATCGGACTTCTGGCGGATCCGGGTCGGGGATCTTCGCGTCGTCTACGCGATTGAGGATGCGACGCGGCTCGTCGTCGTGCTCCGCGTCATGCGCCGCTCCGAAAGCACCTATCGGCGCGTCCGGTAGCCCTCATGGGATGTTGCCGGCTCCGGCTCCGTCATCGTCGTCGGACGCCGGCTGTCCCGGGCGAGGTCGCGCGGCGATCACCATGAGGATGGCGAGACCGACGGCGACGAGTGGCCCGGCCCACGGCAGGGCGAGGCCTTCACTGATGGCCCCGCCCCCCACGAGCACGAGCCCGACAAGGGTGAAGAGCAGCCCGAAGAGAAACGACAGCGCGTCGAAGTCATGCCGTGGCATCTCAGTTGCCCTCCACCGTTGACCGCTCGACCCAGATCTGGCCTATGCCGACATCGAGGGTCAGCATCAGGACGACGCCAGCGCCGTCGCCTGATCCCGCGACGTGATCGGCGAGCCCTGTTCCCACGTGGTCGCGGCCGAACAGCAGCAGTCGGCCGCCCTGGACTGTGCCCGTCACCTGTACGGTGGCGTCCTTAGGCACGAACACGAAGAGATCGCCGATTCCGACGCTCGCCGTGAGCGTGACCGGCTCGGAGCCGGCCTCCAGGTCTGTGAGGTCGATGT
>Ga0209321_10001490_pt1 | contig 15980 bp, 12 predicted proteins | sample Rifsed16ft4_FD_184012 | JGI IMG/M metagenome (GOLD analysis project Ga0209321, IMG submission 184012) | Soil microbial communities from Rifle, Colorado, USA - sediment 16ft 4 - CSP-I_5_4 (version 2) | ecosystem: Environmental > Terrestrial > Deep subsurface > Rock core/Sediment | place: Rifle... | reverse complement strand
CAGCCCTTACGAGTGGCAGACCGTAGCCAGCCGCCTCACCTGGAGTATGGGGAATGCAGTTGTCAACGCCGCCAAAGATGCGAAGCGTCAGATTTTGGATACGGTGGCTGAAGCCTGGGAAGAGACTCCTGAAGACCTGAATATTGTCAATGGCGTGGTGATTTCATATAAAAGTGAGAAGGAAATACCGCTGAAGAACCTTGTCGTTTACGGCCTGCCAAAACCAGGAGATCAAGGTTGGAGAGGCGGCCCGGTCGTTGGGCGCGGTAACTTCATGCCCTCCTATGTAACCGGCCTGGATGCTGAAACCGGGCAAGGCGAACGCGCCGTTGTTCATTACACCACCGGAGCCCAGGCTGTCGAATTGGAGGTGGATTTGGATACCGGCCAGATTGAGATCATCAAGGGTGTCTCCACTTTTGATGTCGGCAAAGCAATTAACCCGGAACTGGTGAAAGCGCAAATGGAAGGCGGCTTTGTTCAGGGAATGAGTTCGGCGCTCTTCGAGAGCCTTCAATTGAAAGACGGCTTCGTGAGGAATCCCAGTTTTGTAGATTACCGCATTGCCACTTCGGCAGATACTCCCAGGGACCTGCAAGCCTACATCGTCGAAGTTCCGCAGGATGACGGGCCTTGGGGAGCGCGGGGGATCGGCGAGCATTCGATGGTACCAACCATTCCGGCGATTGCGAATGCCATCTTCGACGCGGTGGGTGTCCGCCTTGAGGGACCGCCCTTCACAGCAGAAAAAGTGTACCTCGCCATGCTGGATGCCGGAATTGTAAAGTGATGAGATGGCGGTTAGGTCAACGCAAAGAAGAAAAAATGCCAAAGAAATTCGACATACTAATCAAGCGCGCCCAGCTTCGAAACCAGTCAGGCAAACTCTTTCAGATCGGCATCGCCGATGGGAAGATCAAAGCTATCGAAGATCGGATTGATGGCACCGCAGCAGCCGAGATTGACGCCCAGGGTAACCTGGTAACCGAGTCTTTCGTAAATCCTCACCTTCACTTATGCAAAGTATACACGCTGCAAATGTTGGATGAAGAAGCTCTGCGAAACTACCATGGAGCCGAGATGGGCAAGGCCATGACAGCCATCGAACTGGCTGCCCGCGTCAAGGAAAAATACGACGAAGCCTGGATCATCCAGAATGTGCGCCGCGCTGTGGCTCAGGCAGCCCTCTTCGGCGGCACCCATTTGCGCGCCTTCGCCGATGTGGATACCAAAGCCCGCCTGGAAGGGGTAAAGGCTCTCATCCGCGCGCGGGAAGAGTTCAAAGACATCGTGGACATCCAGGTTGTCGCTTTTGCCCAGGATGGTATTGTGCGTGAGCCGGGAGCAGTTGAGCTGATGCGGCAGGCAATGGCGCTCGGAGCAGATGTGGTGGGCGGTATTCCCTGGATTGAATATACAGAGGCTGACGTCGCCCAACACGTCCGGGAAATCTTTAACATCGCGGTCGAATATGGAAAGGACGTCTCCATGCTGGTGGATGATGCTGGTGACCCCGGCCTGCGTTCGCTGGAAGTTATGGCGGTTGAAGCCATCCGCCGCGGCTGGCAGGGCCGGGCATTAGCCCACCACGCTCGCGCAATGGCGCTCTATCCAAAACCCTATTTTCAGAAGGTTGCCGCCCTGATGAAGAAAGCGGGCATGGGTGTGGTGAGTGATCCCCACACCGGGCCGCTGCACGCTCGCGTCAAGGAACTTCTCGAAGAGGGCGTACTGGTCTGCCTGGGTCAGGATGACATCTCTGATGCCTACTATCCCTATGGCCGCAACAACATGCTGGAAGTTGCTTTTCTGGCCTCCCATTTGTTGTGGATGACCACCTCGGCTGAGATGGAAACGCTGTACGACATGATCACAGTGCGGGCCGCCCAGGCCATGGGTCTCAAGGATTATGGATTGCGAGTGGGTGCTCCAGCGCATCTCGTCGTTCTTGATGTGCCCAATGTGTTGGAAGCGTTGCGTTCTCACGCTGCGCCGGCCCATGTCATCAGCCATGGAAAGCTGGTAGATTTACACTCATTGGAATCTTTGGCTTCAGACAAATGACAGCGGAGGTATCTGTTCATGAGTGAGATGGTCGGTCAAAGCAAAGAGCGAGTTGACGGCTGGGACAAGGTAAGCGGCAGCGCCAAGTTTGCAGCCGATCTCAACCTGGGGCGTGTTTTCTACGCCCGAGTGCTGCGCTCAACCGAGGCTCACGCTCATATTCGCAAACTGGATGTCAGCAGGGCGCTGGCCGCGCGCGGGGTAAAGGCGGTCATCACTGGTGATAACTACCCCGGCCGGATCGGTCATGCCATCCGCGACCACCATCCGATTGCCTATCGAAAGGTGCGCTTTTGGGGCGAACCGGTGGCAGTAGTAATAGCGGACACGATAGAGGCTGCCGAAGCAGCGCTGCCGCTGATTCTGATCGAATACGAGCCCCTTCCTGCTATCCTTCACCCGCGGGAAGCGGTTCACGAAGCAGCGCCCCTCATTCATGAAGGACATGATAAGTACCCGCACGATCCCCAAATCCATCCAATACCGGGCACCAATATTGCTCATCATTACCAACTCCGCAGAGGAGACCCGCAGGCGGGTTTTGCAACCGCTCACCTAATTGTAGAGAGCGAATACTGGGTGCCTTGGATTGCCCATGTGCAGTTGGAGCCGCACTGTTCCTGGGCATTATGGGAAGGAGATTCTCTAACTATCTGGTCCAGTTCACAATCCCCATTTTTCATCCGCCAGACGCTCTCGGACATGTTCGATATCTCGCCGGCCAAAGTGCGGGTGGTGGTTCCTTATGTGGGTGGAGGCTTTGGCGGCAAATCCGATGTGACGATTGAACCGCTCCTGGCAATCGCTGCCCGCGCCGTACGCGGCGTCACGGTACAGTTGCTACTCACGCGTGAAGAAATGTTCTTTGGCACTTTCGTGGGGCGCGGGGCCTGGAGCAGAATCAAAACGGCGGTCGACTCGCAGGGGATGTTGCTGGCAGAGGAGGCTGAACTCTATTTCAGCAGCGGAGGGTATGCCGACTACTCGGTCTGGATATCGCAGGGGGGCGGGCATAACTCCACCGGGCCTTATCACATCCCGCATTTGAAAATCGATTCGTACAGCGTTTACACCAATACACCACCCACGGGTGCCTATCGGGGCTATGGCCATCCAGAGGTGCATTGGATGGTTGAGCGACAGATGGACCAGATCGCCCGCCGGTTAGGAATGGATCCGGCAGCCCTGCGGTTAAAAAATCTGCTGCTGCCCGGCAAGGTCAACGCGCTGGGCCAGGTAATGCAAAACTACAACGGCCGGGCCGACCTGTGTTTGCAGGCTGTAACTAAAGCATTGGACACGAAGGGCAGACCTTCCACGCCCGGCCACGCACGCGGGCATGGAATCGCCTGTTTTATGAAGTCTCCGGTCATGCGCACGAATGCCCAAAGCGGGGCAATCATTCGCTTCAATGACGATGGTTCGGCAACCCTTTACACCGGCGCAGTGGAGATCGGCCAGGGGACCTATACCGTGCTCAGCCAAATTGCAGCCGAGGCGCTCTCGATGCCTATGGACATGGTGCAATATTCGACACATGTGGACACAGATTTCTCGCCCCACGAATGGCAGACGGTTGCGAGCCATACCACCTGGGCGGTTGGGAATGCCGTGCGCCTGGCGGCTGACGACGCCTTACAGCAGATCAAAAATGCTGCTTCCGAAGTACTTGGGGCGCCGGTAGAAGACTTGGAAGTGAAAGATGGCAGGATATACCCGCGCAACAATCCTGAGCAGGCTCTGCCCTACCGCGCTTTCGCCATCGGTTACCGGCATCCCAATGGATCGGCAGTCAACCCCCCAATCGTCGGACGGGGCTCCTTTGTACCTCAAGGTCTCACCTTTCCTGATCCAGGCACCGGCCAGGGAAACCTAGCTGCCAGTTGGACCTTTGGTTGCCAGGGAGCCGAGATCGAGGTGGACCTGAATACCGGTCGTATCCAGGTGCTACGTCTCATCAGCGCCCAGGATGCTGGCCGCATTATCAACCCGGATGCAGCGCGCGGTCAGATAGAAGGAGCCATGATCCAGGCATTGGGCGCGACGCTCACCGAGAAGCTTTACTTTGACCAAAAGGGCCGCATAATCAATTCAAGCCTTGTTGACTATCGCATCCCTACTTCATCGGACGTACCCAAGATGGAAGCCATTTTCATCGAGACGGAAGATGCAACTGGTCCTTACGGAGCGCGTGGACTAGGAGAGCACGGGATCGTGGCCATTCCTGCGGCAATAGCCAATGCATTGTCTGACGCGCTGAGCATTGACGTTTTTGAAATCCCCATTTCTGCCGAATCCGTGATCGAAGCGATCGAAAGCCGACGAGGCGATTAATTAGTGAGCGCGATTTTGTATCTGCGGTCAAGATTTGGAGCAATTGGAAACCTGGTTTCGATGAAGTAAAATGAAACAATCAGATTCCTCCCGAATTCATCTTACGATCAACGGCAACGAACTAGGCGTTCAGGCGCCGCCCGATTGGCGCCTGCTTCGCCTCCTCCGTGATGAACTGAGCCTGACAGGTACAAAGAACGGTTGCGACAGCGGCCACTGCGGAGCCTGTTCTGTAATCGTGGATGGTAAGGTAAAACGCGCCTGCCTGGTCAAGATTTCCAAGTTAAACGGCGCCCGCATACAAACCATCGAAGGCTTGGCTCAAAATGGGAACCTGCATCCTATCCAGTCCGCTTTTATTGAGTATGGAGCTGTTCAGTGTGGATTTTGTACACCAGGCATGATTATGACAACCAAGGCTTTGCTTGATGCCAATCCCCATCCCACTCGCGCTGAAATCAAGAAGGCTCTCACCCAAAATAACAACCTGTGCCGTTGCACAGGCTACGTGAAAATTCTGGATGCTATTCAGGATGCCGCCGAACGTCTGTCCTCCGGGACATCCTACACCTCTCCTCCAAAAGAGGAAGGCGCGCAGGCCGTGCTCAGCCGGGACGCGGTGGGCCTGGTGACGGGCGCCACACGTTTCGGTGACGACTACCGCATCGAGGGAGTATTGCATGGGAAAATCCTGTGGGCTTCTCATCCCCACGCAGAGATCCTCAATGTGGATACCACAGAGGCTAAAGCCATGCCCGGTGTGGCCGCAGTGATTACAGCCAGAGACATTCCCGGTAAAAATCAGGCTGGACTCATCATCCGTGACCAGCCGGCGATTGCCTACGACAAGGTGCGCTGCATCGGCGATACGCTGGCGGCGGTCCTCGCTGAAACACCCGAACTCGCTGCAGAAGCGCTGAAAAAGATCCATGTGGATTACCGCGTCCTGCCGGGTGTGTTCTCACCTGAGGAAGCCGCCCAGCCTGATGCTTCCCGCGTCCACAGCAAGGGGAACCTGTTGCACCACGCCGCCATCCGACGCGGTGATGCAGCAGAGGCATTTTCCCGTTGCTCCGTGGTTGTCGAGGACACCTATACCACGCCGTTCATCGAGCATGCCTTTTTGGAGCCAGAATCGGGGATTGCCTTCCCCACGCAGGACGGTGGCATCATGATTCAAATGGGCACCCAGTGCGCCTTCGACGACCGGACACAGCTTTCGGAAATATTAGCCCTGCCGGAGGACAAAATCCGTGTTGTCCAATTACCAATGGGCGGCGCTTTTGGAGGCAAGGAGGATATGATCCTTCAGCAGTATCTTGCCCTGGGCGTTCTGCGCACTGGACGCCCGGTGAAGATGGTGCTGACACGTGAGGAGTCGCTGCGCGCCCATCCCAAGCGCCACGCGGCCCGGATGCACTTCAAGACTGGGGCAGACCGTGACGGGCGCGTTCTCGCCCTCGAGGCTAAAATCACCCTCGACACTGGCGCGTATGCTTCTCTCGGCAGCGACATCCTGGAAAATACCCTGGTCTTTGCCGCCGGTCCCTATTACATCCCTAACCTTGAACTCGAGGGTTGGGCGTGGTACACGAACAACATCCCTGCCGGGGCGATGCGTGGGTTTGGCGTCAATCAGGTTGCAGTAGCCATGGAGACTCAGATGGACATCATGGCGCGTGCGCTGGGGATCGATCCCTTCGAGTTTCGCCTACTGAACGCTCTGGATGTGGGTCTGCCTACGGCGGCAGACCAGGTGCTGGAAGAAGGGGTGGTCTCCATCAAGCAGACCATCCGGGCGGCGCGCGAAGTCTTTCACCAGGTTGGCATCCAATCCGGGATTTCCGATGAGCACAGCCGAACTGATGGAAAAAAGATCGGCGTGGGAGTGGCCTGCGCGGTGAAGAACATTGGCTATGGTCATGGCCTGCGCGAAGAGGCGGGGGCGATTGTCGAGCTCGACTCTGCAGGTTGTTGCCGGCTGCTTGCCAGCCAACACGATTATGGCCAAGGTGCTCGCGCCGGACTGGTGCAACTGGTAGCCCGCGAGTTAAACCTGCCGGCGGAACGTATCGAAATTATCGGGCCTGACACGGCGCTCACGCCTCCCACAGGTCCCACCACGGCTTCCCGCCAGACATTTCTTACCGGCAATGCCGTGCTGAAAGCCTGCCGAGTCCTGAAGGAGGAAATCTTCCACAAAGCGGCTGACATCCTGGATGCCAACCCCGAACAACTTGAACTATGCCAGGATCGGGTGGTGGACGCGGCGACGGGGCGGGAAGTCCCCCTGGCTCAACTGGGAGAACGTTTCATCGTCGAAGAACTCTATTCAGCCCCGCGTTCGGCCCCCTTGCTGGAGGGTGAGATCAGTAATTACGGCAAGCCCGACTTCGAAACGCGGTCAACCCACTGGTGCTATGCCTACAACACCCAGGTCGCCGTAGTGGAGGTGGATGAAGCCAGCGGGGAAGTTAAGGTGCTGAAGATCGTGTCAGCCAACGATGTTGGCAAAGCCATAAACCGGCAAGCCATTGAGGGGCAGATACATGGAGGCGTGATGATGGGCCTTGGTTTTGCCTTATCTGAGCAGTTTGTGATGGAAAATGGCATCAACCTGACTGACTCGCTTTACAAATGCCGGGTGCCCTCCGCCTTGCAGACACCAGAGATCATTCCGGTAATCGTAGAGGTTCCACATCCCTTCGGTCCGCAAGGCGCAAAAGGTTTTGCCGAAGCCCCTTCGCTGGCTACTGCTCCTGCAATCCTGAATGCCATTTATGATGCCGTCGGGATTCGCATTACATCGTTACCGGCGGATAAACAGAGGGTCAAAGCATCTCTCCATGCAACCTATCCCCGGACAGCAGAAAACCAAAGGAGGTGACCAAATAACCAATGTTTATTACTCCACCCGCCTGCGACCGCGAATGGAATTTGCCTAAATGATCGGTGAGTCGCAGACCAGTCAGACAAGGACATTCTATCCAGGATAAGACAACTATTACAAGGAGAGAAATACCATGTATAAGCGATCAGTTCTTCACACTTTGATCACCTGCGTCCTGTTACTGGTGATCTTCACCGTTGGATGCGCGCCGAAACCAACCGCCACACCTCCCGAGGCTGGCCCGACCAAACTGCTTGTGTTTGGCGCCTTTGCCACACCCATCGAGGAGCCATGGGACGGCGTCATCCATGCCGCCCTTTTGAAAGCCGAAACGGAAGGGAAGATTGACTACGAATACGCCGACAACATCGGCTACGCCGGCGACATGGAGCGCGTACTGCGCGAGGTAGCCGACCAGAAGAAACCCGCCATCATCATCGGCGACGCCTTCGGCAACGAAGAGGCTGCGCGCCGTGTGGCGGCTGACTATCCCAACATTGCATTCGCTTTTGGTTCCGGCCTTGGCCCTTCGGAGCCGAACTTCTCGGTCTTCGACAACTGGATCCACGAGCCGGCCTACCTGAGCGGCATGCTGGCTGGCGGACTCACCAAGTCCAATACGATTGGTGTGGTCGGAGCCATGCCTGTGCCCGAGGTCAATCGTCTCGTCAATGCCTTCATCGCCGGGGCAAAGGAAGTTAATCCCGATGCCAAGATACTGATTTCTTTCATCAACAGCTGGTTCGACCCGGCTGCCGCTAAAGAAGCCGCACTTGCCCAGATTGATGCCGGGGCTGACGTGCTGTACGCCGAGCGCTTCGGCGTGATCGAGGCCGCCGAGGAGAAGGGCTTGTGGGCTTTTGGTAACATGAGCGACCAGAACGAACTGGCGCCTGACCTGGTGGTGAGCAGCCCGGTGTGGAATATGAATCCCACGGTCGAGTATCTTATCAAGCAGGTGGAAAGCGGCGCCTATACCTCACAGGATCTGAAGGACTTTAGTATGGTTGCCAAGGGCGGTGCCAGCCTGGCCCCCTTCCACGCCACCGAGAGCAAGATTCCCGCCGATCTACTGGCGAAAGTACGTGAGCGTGAACAGCAGATCAATGATGGACTCTTCCGCGTGGACATTAACGAACAGCAACCGCCGGCCGTTACAGAATGATCAGGATAAATTGAGCATGTGCGACGCAGCCCCAAGGTGCGTCGCACTTCCCTCGCCCCATCCAGGAATAATACATGCCTGCCGTTCAGATGAGGAACATAACCAAGCAGTTTGGTTCCGTGCTTGCCAACAATCACATTGAATTCACCCTGGAACAGGGCGAGATACACGCCTTGTTAGGTGAGAACGGCGCGGGAAAGACCACATTGATGCGCATTCTCTACGGCTTGTATCATGCCGATGAAGGTGAAATCCTTGTGGATGGGCAATTGGCGCATATCACCTCACCCAAAGAGGCGATCACACTGGGGATCGGGATGGTCGCACAGCATTTCACCTTGGTGCCATCCTTGAGCGTGGCGGAGAACGTGGTGTTGGGCTACACCCGCGGCTTCGGCTTCGACCCGGTCACAGCGCAGAAGAATGTCGCCGAGGCCGCGGCTCGTTTCGGTATCAAGACCGATGCGGCGGCTTTGGTGCGCCACCTGTCGGTCGGTGAGCGACAACGTATCGAAATTCTCAAAGCCCTCTATCGGAATGCGCGCGTCCTGATCATGGATGAGCCGACCTCGGTTCTCATCCCGCAGGAGGTGGACGTTCTATTCGAAACATTGTACCGGCTGCGAGAGGCAGGACTGTCAGTCATATTTATCAGTCACAAGCTCAACGAAGTGATGGCTGTATGTGACCGAATTACCGTGCTTCGCCAGGGCCGGGTAGTGGGGACAGTGGACAAAGCGGACATCTCTCAAGCCGAGCTGGCTCGCATGATGGTTGGGCGGGAGACCTTTGGTGTTGCCCGCCAAGGCGAACCCCCTGAGGGGCCGGTACGCCTGCGCCTCGACGACATCAGCGCGTTCGACAATAAAGGGTTGCCAGCCCTCAAGCAAGTATCGCTGGAAGTACAGGCAGGCGAGATTTTATGCATCGCCGGCGTCTCGGGCAATGGACAAGCGGAACTTGCCCGTGCGCTGGCCGGTACGCTGAAACCCATTAAGGGGCGTATCCTGGTGGAGGATCAGGATCTGACTGGCTCCGATCCAAGCCACTTCCTGGCTGCCGGGGTGGGGCGCATTCCAGATGAACGGCATGAGAGCGTTATCGGCGAACTCAGCGTCGCAGAGAATATGGTTCTCGAGCGTTTGGATGACTTCACCCGCAGCGGTTTGCTGGATCGTAACCGCATCCGTCGGCACGGTGAACAATTGATTGCCGAGTATCAAATCAAGGCTCAGCCGACCGATCGCATGCGCACATTATCCGGTGGTAACATCCAGAAGGTGGTTCTTGCGCGCGCGTTGTCAGGCAAGCCGCGCGTCCTCGTGGCTTCACAGCCGACGCGCGGCCTAGACGTGGGCGCCACCGAGTACGTGCGGAGTAAGTTGCTCGAGCAGCGCGATCAGGGCGTAGCCGTATTGCTGATTTCCGAGGATTTGGATGAAGTCCTGGCACTCGCGGATCGCATCGCCGTGATCTACGAAGGGCGCATCGTGGGTGTGATCCCAACCCGGGAAGCCAGCCTGGAACAACTGGGGCTGATGATGAGCGGCGCATGGGAGGCAACTCGTGACGAGACTCAGAATTGAACGGGCAACCGCGCCGCTTTGGGTGCGACCATTGATCCCGATAATTGCAGTGGTGATCACCTTCACATTGACAGCTGCGCTGGTGATTTTAGCGAAAGCCAACCCGCTCGAAGCGTATTACTATTTCCTGATCGCCCCCCTCTCAAGCCGGGTGAGTGCCATCGAGGTGCTGGTAAAATCCACGCCGTTATTGCTAACCGGAGCGGCCGTGACCTTTGCCTTCTCGGCCGGATATTGGAATATAGGCGCTGAGGGTCAACTGTACGCAGGCGCGATTGCCGCTGCCTGGCTGGGTACCCTCCTCGGCAATGTCCCTGCACCGATAGCCCTTCCGGTCATGGTGCTCGGCGGCTTCGCGGCTGGTATGCTATGGGCCCTGCCTCCAGCTTTGCTCAAGGTCAAGCTGGCAGTGGATGAAGTGGTGACCACGCTGCTGTTGAACACGGTCATCCTGTTCGTCGTCAGCTATCTGCTCAATGGGCCCTGGCGGGACCCTGTCTCCGGCTGGCCCCAGTCACCCGAAATCGCCAACAGCGCCATGCTCCCAAAGCTGATCCCGCAGGCGCGCCTGCACCTGGGATTCGTCATTGGTCTGCTGGTTATCGTCGCGCTGTGGTTCATCCTCTCTCGCACCAGCTTGGGACTGAAGATGCGCGCCACCGGTCTGGGTATGGAAGCCGCTCGTTTCGCCGGGGTGAACGTCAACCGCACGGTCTTGACGGCCGCGTTGATCAGCGGCGGTATTGCTGGAATGGCAGGTGTGAGTGAAGTGGCAGGCATCCATTTTCATCTAATAGACGCTATCTCACCCGGTTATGGGTACACGGGCATCATCATCGCCATGCTGGGTGGTCTCAACCCGTTCGGTGTGGGGGTGGCGTCGCTTTTCATCGGCTTGCTGAGCACAGGCGGACAGACGGTTAGCCGCGCCCTAGGTGTTCCAGCTTACCTGGGAGATGTAGTGCAGGCCGTCCTGCTGTTGGTTACGCTGGGAGCGTTCCTCTTACAGAACTATCGCATCCGATGGGTTGCCAGTGAACCCAGATCATCGTCCCCACTTTCTTCAGCCTCTGGGAACGAATTGAAACCTGATTAGACGATACAACATCGAGTCAACCGCGATTGATTAGGCATACATATGGAAGATTTCATGATTGTTGGTTTGCTTGCCGCCACGCTAAGAGTGGCCACCCCGCTGATCTTGGGGACACTGGGTGAACTGTTTGCCGAGCGGGCAGGAATTCTGAACCTCGGTATTGAAGGTACCATGTTCTGTGGCGCCTTCGTGGGGTTCGTCATCGGAGGAGCGACCGGATATCTGTGGTTTGGCGTACTGGCCGCTATTATCACCGGTATTTTCGCGGGTTTGCTGATGGGACTGATGTCGGTTCGGCTGGGTGTGAGCCAGCATGTGTCGGGCTTGGGAATCACCCTCTTGCTAACGGGACTCTCTCTTTTTGGATTCCGCCTGATCTACGGCGAGCCGCGCATCCCTCCCTCCATTGAACCTTTCGCGAGGTTATCCATCCTGGGTCAGGTACCCATCCTGGGCGAAATTTTAGGACAATATGCCCTGACCTATATTGCGCTGGTCTTGGTACCGGTTTGCTGGTGGGTGCTGTATCGTACAAACTTCGGCTTGCAAATCCGGGCTGTAGGTGAGAACCCGGAGGCGGCTGACGCGGCTGGGGTCAATGTATTTCTCACCCGCTACCTGGCGCTGGCGATTGCTGGCGGGTTGATGGCGGCTGGGGGCGCCTTTCTCTCACTGGCCCAGTTAGGCGCGTTTACCTATGGTATTATCGCCGGGCGCGGTTGGGTGTGTATCGCATTGATCATCTTTGCCAACTGGCAGCCGGTAAGAGTGTTGTGGGGAGCGATTCTCTTTGGCGGTGTCTTTGCCTTGCAACTACGCCTTCAGACTATGGGATTGGAACTGCCCTACGAGGCATTCTTGGCATTGCCTTATCTGGTGACAATCGCTGCACTGGCAATGGCCGGACGCAACGCCGCATATCCTGCGGCACTGCTAAAGGCATATAAACGCGAATAAAAAACTATTTTCAAAAAGGAGCAAAACCATGAAATTCATTGATCTGACAATCCCTCTCGGTGTTGCTACACCCCCATGGCCTACCTACGAACCATTGCAGTTGAAGTATTTCAAACGCCTGGCGCCCAACGGCGCCAACGGGCAGGTGCTCACCCACTCCAACCATCTTGGCACCCATCTGGATGGGGAGATCCACTTCCATACTCCGGGCAAGGATATAGCCTCGCTGGATATGGATTACCTGGTGCACGAAGCCGCGGTCGTTGACCTGAGTGACATCTGCGGCGATTACGATGTGTATACCAGTAAGATGGTCGAAGAGCGCGTCGAAGTCCGTGAAGGTGACATCCTCATCATCCATACCGGATACCACCACTTCGGCTGGGACATGCCCACCGCCAACGAAGTTCGTTACATGGTCATGCATCCCGGCCCCGACCGCGAGTTTGCCGAGTGGGCCAAATCCAAAAAACTGCGCTGGATCGGTGTGGACTGTGGAAGCGCTGACCACCCGATGAACACCATCATCCGTGACTGGATGCCGCGTCAGGCGCGCCAGGCCGATAAGGTTTTCAAGAAGAAGTATGGCATGCCGCTGGCCGACTATTTCGACGATAGCAAGTACCAGCTTATGCACCTGGAGATGTTCCCTTATGGCATTGTCCATGCCGAGTGCATTGGCGGCGAACTTGACCTGTTGCTTAATCGCCGCGTCACGATCGGTTTCTTTCCCTGGCGCTTCGTGGATGGTGAATCGTGCATTGGGCGCTGTGTGGCAATGCTGGAAGACGCCGAATATGATGAACTAATGGCAAAGAAAGCTTCCATGCCGAAGACGAAATTTGGCGATGCGTTTGATGCCGCTCATGTTGAGAGTATCAATAAACTCAGCATGGAAAATATGAAATGATGGTAGCAATTCCCATTATGTCGTTGCGAGGATGCTTCGCGGTTCTTCCCGAGGAAGCGATCTCCCGTCAAGCATGGGATTGCTTCGGCTCACCTGCCTTGGCGAGCGGTGCCAGCGACATGATTCAAATTGAGAATTGCTGAAATGATGGTAAAGAAACGCGCGGAGCGTTTTGCGTAAGGCAAGTAACTCAACCAATACAGGAGAAAATGATATGCCCGTTGATATGGAACTCGAAATGGTTTTGCGGCCGCCACAAATTCCAATGCCGCCTTATCCACCCAAATTAATTACCCTGGCGAATGGCAAGAAAATGGTCATTCGCCAGGCTGTCCGCGAGGATGTTCCAGCGATCCTCAAATCTGTCCATCCATGCTTGTTTATCGAACGGGATTACTACGATATCGTCAGTGCCCGGCTGTACGGAGAACTGCTGGCCTGGTATCGCTATCGCGTAAAGAGCGAATACTGCCTGCTGGGGCAGGTGGATGGTTACCTGGTGGGGGTGGTCAATGGGCGATTGGAGAATGAGAAAGTTGGCATGAGCTACCACACCCTGGCGATTGACCGCGGCCTTCGTATCGGCTCACACCTATTTGCGGCCAAGATGGAATATCACATGGATTACATGGGGCAGGATGAAGTCTTGATCGTCGCCGAAAGCCCGATTGGCTTCCGGCGCTGGATGGTCGAATATCCGCTGGAAGCGACCAAAATCCCGCACGAACTGGGCGGCGGCGACTCATATCGCCTGACGCGGGATATTTATCTCAAGGCCAAGCCGCGCCTGGTGGTGGGTGACCGTCCGGTACCGCAAGAATTAATGGATGAGGCCATGGCCGATATCAAGTTTGCCGACGATGACACCATCCGCGAACGGATCGCCGGTCTGAAAGGGAGATGAGACAATGAGAGACGTTGCGATTATCGGCGCTGGCATGATTCCTTTTGGAAGGCGCGACGAAGATACCCTGATGGATATGCTGGCCTATGCATCCTTGAAGGCGCTGGATGACGCCGGATTGGGAGACAAATCTGTTGACGCGGTGTACGTTGCCAACATGGGCGGCGGAATGCTCCAGCGCCAAACGGCAATTGCCAGTTCGTTGGTGGATCGACTCAGCCTGCTGCCAGCGGCGGCAGAAACCATCGAAAACGGGCCTGCCTCCGGGGCTTCGGCGGTCAAGAACGGTTTACTGGCGATTGCTTCCGGTTACTACGATACAGTCCTGGTGGTCGGCGGTGAGAAGATGCGCGAGGTCACCGGCTGGCGCGCTACAGACTTCGTAGCTACTATGACCCATCCACAGGCGGAGTATCCCTACGGGATCACCCTGCCCGGCATGGCTGGCATGTTCACACGGCTGTATATGGAAAAGTATGGCGTCACGCGCGAACACCTGCTGGCCATCTCCCTGAAGAACCAGGAGATGGGCACACTGAATCCTTACGCGCACGTCGAGATGGCGCTCGACCGTAACGGCATCTTCGACAGTCCGCACGCCATCGTCAACAATCCCACCTCGGCGGATCCGCTGCACCTCTATGATCTCTGCCCGGTGAGCGATGGAGCCGCGGCGCTGGTTTTGTGCCCGGTGGAAATGGCCAGGAGTCTCGGCAACCCGTATGTTGTCATCGCCGGTTTCGGCCAGGCTACGGATACGCATACGCTGGCCGAGCGCGAGGACCCCACCGATCTCAAGGCTGTCACCCTGGCGGCGCAGAAGGCCTTCGCCATGGCCAAGCTCAAGCCGTCGGATGTCAATGTGGCCGAATTACACGACGCCTTCACCATCCTGGAAATCGCCGAGAGCGAACACGTTGGCTTCTTCAAAAAGGGCGAAGGCGGGAAGGCTGCCGTTGCCGGGAAAACCCGCCTCGGTGGTCAGATCCCGATCAACGTTTCGGGTGGTTTGAAAGCGCGCGGTCACCCCGTAGGTGGGACCGGTGTGGCTCAGATCGTGGATATTGTCTGGCAATTGCGCCATGAGTTACCTGAGAATCGACAGGTGAAAAACGCTGAAATTGGCCTGACAGTCAACTTCGGCGGCTTCGGGAACAATGTCTTGTGCTTTATCCTCAGGAGAGTGCAGTCATGAGAAACGAGATTGCCATTACAGCCTATAAATGCAAGAAATGCGGGAAGTTACATTACCCGTTCCATGACCGCTGCCTGGAGTGCAAAGGCCGTGAGTTTGAGAAAATCAAACCTCAGGGGAACGCCAGACTTCTGACTTATACAGCGATCTTCAACCTGCCCTGGGGCTTTGACCAGCGCTTCCTCGTCATCGGGGTGGCCGAGTTTGAAAATAAAGTCAAAGCCATGGGGCAGATCAAGGCTGATTCTGTCGATCAGTTGAAGATTGGCATGAAAGTGAAGCCCAGTTGGGAGCCGATCCGAGTGCAGTATGGTGAGGATGTGTACGGGTTGAAGTTCGAGCCATTGAAGTAAAAGCGCTACAGCGCGCGGCGGCCAACACGAATCCTTGAGCTGTTACCGTTATGGATGATGAATGTGGCCTGGGTAATTTTTGCCCAGGCCACATCTTCACAGAAGCAGAGACTCATGTACTTTACGGCGTTATCCATCGGTTATGCAGTTCCACGCACGGATTTCGATGCGGCTGTCCACAGCGTTTTCAAGTCAGCCATCAATCTCTGCCTCACAAGAGGAGGTAAATTACTGACCCTGGTCGCATCCAGCGAGGCGGATCTTCCTCAGGGGATTCGCGTGGACAGTCCCGCTGATTTCTCTTTTGAAATATTCCGCGCAGGCGAACCAGTGACCTGCCGGGATGATATTCTGCGTGTCGGCCCGTTGACGATCGAACTGCGCGGAGCCAGACCCTGGAAATGCGACTTACCGTCCCTGCAAGCGGATATGACGAACCCGGCTGTTGCAGCTGCCTGGGGATCCGTCTGGCAGGCACTGAACAAGCGGCAGATTCAATCGAATGCGGAAATCATCGTGGACGATA
>Ga0209321_10001489_pt1 | contig 15988 bp, 16 predicted proteins | sample Rifsed16ft4_FD_184012 | JGI IMG/M metagenome (GOLD analysis project Ga0209321, IMG submission 184012) | Soil microbial communities from Rifle, Colorado, USA - sediment 16ft 4 - CSP-I_5_4 (version 2) | ecosystem: Environmental > Terrestrial > Deep subsurface > Rock core/Sediment | place: Rifle... | reverse complement strand
AAACCGGTTTTTCCTTCCGGAAAGCCGCCTAGCGGCAGGCGTTCGCGGGTGCCTTGACAAAGGGAGGTGCAAGGGGTAGGGTAAAATAAAAACACTGTTTGAAATGGGCAGAGTGTGACCGCATCCTCGGCAATTTTTTTCCTCGCCCCGGCCAAACTGAACATATCCCTCCGGGTTTTCGGGAAGCGTCCCGACGGTCTCCACCACATTCGATCGGTCATGGTTCCGGTATCCCTCTACGACGAGGTCACCGTGGAGGAGACGTCCGCGGGCATCTCCGTTGAGGTGGACGACCCCGCTGTGCCCGGCGGCATCGGGAATACCTGCTACCGGGCAGCCACCTTGTACCGGGACTGGGCGGGCGGCCCGGAAGGGGTCCGGGTCCGGGTCCGCAAGACCATCCCCGCGGAGGCGGGCCTGGGCGGGGGGAGCTCCGACGCGGCCGCCACGCTGAAGGGGTTGATCGCCCTGACGGGGAAGTCGCCTTCCCCGGAGAAGCTGCTCTCCCTGGCGGCCGCCGTCGGGGCGGACGTACCGTTCTTCACGATGGGCCGGCCCGCCCTCGTGGAGGGGTACGGGGACCTGCTGACGCCGGTCGAATGGAAGGTTCCCTTCTTTGCGGTGATCGTCAAGCCCCCGTTCGGGCTTCCGACGCGGGAGGGGTACGAAAAGCTGGGGAGGGAGCCGGCCGGCCCCCCCGGGCGAGTGGCTCCCCCTTCCTTCCGGGAATGGGGGGATCTGGTGTCGGCCGTGGGAAATGATTTCGAGAACGCCTGGGGAGACGTCCGGCCGGATATCCGGGGGATCAAGGGGGAGTTGCTCGCGGCGGGGGCGGAGGCCGCCGGCCTCTGCGGGAGCGGCTCCGCGGTGTTCGGCCTGTTCCGGAATGAACGGGATGCCCGCAGTGCGAAAAGGAGACTGGGGAACGGGAACGGGCGGAGACTGTTCGTTGCCCGCAACATTTGACGACATGGGAGGAGGGGGGAGATGCAGCTCACCGAGGTGAAGGTCTATCCCGTGACCGACGACGAGAAACTGAAGGGATATGCGACGATCGTCTTCGACGGCTGCTTCGTGGTCCGGGACCTGAAGATCATCAACGGCAACAGCGGTCTGTTCGTTGCGATGCCGAGCAAGAAGAAAAAGGACGGCACGTACCGCGACACGGCGCACCCGCTGAACAACGAGACGCGCCAGATGATCGAGGAGGCGGTGCTGGGGGAGTACGAGCGGGTGATCCGCAGGCTTGACGCTCTCGTCGTGGCGCGCTAGCATTCCTTTCGGACCGCGGAGTTTCGTTCCGCGTGTTGGCGGCCTGCCCGGCGCGGGCTCGGGAGAGGATCCGGGCCGGGGGAATTGGTTCGCACGGTTGCGCTGGGAGGTCGTCTAACGGCAGGACAGGGGCCTTTGGAGCCTCTAATGAAGGTTCGACCCCTTCCCTCCCAGCCATTCTCGTTTTCTCCTTGCCACGGGACGACCAACCGGTATAATGATTTTTTCCTTATTCATCGGATGGTTTTCCGAGCAGAGGACTGGGTGTGACCAGGCTCAAGATGTTTTCGGGCAACGCGAATATCGATCTCGCCAGGGAGATCTGCGCATTCCTCTCCGTTCCCATGGGGGCCGCGGAGGTGAAGCGGTTCAGCGACGGGGAGATCAACGTCGACATCGGGGAGAACGTCCGGGGGGCGGATGTGTTCATTGTGCAGCCGACCTGCCCCCCGGTGAACGACCACCTGGTCGAACTCCTGATCCTGATGGACGCCCTGAAGCGCTCCTCCGCCAAGAGGGTCACGGCGGTCATCCCGTATTACGGGTATGCGCGGCAGGACCGGAAGGTGCTCCCCCGTGCCCCGATCACCGCGAAACTCGTGGCGGACCTTCTGACGACGGCGGGGGTCTCGCGGGTTCTCACGATGGATCTGCACGCCGGGCAGATCCAGGGGTTCTTCAACATCCCGGTCGACCACCTCTACGCCGCCCCCGTGATGCTCGAGTACATCAAGGCCAACTGGTACAACGATATCGTGATCGTTTCCCCCGACGCGGGGGGGGTGGAGCGTGCGCGGGCCTTCGCCAAGCGGCTGAACGCCACGCTGGCGATCATCGACAAGCGACGGGCGGGAACCAACGAATCCCGGGTGATGAACATCATCGGCGACGTCGAGGGGAAAACGGCGGTCCTCCTCGACGACATGGTGGACACGGCGGGGACGATGGTCCAGGGGGCGGCCGCGGTTCGCCGGAACGGGGCGAAGCGCGTGTTCGCCTGCGCCACCCACCCCGTCCTCTCGGGCCCGGCGATCGAGCGGTTGGAAAAGTCCGAGATCGAGCAGCTCGTGGTCACCAACACGATCCCCCTGGGGGAGAAAACCGCGTGCAGGAAGATCCGGGTCCTCTCGGTGGCGAACCTTCTCGGGGAAGCCATCAAGCGGATCCATTTCAACGATTCCGTAAGTTCGCTCTTCGTATAGCGGGAGGAAAGCGAAATGGCCATGATGGAGTTGACGGCGGTCCGCCGCCACGGGTCCGGGAAGGAGGGCGCCCGGAAACTGCTTTCCCGGGGGAAGGTCCCGGGGATCATGTACGGAAAGGGTCTTGCGACCCGCTCGATCGAGTTCGATCGCCGGGATCTGGAGAAGTTCCTCAGCGTCGCCCGCCGCGGGACCGTCATCGTCCGGATGAACGTGCAGGACGAGGCCGAGGCGAAGGAGTCGTACGCGGTCCTCAAGGATATCCAGACGAACCCCCGGACCGACCGGGTGATCCACGTCGATTTCTACGAGGTTGCCTTCGGGAAGAAGTTCCGCATCGAGGTGCCCATCCGGATCAAGGGGAAGGCGGCCGGGATCGAGCAGGGGGGCATCGTCGAGCAGGTGACCCGCAGCCTCGAGGTCGAATGCCTCCCGGCCAATGTGCCGGAGTTTCTGGAGATGGACGTCACGCCGCTCGAGATCGGCGACTCCCTCCACCTCGAGGACGTGAAGTTCCCCGAGGGGGTCCAGCCGGTGGAGAAGGACATGACGACCACCATCGTCTCCGTACACGCCCCGAGAGTCGAGGAGGTCGTGAGCGCGGCGCCCGTGGAGGAAGCGGCGGCGGTGGAAGGCGCCAGTGTGGCGGAACCCGCGGAAAAGGAGAAGTAGCACCGTCTCCCCCCCTTCCCGTCTCGTGTTCGGCCTCGGGAACCCCGGCCGGCGCTACGCGGGAACGTTCCACAACGCGGGGGCCGAGGCGGTAACCCTCCTGGCGGAGGGAAACGGCATCCGGCTCCGGCCTTCCGGGAAGGCCGATTACGGAATGGGGCCGGTAAGCGGGGTGACGGTCCTCCTCGGCAAGCCGAAGACGTTCATGAACGCAAGCGGCCAGGCCGTGGCGCCCGTCTACGGGAGGTTTGCGGGCTCCCCCGGCGACCTCGTCGTTCTCCACGACGACCTCGATCTGGATCTGGGAGTCGTGAAGCTGAAACGCGGCGGCGGGACGGGGGGGCACAATGGTCTCCGCTCGCTCACGGAGGAACTCGGCACCGGGGAGTTCCTCCGCGTCCGGATCGGGATCGGCCGTCCCCCCGCGGGTGTCGACCCGGCCGATTTTGTTCTCCGCACGGTCCCGGGGGAGTTGCGGGAACGGTTCGAAGGCGGAATTTCCTCCGCCGCGGAGGCTGTCGCGGACATCCTCCGGGAAGGGTTCGACAAGGCGATGACGCGCTGGAATGCGCGGCGCGGGCAACCCCTTTCCTGAAACGCGGAAGGAAGGGAACATACTCCTTGCTCCCGGCGGCTTGCGACCGGGGGCTCGATCAGCCGAAAGGAGGCGAAAGGGAAGATGACGAAGTACGAAACTGCCATCCTGTTCGATCCGGAACTCCCCGAGGACCGGCGCAAAGAGTTTCTCACCAAGCTCGAGGGGGTCATCACCTCCTTCGGGGGGGAAACCCTCAAGCAGGACGACTGGGGAATCCGGAAGCTCGCCTACCTGATCCGGAAGAAGCACAATGCGTACTACACGTTCCTGGTCTATTCCGGCAAGCGCGGCGTGGTGGAGGAGGTGGAGCGGAACATCAAGATTTTCGACGGGGTGATGCGCCACATGACGTCCCGCGTGGAGTACGAGATCAAGCCGGCCGCGGCGGCTCCGGTTGCGGAGGAAAGCCCTCCGGGCCCGGAGAACGGCGGGGAGACTCCCGATGCCTCCCGGCCCGCCGACGGGGCGCCCACCGCCTGAGGGGAAGGAGGACCGATGGTCGCCTTTAACCGTGTGATCCTCGCGGGAAACCTGGTCCGCGACCCGGAGATCCGGTACCTTCCCTCCGGCCTGTCGGTGACCAGCTTCGCCATCGCGGTCAACTCGCGGTACCGGCAGAACAACGAACTCAAGGAAGAGGTGTCCTATTTCGATATCGTCGCCTTCGGGAAGCTGGGGGAAACCTGCGCCGAGTACCTGTCCAAGGGTCGGCCCGTGCTCGTGGAGGGGCGCCTGCGTCAGCGCCGCTGGGAGTCCGAAGGAACGAAGAGGAGCAAGATCGAGGTGGTGGCGGGGGGCATCCAGTTCCTCGGGGGAGGCCCGAAGAGCGGCGGGAGCGAAGGCGAGCCGGGCGGCACCCCGACGGACACCCAGGAAGACGACATTCCGTTCTAACGAGAAATCATTCGAGGAGGCGAACGAAAAACGATGAGTGTCCCGACGAAACCGAGGTACGGCTCGGCCAGGCCCGGCGGCGGGCCCGGAGGCGGCCCGAAAAGGCGATACGTCCGGAAGAAGTTTTGCCGGTTCTGCGCGGAAAAGGATCTCCGGATCGAATACAAGAACGTGTACCTGCTCAAGCACTTCATCTCCGAGCGGGGCAAGATCGTCCCCCGCAGGATTTCGGGGACATGCGCGACCCACCAGCGCAAGCTGACGGTGGAGATCAAGAAGGCCCGCATCGTGGCGCTGGTACCGTTCACGGCGACGCAGGTCAGGTAGGGAGAACCCGATGAAAGTGATCCTGCGCGAGGACGTCGAAACCCTCGGGAAGGCCGGCGACGTCGTGAAGGTCGCCGACGGGTTCGGGCGCAACTACCTCATCCCGAAGCGGCTGGCGGTTTTGGCCGACGTGCGAAACCTCCGGGCGCTCGAGCACGACCGCCGGGTCATCGGGGCCCGCGCGAAGAAGACCCGAAAGACGGCGGAGGAACTGGGCGGGAAGCTGTCCTCCCTGTTCCTCACCATCCCGGCGAAGGCGGGGGAGGGGGGGAAGCTCTTCGGGGCGGTCACGTCGCGCGACATCGCCCAGGCGCTCGAGAGAGCCGGCGTCCCCGTCGACCGGAAGATGGTGCTGCTTGACGAGCCGATCAAGCAGATCGGGGAGTACAAGGTGAAGGTCAAGGCGGGGACGGAGATGGTCCCCGAGATCTCGGTCAAGGTGGTGGCGGAATAGCGGCCACCTGCCGGGAAAGGGGGGCACGATGAGCGGTTCGAGGCTGACGTCGCACGGAGCGGCGGAAACTCCTCTTCTGAAGGTCCCTCCCCACAGCCTCGAGGCCGAGCAGGCGGTGCTCGCCTCGGTCCTGCTCAACAACGACCTGATGAACGACGTGGTGGAGATCCTCCGCCCGGACGACTTCTATCAGGGCGCGCACCGGACGCTCTTCTCCACCATGGTGGACCTCTACGAGCGCGGCCGTGCGATCGACCAGCTGACCCTCGCCGAGGCCCTCAACGCCCGGGGCGTGGCGAACGAGGTGGGGGGCCTCTCCTACCTCTCCGAGCTCATCCACAACATTCCCACCACCGCGAACGTCGCCGACTACGCGCGGCTGGTCAAGGAGAAGGCGATTCTCCGGAGGATGATCGTCGTGGCCCAGCAGATCACGAATTCCGCGTTCCAGGGCGTGGGCGAGGTCGATGACTTCCTCGACAGGACCGAGCAGGCCATCTTCTCGATCGCCGAGGAGAAGATCAAGCCCTCCTACTACTCGATGGCCGAGATGGGGAAGGAGGCGATGCGGGAGATCGAGAAGCTCTACGAGAAGAAGGAGCTGATCACCGGGGTCTCATCCGGCTTCCGCGACCTGGACCGGCTGACGGCGGGGTTCCAGAAGTCCGACATGATTGTCGTCGCGGGCCGTCCCGGCATGGGAAAGACGGCCTTTTCCCTGAACGTCGCCCTCCATGCCGCTCTTCGCAACGCTTTGCCGGTTGCAATCTTCTCGCTGGAGATGAGCCGCCAGCAGCTTGCGCTGCGGATGATCTGCTCGGAGGCGAGGGTCAACTTCCAGCGGCTTCGGACCGGGTACGTTGCCCAGGACGAGATCAACCGGATCGTCGCCGCCGTGGGGAGGCTCTCCGAGGCGCAGATCTACTGCGACGATTCCGGGGTGCTGAACGCCCTCGAGATGCGGGCGAAGGCGCGCCGCCTGAAAAAAGACAAGAACATCGGGATGGTCATCATCGACTACCTCCAGCTCATGCGGGGGGTAACGTCGCGGGGAAGCGCGGAGAACCGCGTGCAGGAGATCTCGGAGATTTCCCGGTCGCTCAAGGCCCTGGCGAAGGAGATCAACATCCCGGTCATCGCCATCTCCCAGCTGAACCGTGGCCTGGAAAGACGCGACGACAAGCGCCCCCAGATGGCCGACCTGAGGGAATCGGGAGCGATCGAACAGGACGCCGACCTGATCCTCTTCATCTACCGCGAGGAGATGTACAGCAAGGGAGAGATTCCCGATGACAAGAAGGGGATCGCCGAGATCATCATCGGGAAGCAGCGCAACGGCCCCATGGGCAAGGTCGAACTCACCTTCCTGAGCCAGTACACCCGTTTCGAGGACATGGCGAGGGACTACGAGTAGCCCCCTTCGCTCCGCTGCCGGGCATCCGGGGGAGCGCCAAAGATCGCCGCACGCTCCCTTTCCGTGGGAGCGCCTCGTGTCTTTTCGAACCAGTACGCGAATCCGGGCGGGACGGAAATCTCCGGCAGGAGGGAGGGAAGGCCGCATGAGGGAAAAGGCACGGAGGGAAGTCGGGTGGTTGGCCGCCTTCGCGGCGGTCCTCCTCCTCGGTGCGTTCGGGTTCCTCGTTCCCGGCGTCTGCGAAGGCGCGGGCTCGGGGGATGGGGGAGGCGCAATCGCTGCGCAGGGAGCCAGGGAGGTCGGCGCCCCCCCGAATCTCCCGGAGGGGGCGAAGGTTTCCGAGAGGATTGTTCACCTCCCCGGTCTTTCCCACGTGGGAAGGGTTGCCCCGGGAATATACCGGGGGGCCCAGCCACTGCCGGAAGGGTACGCGACGCTCGCGAAAATGGGCGTCCGCACGGTGATCAATCTCCGCTCCCGGAACGGGGAGAAGAAGACGGTCGAGGCCTGGGGGATGCGTTCCGTCGGGTTGCCGATGGACGCCTACGGCGATGTGGATCCGGAGACGGTCCGGAAAACCGTTGCGCTGATGGCAGACCCGGGGAACCAGCCCGTCTACTTGCATTGCCGGCAGGGGCGGGACCGAACCGGTCTGGTCGTCTCGGTCTACCGGATGGAGGTCGACGGATGGACCCCGGAGGAGGCGGAAGAAGAGATGCAGGCGTACGGCTTCCACGACATCTGGTTCCGGATGAAAAACTTCGTACACCGGTATCGAACGGGGAACGGAACGGACACCGGGCAGGAGGAAGGAGAAAGGGGAGGAGGGAAACCGTGACGCAGGGACGGGGATCCGTGATGGTCCTGTCCGCCGCGTCCGGCGCCGGTCACGTCCGGGCCGCCGAAGCCCTCGTGTCCGCCTTCGCGGCGGCAGGCCGAAAGGCGCGCCACGTGGAGGTTCTCGGATATACGAATCCCCTCTTCAGGAAGATCTACGCCGACCTGTACGTGGAACTGGTCAACCGGCGGCCCCACCTCCTCGGCCTGCTCTATGATGCATTGGACCGTCCGTGGGAATTCCAGAAGCGGCGTCTTGCCCTGGACCGGCTCAACACGCGTCCTCTCGTCCGCCTTCTGAAGGAGGAGAACCCGTCCCTCGCCGTCTGCACCCATTTTCTCCCCGCGGAGATTCTCGCCCACTTGAGAAGAAAGAAGATTCTGGAAGTCCCGATCGGGGTCGTCGTGACCGATTTCGACGCCCACGCGATGTGGCTGTACCGGGGGGTGGACTGGTACTTCGTCGCCTGCGAGGAGACGAAAGTCCACCTGTCGGAACTGGGCATCCCGCAGGAGACAATTCACGTGACGGGCATCCCCATCGACCCCGCCTTCTCGGTGCAAAAGCCGAAGAGGGAAGCCCGCCTCGGCCTCGGTCTCGATCCGGACCGGACCACCGTTCTCGTCTCCGCGGGGGGGTTCGGCGTCGGGCCGGTGGATTCGCTTGTGCGGTCTCTCCACCAGGTGAGCCATCCCCTCCAGGTCGTCGTCATCTGCGGCAGAAACGCACAGCTTGCCCGTCGCCTGGCAGCCTTCGGGGAAGGCGCGCATCCGATGCGGGTGGTGGGGTACACGACCGAGATGGACGCCTGGATGGCCGCTTCGGACCTTCTTGTGGGGAAGGCGGGGGGACTCACCAGTTCCGAGGCCCTGGCGCGCGGGCTCGTCATGGTCATCGTCAATCCCATCCCCGGCCAGGAGGAGAGGAACAGCGACCATCTCCTGGAGGACGGTGTGGCCATCCGGTGCAATAACCTCCCTGCCCTGGCCTACAAGATCGACGCCCTCCTCGGGGACAGGGACCGATACGCGAGGATGCGGAAGGCGGCTTCCCGCGCGGGCAGGCCGGATGCCGCACGGGACGTCGTAACCATCATGTCCGGATCGGGGACGATCCCCCGGGGACGCGCGCCGGTCCGGAACCCCTTGGAGAGCGTCTCGGAAACCCCCGGCACTCGACGGCCAGGATCACCGGGAACCCGGATGACCCCGCCCGGTTCACCTCCCGGACGTTCTGCCGGCTGATCCCGGAAATGGCGATGGCGGGGAGGAAGACGGCGCCCGCCCCCTCCGCGATGAGCTTCGGGGCCCGAAGCTCCCGGTCACCCCTTATCGGGACTTCCTTTTCCGGGGCAGGAGGGAGAGGGAGGTCAGTTTTTTCCGCAGGGTGTTCCGGTTGATTCCCAGGATCGCCGCGGCCTTCCTCTGGTTTCCGCCGGCCGCCTCCATGACGATCTTGATCAGCGGCCTCTCCATCTGCAGGAGAAAATAGCCGTGGAGGTCGCCCTCGCTCTCGATCGCTTCCCCCAGCCGGCCCGCGAACTCCCGGATCCGCTCCTCGATGACCTGCTCCAGCGGTGCCGTGGAGAGGTCCGGCGCACCGTCCGCCTTGGCCAGTTCCCGCGCCACCTCTTCCCGCCGCAGGAGTTTTCCCGTGGCAAGGACGGCCAGTCTCTGCACGAAGTTTTCCAGTTCCCGGACATTTCCTTTCCAGTTGTGGGCCGCAACCGCCTCCAGCGCCTCTTTCGAAAAGGACCGGGGGGGGCGGGAGAGAATCGCGCAATACTTCTGGAGGAAGAAATCCGCGAGAAGGGGGATGTCCTCCCGCCTCTCCGAGAGGGGGGGCACGCGGATCGGGAAAACGTTCAACCGGTCGAAGAGGTCCTCCCGGAACTTCCCGTCGGTGACCATCCGCCGCAGGTCCCGGTTGGTCGCCGCGACGACGCGCCCCCGGAACTTCCGGGTTTCGTTCGACCCCAGTCTCGAGAACTCCTTTTCCTGCAGCACGCGGAGAAGCTTCGCCTGCAGGTCGGCCGGGATGTCCCCGACCTCGTCGAGGAAGAGGGTTCCTCCCGCGGAAGCCTCCAGTTTCCCTTCGCGGGCCGCCTCCGCCCCGGTGAACGCCCCCTTCTCGAAGCCGAACATCTCCGCCTCCTGCAGGTCCCTCGGGATGGCGGAGGCGTTGACCGCCACGAACGGGCCGTCGGGGGTCCGAAGCTCGTGGATGGAGCGGGCGACGAGCTCCTTCCCCACGCCGCGCTCCCCCAGCAGCAGGACGGTGGCGTCGGAGTCGGCCACCTTTCCCACCCCCAGGAACACGTCCAGGATGGCGCGGCTCCGCCCCACGATCCGGGACGATTTCCACTCCTCGGGGTCTTCCGCCCGGAACGGCCGCTCGCGGGAGGAGGATTCCTTCGCGACTTCCCGGAGCAGGTTCTCGATATGGGCGATGTCGAACGGCTTGGTGATGAACTCGGCGGCCCCCGCGCGGGTGGAGCGTGCGGCGGCATCCGGGCGGCGGACGGCCGTCATGATGAAGAACCGGGTCGGGGATTTCCTCGCCTGGACCCGTTCGAGGACCTCGATCCCTTCCATGGCGGGCATGCGGATGTCGACGAAAGCCGCGGCGTAGGTGTTCTTCGTCAGCAGGGAGAGCGCCTTCTCCCCGTCCTCCGCCAGGTCGGGCGAAAACCCCATTCCCGCGACCGTTTTCTTCAGGACCCAGCGAATGCTCTCGTCGTCGTCGGCTATGAGGACTTTCTTCACGTGACCGTTTTCTTCCCCGGGGTGACCGGAAGGGATATTGTAACCGTCGTTCCCTCTCCCCGCACGGATTTTATTGCCATCTTCCCGCCGTGACGGGAGATCGACTGACGCGCCATCACGAGACCCAAGCCCGTCCCCTTCGCTTTCGTCGTGTAGAAGGGCAGGAACGCCCTCCGCATCTCCCCCTCCGACATCCCCACGCCGTCGTCCGCGATGAGGATGTCCACGAAGGACCGCATCCTGCCCCTCGCCCGCCCCCACCGGTAATTGACGTTCATCCGGGTGTCGATCCGCACCGTTCCCTTCTTCGGGATCGCCTCCGCGGCATTCTTGAGGACGTTCACGATCGCCTGGAACACGGTGTCCGGGTGCCCGGAAACGTCGGGAAGGCTCGGGTCGGCGGCGAGATCGAAACGGATCTCCTTCTTCTGGGCGCGCACGTCCGCGCGTATAAGCTCCGCGGCCTCCCGGAGGATCGGAAGGATCGGGAAGGGGCGGGGTGGCGGGGGAGTCCTCCCCATCTCGAGCATCTTCTCCACGAGCCCGTTGATTCTCCCCGCCTCCCGCAGGATCAGCCGCGTTCCCTCCCGGCGCTCCTCCTCGGATGCCTCCCCCCGCATCATCCACTGGGCCGCGCCGAGGATTCCCCCCAGCGGGTTCTTGATCTCGTGGGCGATGCCGTAGGCGAGTGTCTGCATCTCTTCGGCGCTCACGGCGGCCCTTTCCTCCTGTCCGACCATGCTGAGGATCTCGGCGGGCTTGATCGAAAGGACGGCCCCGTTCGGCTCTCCCGCCGGACCGGGCATGGGGGATGCCCCGATGATGACGGGGAGCGATGGGGGGACCGGGTCGCCCGCCGCCTGTGCCCGCCGGGGAAGCCGAAGCTCCACGTCGTAGCCGGTGACGGCCGCGTTGTCCTCCAGGGCTTTCCGCAGAATCCGCACGGCCCCGGGGGATCCCCGGAAGACCGTCCGGTAATGTTTTCCCGCGAACGCCCGCGACGACCCGTGGAGGATTTCCTCGGCGGCCGGGTTGATGTAGCTGAGCCTCCCCGCCCCGTCGAACGCGAGGATCCCGATGCTCACGGATTCGAGCGTCTGCTGGAAAAGTTCGCTCAAAAGAATCGCTCGACGGCCGAACGGAAATCGTCGCAAGTCCGAACCGTTACAAGGTGGCCCCGAAACGCCGAGGCGCCCGGAATCCCCCGGCTGTACCAGGCAAGATGCTTCCGCATCTCCCGGATCCCGCCCTCCCCGTGGCGACGGTGCATCTCCTCCCCGTGCCGCAGGATCAGCGTCCTGCGGGCTTCGGGGGAGGGCCCGTCCGGCGTCCCCGGCGCGCCGCCCCCCGCCGCGACGGCAACCCCACGGCGGATTGCGGAAAAGATCCAGGGATTCCCGAGGGCCGCCCGCCCGATCATCACGGCGTCGCATCCGGTCTCCGAGACCATCCTCCACGAGTCCTCCGGCTGCCGGACATCCCCGTTTCCGATCACGACGCGGTCGGGGAACTCCCGTTTCAGTCGCTCAATCTGTCCCCAGTCGGCTGTGCCGGAAAACATCTGTCCCCGGGTACGTGGGTGGAGGGTGACGGCCGCTGCCCCGGCACCGAAGACCTCACTCGCCACCGGGAGGTACGAATCCGGCTCCGTGCCGAAGCCCGAACGGATCTTCACCGTGACGGGAATCCCCGCCGCGTCGACGGCCGCCTTCACGATCTTTCCCGCAAGGGGGGGGTGGGAGAGAAGGGCCGCCCCGGCTCCTCCCGCCGTGACCTTTCGGACCGGGCACCCCATGTTGATGTCGACGAAGTCGAATCCGAGCCTCCGGATCTCGGCGGCTGCTTCGGCCATCTCCTCCGGGATCGCCCCGAACAGTTGCGCACCGACGGGGCGCTCCCCCTCCCCGTACTCGAGGTACCGGGCCGTCCGTGCGGGCTGCATGAGCAACCCCCTGGCGGAGACCATCTCCGTGACCGTCACGTCGGCTCCGTTTTCCCGGCAAAGGAGGCGGAAAGTTCTGTCCGTAATCCCGGCGAGAGGCGCCAGGATCAGTTTTCCCCTGAACTCCATGATATTCCTACTATATCACTCCCGGCTCCGGGCAGGATTGCCCGGGGACCGAACGTGCTCCCCGGAACTCCCGGCACCCGGTTTTCCCTTGACCCGCCAGGGAGTCCATGCTATGAACAATGCGTTTTATTCATAACGGACAGAACCAGGCAGATTCTCAAGGGCACATGATACCAATTTGTTCCCGGCGGAAATCTCGTCTCATTTCATAATCTCCAATACAGGGAGGGGTCATGGTCAGCACCTTGCTCGCGATCGTCTTGTTCGGCCTCGCTCTTGCCTGGTCCCGGACGTCACGGGGACCGGACAGGAGTGGTGCCGTTACGCGGATGCGTGTCGCGCCGAAACTGGCGTCCGCCGCGGTCCTGCTCTTCACCGTGTTCCTCGCTTCCGCAGCCGTTGCGAGCGAGGCGGAACTCAAGATTCCCGACCTGTCCACCGTGTCGTTCCTCGGGATCACCGGGCACAAGCTCCTGGTCTGGGGGCTTTTGATCTGCATCCTGGGGATGGTCTTCGGGTTCGTCCAGTACACGCAGATCCGGAACCTTCCCGTTCACCAGTCGATGCGCGAGATTTCGGAACTGATCTGGGAGACCTGCAAGACCTATCTCATCACCCAGGGAAAGTTCCTCGCCATCCTGTGGGCCTTCATCGCGGCGATCATGGTGGTCTACTTCGGGTTCCTGCTCCACTTCGCGACCATCCAGGTCGTCATCATCGTCGTCTTCAGCATCGTCGGCATCCTGGGCAGTTACGGCGTGGCGTGGTTCGGCATCCGGATCAACACGTACGCCAACTCCCGGACCGCCTTCGCCGGGCTGAAGGGGAAGCCGTTCCCGACCATGGCGATCCCGCTGAAATCCGGGATGAGCGTCGGCATGATGCTGATCAGCGTCGAGCTCGTCATGATGCTCTTCATCCTGCTCTACGTCCCGGGCGACTACTCGGGACCCTGCTTCATCGGCTTCGCCATCGGCGAGTCCCTCGGGGCGGCGGCCTTGCGCATCGCCGGCGGGATCTTCACGAAGATCGCCGACATCGGCTCCGACCTCATGAAGATCGTCTTCAAGATCAAGGAGGACGACGCGCGCAACCCGGGCGTCATCGCCGACTGCACGGGCGACAACGCGGGGGACTCGGTGGGACCGACCGCCGACGGATTCGAGACGTACGGCGTCACCGGCGTCGCGCTCATCACCTTCATCATCCTGGCGGTCCCCAACACCGTGACCCAGATCATGCTCCTGGTATGGATCTTCGTGATGCGCATCGGGATGATCATCACGAGCGCCGTGTCCTACTGGATCAACGGGATGATCGCCAGGGCCATGTACAGCGACGCTCCCAAGTTCAACTTCGAACACCCGCTGACCTCCCTGGTCTGGCTGACCTCGCTGGTTTCGATCGGGATGACCTTCGTGCTCTCGTACCTCTTGGTGCCCGAGCTGCAGGGAGACCGGACGCTCTGGTGGAAACTGTCCGCGATCATCACCTGCGGCACGATCGCCGGGGCCCTGATCCCGGAGCTGGTCAAGGTTTTCACCTCGACGAACTCGGGCCACGTGCGCGAAGTCCTTGCCGCCTCGCGGGAGGGCGGTGCGTCGCTCAACATCCTGTCCGGCTTCGTGGCGGGGAATTTCAGCGCCTACTGGATGGGGATGGCGATCATTTTCCTGATGGCGATCGGGTACGCCGTCAGCACGGCGGGCCTGGCCAGCATCATGGCGGCCCCGGCGATCTTTGCCTTCGGCCTGATCGCCTTCGGGTTCCTGGGGATGGGACCGGTCACCATCGCGGTGGACTCGTACGGCCCCGTGACGGACAACGCCCAGTCGGTGTACGAGCTTTCCACGATCGAGACGCTCCCGAATATTTCCGAGGACATCCGGAAGGAGTTCGGTTTCACGCCCGACTTCGAAAACGCCAAGATGTACCTCGAGGAGAACGACGGGGCGGGGAACACCTTCAAGGCCACCGCGAAGCCGGTGCTCATCGGGACCGCCGTCGTCGGCGCCACGACGCTGATCTTCTCCATCATCCAGGTGCTCACCAAGATGTTCGGAGAGGTGGAAGTTTCGGCCGGGCTGTCGATCCTGAATCCGGTCTTCCTGCTGGGGCTCATCACCGGCGGCACGACGATCTACTGGTTCACCGGCGCGTCCATGCAGGCGGTTACCACGGGCGCCTACCGGGCCGTGGAGTTCATCAAGCGGAACATCAACCTGGACGAAGGAGCGGAGAAGGCCTCCGTGGAGGACAGCAAGCGGGTGGTCGAGATCTGCACCCAGTACGCGCAGAAGGGAATGTTCAACATCTTCCTGGCCGTCTTCTTCGCCACCCTGGCCTTCGCCTGCGTCAACCATTACTTCTTCATCGGCTACCTGATCTCCATCGCCATCTTCGGCCTGTTCCAGGCCATCTTCATGGCCAACGCGGGCGGCGCCTGGGACAACGCGAAGAAACTCGTCGAAACCGAGCTCAACATGAAGGGGACCGAGCTGCACGCGGCTACCGTCGTGGGCGACACCGTGGGGGACCCCTTCAAGGACACCTCCTCGGTCGCCATGAACCCGATCATCAAGTTCACGACGCTGTTCGGCCTGCTGGCGGTCGAGCTGGCGATCGAGCTCCCCGTGTCCACCAGCAGGATCGCGGCCGCGGCCTTCTTCGCCGTGTCGGTGATCTTCGTCTGGCGGTCCTTCTACAGGATGCGGATCCAGGTGGAGGAACGGACGGAGGACAAGCTGACGGTCGAGCCCGAAAAGGCCCGCGGGTAGGGGCGGGCGACCCGGCACGCGGGATCTCCGGCCGGACCGGGAACAACAAGCCACTGCGATACAGGAAAGGGGCCCTTGCAGGGGCCCCTTTTCCGTCGGGGGGGCGAATCCCTCAGTTCCCTGTGTCTCCGACGACCGTGATCGCCGCGGGGGAGGTCACCACGATTTCCGGCCTGTCCTTGTGCAGGGTGACCGTGCCCCGGACCCGGAGCGCCTTGTTCCGGTAAAACGTCTCCGGGTTGTCCGGAAATCCGGGGAGGTCCTTCCCGAAAATGACCACGGTCAGGTATTTCTTCCAGTTCGGGTGGAAGTTGAGGTACAGGATGTTTTTCCCGCGGTGCGTCCGGACGATCTTCCCCTCCACCGTTACCTCGCGCCCGACGTGCGCGCGTGCCTGATCCCACGGGACCGTCTCCCCCGCGGTTGCCGCGGCGTCCCCGCGGCCGAAGGGGGGAAAGGGGGGCACGGGGAGAGACCCGGATTCCGTCAGAGGCCGGAACCCGGCCTCCTCCGCTTTCCTGGCGTACTCGGGCCCCGCGTTCTCCGCGCGTAGCCGCACGATCCGGCTGATCGTCCTCCCGAGTTCCTCGCGTTCCACATCCGGCTTCCCCCGGTCTCCGTAGACGACGGCAAACGTTCGGCCGCTCGCGGGGTAGACCAGGACGGGTTCCGCGCCGCTTGCCCGCAGCCAGGAAAGTTCCGCC
>Ga0209321_10001488_pt1 | contig 15999 bp, 18 predicted proteins | sample Rifsed16ft4_FD_184012 | JGI IMG/M metagenome (GOLD analysis project Ga0209321, IMG submission 184012) | Soil microbial communities from Rifle, Colorado, USA - sediment 16ft 4 - CSP-I_5_4 (version 2) | ecosystem: Environmental > Terrestrial > Deep subsurface > Rock core/Sediment | place: Rifle... | reverse complement strand
AGCATGCCGAACAGGCAGTAGCCCGTTGCCATCGCCGAATAGCCGAAACCCGCGATCAGCGGTCCGGCGAGCAGCAGCCCCGGCAGGTTGCCGTAGATCGCCAGCATGCGGATGCCCATGATGCGTCCGCGGTAGCGCACATCGGAGGTGCGCAGCAGCAGCGTGTTGATGGGGATCAGGCCCATGGTCTGCATGCAGCCGGCGAAGATCAGTACCGGAATGCCGGCCGCGGGACTGCGAGTGTAGGCGAACGCCAGCAGCGCGGCGAGCCAGGCCACGCCGAAACCGAGCATCGCGCGCGCCGGCGGGAACATGACGCAAGAACGGGTCGAGTTCCTCCGCCCGGACGACTTTGGATACGACCGGAAGCTCCTCCATGCCGCGATGCTCGCCCTCGCCCGGCGGCAGATGCGGAAGGCTGTGGGCCCAAGCGACCACCTTCGCCACGCCGTTGGCGCGCTCGACGACCTCCAAGAAGCTGAAAACGTACTCCTCGAGCGACTCCGGGAATGGTACGGGCTCCACTTCCCCGAGCTCGCGAAGACCGTGGACGAACGGGAGTTCGTTCGACTTGTTGCAACGTACGGGAACCGAGAGGCGATGCCCCTGGAATCGAAGGAAAGCGTCGGCGGCCCCCTTGGGGAACCGGAAAGGAAGTCGTTGATGGAGACGGCCGTGCTGGTCCGCGACGTCCACGCGCGGCGGCGGGACATCGAGGCCTATCTCGAGCGTTCAGTGACTTCGATGGCACCGAACGTGGCTGCCCTCACCGGGCCGCTCCTGGCGGCTCGGCTCATCAGTCTCGCGGGCAGCCTCGAGGAGCTCGCGATGTCTCCTGCGGGCACGATCCAGCTCCTCGGCGCGGAGCGGGCGTTGTTCCGCCACCTGCGGGAGCACACGCGACCCCCAAAGCACGGCGTGATCTTCCAGCACCCCCTCGTTCATGGCGCTCCGCCGTGGCAACGCGGCCCGATCGCTCGGGCGTTTGCGGCGAAGATCGCGATTGCCGCCCGGGCGGACGCATTTTCGAAGCGGTTGATCGCGGACGAGCTACGGGCAAGTCTTGAGCGCGCCGTCGCGAGGATTCGTGAAACGAAGCGGGAGGCGATGCCGGCACGCCGCCTGAGGCAGACACGGTGGAAAGAGCGCCGACGCTAGGCTGCTCCCTTCCGCCTCCGCATTGCAACGACCGCGACGACGGCTGCCACGACCACGATCCCGACGATGATGAGGATGATTTCGAGGCCGATCGGCGATGGCTGCAGCGGCGCGCCCACTTGGACGTAACCTACCATCCCATCGCGGTTCTCAACCGGCCCGGTCGCATGCCCCGGAATGGAGCAGTAGAATTGCCACTTGCCCCGGTCGGCTTCGTCCGGTGTGATGTTCACGAAAATAATCGCGCCCGCAGAAAGGGGCTCGTCAACGGTGAAGTGTGGGAACGTAAACGAGTGTCCGAAGCTGTCTCGGTTCTCTACCCGGAATCGGATCACGTCGCCCGGCTCGACGGTGATTGTCGGCTCAGCTGTCGTCCCCACTTTGAACAGAGTGTTCTCTGCAATGAGCGTCACGTCGACGTTTGCAGCGGCCACGGGGCTCGTGAACACAGGAGAGACGAGCAAGGTCGCAATGAGAAGCGCGGGAAGCGCCCATCGCATCATTCAGGCACCGAAGCCGGTCGATGCGGGGCGGGTATTAAGAATTTCTCCAAAACTCGCAAGGTTTCGACCCGCGCAAAATCGTTATATGGCACCCTCGGTTTCGACGGCCCGCATGTCGTGGACCCAGCAGGAAATCCGGGAGTTGAAGCCGAACCGCTACATCCTGCTCGATGAGGAACCGTGTCGGATTGTCTCGATCCAGATGTCGAAACCTGGGAAGCATGGCGAAGCGAAGGCACGGCTCGAGGCAATCGGCCTGTTTGACGAACAGAAGCGGTCCGTCGTGCACCCCGTCACGCACAAGGTTCGCGTCCCGATGATCGACAAGAAGAAGGCCCAGATTCTGTCCGTCCATGGCAACCTGGCCCAGTTGATGGACCTTCAGACGTACGAGACGTTCGAGCTTGGGATCTCGGCGGAGTTCGAGGGGCGGTTGAACCCGGGCGGCGAGATCATGTACCTCGAGGCCATGGGCCGCCGCAAGCTCACGAAGCCGTGAACGACCCGGACCGCGGAAAGTTTGTCCGGGCGGAGGGTTTTAGGTCTCTGGACACTTCGTCGCCCGCCATGGCTTTCCGCCGCTTCGCGGACGCGGTCGCCTCCTACGACGACGCCCGCGTCGTCCTCTTCGGCGTCCCCTACGACCGGACGTGCTCGTTCCGGGGCGGGTCCCGCTGGGCCCCCGACGCGATCCGCGAGGCGTCGTACAACTTCGAGACGTACATGATGGACCATGGGCGGGACATCCTGGACGTCCGGTTCCACGACCTAGGGGACCTCGGGGACTTCGGGCCCGCAGAGGACATGGTGAAGGCCGTCTCCGAGACCTCCGCACGGATCGTGAAGGCGGGGAAGATCCCGGTCGCGCTCGGCGGGGAACACAGCATCGCCCCCGCGGTCGTCCGCGGCTTCCCGAAGGACGTCGGGGTGATCGGCCTGGACGCGCACCTCGACTTCCGGGACGCGTACTTGGACAACAAGTGGTCCCACGCCTGCTCCCAGCGGCGGATCGGCGAGCACGTCGGCTTCGACCGCACCCTGTACGCGGGCGTCCGGAGCTTCAGCGCGGAGGAGAAGGAGGACCGCGAGCGCCTCGGCCTCTCGTTCATCAGCGCGTACGAGATCCACCAGCGGGGGATCGAGCGGGCGATCGACCGCGCGCTCCACGCGGTCGGGCGGGAGCGGATCCACCTCACGATCGACACGGACGTGATCGACCCCGCCTTCGCGCCCGCGGTCGGGAACCCGGAGCCCTTCGGCCTCACGCCCCTCCAGGTGAAGGCGGTCGTGAACACGATCGGCCCCCGCCTGGTCGGCATGGACATCAACGAGGTGAGCCCCGCCTGGGACCACGGGCAGACCGCCCTCCTCGCGGCCCGCCTCGTGCGGGAGGCGATCATCGGGACCGCGGAGAAGTGAGATGGCGAAGGCGCGCGTCGTCGTCCGGACCGCGACGGAGCGGGACGCGGCGGGCCTCGCCCTCGTGTACCGCCACGCGTTCGGGCCGAGGACCGCGCGCGAGGTGCGGGCTTCCCTGCGACGGCGGGACTTCCCGAGGGACCTCCTCGTCGCGGTCGTCGACGGCGTCGTCGCGTCGACGGTCGACATCCAGTACCGCCGACTCCTGGTGGATGGCGTCCCGCTCTGGACCGGCGGGATCGCGGGCGTGGCGACCCGGTGGGAGTACCGGCAGCGGGGCCTCGCGACCCTCCTCATGCGGGAGGCGTTCCGCCGGATCCAGGCCCGGGGCGTCTCGAACACGACCCTGTTCACGGGCCACCACCTCCCCGCGATCCGAATCTACGAGCGATTCGGCTACACGGAGACCTCGGACTGGCGCATCTTCTACGACATCCGGAAGCCCGTGCCGTGGATCGCAAGGCGCTTCGCCTGGCGGAGCCGGTGGCTTCGACAGACCCCGTTCGGGCGGGAGATCCTCCGGACCTGGAGGACACGGGTCCTCCTCGCGACCCCCGGCTGGAGCGCCACGATCGCCGTGGACGGGAAGGGGTTCCGCGTCCTTCCGGGGAGGCGCGGGCGGCCCGGCGTCGTCATGCGGGGCGACGCGAGCGAGATCTTCCACGCCTTCGGGGACCGGTTCGCCTTCGATCGCTCCGTGCGCCGGGGGAGGCTCCGTGTGACCGGAGACCGGGACGACGTCCGCGTATGGAGGCGGATCCTGACGCTGGAGTGGCGCGAATGAGGATTCGGAGGCTGCGCGAGAAGGACCGGCCCCGGGTCCGCGAGGTCTACGACGCCCGCGCCCGTGCGAGCGCGGGGCTCATGGAGAGGAGCGACGCATACTGGCGGCACCGATGGCGCGACCGGAGGTCCCGGGGGCCCGCCCTCGTCGCGGAGGACCGACGACGGATCGTCGGATACGCAATGGGAGCCCTCGATGAAGGCGTGACCTCGGTCCACGAAATCGTGTGGCGGCCCGAATACGACGGCGCGGAGGTGGGCCCGCGGCTCCTGGAGGGACTCCTGCGAGGACTCGAACGCTCACGCCCCCTGTCCATCGCCGCCTTCGAGATGGCGGGCTCTCCTGCGCTCCCCATCGTCCGCGCCGCGTTCGGACCCGAACGGCCGCCCAATAGCGTCTTCATGGCGGGGGTCGTCGACGCGAGGGCCCTGATGAGGGACGCGATCCGCGTCCTCCACCGGCGGCGGGCGCGGGGCCTCCGACTCCGGATCGACGGCGACACCGCCATCGTCGGGCGGGGCCCTGCTACGGCGACGGTCTCCATGACCGCGGGCGTCCTCCTCGGGCTCCTCCTCGGCACCCGGGACTTCGACGAGGAGCTTCGAGGGGGCCGGGCCCGCGTGGCGCCGAGGACGGCGGACGCGCTCCGGTCCGCCCGGGCCGCCTTCCCGCCCCGCCGGTTCTGGATCGCGGACGCCTGGTGATCACCGGTAGCCCGGGATTTCCCGCCGCCGCGCCCAGATCGCCTCGAGGTCGAACCGCTTCAGCTCCTCCTCGAACCGCTTGTCGAGGGCCTCCTTCGTCTTCCGGAGCCCGTCGACGTCCTCGCCCGCCTTCGACGCGGACGCCTTCAGCTTGTCGATCTCCCGGAGGAGCGCGTCGTCCACCTCGACGCCCGCCAGCGCGAGGATCGAGAGCGTGTTCTTCATGATGTCCAGCTCGAGCCGGATCCGGTCCCGCGTCCCCTGGTGGAGCACCCGCTTGTCGAGCTGCAGCAGGAACTCCCGGTGCTCTTTCAACGCGGTGAGGATGTGGTCGATCCGCTCGCTCGTCCGCAGGAGGTACTCCTGGAGGTGGACGACGGTCTTCTCGACCTCCCCGATCCGGCCGCGGTCCCCCGGTCTCGCGCGCGGCGTGAGGCCCATGGCGTCCATCGCGATCCGCTCCCTCCGCTCCCGCGCGGCCATCGCCTTCTCGAGCCGGGCGGCCCGCGCCCGCTCCACCGCGAGCCGGGCCTCGAGGGCCCGCACGGCCTTCGCGAGCCGTCCGACCTCACGCTCCAGGACCTCGACCCGGTCCGCGGCCCGCCGCGCCCTCGCCATCGAGGCGCGGGATGGCGGGGGCCGCGCATGAACCTATGGCGGGCGGCCCGCGCTGGTCACTCCGGCTCAATCAGCTTAAATAGCCGCGACATTTCGGAACGCCGGTCCCATGGCGGCACCCATCATCAAGGTCGAGGGCCTCTCGAAGACGTTCATCTCGAAGGAGCGGAAGAAGGGGGAGCCGAAGCGCAAGAAGGAGATCCACGCGCTCAAGGGCGTGAACCTGGAGGTGGCGGACGGCGAGGTGTTCGGCCTCCTCGGCCCGAACGGGGCGGGCAAGACGACCCTGATCAAGTGCCTCACGACCCTCCTCCTCCCCACGGGCGGCACCGCGTGGGTGAACGGGTACAACATCACGAGCCAGGAGGACCAGGTCCGGGCGTCCATCGGCTGCATGCTCATGGGGGACCGCGGCCTGTACTGGAAGCTCACCGGGCGGGAGAACCTGGACTACTTCGGCGCGCTGTACCACGTCCCGAAGGCGGACCGCCTGAAGCGGATCGACTTCCTCGTCGACCTCCTTCGGCTCGGCGACTTCGTCGACCGCACGGTCGAGACGTACAGCTCGGGCCAGCGGATGATCGTCGCGTTCGCGAAGGCCCTGGTCAACGACGCGCCGATCCTGTTCCTCGACGAGCCCACGGTGACGATGGACGTCCCGACGGCCCGCGAGCTCCGCAAAATCGTGAAGGACATGAACGAGGCGGGCAAGACGATCCTGTACACGACGCACCTGATGCACGAGGCGGAGGAGCTGTGCGACCGCGTCGCGATCATCGACCACGGCGAGATCATCGCCCTCGGGACGACGGACGAGCTCCGGCGCTCCCTCGAGACGGAGGACGTCGTCCAGCTCGAGGGGATCTTCCCCGAGGGGGCCGTCGCGAGGATGCGGGCGGTCCCGGGCATCGAGTCCGTGTCCGCGGTCTCCATGGACTCCGGCCTCACGAAGCTCGACGTCGCGTGCCGGGACGCGCGCGCGATGCTCCCGAAGATCATCGAGGCCGTCACGGGGAACGGGGCGACGATCCAGTTCATCAAGCCGAAAGAGGTCACCCTCGAGGACGTGTTCATCGCGAAGACCGGCCGCACGCTGAGCGTCGACACGCGCGTCGTCGGAGAGAAGGGGGCCCGCGGGCGTGGCGGGTGAGACCGCCTCGAGGGGGTTCGGCCTCGGGCGGCCCGGACCGCGGGCGAGCCTCGGCGTCGTCTGGACCGTCTTCGTCGCCCGCCTCAAGATCATCAGCCGCTACAAGGGCGCGATCCTGCTGGAGTCGTTCCTCCCGGTGATCTTCGCGGGCCTCCCGATCCTCCTCGGGACCGCCGTCGCCGGGGACGAACAGACCGCCGCGACGAACTTCTTCGCATACACGGGGACGACGTGCCCCTCCACGGACGCGGCGAGGTGCTCGGCGGACTTCCGCCTGTACATGCTGATGGGGTCGAACACGTTCATGGTCGTCTCCCTGATGCTCTGGCTCATCGGATACTGGGTCCGCCGGGAGCAGGAGACGGGCACCCTGGAGGCCCTGTACCTCGCGCCCGCGAAGCGGCTGTACGTCCTCGCCGGCGTCACCTCGTACACCCTCGTCCGGTCCCTGATCGCCTTCGTCACGGCGATGGTCATCGGGTCCTTCGCGTTCTCCGTGAACCCGCTCCGGCCGCCGTTCGCCGCAGCGATCGGCTTCCTCGTCCTCGGGATCCCCGCCCTCTGGGGGATCTCGTTCTTCTTCGGGGCCCTCGTGATGCGGATCAAGGAGGCGAACTCCGTGATCCAGCTCCTCCAGTGGGTCCTCGCGTTCGCGATGGGGATCTACTTCCCGGTCACCGTGTTCCCCGCCCTGCTTCGGTGGACCGCGATGGCGTTCCCGCCGACCCTGATGAACGACGCGATTCGGTCGACGCTCCTGGACATCTCCTCGATCTACGGCCCGTGGTACGTCGTCCTCGGGCTCATGCTCGCCGCCGCGTGGACGGTCCCCTTCCTCGGGTACGCGTTCTTCGGGGTCGTGGAGCGGCGGATCAAGCGGGATCAGGGGGTCGGCCAGTTCTGAGCGCCTCCGTCGCGCACCGTGGCTTCGGCCTGGCCCGCCTCGACATGCGGCAGCGGCTCGAGACGTTCTACACGATGTCGAAGAAGGTCGTCGTGGAGTACAGCCGCTACCCGGTCGCGTTCGCGGCGCTCTTCGCGCAGATCTTTCTGATCATCCTGCTGTTCATCTTCAGCACGGTCGCGTTCGCGGGCGGGGACCAGACGAAGATCCAGAACTTCGGCGGGGCGATGGCGTACGGCTTCGTGGCGAACATGATCCTCTCCTTCACCCTCTGGGAGATCGGGTTCTCGATTCGGGAGGAGCAGGTGCGCGGCACCCTGGAGTCCTTGTACCTCTCCCCCGCGAACAAGTTCTCGAACCTCCTCTCCCGCATCTTCGCGGTCCTCTCCTGGACGCTCGCGATGTGCCTCGGGGGCCTCGCGCTCGTGAGCGTCTCCGTCGGCGGCCTCCCCGCGCACAACATCGCGCAGGGGCTCCTCGCGCTCCTCCTCACGACGACGGGCTTCCTCGGGATCGGGTTCATCTTCGCGGGCGTCACGATCAAGCTCAAGGAGAGCGCCCAGCTGCTCGTGAACGGACTCCAGTTCTTCTTCATGATCTTCTCCGCGATGTTCTTCCCGTTCGACGCGCTGCGCAAGGTCTCGCCCGCCATCATCGACTACGTCAGCAAGTGGCTCCCCGTGAGCTACTGCGTGGACCTGTTCCGCTCGACCCTCCTGGGTTCGCCCGTCCCGGAGCTCGCGTCGTGGGAGGTCGAGTGGCTCATCGTGGTCGTGTTCGGAATCGTCTCCCCGCTCCTGGGATACTGGGTCTACCACCGCATCGAGCGGAAGGCGCGGTCCGACGGGACCCTCGGCGAGTACTGAGCGCCGAAAACGCTTATATCGACCGCCCACATGGTCTCCTGATTCCCGATGGCGGAGCAGTGGCAGGGCCCGACCGAGAAGCTCGACGAGTTCCGGTATCTGATCCCGAGGTCGTACAAGCCCGCGATGCGGACGGACGGCCTGATCTTCGCGGACGCGAAGATGATGGAGCAGGTGAAGAAGGACTTCGCACCGGAGCAGGTCGCGAACGTCGCGACGATGCCGGGCATCGTCGGCCGCTCGATGGCGATGCCGGACATCCACTGGGGATACGGGATGCCCATCGGCGGGGTCGCCGCATTCGACTACGACGAGGGCGTGTTGTCCCCCGGAGCTTGCGGGTACGACGTCAACTGCGGCGTCCGCTTGGTCCGCACGGACCTCACGGAGAAAGACGTCCGGCCCAAGCTCAAGGAACTCGTCGACACGTGCTTCCACAACGTCCCGAGCGGCGTCGGCGAGGGCGGGCTCCTGAAGGTGTCGAAGGCGGACCTGAAGGAGGTCACGGAGCGCGGGGTAGCCTGGGCCGTGGACAAGGGTTACGCGTGGCCCGGGGATCCGGAGCACATCGAGGCCACCGGTTGCCTCCCGGACGCGGACTTCTCGAAGGTCAGCGAGCGGGCTATCGTCCGCGGGAAGGACCAGGTCGGGAGCCTCGGGGCGGGGAACCACTTCCTCGAGATCCAGAAGGTCGACCGAATCTACGACGAGGAGGCCGCGAAGGCCCTCGGCCTCGCCGCGGTCGGCCAGGTGTGCGTGATGATCCACACGGGCTCCCGCGGTTTCGGCCACCAGATCGCGACGGACTACATCGCCACCTCGGAGAGGGCGATCAAGAGGTACAACATCACGCTCCCGGACCTCCAGCTCGCGTGCGTCCCCATCCATTCTCAGGAGGGCCAGGACTACTGGCGGGCAATGTCCTGCGCTGCGAACTTCGCCTGGAACAACCGCCAGCTCATCACCCACGGAACGCGGAAGGCGTTCGAGAAGGTCCTCGGGCGGAGCGCGGACGACCTCGGGATGCGGATCGTGTACGACGTGTGCCACAACATCGTGAAGATCGAGGAGCACACGATCGACGGGAAGCGGGTGAAGGTCGCGATCCATCGGAAGGGCGCGACCCGCGCGTTCCCGCCGGGCCACCCCGAGACGCCCGCCGCGTACAAGTCCGTGGGCCAGCCTGTCCTGATCCCGGGGGACATGGGCACATGCTCGTTCGTCCTCGTCGGACTCCCGACCGCCATGGAGCGGTCCTTCGGCTCCTCGTGCCACGGGGCGGGGCGGCAGATGTCCCGCAAGGCCGCGGAGCGGATGTACCGGGCAAACGAGGTCGTGAAGGCCCTCGCGGACAAGGGCATCTACCTCCACGCCGCCTCGAAGGCGGGGATCGTCGAGGAGGCCCCCGGCGCGTACAAGGACGTCGAGCACGTCGTCCGCGTCGCGGAGGGCGCGGGGCTCACGAGGATCGTCGCCCGCATGGTGCCCCTCGGGGTCGTGAAGGGTTGAGGATCTCGATCCGGCCGTTCGGAGACGTGCCCTCGGGGCTCCTGGAGGACCTCGTCGGGGACCTGGCGCCCCTCGGCGCCGCGGAGGTCCGGGAGTCCGCCCCGTTGCGGCGGGAGTGGTTCGACGCGGCCAAGGGGAAGTTCCGTGCGGACCCGTTCCTCGACGCCGTGGCGGGCGACCCGGGGCACCGCGCCCTCGCCGTGACCGCGGCGGACGTCTACCGGGAGCCGTACAACTTCGTCTTCGGGGTCGCGCGGACATACGACCGCCCCGCCCTCCTGTCCGTCGCCCGGCTCGCCTCCCCGGACCCGAAGCGGTTCCGGGAGCGGGTCGCGAAGGAGGCCGTCCACGAGCTCGGCCACACGCTCGGCTGCGACAACTGCGAGAACCCGGAGTGCGTGATGTCCTTCTCGGACTCCGTGGAGGAGGTGGACCGGAAGACCTCCGCGTTCTGCCGCAGGTGCCGCGTGACGGTCGACTTCACCCTGAAGCGGCTACGAACGTGACCGCGTGCTCGTACGCGTAGCGCGGGCCCCGCTTCGGGAGCTCCGCCTCGAGCCACGCGAGCCCGCGCTCAAACTCCCCCGGCGGGAGGATCGACAGGGTGGACACGTACCTCGCCCGCACCCGCTCGATGAATTCGTGGGGCATCGATTCAATATGCCTCCGCCGGACCTCCGTCGTGACGCGGCGGTAGCCCGCCTGACGGCACGCTCCCTGCAGGTCCGCGATCCGCGGGAAGCGGGCCTCGTCGATCCGCTGGAAGGACGGGAACGCCTCGTCGATCGCGTGCCTCGCGCGGGTCTGCATGTCGATCGTCGCGATCAATGCGGTCCGGGCCACGCGGGCGAGCTCCGCGACCGCCGCGGGCACGTCCCGCACGAGCTGGAGGACCATCACCGCGAGCGCGAGGTCGAAGCTCCCGTCGCGAAACGGGAGGGCGCACGCGTCCCCGCGGACGAACGCGGCCCGCCCCCCCTTGCCGCGGGCGACCGACAGCATCTCGGCAGAGGAGTCGACCCCGACCGGCATATGCGATTCGGAGAGCGGGACCGTCAGCCGGCCCGTCCCGCAGCCGACGTCGAGGATCCGGGCTCCCGGCCGGACGCCGGTGAGGCGCGCGATGGCGGGCCACCAGAACGCCTCGAACTCCCCGGGCCGGGACCGCGTGCGGTCGTACGTCGCGGCGAGGTCCGAGTAGTCCACGGCCACGGCGGGGGCACCGTGCGGAACCGTAAATAGCTCCTCGCGCCCTGTCGGGCCCATGCTCGCGGAGTTCAGCGTGACGCCGATCGGGAAGGGGGCGAGCGTCGGGGAGTGGGTCGCCCGGTGCCTCGACCTCGTGGACCGCAGCGGGCTCCCGTACCGCTTGGGCCCCATGGGGACGACCGTCGAGGGTGGACTCTCCGAGGTCCTTGACCTCATCAAGCGGTGCCACGAGGCGGTCCTCGCGGACTGCGAGCGCGTGTCGACCCTGATCAAGATCGACGACCGGAAGGGTGCGGCGGGCCGGATCGCCTCGAAGGTCGCGGACGTCGAGCGGAGGCTCGGGCGCACGCTCAGGACCTGACGGGCGCCCTCCAGGCGAGGAGCATCCCCGCCGCGGCGCACGCGAACACGGCCCCGAACCAGAACGTGGCGGCGGGCGCGACCGCGACCCAGAGGAGGCCCGCCACGAGGCCCGACGCGAGCTTCACAATCCCCACGCTCGCGTGGTACGCCCCGAGCACGGTCGCCCTCGACTCCGGCGGGGCGAGGTCCGCGACGAGGGCCCGCTGGGTCCCCTCCGCCATCCCGTAGCTCAGCCCGTACAGACCGAAGCCCAGGACGAGGGCGACGAGGTGCGGGGTCGCCGCGAGGAGCACCGCCATGACGACGAAGGCCGCGTATCCGACGAGGATCACGGGCTTCCTCCCGACGCGGTCCGAGAGGATGCCCGCCGGGAAGGCGTGGGCCGCGTATACGACGTTGAACAGGACGTACAGGAGGATCGCCACGACCGCCGTCTCGCCGACGTCCGTCACCCGCAGCAGCAGGAACGCGACGGAGAAGTCCGCGAAGGAGAACACGCTCGCGGTCAGGATGAACAGCTTGAGGGCCCCGGGGACCCCTCCGAGGGTCACCCGGAGGCGGGGCTGGGGTGCGGCGACGCGCCGCGGCTCGCGGACAAGGGAGACGCACGTGAACGAGAGGGCCGCCGGCAGCGCTGCGACGAGGATGATGAGCCGGTACGCGCCTGCCTCCCCCCAGGCGGGGAGGAGCGTCGCGAGGAGGACGAGGGTCACGACGGGTCCGACGATCGCCCCCGCCGTGTCCATGCTCCGGTGGAATCCGAACGCCTTCCCCCGAGTCTCCGGCGGCGTGGACTCCGACAGGAGCGCGTCCCGCGGGGCGTCCCGGACGCCCTTCCCCAGGCGCTCGACGACCCGCATCCCGAAGAACGCGGGCCAGACGGACGCGAAGGGGAAGAGGATCTTCATCACCGTCGAGAGCCCGTAGCCCGCCTCCACGAACCCCTTCCGGCTCCCTGCGACGTCGGACCACCGGCCCGAGAGGACCTTCATGAACGCCACGACGGCGTCCCCCGCGCCCTCGATGAGCCCGACGATGAGCGCGTTCGCGGACAGGACCTGCGTGAGGAAGAACGGCAGGATCGGGAGGATCATCTCGCTGCTGAAGTCCGTGAACAGGGACACGATCCCGAGCACGACGACGTTCGCGGTCAGCCCGTATCGCCACGTCCGCGACGCCATCCGCCCTCCTCACGGGTGGAAGAAGAAGCCGACCGCGATGATCGCGTACACCATCACGAGGAGCGCGCCCTCGTACCAGTTGCTCTCCCCGTCCGAGGCGACGAGGCTCAGGATCGCGACGGAGAGGGCGATCGACACGAGCTCGAAGGGCTCGAACCCGAGCGTGAAGCGCGTCGGCCCGAGGAACAGGGATGCGAACACCAGGATCGGCCCCACGAACAGGGCGATCTGCGTGCTCGAGCTCGTGCAGATTCCGACGCTCAGGTCCATCTTGTCCTTCCACGCCATCATCACCGCGGCCCCGTGCTCCGCCGCGTTTCCGATGATCGCGACGATCACGACGCCCACGAACAGCTGGTTCAGGCCCACCTGGGCGATCGCCCCGTCGAGCGCGTGGACGAGGACCTCGCTCTCGAGGCCGACGAGCGCGGTCGCGCCGAGGAGGACGGCGAGGCCCCTCCGGACGCTCCAGTGCGGGGGGTCCGCCTCCGCGGTCACCGGGTTGAACACGTCCTTGTGCGTGTGGAGGGAGAACACGAGGCCCGTGAGGTACGCGATCAGGAGGATCCCGGAGATCAGCACGCTCATGTCCTCCACGGGCACCGCGGGGGAGGGCGGCGCGGTCCCGAAGACGAAGATGTTGTACAGCTCCGGCATCACGAGGCCGATCACCGCGAGGGTGAGCATCGTGACCTGGAGGCCCGCCGCGGCGCGGTTGAACGTCTGCTTCGGCCTCCGGATCCCCCCCGTGAACATGCTCAGCCCGAGCACCAGGAGGATGTTCCCGATGATCGAACCCGTGATCGACGCCTGCACGACGGCGACGAGCCCGCTCGACAGGGCGGCGAGCGCGATGATCAGCTCCGTCGCGTTCCCGAACGTCGCGTTCAGGAGCCCGCCGAGGCCGGGGCCCGCGTGCTTCCCGAGCTCCTCCGTCGCGACTCCCATGAGGAACGCGAGCGGGATGATCGCGACCGCGGCGAGCCCGAACAAGGCGAGGGCATCGAGGCGGAGGGCCCACGCGGCCACGCTGACGGGCACGAGCCCGAGGGAGGCCCACAGGAGCCGCGGGACGCGGGGCCTCGGTTCCGCCACGGGGCGGGGGAAGAAGCGGGACGATATCAAGACGCGCCCGGTAACTTTGAATAACGCCGCCCGGATGGCGGCCGCGTGATGACCGCCGCGGAGCAGCGAGTGGTCGACCGGAACGCGGAGTTCTTCGGCGTCCCGATCCTCGAGCTCATGGAGAACGCGGGGCGGGGGGTCGCGGAGGTCGCCCGCAGGGAGTTCGGCATGGCGGGCAAAGGGGTCGTGATCGCCTGCGGGACCGGGAACAACGGCGGGGACGGCCTCGTCGCGGCCCGCCACCTGAAGGACGAGGCCCGGGTCACCGTGGTCCTCGCGAAGACCGCGAAGGACTTCGCGACGAAGGAGGCCCGCGCGAACCTCGAGCGGCTGCCGAAGGAGGTCCGCGTCGTCGAGCGGGCCGAGGGGAGCGAATCGCTGTTCCGGGAGGCGGACCTCATCATCGACGCGCTCCTCGGCACGGGCCTGCACGGCGAGGTCCGGGATCCGTACGCGACCCTGATTCGGGAGATGAACGCGAGCGGCGCGCCGATCCTGAGCGTGGACGTTCCGAGCGGCTTCGAGGCGACGCCCGCGGTGAAGGCGACCGTCACCGCGGCCCTCCTCGACGTCAAGGAGGGGATGACGGAGGCGAACGCGGGGCGGGTGCGGGTCGTCGACATCGGGATGCCGCGGGAGGCCCTGGAGCACGTGGGCCCCGGGGAGTTCCTGTTCTACCCGGTCCCGAGGCCGGACTCCCACAAGGGCCAGAACGGGAGGCTCCTCGTCGTGGGCGGCGGGCCGTTCACAGGCGCCCCCGCGTTCGTGGGCCTCGCCGCGTACCGGATCGGCGTGGACATCGTCCACGTCGCGACCCCGTCGATCGCGTTCGGACCCGTCGCGTCCTTCTCCCCGAACCTCATCGTCCACCCGCTCGCGGGCTCCCGCTTCCTGAAGGCGGACCTCCCGATCGTCCTAGAGATCGCCTCCGGCATGGACGCGGCCGTGATCGGGCCGGGCCTCGGCGCGAGCGACGCCACGAAGGACGCGGTCCGCCAGCTGATCCGCTCCCTGAGCCTGCCGATGGTCCTGGATGCGGACGCCCTCACCGCGGTCTCCGAGGACCGCGGGTGCCTCGCGGGGAAGCGCGGCGTCGTGACCCCGCACCACAAGGAGTTCGAGGTCCTGTCGGGGACGAGCCTGCCGACGGACCTGGGGGGGAAGATCGAGGCCGCGAAGGCGTTCGCGAGGGCGAGCGGGTTCACGGTCCTCATGAAGGGCGCGCCGGACGTGATCGCGGACGGGACAGGCCACCGCCTGAACAAGGTCCACAACGTCGGGATGACGGTGGGCGGGACGGGGGACGCGCTGGCGGGAATCTGCGGCGGCCTCCTCGCGAAACGGGTGCCGCCGTTCGTCGCCGCCCGGATGGCGGCGTTCGCGAACGGGTACGCGGGGAACCTCGCGTTCGAGGAGAAGTCGTACGGGATGATGACCTCGGACCTGATCGAGAAGATCCCGCGGGTCCTGAAGGACTTCGTCCCGTGAAGGGCAGTTCGACGAGCGGACCCGCGGACGGAGGTTCATACCTCTGCTTAGAGGTACGCCCGCGAGGAGCCGTCCCCGCCGGGCGGCAAGGGTTAATCCCCGCCATGGCCTCTGACCCCGCGATGGACCTCCGGCCGATCCCGGACCACGCCGCCCTCCTCGTCGACGGCACGGTCCTCGCGGTCGCGGACCTCCACATCGGCCTCGAGGAGCAGCTCCGCGAGGCGGGCGTCCACCTCCCGGCCCAGGCGGAGCCGATGGCGGACGAGATCGAGGCCCTCGCCGCGGAGCACGGCGCGAGGACCCTCGTGATCCTGGGGGACGTGAAGCACGTCGTCCCGAAGATGGCGAGCCGGGAGCGGCGGGACGCGTACCACTTCTTCCGACGGCTCCTCGGGGTCTTCGACGCGATCCACGTCGCGCAGGGGAACCACGACGGCCTCCTCCGCCACGCCGTGCCGCGCGCGGTCCACTTCCGGGCGGCCCAGGGCTTCGTGCTCGGGGACGTGGGGTTCTGCCACGGACACGCGTGGCCGTACCGCAAGGTGATGGCCTCGAAGGCCCTCGTCATGGGCCACAACCACCCCGCGGTCCTGTTCCGGGACGCGAACGGCGTCCGCGCGGTCCATCCGTGCTGGATGCGGATCCCGTTCCGCCGGCGCCACCCGCGGTACCCGAGGCTCCCGCGCGAGGCGGTCGTCGTGCCCGCCCTGAACGAGCTGTGCGGCGGGGTCCCGGTGAACGACCTGCGGGTGAACTTCCTCGGCCCGCTGTTCGACCCCGCCCTCCTCCGGGTGGACGAGGCGGGCCTCCACCTCCTCGACGGCACGTACCTCGGGAAGCTCCGGGACCTGCGGGTCGACGCGGGCTTCCGCTCCGAGGACTACCGCCAGTAGCCCGCGCACCTTTATCCGGGCCCGCCCGCTTGCGGCCGCGGGCCGGTGGTCTAGCGGCCTATGATCCGATCCTTACAAGATCGGGGTCGACGGTTCGACTCCGTCCCGGCCCACTCTACGGC
>Ga0209321_10001487_pt1 | contig 16005 bp, 9 predicted proteins | sample Rifsed16ft4_FD_184012 | JGI IMG/M metagenome (GOLD analysis project Ga0209321, IMG submission 184012) | Soil microbial communities from Rifle, Colorado, USA - sediment 16ft 4 - CSP-I_5_4 (version 2) | ecosystem: Environmental > Terrestrial > Deep subsurface > Rock core/Sediment | place: Rifle... | reverse complement strand
TTTGCTGCATTGAACGTAGCGATCATTTGACTGGACACTCCCGCTACGGCGGGAGTGTTCGTTTGTAGAGGATGAACATGGACCTGACAGAGAAAAAGATAGACGGCCGCGTGATGTACGACGGCAATTTCATCACGGTGTGCAAGGACAATGTGCTGCTGCCGGACGGCAGCACCAGCACGCGCGAATACATCACCCATCCCGGCGCGGTCGCCGTGCTGGCCCTGCTAGACAACGGCAAGCTGGTGATGGAACGCCAATACCGCTATCCGCTGCACCGCGATTTCATCGAACTGCCTGCCGGCAAGATCGATGCCGACGAGGATATCCTGGTCTGTGCGCAGCGCGAGCTGCTGGAAGAAACCGGCTACGTTGCGCGCGAATGGATACACCTCACCACCGCATGGCCGTGCATCGGCTATGCCGACGAGTGCATGGAATATTTCCTGGCGCGCGGGCTGACGCATGAGGGCAGCCAACTGGATGACGGCGAGTTCCTCGAGGTGTTCGAACTCTCGCTGGAGGAAGCGCTGGAATGGGTGAGGGCGGGCAGGATCAGCGACAGCAAGACCATCGTCGGTCTGTTCTGGCTGGAGAAGGTGCTGAGCGGGAGCTGGGCTGCACCGAAATAAGGCCTCATTATGGTGCGCGAAGATGGCGCAGGCACCATATTGGTGATTACGGCATGGCTATACTGGCGCTAATCAATAAAATAGCCTGACAAATCAATGAGTGCTTGGGCTGGCACAGGCTTTGCATACGACTCTGCAGTTTGCACTTATATGGAGAAGTCATGGAAGAACTTAAAGTCAGTAACGATGCACTTTTCATCCTGCTCGGCGCCATCATGGTGCTGGCGATGCATGCAGGTTTCGCTTTTCTCGAACTCGGCACGGTGCGCAAGAAGAACCAGGTCAACGCGCTGGTGAAGATCCTCAGCGACTTCGCCATCTCCACCATCGCCTATTTCTTCATCGGCTACGGCATCGCCTATGGCGTGAGCTTCTTCAGCGGGGCGGAACAGCTCGCGCAGAAGAACGGTTACGACCTGGTGAAGTTCTTCTTCCTGCTCACCTTCGCCGCCGCCATCCCCGCCATCGTCTCCGGCGGCATCGCCGAACGCGCCAGGTTCAATCCCCAACTCGCCGCCACCTTCCTGCTGGTTGGCTTCGTCTACCCCTTCTTCGAAGGCATCGCCTGGAACGGACACTTTGGCATCCAGGAATGGCTGAAGGCCAGCTTCGGCGCGGGCTTCCACGATTTCGCCGGATCGGTGGTAGTGCATGCCGTGGGCGGCTGGATCGGTCTGGCGGCGGTGCTGATGCTGGGCGCGCGCCACGGCCGTTACACCAAGGAAGGGCGCATCTCGGCGCACCCGCCGTCCAGCATCCCGTTCCTCGCCTTGGGCGCCTGGATACTCACCGTTGGCTGGTTCGGCTTCAACGTCATGTCGGCGCAGACCATCACCGGCATCAGCGGCCTCGTCGCCGTCAACTCGCTGATGGCCATGGTCGGCGGCACGCTCACCGCGCTGTGGCTGGGCAAGAACGACCCCGGCTTCGTGCATAACGGTCCCCTCGCGGGTCTCGTTGCCGTGTGCGCCGGTTCCGACCTCATGCATCCCTTGGGCGCATTGATCGTCGGCGGCGTGGCAGGAGCATTGTTCGTGGTCATGTTCACGCTCACGCAAAACCGCTGGAAGATCGACGACGTGCTCGGCGTGTGGCCGCTGCACGGCCTGTGCGGGGCGTGGGGCGGCATCGCCGCGGGCATCTTCGGTTTGAAAGCGCTGGGTGGCGTGGGCGGCGTCAGCTTCATGGCGCAACTCATCGGCACCCTGATGGGGATAGCCATCGCGCTGGCCGGCGGTTTCGTCGTGTACGGACTGCTGAAAAAACTGGTCGGCATTCGTCTTACTCATGAAGAAGAGTTTAACGGCGCCGACCTTTCCATCCACAAGATTACCGCAACGCCGGAGCGTGAATCGGGCTGGTGATTCCACATGAATGTTACGTGCGAATAATGCCTTGAAGGGATGCACAGTCTTGCATTCAGGGGTGTCAAAAATTGGCTAAACTCAAAACGCTCTCTACCGGGAGCGTTTTTTTATTTGGCAAAGCAAATAGTTATGGCTCGTTAGGCAATATCACATTTCGTCGCACAATCTGAGTCATTTTGGCGCAAAGGCGTTTGTCTAACGCGTGTTGGAGGGGAGATATAGGCCATCTGGCATGTTGTTCGCAAGGCTAATATCGGTTAGGTTCCGTACGCACGACGAATTTAGAGTGGGCCATCACGGCAGGTGCATCGAAAGATGCAAAAACATACAACTTGTCTGGGGAGAAGCAACCTATGGCGGCTGTAGTACGAGTGAAAGCAGACAAGACTATTGCGACTTACCGCCGTATGCGTGCGCAGCCGCTATGGAGGTTGATTGCCTCAAATAATGGGCCGACCGTTATTGGTCTGCTTCAATCGCATCTGTACGAAAGTGAGCGGAGTCTTCCGGCCTCAATCGGCTTTACACAATGCTGGAATGGATTATTGCCAATCCGAATTCCAATCTCTACCCACGCCAGCTACCTATTGCCGGCCTTGACAGTAAATGGCTTGAGGGGCGAAAAGGGCTATTGCCTGACCTTGTCGCCACAATCAAGGGGGAAGTCGACGAGAGAGATTTCTTTCAGGTCTGCGGGCTTAAGCCTCTTCCACATTTAATACGCATGCGAATTCTTGATCAAGTGTTAAGTAAACAGCTTGGTGGACTTACTGACATTTTGGCCCCTTGGGAGGAACTCGCATATCTAGATCTTTCGGTCACCAAAGTTTTCGTTGTTGAGAATCTTCAAACTGGCCTGGCTTTTCCTGACATACCCGGCGCCGTTGTATTCATGCGGCTTGGGTACAACGTTGATGTACTTGCTCGATTGCCTTGGATTGCCAAGGCAAAGTGCATTTACTGGGGGGACTTGGATACTGTGGCATCGAGCTCTTATCAATATTCTTCGGTACTGAAATTCCTAGATGCACTGCGCACGGCAGTGCATCCTTCCGGAATGCCTTTAGACGCGCACTCGGATTTTGCAGCGCCGGCCGTGGCAGGCGTTTTACTTGAGCAACATCGTGCCTGATTCGTGACACATTCAACGAATGAGGCGCACGATGACGTTGATCATTGTCTGTAATAACACCATCCAGATAGAGTCTTAATAGAATCGCGACGGGTGTCGGGATCGCTGACCCCATTTCGAAGCGGCTTCCGCGCGATTGTGTTGCCCCAAAGCGAGACCAGAAGCGGCATTGGTTTTTCCTGTCTGGTCTTGCGATATTCACGAAGCGCCTCAGGCGTGTAACCATTCTTTTGCTATAGACGCCGACCCCGTTCCATTGGCAAGCTGGCGTGGAATTCTGCAGTAACGTTCGTCACTTCGTACCTATCAGTTCTGACAGTTACGCAAATTGTGCATTAAGCATAATTTGTGCGCGCCGTGGGTATTCCAGACATCGAGCTCGGAGGGATACGGGCCGCCAATAAGAGTTGGCATTGAGATTGCGGTTGCTTTGATATTGGCGAGCAAACGCATGAGGCACTGTTTGGCAGGATTCTTAAGGCAGCTTGAGGGCAATTGCCCTGCAATTTCCGCGCAAGCTTTAGTGTGCGTACGTGAGTTCCAAGCTTGCCTATCAACTCTAATACCTGCCATAAGTTCGGGATGGACGGCCACTCTTGGCAGCTACTAGACACTGCTGTGTTTGACGACGTTTAGGGCGTGCTCTTGGAAGTCCATCAAGCTCGCCTAATCTGACCACACCACAATGTTACGGTAACGATACTTATCTGAAAGTAGGTATGGCGTTATTGTCAAAACAAAATTACGGGATTGGCGCAAACAATCAATCGAGCCCTGCTCGGTTGTTTGGAAAGTAAACCTGCCCACGTACATCACCGCACGTGGTTAAAAACGAAAATGGGGTATCGGCGATGGCTGCGAAATATAAGAATCCAGTTTCTATTGTTCACCAGGGCACGGTTATCACATTCGCAAATCCCAATACCAGCGACGACTCCCAAACTGATGTCTATTTTAATGTGCTGAGTCTTCAAGCAAGTTCAGTCAATGACAATCTGGATTGGACGGGATTCAGTCAGGTTGGGTTTCAAACCCAACTCAGACCACTGGGTATGAGCCTTATCACTTTCGACCTTAACTCTCATTTCAAAAAAACAGTAGCCAGCGCGCCGTTTGTAGTGGCAACGGATCAGAAGTACATTTCCATCATTCAGCAATCTACCAGCGGAACACTGTATTTTTCACGCTTTACATTGGGGATTTCCGTATCGAAGCTTGATAAGAATGTGAATGAATATTCTCTAAACCCGGCATGGGAGGTAAGGTTTCAGAGAAGCGGGAAAGAGGATATTCCTGCCGATGACAGAGACGGTCAAGGCTACCTTGGCGCAGACAAAACGCCATTCATAGAGCCAACCTTTGAGCTATGCATGACTACCGACGTAAGAAACGGCGCGTTCGATGTGGTTCTGTTGCCTGTCATGAATACAAGTTTATTCACATGGCAATTCACTATCTACAACTCTTCCACCAAAGCGGTTGATCTTTTCAACTTTTCCGCAGACAAGACCGGTCTGTTAAGTGTTGAAGGGAAGCAGATAAGTGAAAAAAACCAGATAGCCCCGGACGATTCATTTTTACTCCAGTACAAAGATGCAGCGGGGGGCACGACTGCCTTCGACATAAAGCAACCGCCCGCAACAACGGTCTACATGAAGCAGGAAAAGGTACTGGATCAAGATGGGAATACCGTATCTACCAAAAGAGCGGGCAGGGTGATGATGGCGTTTGCCGGAACAAGTGGCGGCACGCCAGGTACCGCAGGTATTGCAACTGTGGATGCGGCCATCAGTACGCAGGGGCAATTGGCGAAAATTCCTTCAACCCTTGAGGCAAGCACGGTAGCCGCCGCCAATTATGCGTTGAAGTTTAACGGTCTGTCCTACGTTGAACTTGGAGTCTCATCGGGCGCCAATCCTCTGGCCATTGCCGGTGCCTACACAATGTCGTTCTGGATATATCCCACGTCGCTCGAAACCGGGGAGTGCAGGCAATACATAATAGGAGGCGACAAAACACTTTCTCCAAAGACGCTTGCTCCTTATGTTGCCATATATGGAGGAAGCAAGATCGAGGTTGGTTTCGGTAACGGTACAGAGCTGATTAGCTGTCAAACTGTAAATAACCTTATCACGCCTAATGCATGGTTCCAGGTCGAGGTGATTTATGCAGGGCAAGGTAGTAATCCATTTGCAGTAAGGATAAACAAGTCCGAAGTGCTTCTGACTAGTTGTACAACCTCTGCGGAACCATTCGGTTCTCCTGTATCCCGGGTGTGCGACACAGCCTCAAGCTTTGTGGGGATAGTAGACGATGTTTCCATAACCGTCGGCGCCACAGAAGCATGTAGTTTTGATTTTGACACGGTGGATTACACTCCTATTCCACCAACAACGCCAAATTCCACAGCAGGCTCACTTGTTACTGGTAGCGTATACGGCGCAGTCCTTATTGCCTCCGCAAGTCCAGTCGCCGGCGATATAACCGGAAAGCTATATTTCGATGAAAACGGACTAACCATCTACGCTGGGGTGATGGACTTCGTGTCTACCAACTCGCCGCCATATCTTATGGAGGGTTCCGACGGTCTGATCCATCTCTACGTTTCCGATGCGGCGAAGGATAACATTTTCGCCGTGGCACATTATTCCACCACTACATCCAGGGCTGTCTACGATGCCAGCTGGGAGGCTGTGGATACAACAGGAAACACGGAAACCGGGATGGTGCTTTTTACGGGCCGACAGTCGGGAACTTTCTTAAACGAAGCCGAAATAACGGTGGAGAACAGTTTCAATGCTGAAGCATGCGATGTAGCGTTCAACAACACCCGGTCGGGAAAGCTGGAAAGCTGGAAAGGTGTTTACAGACGTATTACCCAACTGGAAGCTGTCATAAACGGCGATGCGACCGGAAACCCTAACGATTCCAGGTTGCAGAATGGCACCGCTGTTTTCTACGACTATCAGGGACTATACCCAATCGTCTGGGCTCCTTCCTCCAACGGTGCAAGTAGTACGCATTTTGTTTTCAGCGGCAGCTATCAATCCGGATTACCTCTGCAATCCGTAACCATAGAAGACAATTCCAGAAACAAACAGGGCACGGTGAATGTTGTCATCTCTAACCGTCCGGGCAAATGGAATCCATCTGTTGCGGACTCTGTATTGATAACCCAAACGTGGAATGCCGTTCCCAACGGGGCAAATCAATTCGTTCAAACCCTTAACGGGGTTTCAAGCAGTTACGACTATTCCGCCGGCGGCACGATGAATGTCAAGGCGATATCTCTTGCAGCACGCCCTTCTTCAAGCGCACAGCTTTCCAATTGGGTGGTGGCTTACGCAAAACAGCCGATCGTCAGCATATCCATGGCGATTGCCGATAACGCAGCAGATGACTCTCTGTGCGATGTAAAGATTACATGCAACGGAGCCCTTTACTCTTTGAGTGGAGTTGCAAGGGATCAGGTGAAGTTTGCGAGCATCCTTAATGGTCTGGACACAACTTACCAATACCCAGCCGATTACGTGGCTGACGTGGCAAATAACATCCTGGTAGTTACCGACGGGATGACATCTTACGTTTATGCACAGACTTCTGCGGCAGCTGACATGCTCGCAGGCTCCAGTCTGTTTGCATTATTCTTTACTGGCTCCCAGTATTCCACCGACACTGCCATACCAATGGCGCAAACGTCAGCTGCGATATTGCAGGGTGCCACAACCAACACAGCCAGTGGCATCCAAACACTTTCCGGTCCGTCTCAGATATTTGCGGTGACATATGATGTTCTTCCGGCAAACGGGCATGCTGGACTCATTCAGAATACAACAGGCACAGCTCCGATCTTACAGCAGGGTATAAATGGTGGCTGGATTCATGCGCCAAATCATTTTAGCCTCGACTTCAATCAAGCCCCAGCCAATATCAATTACCTTGCCTTTGACGCATCCCGAACCAGTCCATCGGTAGACAGTCTTTCCATAAGTGGGGACCTTACGCTGGAGGCTTGGGGAAAGCCGATGCCTTCAATTCAGACCAGCGGGCTTTCACGGCTGCTGGATTACAACGTGTTGGGGAGCGCGAATTTCCCCACCAATACGTTCAATTACATGATGGGTTTCCGCAACTGGCAGGTACCGACCTTCAACGAAGACACCCAGGTTTATTCAACGGTAGATCTAACCAAAAACGGCGCACCGGATGTATCGATTCAGGCTTTTGTGAACCTTGTTTCAAGCACTTTAGGCACGCCCGGATACATAGTGGGGCTTTCCACAAGTGGCGTGGTACAAGATTATTTCAGCCTGTATTCCGATGCTACGGGCAATGTGCTTGTAAAAGCCAACGGCGTTGAAGTTGCCACCGCATACGTCGGGTTGGGTGAGTGGCTATGTCTGGGGGCCACTCTTTCCTGGAGCGGTGGTACAGGCACGGTAAAATTGTACGTGAACGGACAGCCCGTAAACTCCGGGACCACCGTCTCCTTCTCTGTCGCCGAAATGGGAGTTTTTTATGCCGGGGGCGGGGTAGGGGACTGCGCTCCCATGCAAATTAACCAGGCATCGCTTTGGTCATATGCGTTGAACGACGGGGAAATGTTGAACGCGGCCAATCTGGACATCATGCCCAATAGTCCGGAATTGCTCATATGCTGGCCTTTGAACGAGGGGACAAATGCACTGGTAGCGAAAAATTCAACCGTATTCGGAGCGAAGTACGACGGTACCTATGTAAACATGGTTGGTACCAATTGGAGTCGGAACGGCGGCATCTTTTCATCACCTTTCGCATGTAACGGAACTCAAGTTTTATTGGCACCTTATTGGGGCTGCAGGAACTGGACCTTCACATCTTTCGTTTACCGGCAGGGGTTCTCGCTAAATATGGCGGGCCTCGATTACGCCAACTGCGGCAAGAATGCCAGCCTTAACGTGTCACAGCAGGCCTCTTTCGAGGCGTGGGTAAAGCCATCTACCCTGGGATACGCAAGGCAGACTATCCTTGCAAAGGATGGCAGTTACGAGATCGGTTTTTTCAGCGATGGCACTGTTTATATCAACATGCTGCTTGCTTACGGGTCTACGAACAGGTGGGTTTCTGCGACGTCCACAACAAAACTTGCAGCAAACCAAACCTCATACATAACGGCAACTTTCCTTACCGCCGGGCTTGGAACCACTTACGATCCATCCCATCCGGATCAGATTGGAACGCTTCACTACAAAGTCGAAATATATCTGTACGTAAACGGCATCCAGTGCGGAAGCTTTACGGAAAACACATTCACCGAGCAGGTAAGCATTGCAACTTCCAGCAAAAATTTCTACATCGGGCGCACATCCGAGGGGAGTTTTTACCTCAACGGGCAGGTAGGCGAGGTTCGTTACTGGTCCAGGGCATTGGAGGCCTCTGAGATAGCGCAGGCCAACTTCAGCCATATGCCACCTTCCAACAGCGAGAGCCTTGTTTCCTATTGGAGGTTCTCCGAGATGAAAGGGAAGACGGCATACGATCAAAAGGATCAGAACAACGCCACCCTTAACAGTAACCAACTGTGGAAATTTTTTCCGGAAATTTCGGTTAGCTCGCTTTATACGAACGGTTATCCTGCCGCGGTCCAGTTGTTAAGCCCGGCGGACGTGGGAGGTTGGGGAGACCAGCCTCAGTTCACAGTTGGTGGATATCTTTCGGGCGAAAAACCGGCCGACAAGTTTAAGGGAACGCTGGACGAATTGAGAATATGGGATATTCAGCTTACGCCGGAACAGATCACGGACAACATGGGTCGCAGCCTTACCGGCAAGGAAAGCGGTCTCAAGGGTTACTGGTCGTTTAATGATGGGAGCGGGCTGGATGTATACGACCAGACGGGGCGCGGCAACAACGGGAGTTTTTATCCTTACAGCCTTGCCGGAAGTCCGCAGTGGGTGGCCTCTGATGTGCCGGTAGGGAACGAGGCGGCTTTTGTTTACAACTGTCTTAACGGAACCCGGTCTGTTTACGATGTGCCAATCACTGGCAGACCGTGTGTAGTTGAATATGGCGATATTCAGACTGATGCTTATGCATCTGTGTTCAGCGTGCAGAAACGCTGCTATGCCTACGTAGATGCCGCGAGTGGGAACGACACGCTGTATGCCGGATATAAGGTTGGGGACCTGGATACTATATATGTTGGGCAGATCCAGACAAAACCGACCATTATCGGTTTCATAGAGGGCGGCCCCCCTATCCCCAGTGAAAATCAGACTTACCCCTATTGGGATTCATCCTTCTACGAACGCTCGGATTACGATTCGGCAAGTTCATTCTCGCTCAAGGAATCGGATGAGGTCACTTATTCCTTTACGACCACAAACAATGAAAGCGTCGGTTTTGAGCTTAATCTCAAAGGAGGCTACGCTGCCGAAGGGGAAGTCGGCACATCCGTGGGGATAGGTGCTGAAGCAGATGTTAAAGCAGCGAACATGGAGGCCAGCGGCGGTCTTTCCACAAAAATCGATTATTCCTCTGGCTCTTCAAATGAAATTACCTTCGATTTTGGGGTGACCAACAATAAAGCAACTTCACTCACCCCGCCCGGTAACTGGGAGAACCCGGACAATATCCTCAACCCGACAGTTGGGCTGCGCTTCATTACTCAGAACAATGGTCTTGCGCTTGTGAAATCGGCTACCGCAGATCTGTATATGTCCTGCATCAAAGGCACTAATACCCCGGTTAAATATTCGCTTGTGCCAAATACCGAGATACCGGTAGACGTAAATCTCATCGATTTTCCAATCGATCCGAAATACATAAAAAATGGGACACTGGACGGGAAAGTGGGGCTGAAGAATGACCCGGACTATCCAGGCGCCGATACCAAAAGGGGAAGTTACTTCAATCCGGTGGAAGCTTATGCCATAAAACGGCAGATAGAGCGAACCGAAAAACAGATGGAAGCCTACTACCAGCAGTTCAACACATCTGGTATGAGCATAGACGAGTTCAAGGATCAAATCGGCAACAACCCCTCCTTCGATTGGGCAAAGAAACTTTCAAAAAGAAACATTGTAAATACCTACGTATGGACAGCCAGCGGCGGGTTGTACGAAGAGCAGAAAACAGTTTCCGATCACTATACCGAGGTCTATTCGGGCACCAGCAGTTTCACCGCGGGGCTTGGAGTTTACGCTGCAGGCAAAGTGGCTTCTGTCGCCGGCGGTTTCTCCATTGAGTTCGATGCAATGGTTTCGGGCACTATCGAGAAAACCACATCCAGAACCAAGAACAGCTCGTACTCCTTTGAAATACAGTGCCAGATAAATCCGGACAACAAACTTGTAGCTCCGGTCATCGATATGTCTTCCGGGAAGCCAATACTCAATGGTTTTAATCCGGAGCTTGCGCCAGGCAAAGTAAACGGTTACAGGTTCATGTCTTTCTACCTCCAGCCATCCGAGGAAAATTTCGCCGCTCTCACTACGGCAATCGATCCGGTATGGCTGGCGCAGAGCCAGGACGCAAACGCAATTGCACTTAACCAGGCATCGATGAACGAGAACGGATGCTGGCGAGTCCTATACAGAACCACTTACGTAAACAGGATCCCGGCAAAATTCCAGCCGGTCAATGCCGAGACTCGTGCGCCTGAAATCAAAGCGCCAGCCAACGAAGCAAACAACACCTGGATCATCCAACTAGTATCCAAAATAGCCGGAGCCAATCCCACACCGGCGGAGATAGGGGCGGCCATAACCACGGTCATGGGAACAAGCGCGGCGAGCCCCGGCATTCTTGGAACGCTAATTCCCTGGTGGGGGAACTTCCTTGCCATGGCAGCAATTTTTGGAACAGACGAGTACTTGGAAATACGGGTTTTGAGGGAAGACATGCTGAAGTACATGGTGGAAAAGTATGAGGCGGAAGCCGCTGGCCACAGGTAAAACAGTGCGAACATGAAATTTACGATCAGGCAAAAAAATTCCGGAGGGATCTATGCAGACAAATAATCAAAGTGGAAATTTCGCAATCTTGGGTTCATCCATCGTATTCGCAGATCCAGGATCGTCCGGGGGGGCACGAGCGTCTGCGGGAGCGGGCGGGTTTACTACCACGACCGTAGTTAGTGCCCAAGCGGATGCCAATGAGTCCTATCAGCAGGCCGGCATTAGCTGCACGCCCATTCCGGGATCTGAAGTCGCGATAGTGGTCAGCAGCCGCTATTCTCAAACGCGTATTGCCGGGGAGATAATTCTCTCCATCACTTTCAATTCAAATGTCCCGGCAGGAACCACCTTTTCCGTTTCTGCCCCCGGATTCAAACCATTCAATTTCCCAAGTCAGGCAGCATCAGGCAACCCAATCGTAAGTGCACCTGTAACTTCGGATTTCAACACTGATTTCGACGTTTCAATTGTCATTCCCGGAGGTGTTTACACCACCGGTGCGGCGATGACATTGCAAACCAAACAGGTAGTAACCCCATCTGGCTCATCCATAGGAAAGGAAATCCCGATTACCAGACTGGTAGTAAGTTTGGGGTAGAGCGTTGTAAGGATGTTTCAACGGCACGTTTTAATTGTTTAGAAACTGGATAAAGAACAGGAGAAAATATGAGTACCTGGAATGGAATGCTTGTGAGGGTTAATCAAAGCGATGACGGCACAGAACCGAGATCGGTTACGAGTAATTCGCCGGATATCGAGTGCAACGGTGGCGGCCCGATGTCGCAAGCGGAACTGGATAATTTTGTTTCGACTGCAGGATATGCGCAACAGACGGCCAACACCGTTTACCTGAATCAGCCAAATTATCTTTATGTACGGGGGAAAAATATTTCCCAGGCATCAATAAACGGCTTTTTTCAGCTTTACTGGGCGCCGAGCAGCCTTATTTTAAGTCCTTCTCTTTGGTCCCAGAATTTTCTTCAATCTTCCGCAAGAAAAAGTATTGCGTTCAGCGCAACTGCCGGGCAAATAGTTGGCACGACCAGCGATGCTTTTTACTGGAATCCGCAGAACCCTCCGACGGGAACCCATTACTGCCTTATGGCACAGGCTTCCTCATCGTCGGATCCATCGGTGGGCATTCCCGCTGAAAATTGGACCGACGGAGCCGCCATGGCCGACTGGTTTGCGAACAACGGGAACTGGGGCTGGAAAAATACGGTGGATGTTCCTGGAACTTCTTCGGACTGGGTTTCAACCCACAACCTCACCATACCGGGCAAACCCGGCACGTGGGCTTTGTACCATATATATTTCGATTGCACAGACGTAAGCACCAGCTGGAATTTCCAGTTCTCCAGCGCCACCGTAATTCCGGGAGTCCCCCCTAAGCCGAATGGTTCCAACACGGTTGCGATCCCCAGCCAGAAGCCCGGTGAAGCGTATGCAGGGGTAGGAGCGAGCTGGTATCTGCCCGCCGGTTTCACCACTGTCATACAGGCCAACGTATGGTTTAACGGCGTCTCGCAGCCATCCAAAAACACAAATATTGTTTTCAGATGCAACCAGGTAACACAAGACAAAACTCTCTCTATTTACAAGACCGGAAAACCGATCTCGAAAAATGTGTTGAGGGATCACCCGAAAATAGTGGACGACATGCCAATTGGGGTCGAGGTAACTGTTGGAACTGTGAATTTCCAATTTCCGGGAAACCTGTCAAATAAACTGCTGACGGACGGCACAGCTGCGCCCGTTCAAAAAGGTACGTTCTCGCAGTTGGGTTCGGCTTTCACATCCAACGCTGTCAGCAGTTTCGAGGTTGGCGGAGCCAAGTTAACCACCTCCGGATCTTTGTCCTCTGGGGGGCAGGTCAGTACCGTTAACGACCCATCAGGTGCCTACCCGGTAATTACCCTTCGCACCACCAACAAACCAGTCAGCGATGCCAACCTTCAGGTCTCATCGGTGTATGGACAGACGGTTCCGGTTGACACTCTCGAGTTGAAGGTTGTATTCAGTCCAGGCTTTCCGGCAGGTATACAGTTTGCCATGTCTTCCTCCAACTTCCCTCCGTTTGCAATGGGCAAGCAGCCTGCCACCGGAATCCCAAATGTTAGCGCGCCGGCCACCACTGCGTTTAGCACCGATCTCGGACTCTCGTTATGGGTCCCCGAAGGAACCAACACAAGCGGTGCCTCCGTAACCATACAGACCTTTGAGGTTAAGTCGAGCGGCAGTATCGGCAAGGAGATACCCATTGCCAAAATGGTAATTAACTTGCCGTAGTTCAGCTGGTTTTCACGCACCACTGGCTAGTATCTTGCCAGTGGTGTCCTGTTTTCAAGTGTTGCTAGCAGAGCAAGAAGCGCTTCAGCGCATTGCAGATGGATGAGGCAAGTTCTTCCTGATGCGCAATGATGAAAGAAACATTTCGATTAAACCGTTCCGACCATACAACTCGGCCTGTTGATGCATCGATCAAACGGATTGATGCTCTAATGAGTTCTGTATCAATTTGGATGCTTCCCTCAAGCTGGTGATTTGCGGCAGTGCTGGGAGCATTACTCTTGACGCTCCCTTCGGCATCCTTGCTGTTAGGCATATAGTACGAATGCGCCATCACCAGTTCCCCAAATGTTTTAAATAGCTGATGCGAGAGTTCGACATACACACCTTGTGTGAAATGCTCACCATTCCCTTGATGGGAAATACATTTGAATGGGTGGATTGAGAATGTGGGAGCATGCTTGAAACTCTTATTCACATTATTCGTGCGCCGTATGACCGGCATATAGCCACCTGTCGGGATAGAAATCTCGATGTCTGAGTCCGCGCCAAGAGTCGAATAATATGCTTTAAGTTTTCCTCGCAAGCGTCCTACCTGAACTCGAACAATAGGGTCTTCACTCGTGCTGTAAACAGGAGCATTCCGATCAAAGACCGCAATGCCAATTGCACTTTCTCTTGTATCAAGAACTGCGCCAGAGATTGCTTTCTCGACAAGGAAGTGCAGCAAACGGCTCATACGTGGCGAATTCTTAAATAGATCACTGGCCAAGATCAGTTGGCAGGCGGCTTGAACCTCGGCGGCTGGAATTGGATCTGCATTACCCCCCTCACGTTTTAACACGCCCATAAGTTCGCTATATACCACTGCCATTAGACTTGATCTTCCCTTGAATCCCGCCCCGATCATTCACTCGAATGGTGGGCTGCACGATTTTAGGTCTTTGAGAATGTGCCCCGCTTTACCAGGCACGCGCGAACTGAAGACGCGCCTGCTTTTTTAGCAAAGAACACAAGTGTTAGATACCTGTCTATCTCGACAGGTATCTTTTTCAAAAAAAAGAAAGGATGTGTGTTAACGGGTTAAATCTACGGCCTGTGCGCGTTGAATCTTGACCAAGTGGCGTAGCAGATTCTTAACCAGGGAATCTCTTGAATGCTTGAGTGATATGGATCATTGTTCGAACCGGTTTTGATTGGCAAGGGTTTCAACTGTGTCGCGCATCCTTGTCGCAAACCTTACAACCCTTTATCCCCGTCTTGTTCCACACACGCGAGTTGAGCGTGGCTAGCCTGCAATATTCAATCTAAACAGCGTGTTGATTGTGGTGCCGGCGCTGGCACACAGCTTGCATTTGATAGGGCGTAACCAACCCGCTCAAGGAGCCAGACATGATCACCATGACACCCAACGCCATCTCCGCCGTGGAGAGATTCATCAAAGGTGCAGATGCGCCTGTCGCTGGACTGCGCATCGCCATCTCGGGCGGCGGCTGTTCCGGCTTCCAGTACGGCATGTCGCTGGAAGAGGCGAAGCAGGAAGACGACACCGTGCTGGAATACGGCGCGGTCACGCTGCTGGTCGATCCGCTCTCCGCGCCGTTGCTCGAAGGCGTGACTGTCGATTTCGTCGACAGCCTCACCGGCAGCGGCTTCAAATTCGAAAACCCGAACGCCAGTTCCAGCTGCGCGTGCGGTTCCTCTTTCTCGGCTTAAGGAGAGCGCCATGTGGGACTACTCGGACAAGGTCAAGGAACACTTCTTCCAGCCGCGCAACGCTGGGGTGCTGGCCGATGCCAACGGGGTGGGCGACGTCGGCTCGATCTCGTGCGGCGACGCGCTGCGCCTGATGCTCAAGGTGGAGCCGGAGACCGACATCATCCTCGACGCGCATTTCCAGACCTTCGGCTGCGGCTCGGCCATCGCGTCCTCTTCCGCGCTCACCGAGATGATCAAGGGCAAAACGCTGGATGAAGCACTCAAGGTAAGCAACCAGGACATCGCCGATTACCTCGACGGTCTGCCCCCGGAGAAGATGCACTGCTCGGTGATGGGACGCGAAGCGCTGCAAGCTGCCGTGGCCAACTATCGCGGCGAAGTGTGGAGCGACGATCACGAAGAAGGTGCGCTGGTGTGCAAGTGCTTCGCCATCGACGCCGTGCTGATCGAAGAGACCATCCGTGCCAACGACCTCACCTCGGTGCAGGACGTGACCAACTACACCAAGGCGGGCGGCGGTTGCTCGTCCTGTCACGAAGGCATCGAAGAGATCCTGGTAAAGGTGATGGCCGAACGCGGCGAGGCATTCAAGCCGGGTGCGCAACCGAAGGAAGAAGCCAAGCCTGTCGGCATGACCAACCTGCAACGCATCCGCAAGATCGAAGCCGTGCTGGAATCCGTGCGCCCGCAACTGAAGCGCGACGGCGGTGACATTGAGCTGGTGGACGTGGACGGCAAGACCATCTACGTCAACATGACCGGCGCCTGCGCGGGCTGCCAGATGGAAGCGCTCACGCTGCAAGGCATCCAGCAGAAACTGATGGAAGAACTGAAAGAGTTCATCAAGATCGTGCCGACCAAGGCGGGCGCGTTGAGCAGGGCGACTTGCCATCCGTAACCAATAGTTCCCTCTCCCATTCATGGGAGAG
>Ga0209321_10001472_pt1 | contig 16099 bp, 10 predicted proteins | sample Rifsed16ft4_FD_184012 | JGI IMG/M metagenome (GOLD analysis project Ga0209321, IMG submission 184012) | Soil microbial communities from Rifle, Colorado, USA - sediment 16ft 4 - CSP-I_5_4 (version 2) | ecosystem: Environmental > Terrestrial > Deep subsurface > Rock core/Sediment | place: Rifle... | reverse complement strand
AATCGACCGACTTGAACTTGGATCGGCTCTTGACGTCAAAGAACTCCAGCTCGCTCTTCATCAGCGCCCTCCTCCCGGCTTTCCGTGGAGTTGATCTCCGGTACGGGGGTTCATACTACCCGCCTTTTCATTCTCCCGCAAGATGGCAAACCTGCCGTTTGGCGTCACCGTGCGTGTCTCGGTTATGTAAACTAAAAGGCCGGTTCAGTTACCCTCTCCGGCACATAGCCCGCTCCTCTAGCCTCACAAGTGGTCGGCCTTCGGCCTGGGCCGAAGCCGACTAGGTCAGACAAGCGAAGGCGAACCCGTGAGAGCTCGAAGCAGCCCTTTTGGCACCCAGAACTGGTGGGCAGATGCGGCAGAGCTTAGTTCGAGCCCGCGTTCCGCACGCCGATCCCGAGCCAGTAGTGATTCGGCAGCACCGACCGGGTCGTACGAACCTCCACGCCGCCTACCGCAGAGGGCGAAGCTCCGCCGGCCGTCGCCGGGTGAACGTAGCAGAGCGTGGGCGTGCGGCCATATTTCCCCCGGTAGTAGGCCGCCGCCTTCTCGATCTTATCTCCGAACCCTGAACGCGGGTCCGGATCGAACCACATCATCCCAACGTCCATGTCAGCCTTCCTTGGGTGGCAAGACTCGTTCCATCCGCCAGACGCTTCGCCCTGGATCGAGTGAAATCAGGCAGCGCATCCCACCTGCCGTCCGGATCCGATACACACGAAGCGAGCTGCCAGCCTCACGCCATCCCTCGACCTGGCGGACGGAGTGCCGCCGGCCCCTCCAGGTGAAGCCGGAAGGCGCTCCGCCTCGCCCAAGCCCCTCCACCCACACCATCTCCCCAGCGCCCAAAGGTGTCATCGGACATCCTGGCTGCGAGCTTGGCCCAGCCCCTGCCCCGCCCGTCGTGTGGCCAGATCCAGCTCCCACGCGCTGAGGCGGCAGGCATGGACCCTCGCCGTCTCGCGCCCGGCCATCAAGTCAAACCATCCTGGCCGGCTCGCCAGCGCGTGGCCTCTCGCCAACGCCCCTGCAGCGCCGAATGGGTCGGCCGGCCCGGCGGCCAGAACGTGGATGCCCGACTGCCAGCCTCGGGCCCAGAGCCTGCCCAACAGGGCTGCGGCTGGCACGGCCTTCGGCTGGGCTGTCCAGCGAAGATCGTCAATCACAAGGGCTATGTCAGGCTCGCCCACACCGCCCCTGAGCCGGCGATCCATCTCTGCGTCAAGCCAGGCCAGAAGCTCGTGAGCCTGATCCAGGCTGGTGGAAATCTCGGCCACACTGTGAGGCAGGGACTCCAGAACAGCGAGCTCCCTTCCGCTCAAGTCAACCCCAACAATCCCAAGCCTTTCCGGCGAGGTGGTCAGAACGAGAGACATAACAAGGGCTCGGAGCCATTCCGACTTCCCAGATGAGGCGTTCCCCGTGATCAGCAGATTCCAGACGTACCGGGATTTCAGCGGGAGGAGAATCGGAGAACCGGCCTCGTCCAGCCCGGCCACTCCGGTGAGGCCGGGCAGTGGATCCATCACGTCGATCAGGTCGAGAAGCGAAGGAGGCCGGGAATCCAGCCTGACTGCCTGCGCCTCGGCCTCGATCCCGGCCGGCCGACCCCATGATTCTGCTGATGAGGCTTCCACGAGGCGCAGGCGTCCTACTCGATCCCCAGGGGCTTCAGGACCTAGGCCCCAGGGCCGGCCAGCGCGGCCACCATCCAGCCAGGGCCCTCTCCGGCTCAGCTCCCCAGCCACCAAGTCACAGTCGCCACCACTCATCAGCTGCCTCCACCACTAACAGAACAAATGTTCGTATGGACTAGTGTACAGAACAATTGTTCTGATGTCAAGCCCCAGTAGCAGAGCGGGACGCCGGCAGAACGTGCCAGAAATTCGGAGTGGCGCAGAGGGCCTTGCATCGTCGAACTCGCAGCGAAATGGGGCTCTCAGGGAGCACCCGGCGTGCCCCTAGGTCACTTGTGCTACAATCCGGGGAAGGAGAGTTCGGGGATGCCGGCCGACGTCCGGCCCTCACCAATCTCAGGGACCTGGTACCCAGGCACCGCGGAAGGCCTTATCCAATCCGTCGACCGCCACCTCGAGCAGGCGGCGGCTTCTCCCATCCTCGGTACCATCATCGGGGTAATCGCCCCCCACGCCGGCCATGTGTACTCGGGCCCGGTCGCGGCCCACGCGTTTCGTCTCTTGCGCGGGCTGCAACCTCGCGTTGTGGCGGTTGTCTCCCCGCTGCACATGCCCTACCGGGGGGAGGTTCTCACGACGGGGCACACGGCCTACGCCACTCCGCTGGGACAGATCCCCGTGGAGGAGGCCCTCCTCTCCAAATTCGAGCGTCATCTAAAAGAGACCGCCGGCCTGCGCGTCGGCCGAGTGAGGGATGATCAGGAGCATTCGCTCGAGATCGAGCTCCCCTTCCTCCAGCGCACCCTGGCCGGCCCGTTCTGCCTCCTTCCTGTGATGCTTCGCGATCAGTCCGCCGTCGTGGCCGAGGCGGTGGGCCATTCGTTGGCGGCGGCCCTCCAAGACGAGGCCGCACTCCTGGTGGGCAGCTCAGACCTTTCCCATTTCTACCCGGACTCGATCGCCCGCAAGCTGGATGCGGTTGTGCTGGGCCGAATCGAAGCGTTTGATCCGGCGGGCGTCTTGGCCGCCGAGGACGAGGGCGTGGGATTCGCATGTGGGCGAGGGGCCGTCGCGGCCGTGATGTGGGCGGCCCGCGATCTGGGCGCAGACGATGCCCGAGTGCTGCGCCACGCCACATCCGGGGACGTCACCGGCGATTTCAATTCCGTCGTCGGTTATGGTGCAGCCGTGATCTTCCGAATGAGCCAACCCGGCTAACGACCGGCCGACGCCGGCGCCCGGTCGCTTACACTGGCTCCAGCCCTCGAAGGAGTTTGCGCTGGTGAACGACATCCTCAAGCTCGCCGGCGTCGTCCTGCTGGTGAGCGCCAACGCCTTCTTCGTCGCCGCAGAATTCGCCCTGGTGAGCGTCCGCCGGACGCGAATCGCCGAGTTGGTATCCAAGGGCAACCACGCCGCGCGCTGGGTGCAGAAGGCAATTGAAGACCCCGACCGCTTTATCGCCGCCACTCAACTCGGGATCACCCTCGCCAGCCTGGGGCTGGGCTGGATCGGCGAGCCGGCCCTCGCCCACCTGCTCGAGCCGATCATCAGGCTCTTCCCGGGCGGACTGCGTGACAGCGTGTCCCATGGAGCCTCAGCGGCGATCGCCTTCGCCCTCATCACGTTCCTACACGTCGTCGTGGGCGAGTTGGTGCCCAAGTCGGTCTCCCTCCAGGACCCCGAGCGGACAGCGCTCCTCGTCGCCCGGCCCACGGTCCTCACCGAGCGGCTCTTCAAGCCGGCGATCTGGCTTCTGAATGGGGCGGGCAATCTTCTGCTGCGAGTGGCCGGTTTCCAGCCGGCCCGCGGTCGCCAGCTGGTGCACTCGGTCGACGAGCTCAAGATGATCGTGGCTGCCAGCGCCGAAGGCGGCGTCGTCGAAGCCGACGAGGAAGACATGCTCCATGCCGTCTTCGATTTCGGCGAGCTGCTCGTGCGACAGGTGATGGTGCCGCGCACCGAGATGGTCGCCGCCCGCGCCGACGCACCGCTCGAGGAGCTCATCACGCTCGCCCTCCGCCATCCGTACACACGCTATCCGGTCTATGAGGAAAGCCTGGACCAGGTCTTGGGGGTGGTTCACCTGCGCGACCTGATGCGCGCCCGGCACGGAGATCGGCCCAGCGCCACGACGGCCCGCGGCCTGATGCGCGAAGCCCTCTTCGTTCCCGAGACGATCGGCGTAAACGCCCTTCTCCGCCGCTTCCGCCATCGCCGGCAGCATATGGCGATCGTCCTCGACGAGTATGGCGGCACAGCCGGGATGGTGTCCCTGGAGGATCTGCTGGAAGAGATCGTCGGCGAGGTGAGCGACGAGTTCAGTCCAGAGCCCGGGATCAAGCGCCTACCCGACGGCTCATCCCTGATCGACGGTCTGACCCTCATCGAAGAGGTCAACGAGGCCTTCGGCCTCCAACTGGAGGATCCTCACTACGACACCATCGCCGGCTACGTCCTCGGGCGCCTGGGCCGGCTCGCCGAGGTCGGTGATACGGTTGCCGCAGACGGCGCCCAGCTACGCGTCGAGGCCCTGGACGGGAAGCGCATCGCCCGGCTGACGCTTTTCTCCGGCGTCTCCGAGGCGGGCGGGCCCAAGTGACCACGTTCGCCGAGGTCGCGGTCAACCTCGCCTCTGTCCGCGGAACGTTCCACTACCACCTCCCCTCCGAGCTCGAAGGGCTCCTCCAGCCCGGCCATCTCGTGACCGCGCCTTTCGGCCCACGCCGGGTGCAGGGCGTGGTGCTCCGCCTGCTCCCCGAAGCGGAAGTCCCCGAGACGCGGCCGGTGGAATCGCTGCTCGACCCCGACCCGGTGCTCACGCCCACACAGCTTGACCTCGCTCGCTGGCTGGCCGAGCACACCCGTTCCCCGCTGATCGACTGTCTCACCCTGATGCTTCCTCCGGGCCTCAGTCAGCAGGCCGACACGATCTACACTCTTCTCGATGCCAAGGCGAAAACCACCACTCCCTCCGCCGCGCGGCTCCTGCGGCTCCTCATCCGTCGAGGGCCGCTTCGAGGGCGCCAGATCGATCGGACCCTGCCGCGCACGGAATGGCGGCGCGCGGCCGAGGGCCTCGCCCGCCGGGGCGTCCTATCACGTTCCTCGGTCCTGGAGCCCCCTCGCCTCCGGCCGCGCCGTATTCGCACTGCCGAGCTCGCCGTCGCCCCGGAAGCGATTTCCGCCGCCATCGAGGAACTCCGCGCCTCGCCCAGGGGACCCGCCCAGAGGCGGGCGGCCGTCTTGGCCGCGCTCCGTCACGAGGCCGGGCCGATGGAGGTCACCTGGATCTACGCCGAAACCGGCGCCACCAGCGCCGATATGCGTGCGCTCGAGGAGCGGGGGTGGATCCGCCTCGGCCAAGAGGAGATCTGGCGCGATCCGCTGGCGGAGGTCGATTTCGTCCCTCGCGAGCCGCCATCCCTCACCCGCGACCAGGCGGCGGCCTGGGCCGAGATCGAGCGGTCGCTGCGCGTCGCGCCTCCCGCCTCCCCGTCCCCGGGCTTTCTGCTCCACGGCGTCACCGGGTCCGGGAAGACCGAGCTCTATCTCCGGGCCGCCGCCGAGGTACTTGCCCTCGGCGGCGGCGCCCTCATCCTTGTCCCCGAGATCGCCCTCACGCCGCAGACCGTCGAAAGATTCTTGGCCAGGTTTCCCGGCCGGGTGGGAATCCTTCACTCCCAGCTCAGCCAGGGCGAGCGCTACGACACCTGGCGCCGGGCACGTGCCGGACAGCTCGATATTCTCGTCGGCCCGCGCAGCGCCCTCTTTGCACCGCATCCCCGCATTCGGCTCATCGTCCTGGATGAGGCCCACGACGAGTCCTATAAGGAGCAGGCCGTCGTCCCCCGGTACGACGCCCGCCCCGCCGCCCAGGCCTATGCGCAGATGCTGGGCGCCGTCTGCATTTTCGGGAGCGCCACGCCGGATATCCTTCACACCTACCAGGCCTCGCGCGGCGAGCTCCGCCTGTTGCGGCTGCCCCAGCGGATCCTCGGCCATCGCCAGCGGCTCGCCGGCCAATCCGCCCGGCTGCAGATCCGTCGACGCTATCGACCGGCAGAGGGCGAGGCCGAAACCATCGACCTCCCCCCAGTCCAGGTTGTCGACATGCGGCAGGAGTTGCGCGCCGGCAATCGATCCCTGTTCAGCCGCGCCCTTCAGCAGGCATTGCGCGAGGCCCTCGAGGCGGGCGAGCAGGCCATGCTCTTTCTCAACCGGCGCGGTTCGGCCACCTACGTCTTCTGCCGCGACTGCGGCCGCGCCTTGCAGTGTGCACGCTGCGATACACCCCTCACCTACCATTCCGCTCGCGAGGAGCTCCTTTGCCACCACTGCGGCTATCGACGGCAGCCGCCCACCGCCTGCCCCTCCTGCGGCAGCGAGCGGATCCGTCACTTCGGCGCGGGCACCCAACGCATCGAAGCCGACCTCGCCGAGCTCGCCCCCGGCGCCCGAGCCCTGCGCTGGGATCGTGACACCACGCGGGCGCGCGGCTCGCACGATCTCATCCTCGCCCATTTCGCTGCGCACCGCGCCGACGTCCTCGTCGGCACTCAGATGATCGCCAAAGGCCTTGATCTCCCGCTGGTCACCCTTGTGGGCGTCATATCGGCCGACACCGGCTTGCACCTGCCGGATTTCCGTGCCGCGGAACGTACCTTTCAGGTGCTCACCCAGGTGGCCGGGCGAGCCGGGCGCGGGCTGCTCGGCGGTCGGGTGATCCTGCAAACCTTCAACCCCGATCACTACGCCATCACGGCTGCCGCCGGCCACGACTACGAGGCCTTCTACCAGGCCGAAATCCGCCACCGGCGCGAGCTCGGTTACCCCCCGTTCCGGCGACTGGCCCGCTTGCTCTACCGCCACACCTCCGATGAGAAAGCCCGCTCCGAAGCCGAACGACTGGCGGCCCGGATCTCCGCGCGCCTCCTCTCCTCCGGAGATTCCGGGGAGCTGATCGGGCCCGCCCCGTGCTTCTTCCGACGCGTGCGGGGGGACTTCCGCTGGCAGATCGTCGTCCGCGCTCCGGATCCAACCCTCCACATCCCCAATGAGCTCCCTCGGGGATGGGCCATCGACATCGATCCGGTCTCGCTGCTGTAACGCATCGTTCCCCAAGAGTCCCGCGTCACGAGGCGAGCCTGTGTGAATCACGACGAGAGCCGGAGCGACAATCCCTCGCGTCAAGACACGGCGCGGAGTTGCCTTCCGGTCTCGGGCCCTTGCGTTGCACGTCTTCGGAATTGGAGGTTTCTTAGGAGGCATGGGGCGGCCAAGCCGCCCCATGCCTCCTAAGTTAACCCTCCCCTCCCCCGGCAGATGTCCGTCGACCTATCGATTCGACCAACTGCCGGGGGAGGGGGTGGGGGGTGGGGGATCATTCAAGGTGCCTTGATCCTCGAATCGACCTCGAGGGTCTACCCATAGGATTGTCCGCAAGCTGGGAGGATGGCTGCGCAGGGGAGGTTCTCGATTTCAACCCGCGGGCAGCCTCTGAAAGGGCTTCGCCCGGCTTGGCGAGCCGGGCGAAGCGGTGACAAGATGGCAGGCCCGAGCGCCTGCAGGGACTAGATCGGTAGCCGAGCCTGTCCGTAGAGCCGCTCGCGAACCGCGATGACCTGTCGGCGCAGCGCGTCATCGGTCTCCAGGCGGGCGGCGATCTTATCACAGCCGTACATCACCGTCGTGTGGTCGCGTCCCCCCAGCACGTCGCCGATCTGAGGCAGCGACGCATCGGTCTCCTCACGGATGAGGAACATCGCCACCTGGCGGGGGAGCGCCACTTGCCGAGAGCGGTCCCGGCTCAGCAGCCGGTCTTCGTCGATGCCGAAGTGGTCCGCCACCGCCGAGATGATGCGATCGGGGGTGAGCATGCTCCCGCGAGGCATCAGCTCGGCCAGCGTCATCTCCACCAGCTCGGTGCTGAGGGGCACCCCGCTCAGATCGCTGAACGCCAGAATGCGGGTGAGGGCGCCCTCCAGCTCGCGGATGTTGCTCTGCACGCGGCGTGCGATCATCTCCAGGTATTCGGGCTCCACCTGACGCGCGGCCCGCTCCGCCTTCGAGCGCAAGATGGCCAACCGCGTCTCAAAGTCCGGAGGCTGGATGTCGGCCGTGAGCCCCCACTCGAACCGCGAGCGCAGGCGTTCCTCCAGGGTCACCAGGGCCTTCGGCGGCCGGTCGGAGGAAATCACCAGCTGCCGGTCTTGCCCGTGGAGGGCGTTGAACGTGTGGAAGAATTCCTCCTGGGTGGATTCTTTTCCGGCGATGAACTGGATGTCGTCGATCAACAGGACGTCGATCCTCCGGTAGCGCTCTCGGAAGGCGTCGGTCGTATGATTGCGGATGGAGTTGATCAGATCGTTGGTGAACTCTTCCGAAGTGACATACAGGACCTGGAGCCCGCTCGTTACGGCTGAGTTGCCCACGGCGTGGAGCAGATGGGTCTTGCCCAGCCCGACGCCCCCATAGACAAACAGGGGGTTGTAGGCGCGGGCCGGGTTCTCGGCCACCGCCTGGGCCGCGGCGTGCGCCAGCCGGTTGCTCGGGCCCACCACAAAAGTGTCGAACGTGTAGCGGGGATTGAGCAGGCGGTGCGCCGCGCTGCGCTCCGCAGAAGTCTCTTCTCCTTCGGCCACCTTCGAGGAGTCCTCTTCCGCCGTCTCGCCCTGCCAGACGGTAAAGCGCACCTCGACCGTCCGCCCCATGACGCCTGCCAGGACCCGCTTGACCGTTGAGAGGAGCCGGTTCTCCAGCCAATCCCGGGCGTAGGCGTTCTGAACGCCGAGGATGAATGCCCCATCCTCGTAGGCCAGCAGGTCGACGTCACGGACCCATGTGTCGAATGTGGCCCGCGGCATTTCCATCTGAAGTTGCCCGAGTGTCGCCTGCCAAGCCTGTTCTGCGTTCATACCCGCTCCGAGAGTGCGGCGCGGCCGGCCGCCATCACTACGCGTCTCCGCGGGCCGGTCGCCCAGTCTTCGGCGTTCTCGAGTTCGGTTGAAAGGCTGTCCCTGCTGCACGGCCGCTGTCAGGCGGACCGTCGGGCCCGAACGGGTGCGAGGTGCTCATCCCCCCATGCCCTACGCAACCGAGGGTGACATGCATTCTAACAAAAGCACCCTCACGGTACAAGAGTTCCGCCCTGCGCCTACCTAAAAACAATCGAAGATTTAAGATCGGGAAACCTTAAAGCCCCCGGCCACTCCGACGGATTCGCGGCCTCACTCGATCCGCGCTCCACCTCCGGCTCTTCGCCACATCTAACGAGACCTGAAGCCCCGCCCCCACCGCTGGGGATCAACCGGCCCTCTCCCTCGAGCCCTGCCGCTGGCACGCGAGTGAGTGTAGAACCTTAAAGAACGCCGCTGCCTGCCGCCCTGCGACGCGTTGCGCTCAAGACGCGGAAACGCGCCTTCCTCTGGATACGGGAGCAGCCCGGCGTCAGAGAGCGCGGCTGCGCCTCGGCAGAATGCAGCCGCGCGGTCAGAACGCTGAGCCGGCAAGGCTCACCTCGGTTGCAGGACTGCGGAAAGGGCTTCGGCGATCGATCGAACCGGGAGGACGTCCAGGCCCGAGGGTGGTGGGTCACTGCGAACCACCGTCTTGGGCACCAGCACCCGACGGAACCCCAGTTTGGCTGCTTCTCGCAGGCGAGCGGGCAACTGCGCCACCGCCCTCAACTCTCCCGATAAGCCCACCTCTCCGATCACGGCCAGATCCGCCGGCAGAGGCAGATCCTTGAACGACGAGGCAATCGCCACGGCCATCGCCAGGTCCGCCGCAGGCTCGTTCACCTGCAGCCCTCCGACCACATTGGCAAACACGTCTTGGTCGCCCAGGCGCAACCCGGCACGACGAGTGAGCACCGCAAGCGTCAGAAGCAGGCGGTTGAAATCCAGCCCGTTAGCAGTCCGGCGTGGATTTCCAAACGCAGTCGGGCTGGTGAGGCCCTGGACCTCCACGAGCAGAGGCCGCGTTCCTTCCATGGTCACTGCAATCGCCGACCCGGGGGTGTGCAGCGCCCGTTCCGCCAGGAATGCCTCGGAGGGGTTGGCCACCTCCGCCATTCCATCGGGCCGCATCTCGAAGACGCCCACCTCGGTTGTGGCACCAAAGCGGTTTTTCACCGATCGGAGCAGCCGGTAGGCGTGAAATGAGTCCCCCTCCAGATAGAGCACGGTATCGACGATGTGCTCCAGGACGCGCGGCCCGGCAATCGCGCCCTCTTTGGTCACGTGCCCCACCAGGAAAACCGCCAGGTTCCTCGACTTGGCAACGCCCTGAAGCACGCTGGCGCACTCGCGCACCTGGGAAATCGACCCCGCCGACGACCCCAGACCCGGGAGATAGACCGTCTGGATCGAGTCAATCACCACCAGATCTGGCGCCATCATCTCGATGTGCGCCAGGATTGCCTCAAGGTCGGTCTCGGTCACGAGGTAGAGCTCCTCGGGCAGCCGGCCGACCTCACCGCCCGAGAGCCGAAGTGCCCGGGCCTTGATCTGCGCCTCCGATTCCTCCCCCGATACATACAGCACCTTCCGGCGATCCGCGACGGAGAGGGCCATCTGAAGCAGAAGGGTCGATTTGCCGATCCCAGGATCGCCGCCGATCAGAACGACCGACCCCGGCACGATTCCACCGCCCAGCACGCGCGAAAATTCACCGAGGGCCAGCGTGAGGCGATCCCCGGCGGCGGAATCCACTTCGCTCAGGCGCCGAGGCGTCGAGCGAGCTTTGGGCCTCCCCGCCGCCCGCGGGCTCGCCGGCGCCACCACCTCGGCAACCATGCTGTTCCAGGCTCCACATTGAGGACAGCGGCCGAGCGGCTTTGGCGCCGTTCGGCCGCATTGCTGGCAAACGTATTGGGTTCGAGCCGTCTTGCCCATCCCCGCCTCTGCGCGACAGAGTCCGACCGGACACCTCTCGCTCCGGCATTATAACCTCGCCCGCACGTCATGCTTGCCAACGAAACCGTAGGGGCGGGTCTGCGAAGTGCCGGGTGATCTTCCCGGCGAGACCCGCCCCTACGCTCCCCAGGAGGGTTTTCCTGTAAGACGACGCGCATCGGGGCAGCCGCCGCTTGGGCGCCACGGCACCTGGTGCCATCGTGCCGCAGTGCCCCGGTGTCCAGGCGGCCGAATGCGCAGTGCCCGCTCACCGAGTCACCAACTACTGAGCACCGAGCAACCAATCACCATGTTACCGATCACCGACTAACCGGTCACCGATCACCCAGAAATGAAAGAGGCCCTTCGATGGAAGGGCCTCCCGACCGTTCAGCGAATGCCCAGGCTACGCCGGCTGCGCCTCGTCCTCGCGCTCCCGGCTCTCTAGCTTCAGGACGATGGCCTCGCCCTCGACATCCACAAGGATATGATCGCCCGCCTTGAACTCCCCGGACAGGAGCGCGTCGGAGAGGCGGTCTTCGACCTTGTTCTGGATCACCCGGCGCAGGGGCCGCGCCCCCATTTCGGGGTCGTAGCCCTCATCGCCCAGCTGCTTGCGGGCGGCCTCGGTTGCCCGCAGCGAAAGCTGGTGCTCCTTGAGCCGGATGACCACCTTCTCCAGTTCAAGATCGACGATCTGCCCGATTTGCTCGCGGGAAAGGGCGTGAAAGACGATCAGGGCATCCACCCGGTTGACAAACTCGGGCCGGAAGATCTTCCGCAGCGCCTCGAGAAGCTTCTTGCGCATCTCCTCGTACGACGCCCGCTCTTCCTTGGCCTCGTCTCGCTTCAAGGTGAAGCCCAGCTGCGTCTGACGCCGGATCTCCTCGGCGCCGACGTTCGACGTCATCACGATGATCGTGTTGCGGAAGTCCACCTTGTGGCCGCGGGCATCCGAGAGATGTCCCTCCTCCATGATTTGGAGGAGCATGTTGTGCGCCTCCGGGTGGGCCTTCTCCACTTCGTCGAAGACGACGATCGAGTAGGGCCGCCGCCGGATCGCTTCGGTGAGCTGGCCTGCGTCCTCGTAGCCCACGTATCCCGGGGGCGCGCCGACCAACCGGCTCACTGTGTGGCGCTCCATGAACTCCGACATGTCGATCTGCACCAGGGCCTCTTCAGAACCGAAGATAAACTGCGCCAGGGCCTTGGTGAGCTCCGTCTTGCCCACGCCGGTGGGGCCGAGGAAGATGAACGACCCGATCGGCCGCTTGGGATCCTTCAGCCCGGCCCGAGCCCGCCGCACCGCCTTGGAAATCGCCTCGATGGCCTCGTCTTGGCCGACGATGCGCCGGTGGAGCATTTCTTCCATGTTGAGCAGCCGCACCGACTCTTCCGTGGCGATCTGCATCACCGGAACACCGGTCCACATCGAGACGACCTCGGCAATGTCGTCGGCCGTCACCCGCGGGGCGTCGGCCGAGCGGCTCCAACCGGCGCGCATTCCGGAGATCTTCTCCTCCAGTTGGCCCTCGGCCGCCATCAGCTCCTGGGCGTCGTCGAAGCGCGCCTCCTCGATGGCCAACGCGTGGGCGCGCCGGGTCTCGCGCAGCCGATCCATCGTTTCTTTCATATTGCGCGCCTCCGGGCTCTTGTACATGCGCACCCGGGAAGACGTCTCATCGATCAGATCGATGGCCTTGTCGGGAAGATAGCGCTCGGTGACGTAGCGGGAGGAAAGGTGCACGGCCGCCTCGAGGGCTTCGTCGGTGATCACCAGCTTGTGGTGCTCCTCGTAGGGGCGCCTCACCCCGCGCAGGATGTCGATCGCCTCCTCCACCGACGGTTCCTCCACCGTCACCGGCTGGAATCGACGCTCGAGCGCGGCATCGCTCTCGATGTACTTGCGATACTCATCCAGCGTCGTCGCCCCGATCACCTGGAGCTCGCCTCGCGAGAGCGCCGGCTTGAGGATGTTGGCCGCATCCACCGACGACCCCGCCGAGCCGGCGCCCACCAGCATGTGGACCTCGTCGATGAAGAGGATCGCCCCGGACGACTTCAGCTCGTCAATCACCCTCTTGAGCCGCTCCTCAAACTGGCCGCGATACATCGTCCCGGCCACGAGCGACCCAACGTCGAGCTGCAAGACCCGCTTCCCCAGGAGCGGCTCGGGCGTTTCGGCGGCCACGATCCGCTGCGCCAAACCCTCGACGATGGCCGTCTTGCCCACGCCGGGCTCGCCGATCAATGCCGGGTTGTTCTTCGTCCGCCGGGCCAGGATTTGGATCACCCGCTCGATCTCCATCTCCCGCCCGATCACTGGGTCTAGCTTGCCTTCCTCGGCCTTGGCAGTCAGATCCGTCGCCAGTTGGTCGACGAGAGGGGTCTTGGGCTGCTGCTCGCGCGGCGGAGACCCCGTCGTCTGCGCCGGCGGCCGCCGCGCCGGGCTCTCCTGCAGAATGCGCCGCGTCTGGCGCCGCACTTGCTCAGGGGTCACCCCCAGGCGGCGCAGCACTTCAATGGCCACACCCTCGCCCTGACGCACGAGACCGAGCAGAAGATGCTCGGTCCCAATGTAGTGATGGCCCATCCGGCGCGCTTCCTCAATGGCAAACTGCAACACCTGCTCGGTTCCCGGGGCGAGCTCGATCCGCCCTCCGGCATACCGGCCCTGCCCGCTCAACCGCTCCACCATTTCTTTCACGCGGGCGGCCTCCAGGCCCAGCTCGCGCAACACTCGACCGGCGACGCCGCCTTCCTCACGGATCAGGCCGAGGACGAGATGCTCCGTGCCAATGTAGTTGTGATGGAGTCGCTCGGCCTCCTCGTGTGCCAGGCTCAGCACCCGGCGCGCTCGTTGAGTGAAGCGTTCCATCTTGTCAGCCACAGACCTGTGCCTCCACGCGAAAACCTGCAACTCCCACTACCGCTGTCCTATTCTACCAAAGTTTCCTCCGGGCTCCCCGCCACTGGGAAGAAGGTCCTCCCGGAAAGGCAGCCGGGCGGCCTTGTGGCGCCCGGCTGATGATCACTCGCCTTGCGACTCCGCCTCTCCACCGCCCCCCTCGGGGGCCCCAGGAGCGCTGTCCTGGGCGGAGGGCACGTCCTCCAACTCGTCCGGCAAGGCTGCAATCGGGCTCTCCTCCTCGAGGGCGGCGTCGAAATCCTCCACCTCTTCCACCTCTTCGGCGCCGATCTCCGGTCCGGCGATCTCGGTCATCGCCGCCTTCCAATCTAGATCGGCGTACTCTGGAGAATCCACACGCTTGAGGCTGAGCCCAATCCTCCGCCGCTCCGGCTCGACCTTGATCACTCGCAGCCGGAGCACGTCACCCTCCTTCACCACCTCGCGCGGGTGCTCGATCCGGCGGTCGGAAAGCTCCGAGATGTGGATCAGACCTTCAAACTCGTAGTCCTCTGCCCCGACCAGGCTGGCGAAGGCCCCGAACTTGGTGAGCTTGGTGATCTTGCCCTCCACCAGCTGACCCTCGCCGAATCTCTGGGCGACCCTCGACCACGGGTCCGCCTCCAGCTCGCGCATGGAAAGGCTGATGCGCTTCCGCTCCGGGTCGACTCCCAACACCTTCACCTCGACCTTCTGCCCCACCTTGAGCAACTCGCTCGGGTGGTTCAGACGCGCCCAGGAGATCTCCGAGAGGTGGACCAGGCCGTCGGCGCCGCCGATATCCACAAAGGCACCGAAATCCGCCAGGCTGATGACGTGCCCCGTGCGCACCTCGCCGGGCCGCAGCTCACTGATCAGACGCTCCTTGAGCGCCTCGCGGGCCTCGCGCGCCGCCGCCCGCTCAGAAAGGATCAGCCGATTGCGGCGTCGATCGACCTCGACGACCTTGGCGACGATCGGTTCCCCCACCATCTTCGCCCAGCGCTTGTCGGGCGTCTCCCCTTCCGCCCGCCGGCGCCGAGAGAGGCTCACCTGCGAGGCCGGGATAAACCCCCGCAGCCGGCCCATCTTCACGATCAGCCCGCCCTTGTTATACCCGGCGACCGTCCCCTCGAAGATATCCTGTGACTTCAGGAGCGACTCGGCTTCCAGCCAATCGTGCTCCTCTTCGGCCCGCACCAGCGACAGCAGGATGTTCCCGTCGCGCTCCCCCGAGGAAATGATATACACCGTCACCTGCGAGCCGACGGTCATCGTGGCACGTTCCTCCGCGCTCAGGCGTTCCACCTCCCGAGCAGGGATCACCCCCTCCGATTTCGCCCCGATGTCGACCAGCACATCATCCTCGGCGATGCGGGCGATCGTCCCCGTGCGGACCTCCCCGCGCCGAGGCATATCCATGCCATAGCTTTCGCCTTCGAGATAGGCGTCCATTGGGTGGGGGCTGCCCGCTCCGGCCTCAGCCGGTGAGAGGGGGCTGCCCTCCGCTCGTTCATCGTTTCGCTCCATTGAAAAGACGATCTCCGGTTGCAGGATGGATCGATTATAAAGGCGAACCGCGGTCTTGACAACCTCGACGCCTTCGAGCCCCTTCTTGCCTACCCTAAGAGGACGAAAACGACGGCTTTTCGCCTTCACCTTGCCGCCGCCACCCGGCCGGCCCTGACCTCCGGCACCGCGGTATAATGCCCTCGGAGGACTCTGGATGGCTGTTGTTTTCCCCTTCACCGCCGTCGTCGGCCAGGAACGAATGTGCCGGGCGCTCGTGCTCAACGCCGTCAACCCTCGCATCGGCGGCGTCCTCATCCGAGGCGAGCGCGGCACCGGCAAGTCGACCGCGGCCCGCGCCCTGGCGGCGCTCCTTCCAGAGGTCCGCGTCGTCGCCGGCTGTCGTTTCGCCTGCGACCCCGACCGCTCGACCACCTGGTGCACCGAGTGCAAGGAGCGGGCGGCTCGCGGCGAAGAGCTTCCCACCCAGCTGCGACGCACCTCCTTCGTCGATCTCCCCGTCTCGGCCACCGAAGACCGGGTCGTCGGTACCATCGACATCGAGCGCGCCATCAAGGAGGGGGAGCGCCACTTCGAGCCTGGAGTCCTGGCCGCCGCCAACCGCGGCTTGCTCTACATCGACGAGGTCAACCTGCTCGACGACCATGTCGTCGATGTCTTGCTCGATTCGGCCGCCCTGGGGATGAACATCGTCGAGCGCGAAGGGATCTCCTTCGCCCATCCCTCCCGCTATATCCTCGTGGGCACAATGAACCCCGAGGAGGGCGACCTTCGCCCCCAGCTCCTGGATCGCTTTGCCCTCTCGGTGGAAATCCACGGCCTGCACGACCTGCGCGAGCGCATGGCGATCATCGAGCGCAATCTGTCTTTCGAGGCGGATCCGGAGGGCTTCCGCGCCGTCTGGCTGCCCAAGGAGGAGGCGCTTTCGCGGGAGATCGAGGCCGCCCGCCTCCTGGTGGAGAAGGTCACCTACTCCAAGCGAGACATGCTCTCGATCGCCGCCCTCACCTCGTCGCTTCAGGTCGACGGCCATCGCGCCGACCTGGTGATCCTCAAGGCCGCCCGCGCCCATGCCGCCCTGGAGGGCCGCACCACCCTGAGCGATCGCGACATCGCCCTGGCCGCCGAGCTCGCCCTGCCGCACCGGC
>Ga0209321_10001471_pt1 | contig 16104 bp, 18 predicted proteins | sample Rifsed16ft4_FD_184012 | JGI IMG/M metagenome (GOLD analysis project Ga0209321, IMG submission 184012) | Soil microbial communities from Rifle, Colorado, USA - sediment 16ft 4 - CSP-I_5_4 (version 2) | ecosystem: Environmental > Terrestrial > Deep subsurface > Rock core/Sediment | place: Rifle... | reverse complement strand
CACCAACCTGTGGATCTGCTCCAGAAACTCGAGATGGAGCCCCTCGATCCCTCTTTCCGCACAGGCGGCGGCGGAACGCCCCCGTCCAAGATCGAAGGTCTCGTCGAGGCCCACATTGAACTGGGTGCTGCTGAAGTGGGGCAACAGTTGATCGTAGAGATCAGAGAGAAGCGCAAGGCTGCCGGGGTCAACGGGGCAGAGGCCGTAGGGCTCTGGGCTCGAGCTGAAGGGATGGACAAGGCCCTTGGGACATTCGGCCAGGCGACGGTACGGTTCGTGAATCAGCCACCGGTGCATGTGGCCGAGGCTGTTCTGATTGGGCACGAGCTCCACATAACGGTTCCCACAGAAGGTGTCTAAGGCTTCGATCTCGTCACCGGTCAAGGGGCTCGCATGCTGCCAGACGACCTCGTGTCCCCGATAGGCAAAGGTGTGCTCCATGTAGAGCTGGACCTGGTTGATCTTCCAGCTGGCCAAGAGGTCCACCAGATCGAATAACGTCTCCATCGTGGGGACCTTGTCCCGGCTCACGTCGAGCAGCACGCCGCGATGGGTGAAGTCGGGCCAGTCTGCGATGTGGCATCCTGGCAGCCTCATTGGCTCCTTCGGGGTTCGTGGCGCGTGAAGGCGCATAAGCTGGATCAGCGTGCAGATGCCATAGAAGAGCCCGGCCTCATCGGCTCCGACAACTGTGACTCCCGTGTCGTCGATGGTGAGCGTGTAGCTCTGCGGTCGCGCGAGGACGGTCGGGTCGAGGCGGAGCCTGATTGAAGCGGCGGGCTGGCGCGACCTCTCTCTACCGGTCGCGTCCTGGCGGGGACGGCAGCCGCAGGATTTGAGCACCGCTGCCAGCCGATCGGCCGTGGGGCGCAGCCCGGGCGGCGCGGAGGGGACATCGATCACCGGGTCGTCCGGGACGGTAAAGTGGCTGCCGGTCGGCTCGACAGACTGGGGTATGGGAAGCAGGAGAGAGAGTCGACTGTTCATGGGCAGGGTGGGTCGCTTCCTCGCGTCCACGCCGGCAGCAGAGGTTAGCGCGTCCGAGCCTCGTCGAAGATCAGATCGCCGTGCTTCTTGATGTAATCGACGACTCCCCCCTCCTCCAGGATCGTGAGCATCACGGGCGGAATCCGTCCGGTTGCGAGCTCTTTCTGTCGGGTGCGGTTGCGGACCACCCCGTGCTTCAAGTCAATTTCGACCTCGTCCCCGTGGGCAATCTGATCGGTGTCCACGGTCAGGGCCGGCATCCCGATATTGAAGCAGTTCCGGTAGAAGATTCGGGCGAAACTCTTGGCGAGCACCACCGGCACCCCGGCCAGCTTGATCAGGCGCGCGGCGTGTTCGCGGCTCGACCCCTGTCCGAAGTTCCGGCCCCCCACCACGATGTATGTCTGGTCTCCTTTGAGTGCCGCCGCCGCGAAGTCCTTGTCGGCATCCTCGAGGACGTGCTTGACGAATTCCGGCAGGTTGTCGCGGAGGTGGGCGTACCGGCCCGCGGCGATGAGATCGGTCGAGATGAAGTCACCGAACTTCCAGGCCTTCCCGCGTATCACCATGGCGTGTCTCCTACGCGAGGAACCGTCGCGGGTCCGTGATTCTCCCTTCGACGGCTGTTGCGGCTGCGGTCCAGGGCGAGGCGAGATACAGGAACGAGTTGGGATTCCCCATCCGCCCCTTGAAGTTCCGGTTCTGGGTGGCCATGCACACCTCGCCGTCCGATAGGAGCCCGAACTGCATCCCCGGGCAGGGCCCGCAGGCGGCATGGCCGATGACGGCGCCGGCCGCTTCCAGAGCCTGGATGACCCCTTCCTTGAGGGCCTCGTGGTAGACCCACCGCGAGCCGGGATAGACCAGCAGGCGGGTTCCCTGTGCGACCCGGCGTCCCTTCAGGATCTGGGCGGCGGCCCTGAGGTCTTCCAGGCGCCCGTTGGTGCAGGTCCCCAGGAAGACCTGGTCCACCCTGATCCCTTCTTTCTCGACCTCCGCGGCCTGCTTGACATTGCCGGGGGTGTGCGGGACGGCGACGAGTGGTTCGAGCGCCGCGCACTCGATTTCAATCAGCCGCTCGTACGCGGCGCCGGGGTCCGCCGCGAGCGGTCTCCAGTCCTTCTCCCGGCCGTGCCGCTGCATCCATCGCCGCGTCTCTTCGTCCGAGGGGAACAGGCCGAGTTTGGCCCCGCACTCCTGGGCCATGCTGGTGATGGTGAACCGGGCATCCATCGAGAGGTGGCGGATCGTCTCTCCGTCGTACTCCATCGCCTTGTAGACCGCGCCGTCCTCGCCAATGGTGCCGATGATGTGGAGGATGATGTCCTTGGATGAAACCCCGACAGGAAGGCGGCCGCGGAGTTCGAAGCGCATCGTCTCCGGGACGCGGAACCATTGCTTGCCCAGCGCCATGGCAACGGCGGTGTCGGTGGAGCCCATCCCGGTGGCGAAGGCGGCCATCCCCGCCGCCGTGTTGGTGTGGGAATCGGCTCCGACGATCACGTCTCCTGGCTTCACGTACCGCTCGGAGATGAGGACGTGGCTGATCCCTTCCCCGACCTCCGCCAGCAGGCAGCCGGTAGCCTTGACGAAGTCCCGGAGCCTCTTGTGCATTGCGGCGTACTCGGGTCGGCCCGGGGGGCCGAGGTGGTCGAGGACGATCATGGCGCGGTCCGGGTGCTTCAGGGTGTCCTTGCCCATCAACTGGCGGATCACGTCGAAGGTCAGGGTCCCGGTGCCGTCCTGGACGAGGGCGAGGTCCACCGGGCAGATCACGACGTCGCCGGCGCGCACCTCGTGCCCGAGCTTCTGCGCGAGGATCTTCTCTGCCAACGTCATCCCCATGCGTGTCTCCTTCACGAGTTACTCTACCGGTTGTGCGGTCAGGCGTCAAGGCGCGCAGGGCTTTTCGCCTTGAATCTCGCTCCCCCGGGGAGTATCATAGTTGGTCACACCGCAATCAGACCGACCGCCGAGGAGCGGACCATGCCGGAAACAAAGACCATGGTGATCAACATGGGGCCGCAACACCCCTCGACCCATGGGGTCTTGCGGTTAGTGCTCGAGCTCGACGGGGAGGTGGTCGTCAAGGTCACGCCCCATATCGGATATCTCCATACCGGCATGGAGAAGATCATGGAGTCAAAGCGCTATCAGCAGGCCATCACCGTGACCGACCGCTTCGACTACCTGGCCCCCATGTCCAATAACCTCGCCTTCGTGCTCAGTGTGGAAAAACTTCTGGAGATCGAGGTGCCGGAACGGACCCGGGTCATCCGCGTCCTGCTCACGGAGCTGACGCGGATCAATAGCCATCTCGTGGCGGTAGGGACGATGGCGCTCGAGATCGGGGCCCAGAGCGTCTTTCTCTATTGCTTCCGAGAGCGGGAGCGGATCCTCGACATCTACGAGATGGTGAGCGGGGCCCGGATGATGTCGAGTTACTTCCGGGTGGGGGGACTGATGGCCGACCTCCCCGAAGGCTTTGACCAGGCGGTTCAGCAGATCCTGAGGGAGTTTCCGCATCGCTTCGATGAGTACGAGGATCTCCTAACCCGCAATCCCCTCTGGATCCAACGTTGCAAAGGCATCGGCGTGATCAAGGCGGAAGAAGCCATTGCCTGGGGGCTCTCCGGCCCGAATCTGCGGGCCTGTGGCGTCCCCTGGGATCTCAGGAAATCGAACCCCTACTCCGGCTACGAACGATTTGACTTCGAAATCGCCCTGGGGCAGGCTGGCGATGCCTACGAGCGGTATCTCGTGCGGATCTTTGAGATGCGGCAGTCACTCAAGATCGTGGAGCGGGCCCTGAAGGAGATGCCGGGCGGGCCGGTCAATATCGACAATCCCAAGATTGTCCCACCGCCGAAAAGAGTGGTCCGGCAGAGCATGGAGGCCCTGATCCATCACTTCCTCCTCTATTCTCACGGCTTCAACGTGCCGCCCGGGGAGGCCTATGTCCCGGTGGAGGGTCCCAAGGGGGAGGTCGGGTTCTACGTGGTGACCGATGGAACCAACAAGCCCTGGCGCGTTAAGCTCCGGCCCCCGTCCTTTGTGAATATCCAGGCGCTGCCCCGGCTGATCGAGGGGCATATGGTCGCCGATGCGGTCGCCATCATCGGCAGTGTCGATTTCGTCATGGGGGAGGCAGACCGGTAGCGTGGTGCACAGCGGGACATCCGTCGTCGGCGTGTCGGTCCGGGGCCTGGGCAAGGCCTTTCGGGGGACGTGGGCCCTCCGTGGGGTCGATCTGGATCTCGCACCGGGCGAGACCCTGGTCCTCTTCGGGCCGAACGGGTCGGGAAAGACGACCCTGCTCAAGATTCTGGCGACGCTTGTGCGGCCGACCCGGGGATCCGGGGTAGTCAGCGGGGCCGACCTCGTGCGTGCGCGTGACCAGATTCGGCACCGCGTCGAGATCCTTTCGCATGGAAGCGCTCTCTACGAAGAGCTGTCACCCCGCGAGAATCTTTCCTTTGCTGCAGCCATCCGCGGCGACCGGCCAGCGGAAGGCGCCGTGGCGGCAGCGCTGGAGCGGGTGGGCCTGGGTGAGGTGGCGGATGAGCGGGTCCGCACGCTGTCGAGCGGGATGAAACGGCGTATCACGCTTGCCAGGCTGCTCCTTCGGCGCGTAGACCTGTGGCTATTAGACGAGCCTTACACGAATCTCGACCGTGAGGCGACCAAAGTGCTCGAGGCGGCCCTGCAGGAACACCAGGAGAGGGGAGGCATGGCCGTGATTGCGACGCACAACTTCCTCGACGGTTTCAAACTGGCGACCCGACTGGCCATCCTCGCGCGTGGACGGCTCATCCTGGACGAGCCGCGCGGGACCATGACCCTTCCAGTATTTCAGGAGCTGTACGCCTTACGGACCGAGGGGGGAGGACGGTGAACTTTCTGGCCCTGGCGGCAGAGATCCTCCGCAAAGATCTCCGCATCGAGGCGCGCAGCCGCGAGGGTCTGAACACCCTCCTCTTCTTCAGCGCCCTCCTCGTCTTCCTGTTCCGGTTTGCCCTCGGTCCCACGGAAGCACAGGTCCGGCAGGGGGCGCCGGGGCTGCTCTGGTTCGCCTTTATTCTCACCGGGCTGTGGGGGATGGCCCGCGCGTTCCAGATCGAGCGGGAAAACGACTGCCTTGAGGCACTCCGGCTCGTCCCCGGAGACCTGGGGGGCGTGTATCTCGGCAAGGTCGTCGGCGGATGCTGTGTGATGGTGGCGACGGAGCTCGCGATTGTGGTCATGTTCGGGCTGTTCTTTCATCTCGACCTCTGGCCGGCCGGAGGCCGTCTCGTCCCGGTCCTGATTTTGGGGACGGTTGGTTTTGTCGCCATCGGGACCCTCTTCGCGGCGATTACCGCCCACCTGAAGGCTCGCGAGGTCCTGTTACCCTTGCTCCTCCTCCCTCTCGTGATCCCTGTCCTCCTTCCCGCGAGCCGACTGACGGAGCTCGTCCTGGCCGGAGAAAGCCTAGGGGCTGAACCACACTGGCTTCGGTTGTTGTTGGTCTTCGATCTGGTCTTTCTCGTGCTCGGGTATCTCACCTTTCCCTTCGTCATGGAGGACTGAGCACCATGGATCGCCTGGGAGTGACCCTGGGTCTGGGGGCGGGGGCGCTTGTGGTCGCCGGCCTCTGGATGGGTCTCGTTCAGGCCCCGCCGGACGCTGTCCAGGGGGAGGTCCAGCGGATCATGTATCTTCACGTCCCGAGCATCCTGACGGCCTATTTGGCCTTTACCGTCGTCCTTGTCTGCAGCATCGGCTACCTCGTGCGCGGGACCCGGGGATGGGATCGTCTCGCCCATGCCTCGGCTGAGGTCGGCGTCGTCTTTACCGCAATCACGCTCTTTACCGGCGCCATCTGGGGCAAGCCGACCTGGGGAGTGTGGTGGACATGGGATGCGCGCCTCACCGGGACCGCGGTCCTCTTTATGGTCTACCTCGGCTATCTGATGCTCCGTTCTGTGGTGGAGGACCAGGACCGCGCGGGGCGCTATGCGGCGGTGGTCGGCATCCTGGGATTCTTTGATATGATCTTTACGCATATGGCCGTTGAGTGGTTCCGAACGCTTCACCAGCCCTCGTCCCTGCAACGTGGGACGATCGACACGGCGCTGAAGCTCCCCCTGAACGTGAACCTTCTGGCCTTCGTGGTGCTCTACGCGTACTTTCTGGCCCGACGCCTCCGGCTGGCGGCGCTCGATGAGGCCGTCGAGGCCAGAGACCTGGGGGAGTAGATGGGTCCCTGGGGGTACATTGGGCTTGCCTACGGCCTCGCCGCCATTACGCTGGTGGGGTATGGGTGGAGTCTCGGCATGCGCATCCGGAAACGACGGGCGCGACTCGACCGCGAGGCGTCCGGGCGGGTCGGGGTGGTAAAATGAGGGGTCGGAATCGACAGATTCTTATCGGCGGTCTCGTCATCCTCGCGGGCATCGGCTATCTGATCTGGACAGGGACTCAGCAGGCCCTTGTGTACTTTTACACCCCGAGCGAGATTCAGGCGAAGGAGGGGGAGCGGATGGGCAAACGGATCCGGCTCGGGGGGCTCGTGGTGGAGGGGTCGCTGACTCACGCGCCTGAGACGTTAGGCTACACGTTTCAGCTCACGGACGGCGGCGCCAGAATCCCGGTCCGGTTCAAGGGGATCCCACCGGATCTTTTTAAGGAAGGGGCGGGGGCGATTGTGGAGGGACAGATGGGGCCTGACGGCGTTTTTGACGCCGATCTGATCATGGCCAAGCACAATGAAGAGTACCGGCCTCCGTCGGGCGATCGGCCCTCACCCCAGGAACTCTACCGGTCCCTGATCAAGCGGGAGCGGAGCTGACTACGTGCCTCAGGGTTCACGGTTTTGACTGCTAACTGCCGGCTGCTGTTTTTCGGTCATCGGTCATCGATCATCGGTCATCCAGAGGAGTGTCCACGGTGACGGCGGAACTGGGAAACATCGCGCTCTGGACGGCGTTGGTCACCGCCCTCTTCGGAGCTGGGGCGGCAGTCATCGGACATCGCCGGGGAAACACGCCCCTCTTCGAAGGTGCCCATAATGCCGTCCTGGTCCACTGGGCCCTGGTGACCATCGCCCTGCTCAGCCTGGAGTATGCGCTGATTACGTCGGACTTCAGCATCCGCTACGTGGCGTCCAACAGCAGCCGGAATTATCCGGTCTGGTACAAGATCGCCGGCCTCTGGGGGGCACTCGAGGGATCCCTCTTGCTCTGGGCCTGGATGCAGGCCACGTTGGCCGCGCAGGTGGTCGTCATGTATCGACGGAAGCACCGGGATTTTCTCCCCTACGTGAGCGCGGTCCTGATGGGTATTTCCGCCTTCTTCCTCCTGGTCTTGTTGATCCCGGCGAATCCCTTTGAGCGCCATGCGCCGGTCCCGTCCGAGGGCCGGGGGCTCAATCCCCTCCTCGAAGATACCAGTATGCTGGTCCATCCGCTCTTGCTCTACTCCGGCTATGTCGGCTTCACTGTGCCGTACGCCTTTGCCATGGCTGCCCTGATCACCGGACGCCTGAAGGAGGAGTGGCTCTACATCACCAGGCGGTGGGCGGTGGCCGCCTGGATGTTTCTCACGAGTGGGATCATCTACGGCGGCTGGTGGTCGTATCATGTCTTGGGGTGGGGAGGGTACTGGGCCTGGGACCCGGTGGAGAACGCCTCGTTCATGCCGTGGCTCGCCGGGACCGCCTACATCCATTCCGTGATGATTCAGGAGAAGCGGGGGATGCTCAAGGTCTGGAACCTGACCCTCATCTCGCTCACCTTCTCCCTGGTCATCTTCGGGACATTTCTCACTAGGAGCGGCATCCTGAACTCGGTGCATGCCTTCACCCAGGGGGCCGTCGGCTACTTTTTCCTGGCCTTCCTCGCCCTGATCCTCCTATCCACCGTGACCCTGCTCACGTACCGGGCGGACCGACTCAAATCAGAGGGGGCGGTGGACTCGTTCCTCTCCCGAGAGAGCGCCTTTCTCTTCAATAATCTCCTCCTGGTCACCTTCTGTTTTACGGTGTTTCTGGGGACGCTCTTTCCCCTGCTGGCTGAGGCGGTCCGCGGGGTCAAGGTGAGCGTGGGGGCCCCCTACTTCAACTACGTGGCGCGTCCCATCGCGCTCGGGCTGCTTTTTCTCATGGGCGTGGGACCGGTGATTCCTTGGCGGGGCGGTTCATGGGTCAGTCTCCGACGGAATCTTGTCGGTCCGGCCTTGGCGGGCCTTGCCGCCGGAGGGACGACGTTCGTCGCTGGCATCAAGAGCCCCTGGGTCCTCTTGACGTATGCCCTGGCGGTCTTCGTGTCGGGCGTCGCGGTGCAGGAGTATTACCGGGGCATCCGCGCCAGAAGAAGATCCGCCGGCGAAGGCCCGCTTCAGGCCCTGGGACAGCTCTTCCTCCGAAACCGGCGCCGGTATGGGGGATTCATCGTCCATCTCGGGGTGGCACTGCTCGCGATCGGGATCGCCTCTTCCTCCGCGTTTCAGGTGGAGCAGGAGCGGATGCTGAAGCAGGGCGAGTCCTTGGAGGCCGGCCGGTATCAGGTGCGCTTCGAGCGGCTCACCGGCAGCGAGGGGCCGACGCACGTGAAGGTGCAGGGGATCTTCACCATCTTCAATGACCGGCACGAGGCGGGGCGGATGACGCCCGGCCTCCGGTTCTATCCGACCCAGCAGGAGCCCATCGCCGAGGTGGACTACTGGATCGGCTTGAAGGAGGATCTCTATCTGATCCTGGGGAGCTTTGATCGGGAGGGGAACTGGGCCGTGGTCAAGATCCTGGTGAACCCGATGGTCTCGTGGATCTGGATCGGGGGGGCGATCATGGCACTCGGGACGCTGCTCGGCTTGTTGCCCGCGGGACTCCTTCCCCCGCCGGTCAAGGGGGAGCAGTCATGACGGCAAGCTGGAAAAGGTCCCTGATCCCTTTCTCGGTGGTGCCGATCCTCCTCCTCTTGGCCTATGGATTCCGGACCGACCCCAGGGTCGTTCCGTCGCCTTTGATTGAGAAGGCGGCGCCCCCCTTTTCCCTCTCCCTTTTTGACGGAGGGCATCTCAGCCTGGACGGGCTTCGGGGGAAAGTGGTGGTGGTGAATTTCTGGGCCTCCTGGTGCTATCCCGCCTGTTACGAGGAGGCGCCTGTTCTCGAAGGGGGCTGGCGCGCCTACAAGGATAAGGGGGTTGTGGTCGTCGGGGTGAATGTCCAGGACACCGAGCAGGCGGCTCGAGAGTTCATGCGCCGGTTTCAGTTCTCATTCCCCAATGGGGTTGATCCCAGAGGGAAGATCTCTATCGACTACGGGGTCTACGGGATTCCGGAGACCTTTTTCCTCGATACCGAAGGGCGGATCGCCTACAAGCATGTCGGGGCCGTGACCGGCAAGGTCTTCTCGGACCAGATCGAAGGGCTTCTCGAGCGGGCACGACAGGCCGGACAAGAAAGGGGGAAAGTTGGACGTGGGGCGTAAGGGCGTCATCTGTTTTATCATCTCTCTTGTGATGGTCGCGCCCCGTGCGTTTGGGGCTTCTTCGCTTGAGGAGGATGTCCGGCAGATTTCCACCGAACTCCGCTGCCCAGTCTGCCAGGGCCTCTCCGTGGCTGATTCCCCGTCCCGGATGGCGGATCAGATGCGGGACTTGATCCGTGAGCGGCTCGAAGCCGGAGAGAGTCCCGAGGCTGTCAAGGCCTACTTCGTGGAACGCTATGGGGAATGGATCCTGCTCGCGCCGAGACGCGAGGGGTTCAACCTGCTGGTGTGGATCCTTCCCTTCCTCGGCCTCACCGGGGGGGCAGCCGCGCTCTTGATGGTCCTGAGGCGGTGGAAGAACCATCCGGCACCCGCCGCCCCCTCGGTGGATCCGGCCACCCTCGAACGCGTCCGCCGCGAGATGGCCCAGGATCAATCCTAGCGCGACCCAAAGGAAGAAGGCGCCGTGCTTTATATTATCGTGTTCCTCATCATTGCGGCCGCGGTCCTGGCGGTGGGCTATCCCCTTTTTCGCCGGAAGGGGGGTTCGACCTCCGCAGAAATGGAAGAAGAACCTGAGGACCTCAAGCTGAGACGCGAGAAGCTCTACGATGCCATTCGAGAGCTCGAACTCGAGCGCGAGGCGGGCTCCCTCTCGCAGGAGGAATATGAAAAGATCCGCGGCACGTACGAGATGCAAGCCGCAGCCCTACTTCAAGAGGAGGAGCGTCGGGTTAAGACCCATCCAAAGCCGCCCCGCAAACCTGAGCCGGTCAGGGCAGGACCGCCGAGCCGCACGCCGGTGTCCCATCGCCTTGGCCTCCTGATTCCGGCAGCGATCATTCTTTTGGTTGGGGTCGGGATCGGCTACTTCCTCGGCACGTCCGTCACCTTCCGGCAGGAGGGGATGGGGATCACCGGGAGCATTCCTGGGCGGGAGGGTGCGCCGGCGGTTTCCTCGACCCTGCAAGAGGCCAACGCCGCTTTTGATCGGGGGGATTTTCGTCAGGCCTTGGAGGGCTATAAGAAGATCCTGGAAAACGACCCGCAAAACGCAGAGGCCCTGACCCAAATTGGGGCTCTGCTGGCGCGCGGCGAGCATTACGACGATGCCCTCAAGACCTTTGATCGGGTCCTGGGCATAGCCCCCAATCACCCCCATGCCCTTTTCGAGAAGGGATTGGTGCTCTTCCAGGGGAAGGTCGAGCCGCGCGAAGGGATCAAGATCTGGGAACAGCTGATCAAGACCGCGCCCCCGGATAACGAACATGCACTGACCGCGAAGCGCCTGCTGGAGCAGGTCCGCGGCTCCATGGGTCGCCCGGGCACCCCGTCTGCCTCGCCCCCCAGCAAATAGCCACTGTTTTACTTGACATACAAAGGGCCTCATGATATACATGTAATACGAGCGCAGTACATCAAAGGAGATAGCTATGTCCGTTTCGATTTCAGTGAGACTCCCGGAAGAGATCGCAAGGGCCCTGGAAGATCTCGCAAAGAGCACCGAGCGGCCTAAAACCTTTCTGATCCGTAAGGCACTGGAGTCCTATCTGGCCGAGTATGCGGACTACCAGATTGCTCTGGAGCGGCTTCGGAATAGGGACGATGCCGTCATCTCCGGCACCGAGCTGAGAAAGCGCCTTGGCATATAGGGTTGAGTACAAGGCCTCAGTTGCCAGGGACCTAAGACGCATCGACAAAAGAGAAGTCAGGAGAATCATTCAAGGGTTGGAAGCCGAACTCGCCGCCGGTGGAAAAAGGGGCGAGCCGCTTCGAGGTGAATTCCAGGGGCTGTGGCGTTTGCGGATCGGCGATTACCGAGTCATTTACGTCAGGACGGATGACGGCTTCTTGGTTCTTCGCATCGCGCATCGCCGCGAGGTTTACAGGAAGTAAGGTGTGGCGTTGTAGAGCCACAATAGACGGAAAGGTTTTGGGCGATGATTGCGGTTGAAGAGGCGCAGCGGATCATCCTGGCGTCGGTGGACAGGATCGGCTGGAAGTACGTTGAACTCCTCGATGCTCTTGGGCGAGTTCTCGCCGAGAACGTCATCGCGCCGGAGCCGATCCCTCCCTGGGACAATGCGGCCATGGACGGGTATGCGCTTCGGTCCGAGGATACTTGCGATGCGAGCGGTGATCGGCCAGTGGCGCTCCGACTCATCGGGACAGCAGCAGCGGGTCAGATCTTTGACGGGCTTGTGGAAAAGGGGCAGGGCCTCAGGATCATGACCGGTGCCCCACTGCCTCGGGGCGCCGATGCGGTGATCCGCCAGGAGGACACCCAGGCGACCGATCGAGAGGTCTTCGTGGTCCGCGAGGTCGGTCCCGGACAGAATGTCCGGAGCGCGGGCGAGGATGTCAAGACGGGAGAAGAGGTGCTAGCAACAGGGACCCTGTGTCGCCCCGGGGTGATTGGACTCTTGGCTGCTCTGGGACGGCGACGGGTGGCGGTCTACCAGCGCCCCCGCGTGGCCATCCTGGCAACGGGAGATGAACTCCTTCGCTGGGATGAGGCGCCTACCCCTGGCAAGATTCACAACAGCAATAGCTACGCATTGGCCGCCCAGGTGCTTCAGGCCGGGGGAGTGCCTGTTCTACTCGGGCCGGTGGCGGATACAAAGAAGCTCCTCGCCGAGCACCTGCGGGAGGGTGTTCGGGCGGATCTCTGTGTGACCTCCGGTGGGGTGTCGGTTGGGGATTACGATCTCATGGTCGAGACTCTGCGAGAGTTGGGCGCCGAGGTTCGGGTCCGCAAGGTCAACATGCGACCCGGGAAGCCGTTTACCTTTGCCCTGCTTGGGCAGAAACCGGTCTTTGCACTGCCGGGCAATCCCATCTCGTGCATGGTTACCTTCGAACTCTTTGTTCGGCCGGCGCTCAGGAAGATGCAAGGATATTCCGATCTGTTCCACCCGGAGATCAGAGTCACGGCCGCCCAGGCCATCGTCAATAAGGATCGCCGCCCCGCCTACTTGCGGGTGATCCTGACCCAGACCGACGCAGGCTACACCGCCCGCCTCACCGGCGATCAGGGTTCGGCGATGCTTCACTCCATGGCCTGGGCCGACGGGCTCGCGTTCGTCCCTGGCGAGACTGAGATCCCGGCGGGCCGCCAGCTTCGGATCCTCCTCCTTGCGGACGAGCCGACAGCCTCACCCCTCGGAACACGCTGACGATGCCGAGCCCTCTGGACGTCGGCAGCTTCAAAGCCCGGGTGCAATGCCGAGGCGGCCGATCAGGGGGTTTGACCGAATTCGGCAACAGGATAGAATGGACGTTCATCGTTTCATGAGGGGAGGCCGCATGCGTGGTATTGTCGCGGGGATTCTCTTGGCGCTCGTCGCCGGATTTCCTCTCTCGTCACCGGGTGCACAAGAGAAGGGGGTCCCTGCCGGCCCGACGCCGGAAGAGGTCGGGATCGAGGCGAGGCGTCGCCTCGAGCGGGTGGAGAAGCTCCGGGGCCCCAAGAAGGAACTGCGGATCAGTCCAGCGAATGTGACGGTCAACATCCGCCCACCCGATGCCGATCCGCTGGTGGACTTCAGCTATGCCGTTCTCTCCCTCACGTTGAAGAAGCCGGTTCAGGGCGTGCGGGAGATCATCTACTGGGCCTATTCCCTGTCGGATGCTGTCACGTTAGGCGAGATCCTGAATCGGAGCGCCGGGGTGGAGGTAACGGTCCGGTGCCCGGCCCAGGGGGACGCCTCTCGGTGTTGGTTCGAATCCTTTGTCTTGCGCTGAGTCCTCCTGCCTTGACAGCCGCAGGCTGACCTCCTACGATGGGGGGGCGTGACGAGTCCTTCTCCCCCTAGAAACGCGGGAAGGAAAAGAACCTGTGCTCACGGAAGAGGCCGTCCTCAACGCCTTGCGGAAGGTCCAGGACCCGGAACTGCACCGGGACCTCGTCTCCCTGGGGATGGTGAAGACGATCACGGTGGAAGGCGGGGCCGTGGCGGTCACCGTTGAACTCACCACCCCCGCCTGCCCCCTGAAGGCCCAGGTGGAAGAAGAGACGAGGGCGGCGATCCAGGCCCTCCCCGGAGTGACAGCGGTCACCGTCACCCTGACGGCCTCGGTGCGCAAGCCCCCTCCGGGGCGCCAACCTCTCCCAGGCGTCAAGCACATCCTCGCCATCGGCAGCGGTAAGGGGGGGGTGGGTAAGTCCACGGTGACGGCGAATCTCGCGGTGGCTCTCGCCGAGGCGGGCGCCGCCGTCGGCCTCCTCGATGCGGACATCTACGGACCGAGCATCCCTATCATGATGGGGGTGCACCGGCAGCCTGAGGTGGTGGCCAAGCGCATGCAGCCCCCGGTAAACCACGGGGTCAAGCTGATGTCCTTGGGCTTTCTCCTGCCAGATCATGCCGCCCCGGTCGTCTGGCGGGGGCCGATGGTCGCCCAGGCGGTCAAGCAGATGTTGATGGAGGTGGATTGGGGGGAGATCGACTACCTCCTTGTGGATCTCCCCCCGGGGACGGGGGATGCCGCCCTGACGCTTGCCCAGGCGATCCCCCTCACAGGGGCGGTCGTCGTCATGACCCCCCAGGAGGTGGCCGTCCAGATCGCCACGAAGACCCTCAACATGTTTCGAACCCTGAAGGTCCCCATCCTCGGGATCATCGAGAACATGAGCTATCTCCTCTGCCCCCACTGCGGGCGGCCGGTGGAGCTGTTCGGTCACGGCGGCGGGCGCAAGGCCAGCCAGCGCCTTGAAGTCCCATTTCTGGGAGAGATTCCGCTCGACCTCGTCCTCCGCCAGGGCGCCGATGTGGGGCGGCCCGTCCTTATCGAGGCCCCGACATCTCCCGTGGCGGACGTCTTCCGGCAAGTGGCGGGCAATCTGGCCGGAAGGATCAGCGTCGAGGCGCTCAAAGAATAGTTTCTAGGGGCTGAAGGAGATTTTTCCCTTTATGTTTAGGTAGTTTTGTTCTTTCTGGCACCCAAAATGCACTGAGGTGCAGCGACAAGAGGATCGGGAGGTATAGGTGGGAATTATCCTGCTAGCGGATGACCAGCGGGACTCTCGGGCACGATTGCAGGGACTCCTGGAAGGACAGGGGTTTTCCGTGATCGCCGCGTCCAGCCTCGCGATGGCTGTGCCGCTGGCCAAATCCGATCCTCCAGATCTCGCCTTCTTGAACATCACCCGATCGCGGGAAGAGGGGTGGACCGTCTGTCGCGACATCCGGCGGTTCTGCCCCAAGGCGAAGATCCTTCTCTGGGTTGAGGGGGGGCCGACCGAAGATGAGATCACGCTGGGTCGAGAAGCCGGAGCAGATGAAGTGGTCCCGGAGGTCCGCAGCCTGGTGGAGGTATCCAGGTTTCTCGAGGCGGCCTCGGCTGGGCACTCTCTGACGTGTCCGGAGTGTCAGAGCGTCTTTCGCTTGCAGCAGATGCCGGTGCCGGGCTCGAGGGTGGAGGCCCAGTGTCCCGAGTGCCACTTTCTCATTGGTGTGATGTCCCAGGGGCAGGAAGTGGTCACGCTCGAGTCCCCCTTTAATGGCCGGCCGAAGATCCTGGTCGTGGAGGACACCAAATTCTTCCGGGCGTACCTTACAGATCTGCTTGTCGGTGCGGGGTTTGACGTGGTGACGGCCCAAGACGGGGTGGAGGCGTTGGAATACCTCACCGGGGAGTGTCCCGATCTGGTCATCACCGATGTCTTGATGCCACGCATGCACGGCTTCGACCTCTGCCGCAAGATCAAGGACCGCCCGGAGACCGCCTCGGTGCCGGTCATCATGATGACCCAGGTGTACACGCGGATGCAGCATGAGGGCGAAGCCCGCGGTGTGCAGGGGGCGGATGACTATATCACGAAGCCGTTCCAGCCGAGCGACCTGCTCGCCCGCATCTGGCGCTTCCTCCCTCACACCCTGTAGTTCTGGTTGCTTCGTTTTATTCACGACCCGTCCGCGCTCCGCCATCAAGGAATCGATCAATAAGGCCGCCTACCTGCCCTGAGCGAAGTTGGAGGGGGCGGCAGCCTCTTCAACCGCCTCCGCGCCGTTCTCGGCGCCTAACCCGCCACACCAGGGTTAGTCGAAGGAGCGACCAGGCTCCTCTTCGCCGGAGCCGGGCAAAATATAGACAGATGGGTGCCATGTAGGGTACCATGTCGTCCTACATGTGTCCCGCATGCCCGCAGGTCGAGGATTCGAGGTGCCGCCATGAAGAATGACCACATCCCTGCGCTCATCAAAGAGCTTCGAGAACGCCTGGACCTCACCCAAGAACAATTTGCCCAGAGGGTTGGAGTCACGTACAGCACCGTGAACCACTGGGAAAACGGAAAGCGGACTCCGCAGCCGTACTTGATCCGGCGACTCCTAGAGCTCAAGCAAGAACTCGACCAGCAGGCGAGAAGGAAAAGGTAAGCTGGTGGCGCGATTGGAAGACCTGACCCGCGGGGCGACAGTCAAGGGCATCCTGCCGGACCGCCTCGTCACCATCGTGGACGTCAAGTGGCACGGTTCAACTGTGGCGGAGGTGACCTACAAGGACGCCTCTGGCCGCCTCGCCAACGAGCTCCTCTACCGGGACCGCGAGCCCACGCTCGAGATCGTGACCCAGGGAGCGCCGTTCAGCTTCGACGGCGACGGGGCACAGTTCCGGCTGGCCTCCGAGGCCCGCCGCATCAGCCTGG
>Ga0209321_10001470_pt1 | contig 16104 bp, 16 predicted proteins | sample Rifsed16ft4_FD_184012 | JGI IMG/M metagenome (GOLD analysis project Ga0209321, IMG submission 184012) | Soil microbial communities from Rifle, Colorado, USA - sediment 16ft 4 - CSP-I_5_4 (version 2) | ecosystem: Environmental > Terrestrial > Deep subsurface > Rock core/Sediment | place: Rifle... | reverse complement strand
GCGCTCCCAGAAGCTCGCGCCGAGTTCGAACTGGTTCTCCGGCAAGTACCGGACAACCTTCTGGCACTCAAGTTCCTGGGAGCGACCTACCAGGGACTCGGACTGCTCCGGGAGTCGCTTGCCCACTACCAGAAGGCGAGCACCCTGTCGCCGGACGACGCCGACCTAGTGGAGCGCATCAGACGAGTCGAGGCGGCGGTGGCTGCCGCGCAAGCCGCTCCTCTCCCATCCGCGGATCCCTATGCCCCGCCCGGCGAACAGAGCACTCCTCCGACCATCCCGCCGGCGCATCAGCCAGCATCTGTCTTCATCGAGCGTCAGGCTCAAGAGATCGGAACCTCTCAGCCGGTCTCCGACGACGCGCGCTCCATGCAGGAAGAATTCGAGGAGCAGCCGGTCACGTCCATCTTCAAAAGGCAAGCCCGGGAGATTCTGGATCTCGGAAGGATACCGGTACCCAATGATTCTTCCAGACCGGTTCCAGCGCTTGCGGCAGCAGAACATGAAGAGCCGCGGCCGGGCACCCGAGTGTCCGCCGAGCCTCCCCAACCGGGCTTGGCCACCACTACCCTCGCCGAGCTGTACGCTTCCCAAGGTCATCTGGACCGAGCGGTGAGTGTCTACCGACAGCTGGTCGCTTCCCAACCGAACAAACGGGAGCTCCAGGCCCGCTTGGAAGAGCTCGAGCTGCTGTCCCAGGCCGCCCTGAACCCAGGGACTCCGTCGCGAGAGATCACTAGATCCTCGGCCGTCTCCGGCCGCCACCCGGGAGCTATTGCCAGGAGCGATCGGGAGGTCCGTGCCTTGCGGGAGACGATCCGAGAGCTTCAAGGATGGCTCACCGCCATCGGCAGATCCTGAAGGAGTAGGGATGGTTTTCTCTGACGTATTGCAGGACCTGGCGCGGCGCGTGGACGGTTGGGTGGGCCTGGTGGTCATGGGCCTGGACGGAATTCCAATTGAAAGACTCGCCATCGACGAGAGCATCAACTTCGAAGCACTAGCCGCGGAGTGCACGGCGCTCCTCAAAAGCACGCGTCAGGCGGCCGAGGAAGTGGGAGCCGGCAATCTTCGGGAAATCGCGATCACCACCGACCTCTTGGTGATCCTGGCCGTCGCTATCACCGAAGATTACATCCTGCTCGGGGCGTTGCGTCGCGGCGCCAACTACGGGCGGGCCCGCTTCGTCATGCGACGAGCGACTCTCCGGCTGGAAAAAGAGTTCGCCTAACCGACCCTCACGGTTGCAGGAATCTGCGACTGTTAACCCCATGGAGAGGAACCCGTTCGCCGACCGCCGCGCCCGGCTGGTAGAGGGACTGGACGAGTCTCGAACGGACGCTCTCATCGTCACCCACCTCCCCAACATCAGGTATTTGACGGGGTTTTCCGGCAGTGCCGGCATTCTGGTGCTGGGGTCCGATGCCGTCGCTACCCTCATCACCGACGCCAGGTACCTGAGCCAATCCCGGGAGGAGATCGGCGAGGTCGAGATCCAACGGGTGGTGGGAACTTACGAAGGAAGTCTCGTGCAGTTCGTTCGCCGAGGCGCTTACCGCAACCTGGCCTATGAGGAGACACACCTCCGCGTCTCTCAACTGAGGTTTCTGGAATCCGGGCTTCCGGGAGACACGCACCTGATCGGGGCGCGTGGGTTGGTGGAGAAGCTGCGAGTGGTGAAAGACGCCGGCGAGCTCGAGACACTGGAGCGCGCCGCAAGGGGCCTGCCGCGGACGCTCCATTCGTTGCGGGAGACCATGCGTCCCGGCGTGTCGGAGCGCACCCTGGCGGCGGCGCTCGACTATGAGCTGCGGCAGAATGGTTACGAAAAAACGTCGTTCGATACCATCGTCGCTTCCGGTCCCCGCTCCGCACTTCCGCACGGACGCCCCACCGACCGCCGTTTCGCCCCCGGGGACCTCATCGTCGTGGATTTCGGTGGGGTCATGGAAGGCTACGCCACGGACATCACCCGCACCTTTTCGCTGGGAGAGCCGGCGCCGGAAGCGGAGCGTATCTACCGGGTGGTGGCGGCGGCTCAACAAGCTGCCATCGAAAGCGTTCGTCCCGGGATCGAAGCGCAGGAAGTCGATCGCGCCGCACGCCATGTCATCGAATCGGCCGAGCTCGGGGAGTTCTTCGGGCACGGTACCGGGCACGGCATCGGTCTCGAGGTTCATGAGGCCCCATGGATCTCTCCCGGTCGCGCCGATCGGCTCGAGCCGGGAATGGTCTTCACCGTAGAGCCCGGGATATACCTTCCCGGCAAGGGTGGCGTGCGATTGGAAGACGACGTGCTGGTCACCGAAGACGGCTGCCGGATCCTCAGTCGCAACCACCAGGAATTGCGGGAGATTTCGTGGGTGTGCTATGGTTAGCACTTTCTCCGGTAATTGGAGCCGGTAAGGGAAAGGATTGCCCTTGAACCTGAACGAACTCAAAGAGCTGCTCGAGCTCGTCCTGGAAAAGGGAATCACCGAGTTCGAGCTCGAAGAGAAGGGAGTCCGGCTGAAGATCAAGAAAGGCCTCGACCTTCCCCAGCCGCAGGTCGATCGAACCAACAACAACCCCATCGCCCAACTTCCCGCCACGGTGGCCGCGGTGCCGGCCCCCGATCCCGTCGAGGAGATTGACGTGACCCTGGTACGATCGCCGATGGTAGGGACGTTCTACAACGCACCCGAGCCGAATGCCCCTCCCTTCGTCAACGAGGGGGACCGCGTCGAAGTCGGACAGGTCCTGTGCATCATTGAAGCGATGAAGCTCATGAACGAGATCGAGTCGGAGGAAGCCGGGGAAGTGGTACGGGTGTTCGTGGAGAACGGCCAGCCGGTTCAATATGGCGATGAGCTCTTCGCCCTTCGAGTGGGCAGCTAGTAACCGCCTCCTCCCACCGGCAAATCCTGTCCATGTTCAAGAAGATCTTGATCGCCAACCGCGGCGAGATTGCCCTGCGCGTGATCTCCGCCTGCAAGGAGTTGGGGATCCGGACGGTGGCGGTCTATTCGGAGGCCGATCGACACTCCCTGCACGTCCGCTTCGCCGACGAGGAAGTCTGCGTGGGTCCGGCCCGAAGCGTCGACAGTTACCTCAATATACCCGGGATCATCTCGGCAGCGGAGATCACCGGCGCCGAGGCGGTTCATCCCGGTTACGGTTTCCTCGCCGAGAGCTCTTACTTGGCGGAGGTATGCGAAGCGTGCCACATCAAGTTCATCGGACCCTCTCCGCGCGTCATCCGTTTGATGGGCGACAAGTCGCTGGCCCGCCGTACCATGAGCAAAGCCGGCGTTCCCGTGCTTCCGGGGTCGAACGGCCTGACGGAAACGGTGGAACAGGCCGCGGAGATGGCGAAACGGATCGGATACCCCGTCATTCTCAAGGCTTCTGCCGGAGGCGGGGGGCGAGGGATGAGGATCGTGGAAGGGCCAGAGGAGCTTCCCCGGGCGTTCCGCACGGCGCAAAAGGAGGCGGAGGCGGCCTTCGGGGTCGGGGACCTCTACCTGGAGAAATACCTTAGGAATCCGCGGCACATCGAGTTTCAAGTCCTAGCCGATTCGAGGGGCAACGTGGTCCATTTGGGAGAGCGGGAGTGCTCGATCCAGAGACGGCATCAGAAGCTGCTCGAGGAATCACCTGCGCCAGGGGTCTCGGACCGTCTGCGCAAGAAGATGGCGCGGATAGCGGTGGACGGCGTGCGCGCGGTGGGTTACGTGAACGCTGGAACCATCGAGTTTCTCCTGGATGAGGACGGGCGCTTCTATTTCATGGAGATGAACACCCGCATCCAGGTCGAGCACCCCGTCACCGAAATGGTTACCGGTGTCGATCTCGTCAAAGAGCAGATCCGTATCGCCGCTGGTCAGACCCTGGGCTTCACACAAAAAGAGATATCGTTTCGCGGGGCGAGCATCGAATGCCGCATCAACGCCGAGGACCCGGAAACCTTCATGCCATCGCCTGGCACGATCCACGCGTTTCATCTTCCGGGAGGTCCGGGGGTGCGCGTTGACACCGCCGCCCATTCCGAGTGTGAAGTGCTGCCCTACTATGATTCCCTCATCGCCAAGATGGTCGTCCACGACGACGATCGACCGGCCGCTATCGAGCGCATGCGGCGCTGCCTGGAGCTGACGGTCATCGAGGGAGTGAAGACCACCCTGCCACTGCACCTTAGGATCCTGGCCGATCCGGATTTCAGGAACGGGCGCTACAACACACGTTTCCTCGAGCGCTTCTTGGCAAAGGACACCGCCCCGGTGCATTGACTCTTGCCGAGCTCGTCGACCTTGCCCAACTCGCCGCGGCTCGAGACGCTTCCCAAGCTTTACCCGATCCTCGACGCATCCTTCGAGAAGGCGTGGCCCGCCAAGGTGGCGGTTCAGGCGCTGGCTCGAGCCGGATGCCGCATCATCCAACTGCGGGCCAAGAAGCTGAGCGGGAGAGCCTTCCACGACTGGGCTTGCGAAGCACAGGAAACCGCGCGCCCCATGGGGGTCATCCTGATCGTAAACGATAGAGTGGATGTCGCCCTGACCGCGAGAGCAGCCGGGGTTCACCTAGGGCAAGACGACCTGTCGGCGATGGCGGCTCGCAGGGTGTTGGGCGACGGGGCCATCATCGGCCTTTCCACTCACACTGTGGAACAGGCCGCGGCGGCCGAGCGTTTACCGGTAGACTATGTTGCCATCGGGCCAGCGTTTCCGACCGTGACCAAAGAAAAAACCGATCGACCCCTGGGGCCAGAAGGAATCGCCCGGGTCAGGGAGGTGGTGGGGAAGCCATTGGTGGCGATCGGCGGCATTACTCTGGAAAACGGTCCGTCTCTGCTTCGGGCCGGTGCGGACAGCCTGGCCGTCATTTCCGCCCTCATGGGCGCCGGCGAGCTCACGGGCACGGCGCGACGGATGTTGGAGTCTTGGTAAGTGCCGCTCCGGGACAGGCCCGGGGCCACGAGGGAGAGCGGAGGAGAATTGAGCGCGCGAGTACTCGATGGTAAGCGAGTGGCGCAGGAGATCCGCGAGGATGTTCGGCGAGAAGTAAGCGGGCTGATCGCCCAGGGGGTCAAGCCCGGCTTGGTGGCCATTCTGGTTGGCGAGAACCCCGCCTCCGAGATATACGTTCGCAACAAGACGCGGGCCGCGGGTGAAGCGGGCATTTACTCGGAGACGATCCGGCTCCCCGCCGACACCAGCAGGCAGACGCTGGCGCAGCACATTGATTCTCTGAACCAAAGGGAGGAGGTGGATGCCATACTGCTCCAGCTTCCGCTCCCTCCACATCTCGATCCGAGCGAGTTCATCTCTCGTATCCACCCGGACAAGGACGTGGACGGGTTCCATCCGTTCAACGTGGGGCGACTCGTCCTGAACGAGCCCGGTCCGAGGCCCTGCACCCCGGCGGGCATCTTGGAGCTACTTCGACGCGAGAAAGTAGAGATGAAGGGTGCACGGGCGGTCGTTCTGGGAAGGAGCAACATCGTGGGGAAACCCATGGCGCTGCTTCTTCTACATCAGCATGCTACCGTAACCGTGTGTCACTCGAGGACCCGCGAGATCGCTCGGGTGGCCAGCGAGGCGGACATACTGGTCGCGGCCATGGGGAAGTCGGCTTTGGTGAGGCGGGACTTCATCAAGCCGGGTGCGGTGGTGGTGGACGTCGGTATCAACCGGGTGCAAGAGCGCGAGGCAGTTCTCGATTACTTCGGCGACGACGCCGCCCGGTTGGCTCAACTCGAGTCCACGGGCTATACGTTGGTGGGAGACGTGCATCCCCGTGAGGCGCGGGAGGTGGCGGGTGCGCTAACCCCCGTCCCGGGAGGAGTGGGACCGCTCACCATAGCGATGCTCCTCGACAATACGATGCGCTTGGCACGTCAGCGGCGTCTTCCCTCCTAGTGATTTCAGCATGCTCAGGGTCGGGCTCACCGGTGGCATCGCTTGCGGCAAGACGGTGGTGCGAAAACTCCTCGCCGATCGGGGTGCCTTCACCATCGACGCCGACGAGATCGCCCACCGTTTGCTGGCGGCAGAGACCGAGCTGGCACGCCAGATAACTGAGGCGTTTGGAACGGACGTCCTGGCAGCGGACGGATCCGTCGACCGCAAGAAGTTGGGTGCGATCGTATTCTCCGATTCCTCGGCGCGGCTTAAGCTGAACGAGTTAGTCCATCCGCGAGTGATCGCGGAGGAACGGCGACTCCTCGATGCGGCAGAAAGAAAGGGTGTCGAGGTCGCAGTGGTCGATGCGGCGCTGATGGTCGAGGCTGGGACGTACCGCGACTACCACCGGCTGGTAGTGGTTCATTGCCCCCGCGCGCTACAGGTGGAGCGCTTGATGGCGCGCGGCCTGTCTGGCGATGAGGCGGCGGGCCGCATCGACTCGCAACTACCGATCGAGGAGAAGTTGCGCTATGCAGACTATCTCGTCGACACCTCGGGCAATCTGAAAGACACCGAGAGACAAGTGGGAGAAGTTTGGAAAAAACTACATCGAGAGGCTAGCCAGTAGCAGGTTGTCGGGCAGAGAGTCTTTCCTCCACGAAAGTGTTCCACTCTTGGCAATGGGGGCATCGCCACAGGATACCGTTGGCTCGATAATGGCATTTGACGCAGACGTGGGGGTCGAGGAACAAGATAGAGCCCCGAACCTTCTCCAGGTAGTCCCGTATTCGGTCTGGTGGAGCGCCGTTCATCAGGAGTAGATTCCAGTATTCTAGATGAACGTCGATGGCGTGCGGATTGTTGGCCGCGGCAGCGCTCAGGAGCCGGAAGGCTTCCTCCGTCTTCCCTTCGCGCGCCCTTCGGCGGGCCAGCGCAACGTGGGCGCGCCAATCCTTGCCATCGTTCGCGATCGCGTCTAGATACAACCGGTCCAACTTCGCCTCGTCTCCGATTTGTGGATAGACCCGCTCCAGACGATCGAACGTCAAGTAGGCATAGTCTGGGCGCGACCGCACCAGCGCCTCCCACTGCTCCACGGCGTTCGAGAGGGCGCCTTGTTGCTCCAGCAGATCGCCAAGGTGCAGGTAGGGGGGGGCGAGCGTCCGGTCGTAGCTGATGGCCGTCTCGAAACTCCGGGCGGCGCTTTTTTCGTCCGCCGCCGCGAGAGCCGACAGCCCGGTCCGATCATGCAGGAAAGCGGCGAGGGTCGGGTTCGGCTCTTCGCTGGCGACATCGAGCTTGTGCAGGACGGCGAGGGCTTGCTCCCAGTTCTGCTCTTCCTCATGGATGCGGAGAAGGTGAAGGAGCGCATAGGAGTTAGCCGGATCGAGGCGGAGAACCTCCGTCAGCGTGTCGACCGCTCGGTCGCGGAAGCCGGCCCGCTTGAAGTCGACTCCCAGGCAAAGAAGCGCGTGGGTTCTTTCCCGCGGATTGAGCCCGGGGCGATGGAGGATGCTCTGGTGAATATGAATGGCGCGCTCGAGTTGACCCTTTTCACGAAAGAGGTTTCCCAGAATGAGGTAGATCTCGATGGCCTCGGTGTCGGAGCGGGCGGCGCGGGTGAGCGCGGAGATGGCGCGGTCGATCTGGCGCGAGGCCAGAAGGTCCAACCCCAGGATGTAAGGTAGGGACTCCCCGATTCCCTTGCGAGTCGGCGAACGTCTCCTTCCGGTCAGCCTCCCCCAGAGCAGGCCGAGGGCGATTCCGGCGACGAAAGCGGTGAGCGCCACCAGGAGGATCTGTTCACTAGAGCTCATGGAGGGAGACGGCGCCCGCCTCAGTCGACCCTGCGGCGCTCCGGCTCGTGGTGAGAGTTTTTTTCGGAATCGGACCGACCCTCGGTGGCGGGTAGATGGCTCAAGGGCAGATTGCGGAGCGCAGCGAGCTCGGACTCCAGCCGCTCGTTGGTCTTTCGAAGGTGTCGTAAACGGCTTCGCAGTCGAAACTGATCGGCGATAGCGAGCATTGCCGACACCAGAAAGCCCGCCAGCAGGGCTCCAAAGAGCGCCAGCGACATCGGAATATCGACTGTCCGATAGCTACCAGTGAAGTAAATGACCACCCTTTGCTCGAAGTTGGAATAGACGAAGATGGCCAGGGCCGCACCGAGAAGCAGGTAGAAGAGCATGGTCAATGTTCTCATCGCTATCTCAGATATTCTTGAAGGAGGTCCGGTAGGAGGCCCTTAGCGGCAAGAATTTGATCCACGAACTCGCGGACCGCCCCGAACCCTCCACGGGCCCGTGTCACGTAATGGACGCGCGTCCTGACCTCAGGGTGTGCATCTGCCACCGCCGCCGAGAGCCCCACCCGGCTCAATAAGGGCAGGTCGGGGAGGTCGTCACCCATGAACGCAATCTGTTCTTCCGACAGCCCTTCCTGTTCCAGGGCCTGCTGGAGGGCGGATAGCTTATCACCCTCGCCGAGCCGGACGAAATCCATCTTCAGCTCCTTGGCTCGATACATGACCGCTTTCGACTCCCGTCCGGAGATAAGTCCTAACTTCAGACCCGCCTTGCGTGCCAGGACCAAGCCGATGCCGTCCCGAGAGTGAAAGCGCTTGACCTCGTCATCGCCCTGACGCTCAAAGGTCCCGTCGGTGAGAACACCGTCCACATCCAGGAGCAGCATTTGGATCTTTTGCGCCTTGTCGCGAAAAATGTTGTCCATAATTAGTGCTCGCTCGGCTCTTCGCCTCGCTCGCGGCCCTCACTCTTCGTTCGGGCCAAACACACGGCCGGATTCCCTTGCCCTGCATTCCAGGAGCAATTCCTCCCGGCCGAGCGGCCCTTCGGGCCGCATGGGTATGCTCGATCGGCGCCCTAGAAATACTGGCCCAGCCTCCACAGATCATGAAGGTGGATGATGCCGGCGATCCCGCCGACTTCATCAGGAACCAGCAGCGACGTGATCTTGCGTTCCTCCATGAGCGCCAGGGCACGAGTGGCCAATTCCTGTCGGTCGATGGTGACGGGGTTTCGGGTCATGCACTCCACTGCCTTCTTCCCGAGAATCAGCTCGTCTTTTTCCAGCTGGCGCCGCAGGTCCCCGTCGGAAATGACTCCCACCAGGCGTCCCCGCTCATCGACGACGCTGGTAACGCCAAGGCCTTTGCGAGACATCTCGTATATCACGTCCCGCATCAGGGTGGTCGTTCTCACCAGGGGAAGCTCCTCCCCACTGTGCATCAGATTCTCGACCCGGCGCAGCTTGAACCCGAGCTGTCCGCGGGGATGAAGGACCGCGAAGTCTTCGGAGGTGAAGCCTTTCTGCTCCAGAACCGCCATGGCCAACGCGTCCCCCAGCGCGAGCAGAGCGGTGGTGCTGGCGGTAGGGGCTAGACCCATCGGACAGGCCTCCTCATCCACCGACACGTCCAGAACGACGTCGGAGGCCTCCCCGAGCGTGGAGCGCGTCCGACCGAGCAGCGAGATGAGAGGCACGCTCAGGCGCTTCCAGCTCTCTAGGAGCTGCAGGAGCTCCTCGGTCTCCCCACTATTAGAAACCGCAATCACCACGTCGTCCTTCACCACCATGCCAAGATCGCCGTGCAGCGCTTCGGCAGGGTGCAGGAAGAGGGAGGGTGTTCCGGTGCTGTTCAAGGTAGCGGCGATTTTTCGGCAGATGATACCGGACTTACCCATGCCAGTGACCACCACGCGACCCCGGCACTTGGATACCAGCTCCACGGCGCGGGAAAACCTCTCGTCGAGACGCTGGATGAGGTTCTCGATGGCTCGAGCTTCGATGGCTAGGACGCGGCGCGCCATGTCGAGGCTCATGGACCGATCTCCCGAAGGGCCCGCTCGATGGCCTGGAGGCGTCGAAGCAGGGCGGCCAGTCGATCGAGCGGACAACTATTGGGTCCGTCGGAGCGCGCCCGGTCAGGGCGATCGTGCACCTCCAGGAAGATGGCGTCCACACCGGCGGCGATGCCGGCGGAGGCCAGCTCGGAGATGAAGCGAGATTCGCCCCCCGAGGATTTTCCCGCTCCTCCCGGCAGCTGCAGGCTGTGGGTCACGTCGAAGACGACCGGGCATCCCGTCTCGCGCATGATGGAGAAGGCACGCATGTCCACCACCAAGTTGTTATACCCAAAGCTGGTCCCGCGCTCCGTCACCAGTACGCTACGATTTCCGGTGGAGCGGGCCTTCTCGACGACGTGAAACACATCCCAAGGCGCCAGGAATTGACCCTTCTTGATGTTCAGGGGTTTACCCGTTCCCGCCGCGGCCAGGATCAGATCGGTTTGGCGGCAGAGGAAGGCGGGAATTTGGAGGAGGTCCACCACCGCAGCGACCGTCTCCACCTGGTGTGTCTCGTGCACGTCGGTGGTGACCGGAAGGCCGAATCGGCTCCGGATCTCTGCCAACACCGACAATCCTTCCGCCAGACCAGGCCCGCGGAAGGATTCCACCGACGTTCGATTCGCCTTGTCGAAGGAAGCCTTGAAAATGAGGGGAACTCCGATTTCTTCGGAGATGGCCTTCAGCTGCTCCGCCATGAAGAAAGGATGGTGGGCCTCCTCGATCACGCAGGGCCCGGCAATCAAGACGAAGGGATTGCCCTCGCCGATCTTCGCCGTCCCTACCTGAACCGGGCCGGTGGGGTGAGTCTTGGCCATGAACCTACCGGCATCTTACCCGAAATCGGGACGGCTTAGCGCGGTTGCGCCATTTCCTTGGTGGTGGAGGCGACGGGGTGGTTGCCTTGGCGGGACCGCTGATGTTCTCTGGCCGCGCCCACAAACTCCCGGAACAACGGATGGGGAGCCAACGGCTGGGACTTGAACTCGGGGTGGAACTGCACGGCGAGAAACCAGGGATGGGTCGGAATCTCAACGATCTCCACGAACTTGGAGTCCGGCGATCGACCGGTGATTCGCAGTCCGGCGCGCGTCAATACGTGCTCGTACTGCCGGTTGAACTCGAATCGATGGCGATGTCGCTCGATTATTTCCAGCACGCCGTAGGCTCGATGCGCCAGCGAGTCCGGCTCCAGCACGCACGGATAACCGCCGAGCCTCATGGTACCGCCCATCTGTTCGACGCCTTCCAGCTCTTCCAGCTTGACGATCACGCGTTCGGTGGTGTCCGGCTGGCATTCTGTCGAGTTCGCCCCGCTCAAGCCGCAGACGTTTCTGGCGTACTCCACCACCGACCACTGAAACCCGTAGCAGATCCCGAAATAGGGGACGGCGTGGGTGCGAGCGTAACCGGCGGCCGCCGTCATACCCTCGGTACCCCTCTGGCCGAAGCCACCGGGCACCAGGATGCCGTCAACCTGTTGTAGTGGGGAGAGGTCACCGTTCTCTAGGTCCTCCGCTTCGATCCACTTGAGGTTGACCTTGATTCCATGGGCGAAGCCTCCATGGGCGAGGGCCTCAGAAAGGCTCTTGTAGGCGTCTTCCAAGCGCACGTACTTCCCGACGATACCGATGGTGATCTCGCCCTGCGGGTTTCGGATGCGCTGCACCAGCTCCTCCCAGTCTCGCAGGTCCTTCTTGCCTTGCGGCAGCTCGAGGAGCTTCAGGATGATGGAGTCCAGGGTCTCCTCCGACAGCGAGAGAGGAACCTCGTAGATGGTGTCGACGTCTCTGGCGGTCTTCACCGCTTCCTCGTCGAGGTTGCAGAAGAGCGCGATCTTGGACTTGAGATCGCGGGGGAGGGGGCGATCGGTCCGGCAGAGAAGGATATCGGGCTGGATACCGATGGCGCGAAGCTCTCGCACACTGTGCTGGGTGGGCTTGGTCTTCTGCTCACCGGCGGCGCCGATGAAGGGAACGAGAGTCAGGTGTATGAAAATCGCTCCGGTACGGCCGACATCCTGCCGGAATTGGCGGGCTGCCTCCAGGAAGGGCAAGCCTTCGATGTCGCCGACCGTGCCTCCGATCTCCACGATCACGATATCGGCGTCCTTGGCTACTGGCTCCAGCCGACTCTTGATCTCATTGGTGATGTGCGGGATGACTTGTACCGTGCCTCCCAGGTAGTCTCCACGTCGTTCCTTGCTGATGACGGTGTCGTAGATCTGCCCGGTGGTTGCGTTGGAAGCCCGGCTCAGCTTGACCTGGGTGAACCGTTCGTAGTGCCCGAGGTCCAAATCAGTCTCGGCTCCGTCGTCGGTGACGAAGACTTCACCGTGCTGGTAGGGACTCATGGTACCCGGGTCGACATTGATATAGGGATCGAACTTGAGAAAAGAAACTCGATACCCATGCGACTCCATCAGTAGGCCGATAGACGCAGAGGCCAATCCCTTGCCCAAGGACGACACGACACCCCCGGTGACAAAAATGAACTTAGCCTTGTTCGAGGTGGTTCGCTGCATCCATCTCCTCCTTCTCTGGCCTTCCGGTTTCGGCAAACAACTTGCGCGCCCGTTCGAGATCGGCCGGTGTGTCCACCGCCAGGCTCCGGGCGTTGGTCTTCTCTACGTATATCGGCATTTCGCTTTCTAGGGCGCGGAGCTGCTCGAGCCGCTCCAAGCGCTCCAGCGGGCTCGGGCCTTTGCCCGTCAGCTCCAGCAGAAGAGGCTTTGGATACACGTAAAGTCCTAGGTGTTTGAGGCACGATCCGCTCGGTGGCGCCGCCGCCTCTTCGAAACGCCGACGCACTTCGTCGGCGCTCATCTGCGGAGTGGCCAGGAAGGGAATAGGCCATCTGGAAAAATACAAGGCAAAACCGCGGCGGTCGATCACTACCTTCACCACGTTGGGATCCCAAAATTCCTGGGCGGTGGAGATTGGGCTTGCCAGCGTGGAGATCACCGCCTGTTTTTGGCAGGCGCCAATCGCCTGATCGATGGCCCGTGCCGGAAGGAAAGGCTCGTCGCCTTGCACGTTGACCACCAGGTCGACTTCCAGGCCGGCCACCGCCTCCGCCACGCGGTCCGTGCCGCTTTGATGGTCGGGCGATGTCAAGACGCACTCCCCGCCGAACGCTGTCACCGCATCCTGGATCCGGAGGTCATCGGTGGCTACCAGTATCCGGTCTACCAAACGGGCTGCCGCGGTACGCTGGTAGACGTGCTCTATCAGCGAGCGGTCGCCGATCCTGGCGAGAGGTTTCCCGGGGAGACGTTGAGAGCGGAAGCGGGCAGGGATGACCGCAATCGTCCGCATTCACTTAAGAAACGGTGCGGTTTCTCTGAAGTGCACTCGGTATCATAGCCTCGGCCAGTTTCCGTGTCAATACAATAACAATAAAATAACGGGTCTTCGCGTAATCGTGTGGGTGAAATGGCACGCATGAAGTGGTTCGGGGCCGCACTGGCAGCGGGCGAAAGTGATGTGAATGGCCCTCGAGAATCGGGCATACTTTGCGGATGGTACGAAGACGGCGACATCTTCAACTTCATGACTCCTATCGGTTCCGCGGTTTTCGGCCGAGCCCGACGGTCGTCGGGGTGTTCGGAGATCGGTACGCGAGGGTCATCGCGTTACATCGACGGTCAAAAAAACTGCATGCGGGACGTGTGGCCGGTGGCACCGGACCTTCTACGATCGGAAGCGACGGCGGATACGAGACAAGTCTTGCGGGGACATGCGTGTCTTTCTGGACGTCGAGGTTCGTCGAGTCGACTGCGTTCGCTGCGGCAAGGTGAAGCAGGAGAAGCTGTCCTTCCTGGCGGACAATCCGCTCTACACGAAACGGTTCGCTTTCTATGTGGGCCGTCGGTGTCGGTCTTCGACGATCAAGGACGTGGCTCAAGAACTGCACCTGGACTGGCACACCGTGAAGGGACTGGAGAAGCAGTACATGCAGGAGCAGCTCCGGCGGGCCGGGACGCCGGCCCCGAAGGTCATCGGTATCGACGAGGTCTCGATCAAGAAGCGTCATATCTACCGCATTGTGGTGAGCGACTTGATCCGGAAACGACCGATCTGGTTTGGGGGCGAGGACCGCTCAGAACTCAGCATGGACGAGTTCTTCCAGTGGCTCGGGGCCAAGAAGAGCGCGGGGATCCGCATGGCGGTGATGGACATGTGGAAGCCGTTCCGGACCTCCACAAAAGCCCACGCGCCAAAGGCCAGTATCCTCTTCGACAAGTTCCACGTCCTTCGCCACCTGGGCGAGGCCTTGGACGCCGTGCGCAAGAGCGAGTACGCGCGCTTGGCAGGCAAGGGTCGCCGCTTCATCAAGGGGCAGAAGTACACGCTGCTCTCGCACCGCGACAACCTCACTCTGGAGGGCCGCCGATCCCTCAACCTGCTCCTCGCCGCGAACCGCAGGCTCAACACCGCCTATCTGCTCAAGGAGTCGTTCGGCCAGCTCTGGGACTACCACCGAGAGGGTTGGGCGAGGCGCTTCTTCGAGAACTGGCGGGAATCGCTGAAGTGGCAACGGCTCAAGCCCTACGAGAAGTTCGCGGAGATGATCGAGCGCCACTGGGACGGCATCGCCGCTCACTGCAGCACCGAGAACAAGGTGGCGCTCGGCTTCGTCGAGGGGCTCAACAACAAGGTCCGCGTCATCCAGCGTCGGGCGTACGGTCTCCGCGACGAGGAGTACCTGCGCCTCAAGATCCTCACCTGCATGTTGCCGGCCCCGTAGATGCTCTCGCTACCCCTGAAATCCACCCACTCGAAAACGCGAAGACCCATAGTTAATTAACCAACCAGCATCGCGCCGATAATCAACACCAAGAGGATTAGTCCGATAACCACGGCGGTGAACCCGTAGCGCCGTGCTCGGCCGAACGCCTCCTCCGGCGGCGGTCCGACGAGGCGAGCCTCCAGTTTGCCCTCGGCTCTCAAGCGTTCCACTTCCGCCGGATGCTCGCGCTCGTATTCGTGGAGAGGCGTGGTGCCGGTGTAAAAGACCATGTCCATCGGATACTTCTCGGGCTTGAGATGGGTATTGAAGAAGTGGATGGCGAAGATGAAACCCACCGCCAGGAGCGCTTCGTCGCTGTGGACGATGAGGGCGAGATTGATGGAGCTTCCGGGCAGGAATCGGGTGAAGAAAACCGGAAAGACCATGATGAGGCCCGATGTGCCGATGATGGCAACACCCCAGAAGACCGCCCAGTAATCGAACTTCTCCCAGTAGGCCCAGCGGTCGAAGCCGGGTTTATTTCCCTTTCCGAAGAACCACTTGAAGACTCCAAAAAGATCGGCGAAGTCCTTCGGTCGCGGCACCATGGAGTCTGGTCCCCAGAGGAGGTTCCGCTCGCCTTTCACCAACACGCGGTGGCCGATGTGCACCAAATGGGTGAGGAAATAGGCGAAGGTGATGACGGCGCACAATCGGTGGATCGCCGAGGCCATTCGAAAGCCGCCCAGCAGCTCCATGAGCCAGCTTGCCCAAACCGTCTCGCTGAATTTGAGCGGCAGACCGGTCAGGGCCAGCCCTAGGAACGACACGATCACGATACCGTGCATCCCCCGTTGAAAGTAGCTGAGTCGCTGGAAATGAGATTTGCTGGGATCTGCCGGGGCAGAAGGTTGAGGCGGAACCTTTCCGGAGTTCCGTTCCTCCAAGGATCGTCTCAGCCAAAGGGCACTGTGGAGGCCAAAAAATGTGAAGACGGTCACCAGCAACGCGGTCATCCCCACCGAGGTCCAGTGCAGCACAGGATACTCCTCGAGGTGTTCCAGATCCGCGTGCACCAAATAAGAAGCGAAGTTCTCGTTGGCCCGGGAATGACAAGCGGCGCAGGTGGCGACCCGGTTCTGGGCACTGATCGAAGAGCGAGGATCGGAGGCGGGCAGCGTCATGTGCGCGAGGTGACAGGTATTACACGAAGCGACGCCGCTATACCCGAGCGCAGTCACCTTGCCGTGGTAGGTCTGGCTGTAGCTCTTCGCCCGACTATCATGACACTCCGCGCAGGTGCGGTTGATCCGCAGCGCCTGCTCCTCTTCCACCAGCTGGATCTCATGAGGACGGTGGCAGGTAATGCAGATCGGCGCTTCCTCGCTCCCCGCCGCCAGCGCCTGTCCGTGAGCGCCTTCGTTGAAGTCCTTGGCGTTTCCGACGTGACAGGCCCCGCAGGTAGAGACGATATGCTGGCGGCCTACCCGAGAGTCCGCATCGTCGTGCCGCAGTATGTCATGGGAGCCGTGGCAGCTGACGCAGGTCGCCGAGACGATCAGTCCCGCCTTGATGATGCCGCGTCCGTGGATGTCGTCGATGTAGCGCTCGAAGGACAACGGCGG
>Ga0209321_10001469_pt1 | contig 16106 bp, 14 predicted proteins | sample Rifsed16ft4_FD_184012 | JGI IMG/M metagenome (GOLD analysis project Ga0209321, IMG submission 184012) | Soil microbial communities from Rifle, Colorado, USA - sediment 16ft 4 - CSP-I_5_4 (version 2) | ecosystem: Environmental > Terrestrial > Deep subsurface > Rock core/Sediment | place: Rifle... | reverse complement strand
AAAAACCTCACCTTAACCCTCTTCTAAGAAAAGAGGGGATAAAGGCAGATTGCCATGCCCCTTCGACTTCGCTCCCTTCGGGGACTGAGCCCTTGAGGGTCGAAGACAGGGCTCGCAATGACTGCTATATCTTACTTTTTTATATTGGCTTCCGCGGGTCCCGATAAATTGGGACGTCCACAAACCAGGTAGAGTTTCCATGTAAACTGGGTCGTGGCCACGATTCCACACAGTCCCTCTATAAATAGGGCCTCCCCTCCCCCCTGGCTGAGATTTTAGGGAATTTACAGGCTGGTAAAGAGTTGGAGAAAAATAGATGTGGCCCTGCACGGATTATGTGCAGGAAAAATCTAAAAAATATTTTGATCTGAAAATACAACTTATGCTGTAACAACAGATTGCTTCGTCCCGCCGAAGGCGAGGCTCCCGCTTCGCCTGTCAGAGACGAGGTTCACTTCAAGCGACAGCGAGGCGAGCGGCAAAGCCGGCGTCCCGATTCTATCGGACTCCTCGCAATGACATAGATGACCTCACCCCATTCCTCTTCTACAGGAGGGGGTGTAATGTTCCCTCCCTTGTGAGGGGAGGGTTCACCCAGAAGGCTCACCCTGAAGGGTTAGGGAGGTGTCAGTTGTAGTGCCCTTCAGAATGAACCCCGCCTACTTTATGAGACCTGACAGGCACAACCATTCAACTTGATTTTCCATTCGTCCAGATTATCTTGCAAAAAAGAGGAGAAAAAGATGAAACTAAAATATTTCAGCTTAATCACTTTGTTTCTGCTCTTAATTGCGGTCAGCCTGGTTTGGGCATATCCACCAGGAGTAGGCATCACCAGCAAGTCCAAAAACTGTCTCTCCTGCCATGTCGATAACGGTCCCTGGAAAGACCAGGAGAACACCATCCTCGACATCATGGAAAAAGAGAGCAAAAAATCCCTGAAACAGCCAGACGGCACATTTTTAATCTCAGCTCACCGGGGAGAGACTGTTAAACTTTTGACCGTAATAGGCAGAAAAGCCGGAGATTCTGCTCCGGTTCCGGTTAGAAACGGCTGGATTTTTGTGGATCCTACCCGGATAGAGAGCAACTCCCTGAACAAGTTTGCCACCGGCTGGTCTGTGGATTTACCTGCTTCCTGCCGGCTGGTAGGAGACCAGCTGGAAGGATACCCAGATGCTAAAATCACGGTCTTGCAGTTTACTCTCCGGCCCGGAGATGAAGCCGAGGATTCAGAGCTCTCCTGGCAGGTGATGCTGACCAAGGGCGAATCAGTCAAAGGCAAAGCCAAAGAGGGAATGCTGGGAAATTACTTTGAGAAGAAAGTAATTCTCCGGGTGGTGGACTAAATCCCGGCAGAAAAAGCCGTCCGAGGCAAGCTCGGACGATGCAAAAGAACTTACCACTCCCCAGCCCTTTCAGGATGAATCCTCTCCTAATTAATAAGGGGAGTGAGTAAACTTACCTCTCCCAATCCCTCCCCTAAGAGAGGAGGAGGAGTGGTCAGTCAGAATCAGAGAGCTGATTTAACTAGTACTTCTCTCAACTAAAAAGGCGGGCTTTTCACCCGCCTTCTAGGTTCAAATTACGTTTCCTAGTCTGGCAAATTCAATTACAGGCTGGAAAAACACACCCTGCCACTGGTGCAGGAAATCCAAATTTGAATAAATAGTTCACCACATAAATAACATCTGAGAGTTCCAATTTGCAGTTTCCATCCGCATCTGCGGCAGCTAAAACCGGTGGCGCTGGCGCCCCGAATTTGAACAAATAATTGGCCAAGAAAATGACGTCCGCCAAGTCCAGTTTACCGCTGTTATTGGCATCCCCGGCTTTGTAAGTAGTGACATTGAAATTGGAAGGTCCGGCCCAGACTGGAGTATAGAGCCCAACTGAGGAATTAGCAAAATATAGGTGATTGGAGGGGGGGAAAAATGTCGTATCCAAGGAGACACTGGCCAGGGTGCTGTTTAACGTAAACCACAAAGTGGCGTACAGTCCACGGCCAGGAGCAACCGGGTCCTCTTCGACTGGTATCGCTCCCATCAGGACCTTGTTACTTAATGTGTCGAAATTGACGGTTTTGAATACAAAACTGTCCACCCGGCTGCCCGTGTAGCTGACCGAGTCGAAAGTGGCAAATCCTAAAACATAGGCGAACGGAATGGTAATGCCGTGGACACTGCTATCGTTAAAGAAGGCCAGGCGCAGAAAAGCAGCAGGGGTGGAGTCCCCAGGGGTTACGGCAAAATAAAAGGTGTTGTCGCAGAAATAAACTGTGTCCGGCTGACCTGGGTCAGATTGAGCCCAAGCCAGAGATGCCAAAAGAAATAAACTAAAGCTGACCAGTAAGATTTTTATTCTCATACCCAATCCTCCTTGTGCCAGAAATGACAAATCCTTTTACAACTTGCGTTTCTTAACCCAATATAGACTCTATTACTGGCTTGTCAAGAAGTATTTGTTCAGAAAATGATTCGTCCGAGGCAAGCACGGACGCCGCCTCAGACCTAACCTCTCTACTCCCAATCTTAGAAAAGAATAGAGGGAGTTTTGTTCTGCCCTCTTACACGGCAGGGCGGAAAGGAATCCGGTCTTACTAACACTTTTGTACCGTCAAGCTGATCTGATCGACTTGGTTCAATGCCTTTCATAGTTTAGACTTGCTACATTCTCTTTAGTCAACTAATATGCCCGTATGTCAGCCAAAATCTTAGTAATTGAGGACGAGCCTCTAATCCGGGAACTGCTATATGAATTCTTGACCGGCTTGGGTTACAATGTGGTCCTGGCTGAAAATGGGGAAAAAGCAATTAAGCTCTGTGCGGATAGACAAATCAAGCTGGCTTTAGTCGATTTCAAACTGCCGGATATGGATGGCTTAGAAGTTGTCAATAGACTCTGCCAACAGAATCCCTCCCTGGTCAACATAATTGTAACCGCTTACCCAACCAAGAAGATACAGACCCAAGCCCAGAACAAAGGAATTTACGCCTACCTCACCAAACCCTTCAGGTTGCCAGAGCTGCAGAGCCTGATTGAAAAAGCCCTAAAGGAAAGCTGACTTAAATCCGAAGTTTCTAAGTGCAAGCAAAAAGTTAGATTCTTGGCTTTGCTCAGAATGACATTTATAGCATTATTTGTTCTCTAGCGAGTCGGAGAAAAAGAATAGCGAAACCATAACCCGGTCCCAACTTAGATGGCTGAAGAGCAACTTTCCAAAGTTACCGAGCAGACCGATCCTCTTTTGACCCGCTACAAGAGGGTTTCGGCTATGTATAAGACCATCCTGGACCTGGCCTCCAAAATCCTGTATGAGATGGAAAATTCAGGCTCGGAAAAGCTGATTGCTGCCCTGATAGAGGAAAAAATCAGGGTGGCTGACAAGATTAAACGCGAGACCGAGGGGTTGAACCTCAGTCCTTTGGGCCCGGGTGAAGTCGTCAATTCCGCCACGGTCAGAGAAGTCAAAGAAATCATCTCCGATATAAAAATTATGTTAGGGGAACTGTTCGAAAGAGAAGAAAAACTCACCCAGCTTCTCAAGAGAAGGAAGCCAAAACTAAGCTGAATAGTACATCGACATTCCTGTTCTAGAGCCTCACCCACACTCTCTCGATATTAAGTCTCTTTCCTGTTAACTCTATGTTATTCAAGAAATTACTTGACATACTTAGAGTCCATCTTTAAATTGTTTTTCAGCTGGCCACGTTTTTTACAGGACAAGTTACCTGACTGAGAAGTTACAAATACTGATGTCAGGCTAAAAAGCATTTTTATCTGGTATCTACCTGAAGGAGGTGAGAAGAGAAAAGGCGTACAGAAAAGTTTCGAGCAAAAAACAATGAATAGTTTTCTAACCTTTTCACTTTTAACCCTAGTTTTTGTTTGGGGGTGAGAAAATGTATTTAAGAAGTAGAGTAGTTTTGAAGCTATCAGCACTGCTTGTGACTCTGGCGGTGCTGTTTTTATTTTTAGCTGACCCGGTCTGGCCGGCCTCTGAAAAATTGTGGCCAAGTGTGTCAGGCCAGGCCCAAATCACTTTAACTGGAAAGTACCAGCAAATTCAGCCCGGAGTAACCTACGACCCAGCCCATCAATGTGTAGTTGACCACAACGGGCCAGCTGTCAGCTGCGCGGCTGGCATGCCTGTACCCATAACTCTTTACGAATACAAAGACCCCAGTCTTATTCCCGGCTGCGGTCCTCCAACTTATCCTTTTCAGGTTGACGGAATCGGGATTGAGTTGTGCAACTCTGGACCAGTGCCCTGCGATGTCTGGGTAGTTGCTCAGGTGTATGATGCTGACTTAAGTAATCCTCCTTGTCCCCAGCCCGGAAATCTGCTCTGTGAGACTGGCATTTTTATGATAAGCATCCCACCCACAGGTACGGAATGCTTGGAATACGATTTTCCCATGAAGGACACCTGCTGTGTGAATGGGCCTTATTTTGCAGCAGTCAAATTCCTTTCTACTACCTGCCCGGAGGCCATAGGTCCCTGTCTGGATGATTACTGCGATTTATGCCGCAGCTATTTGGCTTACCCAATGACAGTTCCGGTTGACAAGTGCATAGGTGGCCCTGGGGGTGGCAACTGGCGTATCTGCTCCTGGGGACGCACCACAGGACAGAACGACTGTCCCCGCGATCACTTCAAGACCTGGAGGATTGAGTCAACGCCCTTCCTAAATGCAGTCCGTGTCCAAGACCAGTTTATGCAAGACTCCATTATGCTTTTTAGCCGTGATTTCCTTTCTAACCCGGTTAAAAAGATAGATGAAACTGGCATTATCTTTAATATCCTAAGACCGAATGATCATTTGACCTGGTATAGGGCTGCTGGCAGAGACACATTTTTTAAGGTAGAATATGTGAATCAATTCGAATCTACCACTGTCCTGATAGACTCAACCGCTTATTTGTTGGTTCCCGCCCAGAAAGAACCACATGAACCTCCAGTAGGTTTAGACCACTATAAATGCTACCGGATTATAGACCCCAAGCCGGTGTATAAGCCAGTCTTGCTGGAAGACCAGTTCGATTTAGAACTGGGGAGAATTGAGCGGGTAGAATACCTTGTACCGGCTTACCTTTGCCCTCCCTGTATAAAGAATCAGGAACTGCCGCTATTTGACACCCTAACCCATTATGTTGCCTACTCCTTTATCCCCCAGCCAGCGCCTGTCCCAACTCAGATTGCCACTGACCAATTTGAAAGGTATCCTTTCTTGGCCTTCCAAAGTGAGATGCTATTGGTGCCATCTAAAAAGATATCCATACCCTTCCCTGACACCTGCTGGTACTGGAAGAAGGGCTATCCCGATTACTCTCCTATGGGTGTGCCTGACTTTGATCAGAAACAAGATCAGTGGGTAAATTCCATTGGCCAGTGGAACTACTGCGGCCCTACTGCAGTAGCAAACTGCTTCTGGTGGTTTGACTCGAAGTTCGATTCACTCTCACCTGGTCCTCCACCCATCATTCATGACGGCTACCCCTTAATCAGATGGTGGGGAATGCCACCCTCTCTGGATGACCACGATGCCAGCAACGTTCCTAATATAATTCCGGCCCTGGCGACCTGCATGAATACTGGGGATTCTGGGACTAACGTCTTTGAAATGGAGTCCTGCCTGGTGGACTGGCTGCAATCGGTTCAGCTGGATGATGACTACGCTGAGAGCACCTTCATCCGTCCTGACTTTTATAAAGTCGAAAAGGAAGTGGAGCGGAGCCAGAATGTGATCCTGCTGTTAGGGTTCTACGATGAATTGTGCCGCCGCATCGGCGGACACTTTGTCACTATGGCCGGGGTCTGCTCGGAGAAGTGGCAGATTGCCATCAGCGACCCATTCTTCGACCGGCATGAAGGAAACCCGCCCGGCCCGCCAGTTCATGGCCCTACCGTTCATAACGATGCCGCTTTGATCTCCGGACCGCACGGGACTAATATCCACGACATCTATCAAGCGGTCCCCTTGATGCCTCCGGATCCCTGTCTGGCCTGGGGAACCTGGGAGTTAATCGATTATCCAGACAGCATCCAGTACGTCTACAATTTTGAGATGCAAAACGAAAATCCTTTAAACCCCAACCAGTTCTATCAAGGTGGACCCTTAAGGACGATTGTCGAATTTGCGGTGGACATTTCTCCGGAAAGCTGTATAGCCAAACCCGGAGATGCCAATGCCAGCAACACCATCACCCTGGCAGATGCCATTGCCATAGTAAATTACATCTTCACGAGGCCGGGCTGGCCTCCTTGTCCTTCTATGAGCAATCTCTGCTGGCTGTCTGACCTTATCTGCCGAGGAGATGCCAACGGCAGTGCCACCGTAACCTTAGCTGATGCAATCTATCTGGTCAATTACATCTTCAATAAACCGGGTGGCCCCTGGACTCCTATTCCTAACGGGAAGTGCTGTATACCGGTTATGTAAGAGGATAGAATATATCCCAGTTAAGAAGAGGCCCCCTCTTGGGGGCTTCTTTTTTGGTAATTGACAGAGCCACGCCACTAAAACTGACCCTTCCCTAGCCCTTCAGGGTGAGCCTTCTGGGTGAACCCTCCCCTCATAAGGGAGGGAACACTACACCCTCTCCTAAAAGGAGAGGGATGGGGTGAGGTTTTCGTGTTACTGAAAGAGAAACCCAAAACCCCACCTCAATCCTCCCTTCAGGATGAACCCCGGCTACGAAAAAAAGATGTAAGGGCAGAGATTCTTCGTCACTCTTACTCCGAAAATCAGAGCTCCCCAGTTTCTTTAGTCTGGCCGAGCCAAGCGAGGAATTTGCGTTCTTACTGCCGGAAGAGAATTCAAAAAGTGCCAAGCAGGCATTTTTTGTTTGCATATCTTTTGGCATTTGATATATTCTATCAAAAAAATGAGGGGATATGGAGGAAAAGACTTTAAGGTTTGCTCAAGCTGACCTGGGGCCGGAAATGGCAGCCCTGTTAGAAGAAGTTACCCAAAAACTCCAGGAGTCTTATCAGCAGCTGGAGACGAAATTCTTAGAAGTCAGCCGCACTTTAGACTCTACCAGCCACCAGCTAAAAGAGACCCAAGTCGAAAAAGACCGGTCAGCTTTGTACTTGGACAATATCTTGGACAGCTTAAATTCCGGGGTTTTAGTTATAGACCTAGAGGGAAGGGTCGTTCTCTTTAATAAGGCCGCTCAGAATATCACCGGCTATTCAATTGTAGAAATACACAAAAAACGATACTCGGAGATCTTCTCATCCAATCAGAACCCTGAATTCTCCGCTATAGTTACCCTCAAACAGGGAAAGAGCTTCCTGCACCAGGAAAAGGAATTCGTTTCCAAGTCAGGGGAAAAGCTCTGCTTGGGCTTTTCCACTACTCCTCTGCAGGACTCAGCCGGAAATCTTTCAGGAGTGGTGGAAGTCTTCGCTGACCTGTCCAAGATAAAAAAGCTGGAAGAAGAGATCGCCCGGGTCAAGACCCTGGCTGCAGTAGGCCAGATGGCCGCTGAAGTGGCTCACGCCATTCGCAGTCCTTTGAGTCCCATTGCCGGTTTTGCGGATTTATTGGATAGAGCTACTCCCCAAGACGACCCGCGCAAAGGATACATTCAGAATATTCTGGAAGGGGCCCATAAACTCAATGAGACCGTTGAAAACCTGTTAGCTTTCGCCAAGCCCCCTAAACTATCTCTGCGCCAGGTGGATTTAGCTGGATTTCTGGATGGAGTAGTGGGATTATTCGAGATGGACTTGAAGAGAAGCCAGAAAAAGATATCTATTCATAAGAAATACACAAAGAGAGAGATTGCGGCCAGGATCGATCCAGATCAATTCCAGCAGGTTATCTTGAATCTTTTGCAGAATGCCTGTCAGGCAGTGGGAGAAAACGGGATGGTAGAATTGACCTTGGACAGTTTTGTCTCTGGGAGAGAACAAATGGTATATTTCAAAGTATCTGACAATGGCCCGGGAATGTCTCCTCAGGTTCTGGAGAAGATATTTACTCCTTTCTTTACTTCCAAAGCCACCGGCACCGGGCTGGGATTGGCTACCGTGAAAAAAATTGTGGAAGCGCACCGGGGAGAAGTGAAAATCAAGTCAGAAGTAGGGAAGGGGACGGAAGTGGAGATTTGGATACCGAGGGAATCATAATTCAGATTGAGTCACGTGATTAAAAACCCAATTCCCAGACTAGATAAGAATAATCGAGTAAGAGAAAAGTTATTGCCTTTCTGTCGTCTGCGAAGTGGAGAAGTTTGGGAAGATCGTATGAGTGGTCACAGAGTTGGATGCCTGGATGCATCGTCACACGACGATGTTTGTAAGCTAATGGGAAGCAGTAAAGCTAATCTTGCCATACATGACCCACCCTATAACATGATTATTTCTGAAAAATTACCAATTCAAGAGTACATCAAGTTGTGCGAAAAGTGGGTCCTTAACTCCTATGAGGTATTACTACCAAATAGCAGTTTATATATTTGGTTAGGCGCAGACCAAAAGGACAATTTCCAGCCCTTGCCAGATTTCATGATTATGATGAGAGAAACTGGTTTTAAGCCTCGTAGCTTCATAACAATGAGGAATCAGAGGGGATATGGAACTCAGAGTAACTGGATGTCGGTTCGTCAGGAATTGCTCTACTATGTCAAGGGCGTGCCAAAGTTCAGGCAGCAGTATACTAGAATACCTAAAACTCTTCAGGGCTACTATAAGGAAGTCAATGACGCAGTGACCGACAATATCCAAAGGAGCAAATCTCCATTTATACGTGCTGGCAATGTATGGTTTGACATACAACAAGTTTTCTACCGTATGGAAGAAAATGTGAATGGATGCTATGCGCAGAAACCTCTCGCTGCTATAGAGCGAATACTTAAAGCCAGTTCAGAACGTGGTGAACTAGTCATGGATTTCTTCGCTCACTCCGGCTCTACGTTGTTGCAGTGCGAAATTTCTCGTAGACTATGCTATACCATGGATATTGACCCAATATTCTGCGAAATAACCATCCGGAGGCTAGAGCACTTTAGGAACACACGAAGAACCGGATGGCAAAATGATAATCCATTTAGCCGAGAGTTTGGCAGAACTCCAATTTCTAAATACGAATGTTTACAGCACAGCCTTTTTATAGATGAAAGCACACAGAAATATAGAGCGACAGTGCAAAGTAAAGGTCGTCGTGGAAAAGTTAAGGGAACAACTCGATACGCTTATAAATAGACTCAAAGCTCATCAAGCAGATGTGCTGCGCCTGAGTCTTGATGAACTTAAATCTGTCTACCCATTTAGCGAATATGAGTACATAATTTCACATCTGTTAGCAGCTAGCAAGCTAACAATTGACGAATACTATGAAATAAGAAATGATTATAAAGACAGAAATCTTTACCTGTACCTGTTTGAAATTAGTGCGCCCAGGGGATTCCGGGATACGTGGGCTGTTGGACAAGTTCTTCAGCTAACACCCAATCTCAAACGCCCGAGTAAAAAGATCGACCCGAAATACACTGGCGAATACGACCTATGGCCAGACCCCCAAATTAAAATTGAAGTGAAAGCGTCAAGGGCGGTGGACTTCGAACGGCCCAATGACCCTCTATATTTAAAAGCACTACACTCGGATTCTAACAGACCGTTTGATATGAACTTCCAACAGCTAAAACCAAGATGCTGTCACTTATTCATCTGGATTGCCGCGTGGCGGGATAGAATCCGCTACTGGGTATTACCGTCTTATGTGGTAGAACACAGCCCCCACTATTCACCAGGGCAGCATCGAGGTAATGTAGGTGAGGGGCAGTTACATGTGAATCAAGACAACATCCACGATTTTGATGATTACTTGGTATCACCAACCGAGATTGAACGGGCCAGGAGGCAGGTTTATAAGAAGGAATTATCACTGAGAAAGGCGAAAAAGTAGCAGGGCTGTAATATGTTGCCCTGACAATTAGCGAATGTGACATGTTACATAAAATCCTCATAGTCGAAGACGACTCACTTATGCAGGATTTCCTCAAAGAGGCCCTCTCCCGCCTGGAATTGTCTATAGAATCCGCCTCCACCGGAGAGGAAGCCCTGCAGAAAATCCAGTCCTCAGACTATGACGTAATACTCTCCGACATCAGAATGCCGACCTTAGGCGGAATGGAAGTCTTAAAAGCTGCCATTTCCTCTCAACCCGAAACTAAAGTAGTAATGATGACCGCATACGGCACCGTGGAAAATGCGGTGGAAGCCATGAAGCTGGGGGCCTTCCACTATGTAACCAAACCTTTCTCTGCGGATGAACTCGAAATCGTAGTCAAACGCGCCTTGGAGCACAAAAAACTGCAACAAGATAATAAGCGCCTGATTGAAGAAGTCACAGGCAAATACCGCTTTGATAACATCGTGGGCAAATCTCCTTTGATGCAGAAAGTCTTCCAGCAAATTGAGGTCGTCTCCCAGAGTAGCTCGACCGTCTTGATTACCGGGGAGACCGGGACAGGTAAGGAAATAGTGGCCAAAGGTATTCATTATAGCTCCCCCCGCAAAGATTATCCTTTTGTCAGCATTAACTGCGTCGCCATTCCAGAAGGTTTGATTGAATCCGAGCTCTTTGGCCATGAGAAAGGGGCTTTCACCGGAGCGATAAAAACAAACTTGGGAAGATTTGAGTTAGCCCATGGGGGCACCATTTTGCTGGATGAAATTTCTGAAGTTTCTCCGGCCCTGCAGGCCAAGCTTCTGCGGGTACTGCAAGAAAAGGAATTCGAAAGGCTGGGCTCCGGTACCAGTATACAAGTGGATGTGCGGGTGATAGCCACCAGCAACCGAGACTTAAGAGAGCAGACCAGGACCGGAAAATTCCGGGAAGATTTGTATTACCGCTTAAATGTCCTCCCTATTCATCTCCCCCCTTTACGAGATAGAAAAGAGGATGTCCCCCTTCTGGTGGACTTTTTCCTGGAGAGATACAACCGAGAGTCTCAGAAAAGTGTCCAAAAAGTGGATGAAAAAGTAATGGAACTATTTATGAACTACCACTGGCCGGGCAATGTCCGGGAGTTGGAAAATTATATGGAGCGGGCGGTGGTGATTTCGAAAAAGGCGGTCTTGACCCAGTCTGACTTCCCCAGGGAGCTGACTTATCCTCCCAGTGAGGGAACCCAAGAGACTCCGGGAGGCTTAAGTTTAGCCCAGGCTGGGAAAAATCTAATTTTGAAAACCTTGAGAGAATCTAATGACAACCGCACCAAGGCAGCTGAAAAATTAGGGATAACTTCCCGTACCCTGCGTAATAAACTGAAAGAATATGGAGTGAAATGAGCCTGCCTGTTTCAGATTGCCGAGCTACTGGTAACTTGAAGTGGGTGCCTTTTCTTGTCTGTTCAGCTCTTATCCTGCCACTGGTCATAGTCACGTCCGGCTGTAAACGTAAAAAATCGGACGAAATCCTCCTGGTGAAAAATCTTATCACCCGCTGGGAAAACGGAATCATCTTAAATAGCCCGGACAGTCTGAAAACAGTCTTTTCTGCAAACAAAGAGTGGATTGTCAAGAATTCAGAGGAGATGGAGAAATTTGTATTCTCTTCCGGAATTGAGAGTATCCGCGTGGCTGGCCGCAGCATCCGGCTCTACCGGGAGGAGGGAAAGGTCCAGTCTGCCCAAGTAGATTTGACTCTGAGTGGAATCAAGCGGATTGGAGCTGAGTCAACTGAAACTTGGAAAGGGAAGCTGCAGCTGTTGCTGCGCAAGCACAAAGGAAAATGGGGGATTGTAGACTACAAGTTTGAGTAAGACTTGCCAGGATTAATCCCTTCATCCCTACAAACCAGAACAGATAGAATCCCGTCTTCAGTTGTGATATCAGCCCAACCCCGAAAAAAGGAACTGGTCCGGCAGATGTTCTCCGACATCAGCCCGCTGTACGACCGCCTCAACCGGCTGATGAGTCTTAACTTAGATCAGAAGTGGAGAAGGCAAGCTGTTCAAAATCTTAAAACAGAGAAATATATCGTCGATTTATGTGCCGGCACCGGAGATATGAGTTTGGCTCTGCTGAAAAACAAAGAATTTGCCGGAGGGATAGTACTAGTAGATATCAATCCGGATATGCTAGCCCTGGCCAAGGAGAAGCTCAGGCGAGTCGGATTTGTTGACCGAGTTACCTTCCTACTAGCAGAGGTCGAGAATCTCCCCTTTCCAGATAATACCTTTGACGGGGCTATGCAGGGTTTTGCCTTAAGAAATTTAGAAAATCTGGAGAAATTTTTTCTGGAGACTAAAAGAATCATCAAAGCTAGTAAATCTGTCTGCTTTCTGGAAATTGCCCATCCGGAGAACAGGGTCGTCCAGAAACTTTTTTACTTCTACTTCTACAATTTGCTCCCCCCCTTGACCAGTTTGATCACCGGCAACGGCACAGCCTACCGCTGGCTGCCTCAATCTTTACGAGAGTTTCCCCATCAGGCGGAAGTGGTGACCAAGATGAGAGAAGCTGGTTTGAAAGAGGCCAGCTATCAGAATATAGCCGGAGGAATGGTGGCCTGTTACCGGGCTCTTAAATAAGATTATGTTAGACCTAAGACAAAACTTAGACTCCGAATTAAACCAGATCACCAGCTTCATTCAAGAAGCCCTAAACCAAGCTCCCACTTTTCTGGAAATCGATTCTGAATCTGAAGAAAAGGAAACCCTGGTTCTGGAACGAAATCTAGACCAGTTGACATTTGAAAATATTCCAGAAATCCAATTCAGCGGAAAAGTCGCTAGTGTAGATGGTGGCTCTGCGGCTATCTTATCCGGACGTTCATTTCTAGTCGGAACATACCGGGCTGGGTTTACAATTTTTGCCAAGAAACAAAGAATAGAAGAGGAAGTTTGGCCCCTGCAGTTTGCCTTAGTGACCCGAGCCAATAAAGAAGAGCTCTACACCCAGGCTTATCATCACTTGACCGGTCAGGCTCCCAGCCAAACTCCGGAAATGGACAAGATTTTAGACCGACTAAGACTATTTGCCGAATGGAGCCTGGCTTCCGAGCTTTTGGACAAGTTGGAACCCGGAGATCTTTTATTGCTGGATGGTTCTTTGAGAGCTACCGTGGCAATCCCAGACAATTTCCTGGAAGTGATCACAAAGAAAGCCTGGGAACGTGGAATTATCTTGGTCGGCATCAGCAAAAGCACAACCTTGTACTGGGGAGATAAGTCTCCCCTTTTGCCGGCTGTGGTCAAAAAAGCCCAGCAAAGTGGAGTGGAAAGAGCCTGGTATTCCAAAATCGGAGATTTGAAGCGAGAACTGGAGCAGTCCCACTGGTTCGGTACGGTTTATATCGCCAAGTTCAAAGAGGCCTCTGACTTCGCCTTCCGGGTGGATGTAAACCGGCTGGAAGAACAAACCGTAGATAAAACTTTTGGTATTCTCTCTGCCCTCTCCTCTGATCCGGCTTTTTTAGGCTATCCTTATCCCCTGGCAGCCACGCATATCTTGGTTAGAATCACTCCTTCTGAAATCGAGGACCTTCGCTATCGTCTGCAGAGGAAAGCCTTGGAATCCGGGATTTCTGAATCAGATTGGGACTTGCTTTTCAAGGATTTTCATCTGATTTTGAATGCGGACTTAAACCGATAGGATTAGGCTGAGAGAATAAAAACAAGAGGAATATGGACTATCAGGGCAGAATCTTCGGCAAAAGCATAACCGAAATCTACTTTCGTACTTTTTACGAAACCGACCTATACTTGGGAGACATCTTAGTCGCCTATGATGCCGAGCATAATCTCATTTTTTATTTAAGAGTAGTGGAAGTCTCCTACGGGGTGGAATCATCTGACCCCAACTGGCCCGAGCGCACCGCCGGAAATATGATGCTTTTGGACCGCAAAGAAGAGACTTACCGGCTGCAGGAAAAAGAGAGAAGACTGTACAAAATCGGGAAGTGTGTCCCTTTAGGTTACATCAAAAATAAATCTTTCCGCAAGCCCAAGACCATACCAGCCCATTTTTCCAAAATTAGCGAGCCGACCGCAGGTGACTTTGAATTCTTGAAGCCCTACTTAGGAGAGGTAGAAATCGGGCAGCTCCGCTCCGGTGAAAGAGTGCTGGATTTCACGGTCGGCTTAAAAGGGGAGATGTTTCCCTATCATCTGGGGATTTTTGCCACCACTGGCATGGGAAAATCAAATTTGATGAAGGTGCTGGCCGCCTCCGCTATGGAGAGTGGCAAGTATTCTCTGTTGATCTTAGACCCACACGGTGAATACTATGACGGCGGGGGAGAGCGCTCCAGGCGAAATGCCCGGGGATTGATTGACCATCCCCTGGCTCAAGATAGATTAAAAGTGTACAGCTCCAGAAAGCTGGCCGGGCCACATAATTTCTTGAGGATTTCTCCCAGGGAAATTGAAATAAAAGACATCCGCCAGATCTACGGCTTCACCCAGGCTCAGGTGGAAGCATTATATGCATTGTCTCACCATTATAGAGAAAACTGGCTCGAATCAGTCGCCAAGGCCGGCATCCCCGAACTTCTAATGCTCTTTGCCAATCGCAGCTTTTTCGAATCAACCTTAGGTGTTATTCAGAGAAGAGCTGGGCACATTCTCCGTTTGCCCTTCATCCACAAAGACCCCACACTCACTATTACCAATAGCATAGTCCGAGATCTAAGCACTGGTAAAATTGTGTTAGTGGATACTTCCAATATGTCTGAACAGGAAGAACTTCTAATCTCTGCCGTATTGACACGGACTGTGTTTAACTACAATAAGGCCAAGTATCAAGCACCGGATGAATTTGCCAAGACACCACCCACTCTAATTGTAATGGAGGAAGCCCAAAGAGTCCTTTCTCAGAGAGGGGAATCTGACATCAACATCTTCGCCCAAGTATGCAGAGAAGGCAGAAAGTTCAAAACCGGCTTGTGTGCCATCACCCAGCAGCCCAAACTGATTGATGAAGAACTGCTTTCCCAGTTCAACACCCTCTTCATCCTGGGATTAGCAGACGAGAGAGACCGCACTATAGTTAAATCCACAGCTAAGCAGGATATTTCCGATCTGATGACAGAAATCCAGATGTTAGAGGCTGGGGAAACCCTGGTAACTTCTCCGTCAACCCCTTTTGCCGTACCAGCTAAGATCCATCTGTACGAAGATTGGCTTAAAACTCGACAGCTAAAATCTGAGAGCAAGAAAATAAAAGTGGAAGTAAATGAAAAGTTCTACAGTTAATCATGTCAACTTGCCTCTCCCCACCCCTTCAGGGAGAACCTTCAGGGTGAACCCTCCCCTAAGAGGGGAGGGAGTATTTTTCCCTCTCCTGTAAGGGGAGGGATCCGTAAATGAAATTCATCCACATCTCCGACACCCACCTGGGGGCCGCTACCCTAGGGAGAAAATTCTCAGCTTCAGGTGTCAATCAAAGAGAAGAAGATATTTGCCATGTCTTTGCCTATGCCATTGACAAAATCTTAGAACTCAAGCCGGATTTTGTGCTGCACTGCGGAGATTTGTTTCACTCTGTGCGCCCTTCCAACCGGATCATCGACTTTGCCCTAAGGCAGCTCATCAAACTCTCTCAGGCCTTTATCCCCACGGTCATCATCTCCGGCAACCACGATTCTCCCAAACAGAGGGGCATTGGCTCAATCTACTCTATTCTAGATGTCTTTCCCCATATTTACCCGGTCTATAAGGGGAGGTATGAAACTAAAGAGCTACACCTTGCGCAGAATAAGGAGCACGGCACAGAAAGAGTTTTAGTCCACTGCATACCGCATTGTCTCACCGATGAATTGTTTCAAGAGGAACTAGAGAGAATCAGAATAAGTGAGAAGGCTACAAATATTCTGATGCTGCACGGGGTGGTCTCCGGGATACCGGAATTCTCCATGGGGGAGTTCGCGGAGCAGATGATTCCAGACTCTTATTTTGGCTTGGGATTTGACTATGTGGCCTTAGGGCATTACCACAAGTACACTCCTGTGCAGGAGAATGTCATCTACGCCGGCTCCACTGAAAGAATCTCCTTCAATGAGATTGGCCAGGAGAAAGGTTTTTTGGAGGTAAACCTGTCCAGATCCAGTGCTGGAGCATCTAAGCTTGAAGTCAAGTTCCATCCTGTT
>Ga0209321_10001468_pt1 | contig 16112 bp, 18 predicted proteins | sample Rifsed16ft4_FD_184012 | JGI IMG/M metagenome (GOLD analysis project Ga0209321, IMG submission 184012) | Soil microbial communities from Rifle, Colorado, USA - sediment 16ft 4 - CSP-I_5_4 (version 2) | ecosystem: Environmental > Terrestrial > Deep subsurface > Rock core/Sediment | place: Rifle... | reverse complement strand
AGCAGCGGGGTATTGCCGATCCGGTCCAGGAGACCGCTGGACACCTTAGTCGTCAAACAGGACGGTGGGTTCCGGGTAGACGCGCACCCGGTGGGCGAGGAGTCGCGCGTGGATCAGGTCGTGGAGGACGGCATTCTTCTCCTCTCGCGACCCGCGGCCGCGGAGGACATCCAGCGGAAGGTTCACCCGAAGGGCCCGATTCGGGATGACGTGGCGGGTGATCCCGGTGGGCAGCTTCTCCGGCAGGGCGGCCAAGTGCAGGATCTCTTCCTTAGAGAAGCGCGGGAAGACCACCAGCACGCCGATGCGGTCGTATTCCGCCCGCAGGACTGCGAGATCCGTGGTCAGGACCCGGTAGATAGGCACGCGCCCGTTGTACGCGCCGACGACCGCGCGCAGCGCGGCGACGCGCGCCGGGAACGGCCGCTCGGAGCCGACGCCCTGGACGCCGTTCTCCGTAATCAGGCCGCAGGCCAGCCGCCCATCCTGCAGGTCTTTGCGCAGCCGGTCCGCGCTGGGGATGTCGATCAGCGCGTTCTCCGGCAGGAACCGCGTCAGCGCGTGCCCGTCCTCCCGCAGGAGGTGATGCCAGACCTCCAGCCGCACCTCCGGCGCCGCGTACTCCACGATCTGCAGCAGGTGATACGGCAGGTCCAGCTGCCGCAGCGCGCTGGTGCGGTTCGCGCCGTCGAGGATGACGTAGCCGCCCCCCGGCAGCGCCGCCGCCACCGGCGGGTTGCGCAGCACGCCTTCGGTCGCCAGTTGCTCGACGAGGCCGGCCACGCGCCGCGGGTCGGCGTCCTCGTGCAGGTGGACCTCCTCTGCCGCCACGATGCGCAGGGTAGGGAGCGGCTGATCGGAGGGGAGACGCGCGGGGCGGGTCACTACCGACCGAGGATCCGGGCGAGGTGGTCGATCACGTCGATCTTGGTGACGATGCCGACCAGACGGCCGCCGTCCACGACGATGGCCGCGTTGGCGTTGAGGAAGGCGTCGGCGAGGTTGTCCACGGGGGTGTCCGGGGTGACCACGGGCGGCGCGGGATCGACGATCGGCGTGATCGGGTCGTCGAGGCCGTGACCGCCTTCCAGCAGGTAGGACAGCAGGTCGACCTCGCTGACCATCCCGACCAGGCCGCCGTCGCCGACGACCGGTAGCTGCGAGACGTCGTACTGCTTCATCTTGGCGATCACCGCCCGCACCGGTTCGTCCGGTGTGGCCGTGATCAGCGGCAGACCCTTGGCCCGCAGCAGATCGGCCACCGTGCCCATCTCGGCCTCCAGGAAGCCGTTCTCCCGCATCCAGTCGTCGGAGAAGACCTTGGAGAGATACCGAAACCCGGAGTCGGGGAGGATGATCACGGCCCGCTTCCCCTCGCCGTGGTTGGCCAGGCCGCGCAGGTAGCGCAGCGCCCCGGCCACCGCGGTGCCGCTGCTGCCGCCGCAGAAGATCCCCTCCTCCCGCACCAGGCGGCGGGTCACCAGGAAGGACTCCCGGTCGTTGACCGCCACCACCTCGTCCACCACGCTGAAGTCCATCGTCCCCGGGAGGAAGTCCTCGCCGATCCCCTCCACCTTATAGGTGCGCGGCGCGATCATCTTGCCGCTGCGGAAATACTCGGTGTAGACGGAGCCGATGGGGTCCACACCGACGACCTTGAGGTTGGGATTGCGCTCCTTCAGATAGCGGCCCACGCCGGAGATGGTCCCGCCCGTCCCCATGCCGCAGACGAAGACGTCAATCCGGCCGGCGGTGTCTTCCCAGATCTCCGGTCCGGTGGTTTCGTAGTGGGCGGCGGGGTTGTCCGGGTTGTGGTACTGGTCGGCGTACCAGGCGTTGGGCGTCTCCTCGGCCAGCCGCCGACTGACGCTGTAGTAGGAGCGCGGGTCCTCCGGCGCCACCGCCGTCGGGGTGATCACGACTCTTGCGCCGAAGGCCCGCAGCAGCCGGATCTTCTCCTCCGACATCTTGTCCGGCATGACGAAGATGCAGCGATAGCCCCTCACGGCGGCGACGATGGCCAGTCCCATGCCGGTGTTGCCCGAGGTGGCTTCGACGATCGTCCCGCCGGGTCGAAGCTTCCCCTGCGCCTCCACGTCGGCGATCATGCGCACGCCGATCCGGTCCTTCACCGAGCCGCCGGGGTTCATGAACTCCAGTTTGGCCACCACGTCGGCGCGCACGCCGCGCGCCACCTTGTGCAGGCGGACCAGCGGCGTGTGGCCGACGACGTCCAGGATGCTGCCGTGGATGCGCTCGCCGGCGCGCGTCTCCACTCTCATCGTCCGGCCGCCCCCAACGCGACCAGCCCGCCGGCCATCGCCGGGATAATCGAGACCTCGTCCTGCGGCCCCACCGGAGTATCCTCGCCGCGCAGCGTGCGCATCTCGTTGCCGTTGACGAAGATGTTGATGTAGGCGCGGACGTGCCCGGCCTCGTCCAGCACCTGCGCGCCCACCCCCGGATAGACCGTCCCGAGATTCGCCAGGACCTCGCGCACCGTGGTCCCCGGCACCTGCACGCGGCTCTGCCCCCCGGTCTGGCGCCGGAGGGGAGCGGGGACGTAGACCGTTGCCACTACCCTCACCTCACTTCAGGTTTCCAGGGCTTGCCGCAGATCCTCGATCAGATCGTCTGCATGCTCTATGCCCACCGAGAGGCGCAGCAGGCCCTCGTCCACGGCCAGCGGTGATCCGACCAGGCTGGCGTGCGTCATCGATGCGGGGTGGTCGATCAGCGACTCCACTCCACCCAGGCTCTCCGCCAGCAGGAAGAGCCTTGTCCGCGAAGCCACGCGGCGGGCCGCGGCGCCGCCCCCGTTCACGACAAACGACACCATGCCGCCGAAGTTGCGCATCTGCCGCGCCGCCAGGTCGCGCCCCGGATGGTCGGTGAGCCCGGGGTAGAACACGCGGGTCACCCGCGGGTGCTCGACCAGCGCCCGCGCCACCCGGGCGGCGTTTTCGGCGTGGCGATCCATGCGCACGGCCAGCGTGCGCAGCCCGCGCAGGACCAGCCAGCAGTCGAAGGGACCGGGGACCCCACCGACGGCATTCTGATGGAACTTCAGCGACTCGTACAGGTCGGCGCGCGAGGTGGCCACCGCCCCGCCGACGACGTCGCTGTGACCGCCGAGGTACTTGGTCGTGGAGTGAATCACTAGATCCGCTCCAAACCGCAGCGGCTGCTGCACGTAGGGCGTGGCGAAGGTGTTGTCGACCGCCACCAACGCGCCGTGGGCGTGCGCCAGCTCGGAGAGGCGGGCGATGTCCAGGATCTTCAGGTACGGGTTGGTCGGCGTCTCGATGAAGATCAGGCGCGTGCGCTCCCGCCGCGCGCGTTCCACGGCGGCCACCTCGGTCATGTCCACGAACGTCGTGTCGATGCCGTAGCGCTGCAGCACGCGGACGAAGAGGCGGTAGGTCCCCCCGTAGACGTCATCGGGTGCGACGACGTGGTCGCCGGGGGAGAGCAGCAGCGCGGCGGTCGTGATGGCGGCCATGCCCGAGGCGAAGGCCAGTCCGTACTCCGCCTCTTCCAGTGAGGCCAGCGCCCGTTCCAGCGCGGTGCGCGTCGGATTGGCGGTGCGCGAGTAGTCGTAGCCGCGGTGCTCGCCCGGCGCCTGCTGCACGTAGGTGGAGGTCTGGTAGATCGGGGTGATCACCGCGCCGGTGGTCGGATCGGGCTCCTGGCCGTCGTGGATCGCCCGGGTCTCGAAGCGGCGGCGTGACGGCATCAGGACACCACCGCTCCACTGGCGGCGAGTGCGGTGAGCCGCTGCTCCACGTCCTCGCGCGCCACCGGCGTCAGGTGCAGGGAGTACACCTCGACGAAGCGCCGCGCGTAGGCGTCCGCCACCTCCGCCCGCGCGACCTCCCGCCCCAGCGTCTGCGCCATGGAGGTGACGGGGCGGCCCAGGCCGCAGGGATTGATCCAGGTGAAGGGCTCCAGGTCGGTGGTGACGTTGAGGGCCATGCCGTGCATCGTCACGCGTCGCTTCACCGCCACGCCCACCGCGGCGATTTTCGCCTCTCCCACCCAGACCCCGGGGAAGCCGCGCCGCCGCGACCCCGTGATCCCAAAGTCGGCGACGGTGCGGATGATCGACTCCTCCAGCGCCCGCATGAAGCGCACGACATCTTCATCGAGGGCGCGGAGGTCGAGGATGGGGTAAGCCACCAGCTGCCCCGGCCCATGGTAGGTGGCGCCGCCGCCGCGCTCGATGTCGTGGACCTCGACGCCGCGCTCCGCCAGCAGGTCGCGGGGCACGAGCAGATGGCCGGGGCCGCCCGACCGCCCGATGGTGAGGACGGGCTGATGTTCCAGGAGGATGACCACGTCGGAGATGATGCCTTGCTGGCGGGCGGCGACCAGCCGCCGCTGTAGCGCCCAGGCGTCGGCGAAGGGGGTCAACCCCTCCAGCACGAGCAGGAGGGCCTCCCGCATCATGGCTCTATTCTACTGGGCCGCTGCGCGTTCGTCCCGGCCGCGGATCAGCGCGCGCGCTCCGTGGTGGGACGCAGTTCTTTCGCCGTGGGCGGGCGGAAGTACATCCACCCCACCAGCAGGAGGTATCCCGTGTAGGCGAGGACTTCGACGAGCGAGGGGTTACCATTGTACCCCCAGAGCGCCTTGAGGAAACCGCCGAGCATGGAGGCCTCATCCACGATCGCGTTGGTGTCCCACAGCGACTCGACGATGGGCGGGATTACGCCGGCTTCGTGGAATTCGCGGATGCCGTGCGCCAGCAACCCCGCGGCAAAGAGCAGCAGCAGGACGCTGGTCACGTTGAAGAAGGCGCGCAGGTTCAGCCGGTAGGTCCCGCGGTAGAGCAGGTAGCCGAGGATGATCGCCGCGCCCAGGCCCAACAGTCCGCCGACTGTCGCCGCCAGCGGCGTCGCCGTCTTCGTCGTGGCAAACATGAAGAGCGCCGTCTCCACGCCCTCGCGCCCCACCGCCACGAAGGCCAGCAGGCCTAGTGCCCAGACCGATCCGGTCTCCAGCGCTGTCTGCACCTGCGCCTGCAGGTGCGCGCGGATGTTGATGGCCTGGCGGCGCATCCAGAAGATCATGTATGTCAGGACGCCGGCGGCGGCGAACATCGCACTGCCTTCAAAGATTTCCTCCGCCCGCCCCTCGATGCCGCCCGCGGTGAGGAAGATCCCCGCGCCGACCAGCAGGCTCAGCAGGACGCTGACTGCCGTGCCGAACCAGACGGCCCCCGATTTGTCGCGGTTGCCGGTCCTGGCGAGATAGGCCAGGATGATGCCGACGATGAGCGCCGCCTCGAGGCCTTCGCGCAGGGTGATCAGCAGCGAGGGTGCCATCTCGGTCATGTGACTCCTCTCGGGCCCGTCTGGGTTGGCCGACCGGCAGACGCCGGGGCGGCCCGGTGCTGGATTTCCGCTCCTGGGTTAGGCTATCCTAATTCTTGACTGCCGAACAATAGAATTGCGAAACAATCGTTGTTAGGTGTAACCGTCTGTATGATCACCACCGGTGACTTGCGGGAGCGCTTCCAGGCGGCCGGCCGGCGCATCACGCCGCAGCGGGACCTGATCTTCCGCCTCTTGGAGGAGACCCAGGCCGACCACCCCACCGCGGAGGCACTCTACGTGCGGGCCGTGCGCGAGATACCGTCCATGTCGCTGCGCACGGTCTACGCCGTCCTGGCGGAACTGGAAGAGGTGCGGGCGGTCCGGCCGCTCGACCTGGGCACGGGCAGCATGCGCTTCTGCACCAACACCAACGACCACCATCACCTGGTCTGCGAGCGCTGTGGGAAAGTGAAGGACGTCTTCATCGAGATGGCCCCGGTAGAGATCCCCGCGGCGCAGCGCGGCGGGTTCGTCGTCAAAGAGCAGGCCGTCGTCTTCCGCGGCCTCTGCGCGGACTGCCGCGGCGCCCCGGCCTAGCCGCCCGGCGGTTCCACCAGCAGCACCGCCTCCCCGTCGAGCACCATCTCCCCCCGCTGGTTCGTGCACGTCGTATGCAGGGTCAGCCGGCGGCGCTGCGGGTCGTACGCCGTCACCTCGGCCGCCGCGGTAATCGCCTCCCCGATGCGCACCGGTTTCAGGAAGCGCAGCGTCTGGCTGAGGTAGATCCCGCCCGGTCCGGGCAGCTGCATCCCCAGGACTGCGGAGATCAGGCCGGCGGTGAGCATCCCGTGGGCGATCCGTTCGCCGAAGCGGGTGCGGGCCGCGAACGCGGCGTCGACGTGCAGCGGGTTGAAGTCCCCGCTCAGTCCGGCGAAAGTGTCGACGTCCGCCGCGGTGATGGTCTTGCTGACGGTGGCGCGCTGTCCGAGGACGAACTCCACGGTTTTCCCTCCTGGTCCGGGCGTAGGCTAGAGGCCCAGGTACGCCGCCTTGACGTGGTCGTTCGCCAGCAGCGCCGGCCCCGGCCCCTCCAGCACGATGCGGCCGTTCTCCAGGACGTAGCCCCGTTGGGCCATCAAGAGCGTCTGCCGGACGTTCTGCTCGACCAGGAGGATCGTTACCCCCTGGCGGTTGATCTCACGCAGGGCCGCGAAGACCGCCTGCACGAGCACGGGAGCCAGTCCCAGCGACGGCTCGTCCACCAGCAGCATCTTCGGCCGCGCCATCAACGACCGCGCCACGGCCAGCATCTGCTGCTCGCCGCCGCTCATCGTCCCGGCCGCCTGACGCTCCCGTTCCCGCAGCCGGGGAAAGAGCGTGTAGACGCGTTCCAGCGTCTCGGTGCGGTGGTCCCACGCGCCGGGCACGAACGCCGCCCCCAGTTCCAGGTGTTCGCGCACCGTCATCCCGGGGAAGAGCTGCCGCCCCTCCGGGACGTGGGCGATGCCCAGGCGGGCGATGGCCGCGGTGCCCCGCGCGCCGATCCCCGACCCCTCGAAGGCGACCGCGCCGCGGGGCGGGATCACCCCGGTGATGGCGCGCAGCAAAGTGGTCTTACCCGCGCCGTTGGCGCCCACCAGACAGACGATCTCCCCACGGTCGACGTGCAGGTCCACGTCCCATAGCACCTGGACGCGGCCGTACCCGGCACGCAGGCGCTCCACGCGCAGCAGAACGCGGTCAGCGGGACCCATCGGCCTCATCCTGACCCAGGTAGGCTTCGATCACCGCCGGATCGTGCGCTACTGTCTCGAAGGTGCCTTCCGCGATCTTGCGGCCGAAGTTCAGCACGGCCACCCGCTCGGCGAGGTCGCGGACGCTGCTCATCACGTGGTCGATGAGCAGGATGGTGACGCCCCGCGCGCGGATGCCCTGGATGCTGGCGACGGCCTGCCGGGCCTCGGTGGGGGTGAGTCCGGCCATGACCTCATCCAGGAGCAGCAGCCGCGGGTGCGTGGCCAGGGCCCGGGCGATCTCCAGACGCTTCAGATCCGCCAGCCCCAGCGCGGTTACGCCGCGGTCCAGCAGGTGGCCCAGCCCGACCAACTCGCAGATCTCCTCGGCGTCGCGGCGCGCCGCCGGCAGCGACTTGAGAACCGTGTGGCCGAAGAGTTCCCCCACCATCACGTTCTCCCGCACCGTCATGTCGTGGAAGGGCTGCATCAACTGGAAGGTCCGCCCCACCCCCAGGTGGGCGCGGGAGTGCGGCGGAGTCCGCGTGATGTCTGCGCCGTCGAAGAAGATGCGGCCGCGGTCGGGCGCCAGCAGCCCGGAGATCAGGTTGAAGGTCGTGGACTTGCCCGCGCCGTTGGGGCCGATCAGGGCGAAGATCTCACCCGCCCGCACTGCCAGCGAGAGGTCGTCGACGGCCGACAGACCCCCGAACGACTTGGTCAGCGTGTCAAGAACCAGCAGGCTCACCGCGCGCTCCTCGCCGGGCGGGGCGCGGGATGCGGGCCAGCAGCGACGCCCACACTCCGGCCAGGCCCCCCGGCATATAGAGGATGACCGCCGCCAGCAGGAATCCGTAGATGATCGGATAGCCCCGCTGCACCGTCGACCGCAGCACCTCTTCCCCCGCCCGCAGAACCACCGCCCCGACCAGCGGCCCGGCGGTCGTGTAGAGGCCGCCGAAGATCGGCGCCACGAGGGCGCCGACCGAGACGGCCAGGCTGTAGGCCTCGAGGGGGCTGATGAAGAGGAAGACGTGCGCGTAGAACGCGCCGGTGATCCCGGCAAACAGGGCGCTGATGGCGAAGGCCAACACCTTGAAGCGCACCACGTCCACACCCATCACCGCCGCCACCTCCTCGTTGGCGCGGATGGCGGTGAAGGCGAAGTGCCAGCGGGACCGATTCACCCACCAGGAGACCAGCGTCAGCGCCAGCAGGATCGTCAGGATGACCAGGTACTGGGACGGCCGGTGCCCACCCAACAGCGGCGGGGCGACCAGGCCGGTCGCGGCCCCGGTGAACCGCACCTGGTTGGTGATCACGCGCAGCGTCTCGCTGAAGGCCAACGTGGCGATGGCGAAGTAGATGCCGCGCAGGCGCAGCGTGAGGACCCCCAGCAGCACTGCCGCGACGACCGCGACGACCGCGCCCGCGGCCATGCCGGCGACGATGGGCAGCCCGGCGCGCGTTGTCAGCAACACCGACGTGTAGGCCCCCAGACCGTAGAAGGCGGCGTGGGCCAGGCTGAGCTGGCCGGTGCGTGCCAGGATGTCCCAGGAGAGGGCCAATGTGGCGAAGATCAGGACGTTAATGGAAAGCTGCAGGTAGTACGGCTGCGTGCGGTTGACCCACAGCGGCAGGACGACCACCGCCGCCAGCACGGCCAGCAGCAGCCCGCCTCGCACCAGGGCCCGACCGGTCACCGGAACAACCCCCGCGGCCGCACCAGCAATACGACGAGGATAAGGAAGAAGAAGACCCCCTCCGCCCATCCGCCGCCCTGCGGCACGTAGAACTCGACGAAGGCCTCGGACAGACCGAGCACCAGGCTCGCGTAGATGACCCCGTTGATGTTGCCCAATCCGGCGATGACCATGATGGCGAAGGCCTTCAGGGTATAGAGCAGGCCGATAAAGGGGGAGACCGACAACTGCAGCGTGATCATCATTCCGGCGATACCGGCCAGCGCGGTAGAGAGGCCGAAGGCCAGGAGGTAGATGCGATCCACGTCGATTCCCAGCAGGCTCGCGCCCAGCCGGTTCTGCGCCACCGCCCGCATCGCCTTGCCGACACGGGTGCCGCCCAAGACGGCGTAGAGGCCGATCGTCAGGGCCATGGCCAGACCGAAGACGACCAGCTGCGGAACTCCCAGCGTGAAGGGTCCCACGGCGAGGGCCTCCGCCTTGTACGAGACGGTGGCGACGCGCGGGTCGCCGGTCCAGAGAATGATCGCCAGGTTCTGCAGAAAGATGGAAAGGCCGAAGGTGAGGAGCATCTGGTTGAGCTCCGGCGCACGCAGCACCCGCCGGATGCTCAGTTGGTAGACGGCGCCGCCGAGGAGGAAGATGGCGGCCGCGCCGATCGGGATCGCGGCGAGCGGATCCACACCGTAAGAGACGAAGAGCCAGTAGCCCAGGAACGCCCCCAGCATGAGGAACTCACCGTGGGCGAAGTTGACGATGCCGATCACGCCCACAGAGAGGGCCAGCCCCACCGAGGTCAGCGAGTATAACCCCGACCGGAGGACTCCGAAAATCAGCATCTGGACGAAAGTCTGGATGGCGGCCCCCTAGCGAACCCCTGTCAGGCGCGCGGGAGGGCGGATGCGTCCCCCGAACTACTCACGGGGACCCCCGCACATCCGCCCTCCCGGCGCGCCACTAGCGCCCGTAGGGCGCCGGATACAGCAGCTTTCCGCCAGCAATCTCAGATGGCCAGACGACCACCTGCTTCCCGTTTTGCCATTGGAACGCGATTAGTCTAGTAAAGCCCTGGTTCTTCCCGTAGATCGAGCGCTTGAAGGTCAGGGGTACGCCGATCGGACCCTCGTAGCTGGTGGCCTTCATCGCCGCCACCAGCGCGTTCAGGTCGGTGCTGCCGGCGCGGCGGATCGCGTCGGCCACGGTGATCAGGTTGGTGTAGGCGAGCGGCGCCCAGTAGAAGGTGGGGTCTTCATTGAATTTCTCCCGGTAGCGCTGCACGAAGCGGCGCGAGGCGGGAGCGGCGTTTTCCGCGGTCCACAGCGCCATCCCCGCTACGTAGTTGCCCGCCGCCAGCTTCTCGTACCCCACCGGCCATCCCGGCGGTGCGGCCAGAATCAGCTTGGGCGAGAATCCCACCTGGCGCGCCTGGGTGGCCATGGGGATGACGTCCTGATCGAAACCCACGAAGACGAGCACGTCGGCGTTGGTGGCCTTCGCTTTCGTCAGCATCGGCGTCAGGTCCGGCGCCCCGGTCTTGAAGGTTTCTGTCGAGGCGATGGCGATGCCGTAGTTTCTGGCGAACGCCGGCGCCTCGTCCGCCGCGCTGCTGCCGAAGGGACCGTCCTCGATGGCCAGGGTGGCGGTCTTCGCGCCGGTGCTCCTGATGAACGACCAAGTGGAGTCGGCGTTGTTGTACTGCCAGGGGTGGTAGTGAAAGAACCAGTCGGCCTCGGCCAGCAGCTGCTCCACCAGCGGCGAGGCCGCGCCCGTCCAGGCCATCAAGATCGGCCGCTGCCGGGCCTGGCTGGCCACGGCGATGGAGACGCTCGACTGCAGCCCCCCGACCAGCACGTCGATCCGGTCGCGCGTGACCAGCTTGAGGAACGCCGCCGCGCCGGTGGGCGGATCGCCGCGGTCATCCTCGACGATCAACTCCACCTTTCGCCCGAGCACGCCCTGCCGGTTGATCTCGTCCAGGGCCAGCTGGTAGCCCTTCTGCATCGCCTGCCCGCTGGGGCCCGACGGCCCAGTCAGCGGGATGATCGCTCCGATCTTGATCGGCCCGGCCTGTGCCAGGACCTGCTGGGACGTCCCGGCAAACGCCAGCGCCGCCAGCAGAAGCAGGCCAAGCACCCCCCGCAAGACTCTGTTCATCCCAACCCCTCCTCAACGATGTGAATGCCGTGCCCGCGCCCTGTCTCTGTCCCGTTTCACCCCCCTGCCTGAAAGGCCGAACGTCCTACGCCTCTTCCGCCAGGAACTCTGTAATCACCCGGTTCGCCTCGTCTGCGCGCTCCCAGAGAAACAGGTGGCCGGCGTCCGGAAAGATGTGCAGCCGGGCGCCGGCAATACGCTGCGCGAGGAGTGCGGCGTTGCCGGCGGGGACAACGCGATCCTGGGCGCCGTGCATGATCAGCACCGGACAGCGCAGTGCCGGCAGGCGCTCCTCGGTGTTGTGCGACAGCGACGCCGCCAGTTGGTGTTGATACGCGTCCATCGGCTGCGGGTGCGCCACGCGCCAGGCCACGTAGGCGTCCACTTCCGCGGCGTGGGTCTCCAGGTAGTCGGTGGCCACCTGCATCGGGAGAAACGCCCGCAGGTCCCGCTCGGGATCACCGGTGCGGTTGAGCAGCACTTGCACAGTCTCCGGCGCGATGGGAATGCTGTGGGGTCCGCCGAACGACGTGCAGCACAGTACCAGACGACCCACCCGCTCCGGGTACGCCAGAACGAACTCCTGCGCGATGAACCCGCCGAGGGATGCGCCGACCACGTGTGTCACCGGTAGCTCCAGGGCGTCGAGCAGTCCCCGGATGTCGTCGGCCGCGAGCCACGTGGTGTAGGGTCCGTCGGGCTTGTCGCTCCGCCCGGCGCCGCGGTTGTCCGGGGTGACGACCGTGAACCGTTCGACCAGCGCCGCGACCTGCTTGTACCAGAAATGCCCGTCCGCCCCCAGCCCGCCGATCAGCACCACGGCCGGGCCGCGGCCAGCCGCCTCGTAGTAGAGGGTGATTCCGTTCACCTTCGCGGACGGCACCGCTCAGGCCCCAAACTGCTCGCGCAGCACGCGCTTCAGTACCTTGCCCGCGGCGTTGCGCGGCAGGACGTCTGTGAACGCCACGGCTTTCGGGATCTTGTAGCGGGCGAGCTTGGCCTCGCAGAAGCGGATCAGTTCCTCGGCGGCGACGTTCTGCCCGGGTCTGGTGACGACGATGGCCATCGGCACCTCCCCCCACCGCTCGTTGGGCACACCGATCACCGCCGCCTCCGCCACCGCCGGATGGCGGTAGAGGACCTCCTCCACCTCCGCCGGGTAGACGTTCTCCCCGCCGGAGATCAGCATGTCTTTCTTCCGGTCCACGATGTAGAGGAATCCCTCCGCGTCCATACGGGCCAGATCTCCGGTCCGGAACCATCCGTCGGGCGTGAAGACCTCGGCGTCGGCCTCCGGCCGCTCCCAGTACCCCGAGAAGAGATTGGGCCCGCGCGCCCACACCTCGCCGACCTCTCCCGGTGGCACGTCCCGCCCCTCCTCGTCTACGACGCGCCCCTCGACGTGCAGCGCCGTCTTCCCCACCGAGCCCGCCTTGCGAAAGGCGTCGGCGGCCGGGATCAGCGTGAAGGTGGGCGCGGTCTCCGTCAGGCCGTAACCCTGCTGGAAGAGCAGGCCGCGGTCGCGGAAGGCCTCGATGATCACCAGCGGGCAGGGCGCACCGCCGCAGGCAAACCGGACGCGCCGCAGGTCGGCCCCCCGGAACGACTCGGACTGCAGGAGCATCAGGTAGATCGAGGGCACGCCGAACATAGCGGTGACCTGGTGCGCCTCGATCAAGCGCACCGCCGCTTCAGGATCGAACTGCCGCAGCAGGACCGCGGTGGCACCCATGTGCAGCGTGGGCAGGGTGTACAGTCCGATGCCGCCGGTGTGAAACATCGGTAGCACGTTGAGGGTGACGTCCCGTTCGGTCAGGCCGATCGCCGTCGAGATGTTCACGCTGTTCCAGAACTGTGTGCCCTGGGTGAGCACCGCGCCCTTCGGTCGGCCTGTCGTGCCGGAGGTGTACATGATCAGCAGCGGGTCGTCGAACGTTCCCTCCGCGGCGGCCGCCGGCTGATCCAACAATGTGGCGTAGGCCTGCGACCGATCGATCGCGCCCTCGCCCGCGAGGGCCACGGTGTGTTCCAGCGAGCGCGCCTCCGCTTCGTCGCGCAGCGATTCTACCAGCGGCCCCAGAGCCGGATCGGCAACGAGGACCGCGGGGCGGCTGTCGCCAAGCTGGAAGGCGAGTTCGCGCGCGGTGAGCCGCCAGTTCAGGGGGACGAGCACGGCGCCCAGCCGTGCCGAGGCGAACAGCACCTCGATGTACTCGCCGCGGTTCATCGAGAGCACCGCCACGCGGTCGCCCCGCCGCACACCGAGGGCCCGCAGTCCCCCGGCGAGGGTGCCGACGCGGTCGCGCAGGGCCTGATAGGTCAGGCGACGTCCGCCGTCGATCAGCGCGATCTTCTCCGGATCGCGGTCCGCCCGGCGCTCCAGCCAGTGCCAGATGCCCCAGGCCGTCGCCTCGCGCATCACCCGCCGGCCGGGGTGCAGCGCCGCTACCACAGGATCGCCGTCGCCGCCCACGTGTATCCCGTCCCCGCGCTCAGCGTGACCACTAGATCGCCCGGCCGCAGCCGCCCTCGCCGGTCGGCCTCGGCCAGGACGACAAACGGGTCGATCGCCGCCATGTGTCCGAACTCCGCGAGATAGAACGACTGCTGCTCCCCCAGGCCCAGTGCCCGCAGCAGCGCTTCGAAAAGCGACCGTTTCGTGTGCAGCGGGGCGAGGAAGGCCAGATCGTCCAGCGTGTACCCGCTGCGTTCCACGGCGCGCCGCACTACGTCGACGAAGTGGTCCAACGAGATCGGATCCAACCGCGCCTTCATCCGCTCCGGGTCGGTCACGTCCAGGTAGTGCATCCGCCGCTCCAGGGTCTCCGCCGAGGCGGGGTGCACCGAGCCGCCCGCGGGGATATGGACGTCGTTGGCAAACGAGCCGTCGGTGCGAATGGCCGACTCCAGAACGCGGTGCCCGTCCTCACCCCGCCGCAGCAGCACGGCCGCCGCGCCGTCGGCGAAGTTGAAGGCAAAGCGCGAGCGCTGATTGCGGTAGTCGATCACGGAGGACTCGCGGCTCGCGCCCACGAGGAGAATGGCCCGCACCGACTCGTCGGCGACCAGCATATCCCGGGCCACTTTGAGGGCGATCGGTCCGCAAGCGCTGGTGTCCATCAGTTCGAAGGTGAAGGCGCCGGTCAAGCCGAGTTCGTGTTGGATCTTTGGCGCCACAGACCAGAGGTAATAGTCCTTGTGCGCGCTGGCGAAGTAGATCAGCGCGTCGATCTCCGCGGCCGCGCCGCTCTCCAGCAGGGACTGCGCCGCCCGCACGGCCATCGTGGAGACGTGCTCGTCCGGGGCGGCGACGTGTTTGCCGCGCAGCCCGAACTTCTGCTCGATGACCGCTTGAGGAATGCCCGTGGCCGCGGCGATCTCTGCGCTCGTCTGGTAGGCTGCGGGGAAGTAGGTGCCGATCCCCACGATCGAGACGCCGGGCTTCATCGGCTCCGCCTGCCCCCCGCCGTTCCGTCGATGCCCCGCAGGATGAAGTCCATCATCGTTTCGATCACCGCCGGCCGCGGGCCGCTCTTCTCCCAGAGCACCCAGCGCATGCCCAGGAAATCCCCGATCCCCATCAGGCAGTAGGCCAGCACCTCGGGGCGCAGCGACCGGATCTGCCCGTCGCCCATGGCCTCCTTCAGCCCGCGCACGTACCCCTGGGCGAAGCGCCGGTAGTACCAGCGAAACAGCGCGGGGTCGACGAACTCCGCCTGGCGGACGATGCGGTACATCGAGCGGTGACGGTGGATGAAGCGGAAGAAGGCCTGGAAGCCCAGGCGCTCCACCTCCCGCCGGTCGGCGGCGCCGCGCACGGCCTCCTGGATGGTGCGGCGCAGATCGCGGCTGCGCTCGCGCACGAGTTCCGTGAAGATGGCGCGCTTGCTGGGGAAATAGACGTAGAAGGTACCCTGGGCCACGCCCGCCCGGCGGGTGATGTCGGTGATGGAGGTTTCGAAGTAGCCGCGGCGGCCGAAGGCGGCCTCCGCGGCATCCAGCAACTGCTGCCGGGTGCGCCGCCCCCGCGCCCCCTTGGGATGGGTGACCGGCCGCCGCCTGGAAGTTGCCAGGTGAATCACCCTTCAACTTTTCGTGTGATGCCGGGTGATTCGCCCTGCCGCCGCCGGACTCCTGCTCTCGCGACGGCGCGCGCTAGTGCGTCAGGCGCCCTGCGCCGCCGCGTACCAGCGGCGCAGCACGAAGATCTGGGCGGCGTGATAGGAGTCGTGCGTGGCGAGATCGACGACCACGTCCAGTTTCGTCCAGGGACCGTCCGCTCTGTCGGCGAGCGCGGCAGAGGCGAATTTCCGGATCACGGCGGCGGCGGCCCCGTGTGCGCGCTCCAGTTCCAGCTGCACCTCGAGCCAGGCCTCAGGAGTCGGCGCGACGGGCTGCCACCCCTCCTCCCCCGGGTCGGTGACGGCGTCTGGATCGAGCCAGTGCGCCACCTTCCAACACCAGTACGCCATGTGCCAGGCGATTTCGGCGATGGTGTGCTGGGCGGGGACGGGCCGCCAGTGCGCCTCGGCCGCGGTGAGGCCCTCCAGGGCCGGGCGGATGCCCTTCCCCGCCCAGTTCCCTTCCCCGTACGTCCGCTCGAGTCGCTCCGCCAGCCAACCCGGCAGATCGATTCCCATCCATGCCTCCGTTCCGCGTCTTGGTCAGCCTGGCGTTACGGACCGAGCAGGAACCGCACGCGCACGTGCGCCGTCAGCGTGAGGCGACCGGGCTGGATCTGCGTCGGCTCCATCGCCGGCCGGGACGCCGGCGCATAGTCCCGCGCCACCAGCGGGCCCTCGATCTGTTCCAGCGAGGGCTCGATGTGCGTGATGCGCTGCACCCGCATCCCCAGGCCCGCGGCCACCGCCTCGGCGTTCTCCCGGGCGCGCTGCATCGCCTCGCGGACGGCGCGCTGCGCGGCCTCCTTGGTGTGCTCCCGCCCGAAGGCCACCGCGCTGATGTCGTCCGCGCCCGCGCCCACCGCCAGGTCGATGAGCCGTCCGACCTCCTTCACCTGCGTAGTGCGCACCTGAACCTGGTTCACCACGACGAACCCCCCGCGCTCCGGTCCCAGCTGGAAGCCCGCGGTCTCGATCCGGTCACCCGGGCGGGTAAAGGTGCGCAGGGCTTTCGTCAGGGCGTCGATGGCGCGGGCGTTCTCGCCGATCGCCCCCTGCGCCGTCCGGTTGATCGACCGCACG
>Ga0209321_10001466_pt1 | contig 16132 bp, 20 predicted proteins | sample Rifsed16ft4_FD_184012 | JGI IMG/M metagenome (GOLD analysis project Ga0209321, IMG submission 184012) | Soil microbial communities from Rifle, Colorado, USA - sediment 16ft 4 - CSP-I_5_4 (version 2) | ecosystem: Environmental > Terrestrial > Deep subsurface > Rock core/Sediment | place: Rifle... | reverse complement strand
GTCGAAGCCGAGGCCCGCCGTGGGCTCGTACAGGTCGCCCACCCGGACCTCCGCGTTCCGGATTCCGTTCAGAGCGAGGTTCGCCCTTGCGGTCGCCACCGCCCGCTCGTTCACGTCCGTCAGGATCACATGGCCTCCGTCCGCGAGGTGCGCGGCCGCAATCCCGATCGCGCCGTACCCGCAGCCGAGATCCAGGATCAATTCGCACGGCGCGACCTCGAGGGCCTCAATGAGGAGCTCGGTCCCGCGGTCGATCCGGCCGGGGGCGAACGTGCCTGCTTCCGTGCGAAAACGGAACTCCCGACCGCGCAGCACGACGCGGAGCTCCGCGGGCTTGCGGCGGGAGGTCGGCCGTCGGGAGAAGTATTGCTCGCCCATTCCGTCCAGGCAACGAAAGGGCGGACCTTAAGGCCGTCGCTCACGGCTTCGGGCTCGGGGCGCGCGTCATCTGGTCCAACAGGACCGTCGCGATCCGGAGGTCCTCGCTCGAGCCGGAGTAGTTCCCGTTGTGGAACTCCCTCCCCGCGCGGTCCAGGACCTCCTGGATGTCCGGGAGGAACGAGACGCCGGCGCCCTGGAGCATCTGCATCCGCGTCCGGGTCTCCTCGAGAGCCTTCGCGAGGGCTTCCCGCGCATTCGTCCGTCGGGCGAAGGCCTGGTGGGCCCGCTCGAGATGCTCGACCGCGCGGGCGTAGTTCCCCTCCCGCATCGCCGTGCGCGTGTCGCGGATCGCCGCGTCCGCGTCGTACGAGTGGAACCCTTCCCGTGTGAGGCGCGCGTACAGGACATCCGCGTCCGCGAGGCCCGTCCTCGCTTTCTCGTATGTCTCCGCGAGGGTCTTCGTCTCGTCGGCCAAGCGCTTCGCCATCTGGGCCCCGGGCTCGATAATTCCTGTCGCGAGCATGTCTCGCGCGTTCTTGATCTGGGACTCGATGCGCTCCGTCAGGATCCCCTCCGCCCGCATGTCCCCGAGGCGGACGTCCGCGTCGTCGAGGACCTTCGTCCCTTCGACGTACGACATCCGGAGTCGCGTCGCCTTGCGCTCGATGTCCTGCGCGATCAGCGTGGCCCCTTCCGCGTTCCCGAGGGCGAGTTCCTTCGTCGCGTCCTGCAGGTGTTCCTCGAGTCCCCACGCGGCTCCTTGCGCGAATGCGCGCGGCTCCGCGGGCCCCTTCGTCTCGACGAGGGCCTCGATTCCGAGCTCCGCGAGGAAGATGGAATTCGACGCGCGTTCCGCCTTGTCCTGTAGGGTGCGGCCTTCCTGCTCCGCGCGCTCGAGGAGCACTCGCGCCTCGAGGTAGTTCGGTACGAACGCACCATTTTCCCAGATCCCGCCGAGGACCTTTTCTCCCGCGCGCCCAATCAACGCCTCGAGGTCTTCCGTCCGCAGCCCGAGTCGACTCATCTCTCCGATTCGCGATTGCAGGATCTTCTCGGCCTTCTGGTATCCGCTGTACCGTTCGTCGAGCGTAATCGCCAGGGACTCCGCCTTCTGGGCTGCTCGCAAGGCCTTCGCGTAGTCGTGCGTGGCGAACAGGTCCTTTGCGATTCGCAGGGCGTCCTCCGCGGGCTTGAGGTCCACCTGAGTCAACTTGAGCACGGTAACGAGGCCTTCGGAATGGTCGATCGCTTCCTCCGCGTGTCGAGCCTTCGATGCCTTCAGGAACCCGATCCCGGAGCCCTTATGGTCGTCCATCTTCCCTCCCCGCCGTTTGGAACCGTTGCGGTGCCGCGTGCCAGGAGGAGTTTCCCGCACCTGGCCGGTGGGTTGCAATGCCTATGGAATACATGGAGTAAAAGGGTTGTGATTGTTCCTCCGTGATAATCACGCTTGATAGCGCCGAGCCGATCGAAGGCGTTCACCCGTCTGGCGCGAACACGTCGGAGAACGTGTTGCGTGGAGGAGCGATCTGCCAAGCGGCAGGATTCCCGTTGATCGCGTGCCGACGGTCGTGGCCGTCGTCCTCTTCCTTTGGGCAACCCGGTCCACGATGTCCAGAATCAGAGGTGGCACACGTTGAGCGACTCACCTCCCAGGTAACTGTTATAGTCGGGGCCGACCTACGCCGCCCGACCATGGGTGGGCTCGTCCGGCTCGCGCGCCCTCTGAACTGTGTGATGTCCGCCGTCGGCGTGGGCATCGGGGGCATCGTCGCGGTGGGCACGCAGGCGTGGGGCGAGTTCGCGATCCCGCTCGCCCTGGCGGGCCTCGCCGCGGCCTCGTTCACGGCCGGTGGCAACGCGCTGAACGACATCTACGACCGAACCACGGACGCGATCAACCATCCCGACCGTCCACTTCCGGCGGGCCAGATCACCCTCGCGGGGGCGAAGGCCTTCGCCGGGAGCGCGTTCGCTCTCGCCGCCCTCCTGGCATTCTTCGTGAACCTCTGGGTCGTGGCGATCGTCGCGTTCAATGCGGCGCTCATGTTCGCATACGAATCCACGCTCAAGGCGCGGGGCGGGCCCGGGAACGTCGCGATCGCCTTCCTGGTCGCCTCCCTGTTCGTGTTCGGGGGCGTCGCCACGTACCGCGCATCCCCGGACCCGATCATCCGGACCGCGTTCCTTGGATCGCTCGCCTTCTGTGCAACCCTTGGCCGGGAGATCACGAAGGACATCGAGGACATGGGCGGGGACGTGGACCGCCGGACCTTGCCGCAGCGGATCGGGGCGACGCGGGCGGGGCAGGTTGCGGCGGCCGCGCTCATCCTCGGGGTGGTCCTCAGCTTCCTGCCCCTCTACTACGAGGTCCTCTCCCTCGGATACGCGGTCCTCGTCGTCCCTGCGGACGGAACGTTTATCTACGCCGCGCTCCACTCGGCCGCGAATCCGGCGCGATCCCAGCGCGTGACGAAATACGGGATGATCATCGCCCTCGCCGCGTTCCTCGCAGGTGCGTTCCTGTGACCGTGTACGAATACCTTGTCGAGCGTCGTGCGAAGGGCCGCCTTCACATGACCCTCCTCGACCCGGACAAGCAGACGACCGAGGAGGCCGGCAAGCTTGCGGCGGAGGCGTTTCAGGCGGGGACCGACGCGATCATGGTTGGCGGCTCGACCGGGGTGACACAGGACAAGGTCGATGCGACCGTCCTCGCGATCAAGGAGGCCGCGAAGGTCCCCGTGATCCTCTTCCCCTCGAACGCTGGGAACCTGTCGCCCCATGCGAACGCCCTGTACTTTATGAGCTTGCTGAACAGCCGCGATACCCGCCTGATCGTCGGTGAGCAGCGCCTCGCTGCGCCAATCGTGAAGGCGTGGGGCCTCGAGACGATTCCCATGGCGTACCTCGTCGTCGAGCCGGGGATGCGCGCGGGCGAGGTCGGCGATGCGGACCTGATCACGCGCAAGAACCCCGTGGTCGCGGTGCAGTACGCCCTCGCGGCGCAGATGTTCGGGATGAAGCTCGTGTACCTCGAGGCGGGGAGCGGCGCGCCCGAGCCGGTCCCGGAGAAGATCGTCCGCGCGGTGAAGGAGGCGGTCGACATCCTCGTCGTCGTGGGCGGCGGGATCCGCACACCCGAGGCCGCGGCCGCGATCGCGCGTGCCGGAGCGGACGTCGTCGTCACGGGGACGATCGTCGAGGTCGCCAAGGACGCGGGGCTCCTCCGCCGGATCGTCGAGGCGGTGAAGGCGAGCTGATGCACGTCCTCCGCCCGAAGTCCGTTGCGGAGAGCCATGCGGAGACCACGCGCATCGCGCGTCGCCTGTTCGTATCGCCGCCACCGCAACGCATGGTCCTCCCGATCCTCGCGTTCTCGATCATGGAGGCGTTCCTCCTCGTGTATCCGCGACTTGACGCGACTCGTGTGGCCCTCGGGTCCGCGGCGATCGCACTGCCCGCGTACGCGGCCGCCCTCGCGACGAAGCCTGCGGCCGAGGCCCTAGGCGGCCGGATGTATTTCCGGCGGTCGTTCCTCCTCGTCTTCGTCGGGCTCATCACGATGGGCGCGATCGAGGTCGTCGCGGTCTCCGCCCTGTCGATCTACGCGATCTTCGGCGGCGTGGTGTACGATTTCCGCATCGACCGGGTCGTGCTCCTCGGCTACGGCGCAATCCTCTGGGTCCGCGAGGTCATCCTCACCGCGACGTCGAACTCGAGGCACGTCCGGTCCCTGCCCGCGGCGTCCCTGCATCCGCTCCTCGGTCTCGTCGGGTTGGCGGTGTTCGTCCCCTTCGGGTTCGTGGACCTCCTCCTGGCCTTCCTGGTCTTCGCCCTGTTCTTCGCGAGCGCGATTGCCTACGCGGAGATCGCGAGACGGCCCCTCCTGAGGTCCTTCGGTGTGGACGGCCTGAAGCTCCTGCGCTCCACGCTCGATCACTACACGGATCCGGAGGAGGCGGGGATTCAGGAACTCGAGTCGTTCTTCGATTCGATCAGCGTCGCGGCGCGCGTCCGCGTCGCGGGCCTCGCCTTTCGCACGACGAAGGGGATGAAGGCCGTCTTCGTCGCACCGACCGTCCACCCGGGTCCGATGGGCTACGTCGGCGGGAGCGATCTGCCCTCGAAGGTCGCGAAAGGCCTCGCGGACCTCACGCCGAACGTGATCGTGGCCCATGGGCCGACGACCCACGACGAGAATCCCGCGACATCCGCCGAGGTGAGCAAGATCGCGGACCACGTTCGCGTCGCAATCGGTTCAGCGGATTTCCGCATCGTCGTCGGAGCGCCGTACCGGGCGATGTTCGGCCGTGCCACAGCCCTGGCCCAAGCCTTCGGGGATGTCGTGCTGATCGTCGCGTCCTTCGCCCCGAACCCGACGGACGACATTGACAGTGCAACGGGCCATGCAGCGGTCCAGGAGGCGCGTCTCGCCGGCGCACAGGACGCGGTCTTCGTAGACGCACACAACTGCCTCGAGCCCGGGGTGGGCCTCACCTTGTTCGGCAGCGAGCGGAGCCATGAGATTGTCCAAGCCGCGCGCGCGGCGACGGAAGCGGCCCTCTCGGCGCCGAGGACTCGGGTACGCATCGGATACGGCGCGAAGCGGGGCTTCTGCACACCCGATCAGGGGATCGGAGCGCGTGGCATCGAGGCCCTCGTCGTCGAGACGGGTGCGACGCGCACGGCGTACGTCGTCTTCGACGGGAACAATATGGTCCCGGGGGTTCGCGATGCGGTGCGCGCTCGCCTTGCCGGCCTCGTGCAGGAATCGGAGGCACTGACGACGGACAACCACTCCGTGAACCTCACGATGGACGGGTTCAATCCGATCGGCGCGGTCCTCGACCGCGAGACAATCCTGACGCACGCGGAGGCCGCGGTCCGCGAAGCCCTCCAGGATCTCGAGGACGTCGACGCAGCGGCGTTCGCCGCGGACATCCCGGATTTCCGGATCTTCGGGCCGCAGTCTGCGGCGCGCCTCACGACGTCGATCAACTCGACCCTCGCGGTCCTGCGGCCCGCGCTGTACGTGACGCTGTCCGGTGCGTTGGCCCTCGGATCCCTCGTGATCGTCCTCTTCTAGACGAGATCGAGAAACCGGCGGTGGATGCGGAGATCGCCGCTCAGCTCCGGATGGAACGCGGATCCGATGAAGGAGCCTTGGCGTGCGAGGACGATCTTGTCGTCATAGCGGGCGAGGGGCTGGCAGTCGCCCCATGTACGGAGGATCGCGGGGGCGCGGATGAAGACGCAGTGGAACGGCGACTCGAGGCCGTCGATCGTGAGATCCGCCTCGAACGATTGCCTCTGCCGGCCGAAGGCGTTGCGGTCCACCGCCATGTCCATGAGGCCCAGAAGCCGCGTCTTCGTCCTCTCCGCCTGGATGCCAGCGTCCTTCGACAGGAGGATGCATCCTGCGCATGTGCCCATGATCGGCATGGACTCCTGTGTCGCGCGGCGCAGGATCTCGTCGAACATGCCGAGATTCACGAGGAGCTTCGAGATCGTTGTGCTCTCCCCGCCCGGGATCGTAAGGGCGTCGACTCCCTCGAGATCCGCAAGGCGGCGCACGGGGATCGCGTCTCCCGCCTTCCCGTATTCCTTCATCGCACGGGCCACGGCGTCCACGTGTTCGCTCACGTCGCCCTGTACGCCGATGACCCCAATCCGCATCGGTCCGTCCTACGCGGACGCGTGATAAAAACCCTGGGCTCCCTGAGGACTATCTCGCACCGAAGACCCGCGGGATCGCATGCATCGCGAGAAGCTCGCCGTAGACGTAGCGGTCCGATTCCTCCTCTTGGTATGGAACGAAGACGTCCAGCGCGTCCCCGTCCCTGTCTTCGAGGCGAACCTCGATCGCGTCGGTTTCCTCCCCGCTGTCCGGATGGCGGATCCGGACGTCGGAGCACAAGGCGGTCGCACGGAACTCCTTTCGCTGCGCGCCTTCGCGCACCTGGCTGACGAGGAGGTCGATCACCCGATCGGACGGGGGATGGTCCGCGTCCGCGAAGCCGGAGATCATCCGACTCTTGCCGTCCATCGTCAGGACGGCCCCGAACGGGTAAAACTCTCCGGACTCCCCGAGCATCCGCTGGGCGAAGGGGAGCACGACGTTCAGCAACTCATCAAGGTCCTCACGCGTCATCGATCCGCCAACCCGGTGCGCCGGAATATATCCTTGGACGCGCCCCTAGCTGTTCTCCCGATCCGCCTCGGCGGCCTGGCGCAGCAGTTCCTGCAGGATGCCCGCGAAGGCCTCTGAGTCCGCGAGGAGGCCAAGGCGCTGGCTCACGACGCTGCTGATGAGCACCTCGTCCCCGGGTTTCGGCGCGTCGCGGGGTCGGACCACGTCGTCCCCTTCCGGGAAGACGGCCTCGCCCATCGGCGAGTGCCTGAGAGCGTCCGCATGGCGCTCGTCGAGCGGGACGATCTCGAAGAATCGGTCGAGGAGAATCGGTCGGCGCACGTGCCCCAGGATCGTCACGCGGACTCGGTCGATTGCGGGGTCGAGGGATGTATTCTTCCGGAGGGCCTCGCTGTTGATGCCAATCTGAGTCAACTCGAGATCCGGGGACATCCCGCCGAAGGGCGTAACGTACCAGTGCCGAAGCGTTTCGATGGGAAAGGCGGGTGCGACATCGCCCGGCGGGCCGGGCCTTCGTTGCACGATGGTGAAAATGCCTCGCGCTTGTATTTGTACTCTCACACTTGAAAATCCTCCGTGAGAGAGTGTCGCTCGCGTCTCCCGATTTTCCGCTAGTCTGCTCGATACCCTTATCTAGAACACGGAATTACGCTCGCCCGAGGGGTGCCCTCACGGCGATCGGATTCGTGCTGATAGACCTCGAGCCGGCGAAGGAGAAGGAGGTCTACCAGAAGCTGATCAAGATCGAGCACATCGTCGAGCTCTACCCTTTGTTCGGCGAGTACGACCTGATCGCGAAGGTCGAGGCGGATTCGTACGACGCGATCGGGGACCTCGTGATATCGAAGATCCGGTCGATCGACGGCGTGAAGGCGACGAAGACGCTCGCCCGCATGTCGTTCTGACCGAAGCGGGCGGGCTTCTCGTTCGAGTGGGCTATTCTTCCTGCCGCGGTTCGTACACGGCAATCGCCTCAATTGAAACCTTGAGTCCGGGCGCCTCCGCGCCGAGCCGCGCGGTGGACCGAGCGGGCGGCTCCTCCGGGAAGAACTCCTTGTACGCGTCGTTCATCGGCCGGAAGTCCGCCGGATCCGCGAGGAAGACGGTCGTCTTGACGACCGTGTCGAGGCCAAGGCCAAGCTCATGGAGGATCGAGCCGATGTTCCGGAGGCATTGGCGTGTCTGGCCTCCTACATCCGCGGCGGCCCACTCGCCCGGCTTCGAGCCCGGAGCGAGCGGCGCCTGGCCTGCGATGAAGACGAGGCCGTTCGCGACGACGCAATGGGAGTACGGGCCGATGGGCTTCGGATGGTTCGGGAGGTCAGGGACCGCCTTCATCGTTCCACGGTGCGGGAACGGCGGACATCGCAAAAGACTTTCCGGGAGGCCGCGACGCTGCCGCTCCGCTCTCTGCCGACGACCGTTTAGAGCTAAAACTATATTAAACGCGGGCGGCCTTTGACCGATGGACCGTAGGACGGACGAGCGACCAACCACCCCGCCCACAAGTGGGACGCCCATGCCCAAGAGAGACCTCGCATTTCGGATCGGCGGGGCCGCCGGTGACGGCGTCTCCTCCACCGCCGAGAGCTTCGCGAAGATCTGCGCGCGGAGCGGCCTTCACACCCGGACGTATTCCTCGTATCAAAGCGTGATCCGCGGCGGCCACGTGTGGACGCAGGTCCGCGGCGGACTCGACCCAATCCGGTCCCACGGCGAGGACCCGGACGTCCTGATCGTCCTGAACCAACAGACGATGGACATCCACCAGGGCGACATCCCGGAGGGCGGTGCGATCATCTTCGACCCGGAGAACGTGAAGCCGGAGCCGAAGAAGATCCGGCCGGACGTCCGGATGATCGGCATCCCGCTCCGCCGCAAGGCGCAGACGATCTCACCGAACGCCCTGGTGCGGAACACGGTCGCCCTCGGGGCCGCCGTCACGCTGTTCGACATGGACTTCCGCCACGTGGAGAGCGCCTTCCGTGACATCTGGGGCGACAAGAAAGCCGAGGTTGTGCAGCAGAACATCGAGGCCGCGAAGCTCGGCGCCGGCGCCGTGTCGGAGTCGGGCGGGTCCCTGCTGCTCGGGCTGACGTACACGAACGTGCCGCGGCACCTGATGACCGGCAACGAGGCGATCTGCCTCGGCGCCCTCGCGGCCGGCTGCAAGTTCCTCGCCCAGTACCCGATGACGCCCGCGTCGTCGATCATGCATTGGATGGCCGCCCACGCGCCGAAGTATGGGATCGTCGTGAAGCAGGTCGAGGACGAACTCGCGGCGATGAACATGGCGATCGGCGCCGGCCATGCCGGCGTGAGAGCGATGACCGCGACGTCCGGTGGCGGCTTCTCTCTGATGGTCGAGGCCCTCGGCCAGGGCGGGATGACGGAGACTCCCGTGGTCGTCGTGCTCGTGCAGCGCTCCGGTCCCTCGACCGGATTGCCGACGAAGACGGAGCAGGGGGACCTGAACCTCGCCCTCGGGGCCGGGCAAGGGGACTGGCCGAGGGCGATCCTCGCGCCCCGCAACTCGGAGGAATGCTTCGTCCTCATGACGAAGGCCTTCAACCTCGCGGACATCTACCAGACGCCGGTGATCGTGATGTCGGACCTCTACCTGTCCGAAGGGTACCGCACGGTCGACCCGTTCGACTTCAACGTGCCGATCCTGCGGGGCATGATGGCGGCGGACGGCGGCACGGCGAAGGAGTACAAGCGGTACCTGCTCACGGAATCCGGCGTGAGCCCGCGGTCGATCCCGGGCATGAAAGGTTACCAGTACATCGCGGGGTCCGACGAGCACGACGAAGCGGGCGTGCTGATCTCGGACATCCTTGCGGGCGTCCCGGAGTACGTGGAGCTGCGGAAGCGGATGATGGAGAAGCGGATGCGGAAGCTCGACGGCCTCCGCAAGGACACGCCGCCGCCCGAGAGGTGGGGCCCGAGCGACGCGGACATCACTCTCGTCCTCTGGGGGTCCACGCAGGGCGCCGCCCGCGAGGCGGCGGCGCGCGTCGAGGAACGCGAGGGGTTCCACGTGAACACGGTCGAGTTCCCCACGCTCTTCCCGTTCCACCGGGACGAGGCGCTCGCACTGCTCAAGGCGGCGAAGACGACCTTGTCGATCGAAGGGAACTTCACGGGACAGTTCACTCGACTCCTCCGGGCCGAGACCGGCTACGCGCCGGACCACTTCTTCGGCAAGTACGACGGGGAGCCGTTCCAGGCGCGGGAGATCGCCGCGAAGATCCTCGAGGTGGTCGCGTGAAGGTCGCGTTCGAGCTGCAGACGTACAAGTCGGAGATCAAACCGACCTGGTGCCCCGGCTGTGGCGACTTCGCCGTCCTGAACGCGTTGCAGAAGGCGATCCATGCGCTGCAGCTCGAGCCGTGGAACGTCCTGCTCGTCTCGGGGATCGGCTGTTCGAGCAACCTGCCGCACTTCCTGTCCACATACGGGTTCCACGCGATCCACGGGCGGGCGATCCCCGTGGCCACGGGGGCGAAGCTCGCGAACCCGGACCTGCACGTGATCGTCACGGGCGGCGACGGGGACGGGTACGGGATCGGCCTGGGGCACTTCATCCACGCGATGCGGCGGAACCTCGATATCACGTACATCGTGATGAACAACGAGATCTACGGCCTGACGACGGGCCAGGCAAGCCCGACGTCGGAGAAGGGGATGAAGACGAAGTCAACGCCGAACGTGGGGGTGATCGAGAACCCCTTGAACCCGATCACCCTCGCGATCTCCGCAGGCGCGACGTTCGTCGCGCGCACGTTCAGCGGGGACGTGAAGCAGATGGCGGACCTCGTTCAGAAGGGGATCGACCACAAAGGCTTCTCCCTGATTGACGCCCTCTCGCCATGCGTGACGTACAACAAGGTCAACACGTACGACTTCTTCCGTCAGCGGGTGTACGACCTCCAGAAGGAGGGCCACGACCCGATGGACGTCAAGGCGGCCTTCGCGAAGGCCATCGAGTGGCCGACCGTCCAGCAGGAGCGGATCCCGATCGGGCTGTTCTACCGGGCGGAGGGCGTCCCGACGTACGAGGAGCTCGAGCCGGGGCTCGCAAAAGGCCCGCCGGTGCGGCAGCCCCTAGGAATCGAGAACCCGGACGAGCTGATGGCCGAGTTCCTGTGAGCCGCCCGCGCTCCGCGCGCTCTTGGGCCCAACCTCTTACGGGAGCGGCCCCATCGCGTACGCGACATCTGTGGCGGAATCGGACCTGGTCGGGGACCTGGGGCGTGCGCTGCGGCGACAGGCTCCGCGATCCGTCGTCCCGTGGCTTGCCCTCGTCGGTCTTGGGCTCGTCCTCGGGATCCAGAGCGGGTTTCCCCTCGAAGCGCTTCTCTTCCTCACCCTCGTCGCGGCCGCCGCGTCGGCCTCGACGTCCCTCGCCGTAAACCGCGTCCGCCTCGCGACGGCAATCGCGGAAGCCCTGCTGCCGCGGCTCGTCGAGGCGGCTCCGCCGGGAACGCGCCGCGTCATCCTCGTCCTCGATGCGGGCCTTGTCCTGCTCCCGTCGCCGAGGCAGCTCCTCTTCTGGATGTTCTTCACGAAGGACGGGCTCCCCGTCCGCCCGCACGTCGAGGACCTCCTCCGGTGGACCCGGACCTTGCGGATGATCCGGATCGGGTTCGTCCTGCGGGACCATGGTCCGGAGGCCGCGCGGGCCAGCCTGGACAGACTCCGCGGCGTGATCGGGGCGGGACGTGCCGCGGCCGTCTTCCTACGGAACCGGAAGGAGAATCCAGGTCCGCTCGACCCGGAGTGGAGCGCGGTGGGGAAGTTCGCCGGCTCGTTTCATCCACGGTCCGCGGATGCCCTGCGATACGTGACGGATGACCTCGCCGGGTACCTCGAAGACACTCTCCGATCGTTCCGCGAGACGCTTCCGTCAACCGCTGAGGGTTCGTCCGGTCTCCGTGGTCGCTAGTGTCTCTCGATTCGGGGGAAGTCGATGGGCCCTTCGGCCGCCGTCCCATCCCTCATGCGCTCGATCCGCGCGCGATCCTCGTCCACGCGCGCGAGGAGCTCCCGGACATCGATGTCGAGGTACCTATCCGGATACGGGCGCATCTTGTCCGCCCCCCGCTGCAGGAGGGTCGCGGCACCGATGAGATTCCCGTTCTGGAAGTGATGGTACGCGGCGCAGATCTGGATCAGACCCTGGAGGAAGAGGCGCGGCTCCCCGTGCTCCTTGTGCCAGACGTCCTCGAGGACCTCGTGGGCTTCGAAGAAGTACTCCTGGTTGAAGAGGCGGATCCCCTCCTCGATCGGGTCCAGGCCCTTCGCGGGATCATGCTCCGTCATTCGGGATGCGAAGCGATGGCGCGGCCATCAACCTTTGCCGACGCGCCCATCGCCGATCGAGTGCCTCACGGCTTCCGAACGAAGAGCCGCCAGATCTCGCCATCCTGCGAGCTCGTGAATGTGTACCCGTTCTGCGCGCAGAGGACCGGGATCGAAGAGGTCGCGGTCGGCTCGCTGTCCGTGATGACCTCCACGACGGACCCGGCCGGGAGGGCCTCGAGGGCGTGCTTCGTCTCGATGAACGGGTAGGGACAGAGGAGGCCGCGGGTGTCGAGCACGCGATCCGCCTCGGACCTGGCGCTCTCGCTTGCGAGCAGTTCTCGAGCGCTCATGGGAACATCCGGCTCAGATGAACGTCACGACGCCGCCATCCTTCGCGGCGGGCAACGCTTCGTTCAGGAACCCGATCATGTCCTCGAGCTTGACGCCCGGCTCGACCGTCTCCGGTGTGATGCCCTCGCTCCTTAGGATCTCGCCCGATGCGGCGCACGCGCAGACCTCCGCGCCGTACTTCATCGCGTCTCGGATCACCTGCCCGAGGGGCGGGTATCCCGGCAACTGAATCTTGTCCGCCGCGCCCTTGCGGAGGAGCTCGAGGCCTGCGGTGGTCGCGTACACGCGGGCCTTGTGGCCCATTGCGGCCGCGCCCATCGCGAGCTGGAAAGCGGGATAGGCCCGCTGCGGATCGTTCGATACGAGCACAATGTGAACCTGTTGCTGCCCCATGGTATCTATAACCCTGTTATAATCGAGGCTATATGAACTTTAGTGATTGAAAAATCCTTACGATTTAGCGTTTGCTTGATGGAGCAACGTCCTCACGATGTCCGGGGCGTACGTGCCGCGCTCCGTGACGAACGTCGTGATGAGACGGCCCGGCGTGAGCTCAAAGTAACGGCTCAGGATCTCGACGTTCTTCGGCCGTGCATCCCAGACCTCGTTCGGATCCCGCGCGGCGGTTCCAGGCCATGAGGCCGCATCGTATCGCGCGTCGAACTTCATCATCTCGCACGCGACGTACGTCGGCTTTCCATGATGGGTCGCGGCGAGGGCGAGGGCATAGGACCCGATCTTGTTGACGACCGACGCATCCTGGAGGACCGCATCCGCACCGATCAGCACGCATGTGGCCTCCGCGAGGAGGGACGGACCGCCGGCGTCGGGGACGAGCGTCGTGGCCACGCCCACGTCGGCAAGGGCGGCCGCGAGGGTCCGACCCTCGAGTTGCGGCCGCGATTCCAGCACGTAGACGCGTTTGACCCGGCCGCGCGCGTGTGCGACGCGGAGGGCCTCGAGGACGTTTTCGCTGTGGCTGAGCGTGACGATCGTCGCGCGCTCCGGGGCGATCTTCAGGAACGTCCGGGCGATGCGCTCCCTCGCGGACTCGAGGTCCGCGCGGATTTCCGCGAGTACGGCGGCGGGACTATGACCCTCCGCGACGAGCCGCGCGAAGAGATGGGCGACGTTATGGACGATCGCCATCGCCGGCTGCGCTTCGGAGATCCGGGCCGCGGCCTCCGCGAGAGTTGTCGCATCCGGACGGCCCTTCGCCTCCGTCGCGAGGAGCCCCATCGTCTCCAGGGCCAGGCGCGCGAGGCGAGACGCGCCGCTCGTCCGGTCCGACGCGATGCCCTCGATCGCTTCCTCAACGGCCGGCGGCAGCACGCTCCATCCTCTCATGGTACATCGCGAGGCCCGTGATGCTCACGCGGATGCGGCGTTCCAGGAAGTCCTTCGGATACCGCCTGGCGGCGCGGCACGACATGTCGTACAGCTCCCGCGTCACGCCGTCCTCTCCGATCGCTGCAAGTTTCTCCCTCACCACGCGCGCCCACGCCGGATACGCGACCATCATCGCTTCGATCGCCTCCTTCGGCCGCGTGTGCGGGCCGTAGTGGCTGAACAACAAGGCGCGCGGCTTGAGCGTCAACAGGCGTTCGAACGTCCGGAGGTTCTTCTCCAGGTCGAACGCGGGCGCGGGAGCAATCGGCATGAGGATTTCGTCCCCGGGGAAGTACAGGCCCGCTGCATCTCCGGTGTACAGGCACCGGTTCCGCTCGTCGAGGATCGTGAGTTCATGAGGTGCGTGGCCCGGTGAATCGAGGAAGACGAGCTCATGCTTCCCGAGCTCCAGGCGATCCCCGTCCTTCACGGCGACGAGCCGGTCCGCGGGGATCGGCCGCATCGTGCCGAAGAGCTCCGCCTCCTCGGGGCCCAGGACCTCCCGCGCGCTCGCGACGAGCTTCGTCGGATCCACGAGGTGCTTGTGGCCGCGCTCGTGGACGTACACGGTGGCGCGGGGCATGTCCTGAAGGAGGAAACCCGCGCCGCCCGCGTGGTCCAGATGAATGTGCGACACGACGAGCGCGTCGATGTCCGCGGGCTTGAGGCCAAAGGCCCGGATGGCCTCGAGGATCCGCTCGACCTCCCACGACGTGGCCGTCTCGATGATTGCCTTGCGGTCGTCGTCGATCAGGTAGATCGCGCCGAACGCCTCCTGCTGGAACATCCGCACATCAGCGAGGTGCGTCTCGGCGTCAAAGGGGAGGCGCTCGAAGGGCATGCGACACCCGATGGCCGACACAGAAATCTATCTTTGCTCTAGCGCCCCGTGCCAAGAAGGCGAGCAAGGGGACTCCCGGGCAAGCTTGAAGCCCTGCCCATCGCATGATGAGCGCGGAGGGACGTCCGTGGCCGCACCCGTTGGTCGCCCGCCCGTCTCTCGCGCCTTCGTCGCATCGACTCTCGCGCACGAACCCACGAAAGATCGGCCAGGGGACGCCGGCTGGTTCAATTCGCTCCTGCTCGTGATCTTCCTCTTCCTCCTGATCGGAGCGGGGATCGCGGCCGTCCTGTGGTTTCTGGGCCGGCTTTGAGTTCGGCCGACCGAGTCCCGTCGCGTGACCGGAAGGTTTTCTTACGTCTCTCCATCTTCCCGCTCCGCGGCGGTAGCCAAGCTCGGAAACGGCGCGGGATTTAGGGTCCCGTCCCGAAGGGGTTCCCAGGTTCGAATCCTGGCCGCCGCACCCGGGCATTCCCACCGAATGCTGAAGATGGCCGAGGCCTTTCTAGGCTCGATGCCGCAGAGACCGCCGATGTACACGCGCACGGCGCTCCGAACGATCCACCTCGACAATACGAGTTCCCCGCCGGTGCGCGCGACTCTCCGCGACGCGGTCATTGTGCTGGGGATGCTTTGCCTGATGGTAGGCGTGATCGTCGTGCTCGCTATCCTCGTCCTTTGAGGACGACTCTGCCACGGTCGTCGTCGACGTCTATCGGTTGATGTCCAAGAGCGCGACCTTCTCGAGCGCAAGGTCCGGACGCCGATCCCTTGGGATCGTTCGTTCCTCCGACGCACTGATGCCTAGCGAGGATAGGGACTTCTCTGCGGGCTCGAGGGCGCGGTCATCGCGGGTCCATCCGAATTCACGGAGGAGGTCCTCGACCGATGAGGATCCGAAGAGGACGATCGCGGCCGTTTCCGTCCCCTTCCGGATCCCGCCCGCGCGAATCGCATCCGATACTTGTCGTTGCCCCGTGAGGTAGAGGAGCGTCTCCATCGCCAGGGTCCTCGCGACCATCGTGCCCTTCGCCTTGGCGCGTTCCGCATGGGCGATGGCCGATTCGAGGTGATCCCGGCCGAAGACGACACGTGCGTCGGCGAGCAGAACCTCAACGCCCCGCGAGGACGCCCATGCATTCGATCGCCGAAGCTCCGCCTCCAGGTCGTCGATCCGGAATCGGGCGCCCGCCATCTCGTGGTTCATGTGAAGTCTCCCAGAGCAGCCTGACCCTCGATTTCCCGCGCGTCGACCGAGACTCCGACCTGTTCTTTGATCTTCACTGCAAGCATCGGGCCGATCGTTGGGATGCGCGCGAGGTCGTTCGGATTCGCTTTCTGCAGATCCCGCAGCGTCTTGTACCCGCGCTGGAAGAGGGCACGGCCGCGTACGCGGCCGACGCCGCGGAGCGAGATGAGTTCAATCAGCTCCTCCTTCACGCCGTACTGCACCTGGATCGTGAGGCGCGTCAGCCCGCGGACCTTCTTCTTGTTGAAGATCTTGCCGAGTTCGGCCATGGAATATAGGAGCCACTCGGCCTGGTCCGTCATCCGCCGCACGTCTCCGGGTCCGATTCCGAACTTCTTCGTGACCTCCTCTTCCGTGCGCTCCATGATCCAGTCGCCGAGGAGGGACGCGGTCTTGACTTCGGCGAGGAAGAAGTCGTAATCCTCGACGGGGAAAATCAGGTCGGCCTCCTCGATCTTCT
>Ga0209321_10001461_pt1 | contig 16168 bp, 18 predicted proteins | sample Rifsed16ft4_FD_184012 | JGI IMG/M metagenome (GOLD analysis project Ga0209321, IMG submission 184012) | Soil microbial communities from Rifle, Colorado, USA - sediment 16ft 4 - CSP-I_5_4 (version 2) | ecosystem: Environmental > Terrestrial > Deep subsurface > Rock core/Sediment | place: Rifle... | reverse complement strand
CGGACGTGATCGTCGACGGGACGGACAACCTGGAGCCCCGGTTCCTTCTCAACGAAGCGGCCGTGGATGGCGGGTTTCCTTTCGTCTACGGGGGGGCGATTGCGACGTACGGGATGGTCTTCGCGATTCGATCGCCTGACACCGCATGTTTCCGGTGCCTGACACCGAAGACGCCCGCCCCGGGGAGCCTGCCGACGTGCGAGACGGCTGGAATCTTCAACGCGGTGTCCGCGATGGTCGGCGCGATCCAGGCCGGCGAGGTCCTCCGCATGCTCTTGGGCCACGCGCCGTCGGGGGACCTCCTGGTTGTCGATGGTTGGCTCCCGGACATCCAGCGGATTCACGTCGCCCGACGTCCGGACTGCCGCGCCTGCGGGACGAAGGAGTACGAGTTCCTCCGTGCACGGCGCTCGCAGGTCCTCGCGTCCCTCTGCGGCCGCGACACCGTGTCGCTCGACCCGCTTCACAGCGGCTCCGTCGACCTCGATGTCCTCGCCCGCCGGCTGCGAAAGCTCGGCAAGGCGCGTCGCGCGGGTAGCGTCCTCGTCGCGGATGTCGAGGGCCGGCACATCACGATCTTCCCGGATGGTCGTGCGCTGATCCGCGGTGTCACGAACGAGACGGAGGCACGATCCGTCTACGCGAAGTACGTGGGGATCTGACCATGGTCCGGAAGGGGATCCTCCTGTTGAGCGGCGGGTTCGACAGCCCGGTGGCCGGATACCTCATGGCCCGGCAAGGCCTCGATGTCGTCGCGGCCCACTTCTCCCTCGAGCCGATCACCGATGACACGGCGGCGCTGAAGACGCGCGCGCTGTGCGCAATCCTCGGCGTGCCGACCCTGTACGTCGTGCGGGTCGGGGAGGCGTTCGCGGAAATCGCGCATGCCGCTGAGCGCCGCTTCTACTTCGTGCTCACGAAGCGCCTCATGGTGCGCCTCGCGGACGCGATCGCGGACCGCGAAGGGGCGGACGTCCTCGTGACGGGGGAGAACCTAGGCCAGGTGTCCAGTCAAACCCTCGCGAGCCTCCGGGCAATTGACGCGGCCGCGCGCCGCCCGGTCGTCCGGCCCCTGATCGGTTTCGACAAACAGGAGATTGTGGAGCGTGCGAAGGCGATCGGCACGTACGAGGTGTCTAAGGGCCCGGAGATCTGCGATTTGTTGGGACCGCCGCGTCCCGCGACGCACGCTCGGATCGATCAGATCCTCGCGGAGGAGGCAAAACTCGACCTCGACCGGCTCGTGTCGACTTGCCTCGCCGGGGTGGAACCGGAAAAGTTCAAGCGGGACGACCCCGCTGGGCGGCTCCCATCGAGCCCGGAGGTCTCCCGGTGACGTACTACCTGCTCAAGCCCTGCCGCACAGCGACCGCCTTCATCTCCACGCTCAAGAAGGCGGGTCGCGTGGACCTCTCCCAGGCCGCGGAACGCCTGCGTCGGGCGGGGTGGCGAGTGAGCGACGTGAAGGTCATGCTCATCGTCGAGGGGGAGCCGGAACTCACGCTCTACGAGAGCGGCAAGGTGCTCGTGAAGACGGACGACGAGCGGGCCGCGCGGGCCGCGATCGACCGGCTCTACGTGGCAATCGGCGTGGCGGCACCCCTGCCGACGGCATGACGCTCTCGTTATCGAGCCTGGTAAGGTCTGAGACTCTAAATACCCTCAGACGAATGATAGTCGTGGAGGAGGATTCAAGTGACGCCCCGTAGAGGGTTCGCGCTGGCGGCTAGCGCACTCATCGCGATTGCAGGGCTCGCGTTCGTCGGGTCCCTCGCCTCGGGGACGATCGTCGTCTTCGTCCGAGACTCCCCGGCGTCGTGGTCCAACCTGAACGTCCACTTCGCCGACATCCAGGTGCACCGCGCGGACGCGGGGAACGATAGCGGGTGGATCTCCCTGCCCCTCTCGTCTACAGCGATTGATTTCATGGCGATCGGCAATCTCGCGGAGCAGCTCGCCCTCCATCGCGCGCCCGCCGGGAAGTACACGCAGATCCGGATCGTCGTCAGCTCCGTCGACGGGGTCCTCGCGGACGGAACTCCCGTGAGCCTGACGGTCCCGGACGGCGTCCTCAAGACCGTCACGCCGTTCAACTTGCCGGCCGGCGGCTCGGTCACGATCACATTGGACTTCGACCTCGATGGTTCAATACATTCCACGGGCGAGAAGTGGATCTTCCGGCCAGTCCTGGGCGCGGTTCAGATTAGCTGAGCGTCTCCGAAACTCGCGGAAGCCTTGAATCGCATCGCGTCCCGTCATGCCGATGTGATGAAGCGGGGCCTTGACGTACCCGCACTCCTCACGGGCCACCCGTTCTCGGGCAAGCTGTCCACGGTCCCATAGGTCACTGACGAAGTGCGCCGACACGGGGTGGCACCGCCCCCGACGCGACGCGGGAGACGCGTGTGGGGGTCCTCCATCGATTCGCAGCCGCCTCCGAGCGGGTGCGGGTTGCAAGCGAATCAACGGGAGACGCCCACGGCGAGGCCGCCGCGTCAGCCGAGATAGGCGATCAAGACGAGGTCCACGGCGAACAGCAAGACGACGAGCAACTCGAGGATCAGCAGCCGGCGCGCGTCGACTTCTGTCCGCGCGATTTCGTACATCTCCGAGAGGTCCTTCATCTTCTCCTCCACGGTCTCGCGCCACGCCTTCAGCTCGAACTTGCGGACGCACGCCTGGTAGACCTTCCCGAGGAACCAATCGCCCCACAACTTCGAGATGTTCCCCACCTGGAACGTCGCCTCGGCGAGGTCCATCCGGACCTCTGCAAGCTCCTGCACCGTGTCGCGGCCGGAACGGAACAGGGGCCGTCGCTCCAGGAGGTCCTCGAGGTCGTCGTACGCCTTGTCCACGACCCGGTCCAGGAACGCATCGTACGTCCGCAGCTCCAGGAGCTGGAGGTTCGCGATCTCGAAGACCGTCAGGGTGTCCTCGTACGTGGCGCTCGGCTCGATCACGAGGGCCGCGTCCCACTCCACGACCACGAGGTCGTCGTGGTAGTAGGAGAACCAGTTCCTCCACGTGTCCTCGACTTCCGCGTCGCTGATCGCATCGGGCCGCGGATCGTTCGACAGGAGGGCGGTCACCTCGCGCCGCCACGACTCCGTGAACACGCGGACAGGGACCTCGCTCACGGAGATGCAGTACGCGATGTACGGTTCCGGTTGGATCTTCACTTCGTAGGCGTCGTGCAGGAAGGGGACGAGATCCTCGATGAGGCGCGCGACGAGTCGTGTACAGTATTCATCGAGCATCTCCTCCTTCTCGGGCCCGCGGATCCTCATCCCCGCGTACGGACGCAGCTCACGGAGATTGGCGGCCTCGAACGGGACTCGGACGACGACGGAGAGGGCCCCCACCCCGTACAGCTTGACGGCGATCGTGGCGGTGATCGGGCCGAGGTTCGTGTCCAGAGCCCGCTGGTCCACCATGACGAGGAGCGGCTGTGCGAAACGTGCGTACCTCGGCGCCGCTCGCTCCGACGGGATCCGGCCGGAGAGGAAAGGCATGTTGATCGTCCGTTTGATTTCTTCCAGGTCCACCGACGCGCCGACGTCGAAGAGACGGAAGAAGACGACCTCGCCCTTCATGAGGCGCGCAACTTGGCGAGGGGACTTAAGGGCTCCGGTGGGCCTCACTCGCCGAACCGGCGCGCCCGCATCTGGTACGACCGCAGGGCCCTGAGGAAATCGATCTTCCGGAACCCCGGCCAGTAGACGTCGACGAAATACAGCTCCGAGTAGGCGAGCTGCCACAAGAGGAAGTTCGAGATGCGCTCTTCACCGCTCGTCCGCAGGACGAGGTCCGGGTCCGGGAGGTCCGCCGTGTACAGGCGGTTTGAGAAGAACTTCTCGTCGATATCCTCCGGCGCGACCTTGCCCGCCTGGGCGTCCCGCACGACGTCGCGAATCGCCTGGAGGATCTCCTCGCGACCGCCGTACGCCACGGCGAGGTTGAAACGGTACTGGTCGTAGTCCCTCGTGCGGTCCTCCGCGTACTCGATCGCTTCGATCACCTCGTCGGGCAGCAACTCGCGGTCCCCGAAGACGCTGATACGGATCCGGTGCTTGTGGACCCGCTCGTCATCGGCGACCCTGCGGAAGTTCTCCGCGAACAGATGCATGAGGTGCTGCACCTCCTGGCTCGGCCGGCGGATGTTCTCCGTCGAGAAGGCGTACACGGTGAGGATGCGCACGCCGACCTCGAGACACCACTCCAGGACCTCTTCGAGTTTGTCGCGTCCCTTCACATGTCCATCGAGCACGTTCCCCAGGCCGATCTCGCGGGCGAAACGGCGGTTCCCGTCCATGATGATCGCGACGTGGCGGGGGACAAATCCCTGTTTCACCTGGTGGAGAAGACGCCGTTCGTATGCTTGATACGCCGCGTCGCTGATGATCTTCGAGATGTCCGTGGGCATCGGCGAACGCGTCCCATCAGACCCGACCTATTTATCCGTTCTCGGCCCGCCCGTCCCGGTCCGAGGTTGCGTCGTGGTGCGCCGCACTCACCCGCAAACCTTTAAGTAGCGTGTTCGGTTGGAGCCTCCGTCCCTTTCATCTCCTCAGCGTGATTTAGTGGCCTTATCGATGAAATCGAGCGAGTATCAAGACCTCTACCGAAGACTCGCGACCTCGGAGGATATCGACTTCCTCGCCGAGAACTTCGGCCATGACAAGGAACTCCTTCTCGTGATCTACACCCAGCGGATCGTCCGCGACACCACGAAGAAGTTCTACCGAGTGAAGGCGCAGGCACGTCGTCTCGCGTTCATGTGGCAGAACGGGATGAGCCTCGTGGACATCGCGCGAAAGTTCGAGTTCCCGGCAATCCTGACCGCGCTCATGGTCCTCGAGCAGCGGAAGATCTCGCGCAAGCAGTTCTGGAAGATGATTGGGGACCTCGACAACGTGCGCGACCGCCGCCTGCGGCGCGAACTCGAGGAGGTCTGCCATGCTGACATCGTCTACTCGCCGGAGGGGAGCGCGCGGCAATACGCGCGCGGCCGGTGGGGCGAGATGAAGCTGCAGACATGGCTCGCCGCACGCGGCCTGAAGTTCGAGACGGAGAAGGAGCTCCGCGCGAAGTACGACAAGACGCCGGACGTCTTGCTGCACAAGCCGATTGAGATGAACGGGTCGCAGAAGTACTGGATCGAGTCGAAGGCGACGGTCGGCGATCCGTACGAAGTTCGGCGGCACATCAAGAAACAGCTGCAGCCGTACTCCGACATGTTCGGCGACGGGGCCGTCGTCTACTGGTTCGGCCACGTGGACGACCAGGCATACGATCTCCCGGAAGGCGTGGACATCGTTGCCCCGACGTTCTTCGAGACGCCGCCGATCCCGTACCCGTACGTCCCGGTCCACGAGATGCGCCTCGAGGAGACCCGCCTTCTCCCGGACGCGGCGGGACTGCCCGACTAAAGCCCGCAAACGTTTAAGTTCCGCCTCCCCATCGTCGCGGTTGTGCCGGAAGAAGAGGTCATCCGCGTCCGCCTCCCGCGAACCAAGGAGCGGGAGATTTTTGGCATCGCGGACCAGCTCCTCGGCGCGTCCCGGATCCGGGTGATGTGCGCGGATGGCAAAAGCCGCCTCGGCCGGATCCCAGGGAAGCTCAAGAAACGGATGTGGATTCGAGAGGGCGACCTCGTGATCGTCAAACCCTGGGACTTCCAGGACGAGAAGTGCGACATCCGCCACCGGTACACGAAGACGGAAGCGAGCTACATGAGCCGCCGCGGGATGATCCCGAAAGCGATCAACGTCTTCTGAGGCCCGCAAAGCTCTTAGTCGCCCGGCCCGTATGTTCACGAACCCGATGCTCGACGAACGTCGCATGCGAATCCTCGAAATCCAGGTCGACGCGCTCCGCACGAAGGAGAAGGACTCCGACTCCCGCCAGACGTACGACCAGGTATTCGACCGCGCCGCCCTGCTCACGATCGCCTCCCTCATCGGCGAGGGCGTGATTTCGACCCTGGACTACCCGGTCAGCACGGGCAAGGAGGCGAACGTCTTCCATGCGACGGACGCGGAGGGCCGCGGGAAGGCCGTAAAGATCTATCGCGTCGCGAACGCAACGTTCCGGAACATCGCCGTGTACATCGAGGGAGACCCGCGGTTCAAGAAGGTGAAGAAGGGCACCCGTCCGACGATCCTCGCATGGGCCCAGAAGGAGTACAAGAACCTCGTGCGCATGGGGGACGCGGGCGTGCACGTCCCGAGACCGGAGCGCGTGCACAACAACGTCCTCGTGATGGAATACATCGGGGACGACACGCGTCCCGCACCGACCCTCCGGGAGGTTCGCGTCGATGATCCCGAGACCGTCTACGAGGACGTCCTCGCGAACATGAAGGCAATCCGCAAATCGGAACTCGTCCATGCGGACCTGAGCGAGTACAATCTCTTGTTCTGGGACGGCCGGATCGTCGTCATCGACGTCGGGCAGGCAGTGACGCTCGACCACGCCCGGGCGGACGAGTGGTTCAAGCGGGATGTGTCGAACATCGCCCGCTACTTCCGGCGGATCGGGGTCGACGTCTCTCCGTCGTCCTTGGAACGGACGATCCGGGAGTCCTGACGATGCTGTACGCGCGTATCCCTGCCGACCGGATCGGGGTCCTGATCGGCCCCGACGGGTCGACGAAGGAGCAGCTCCAGAAGGCCACCGGGACGCAGATCGTCGTCGACTCGGAAACGGGCGAGGTGACGATTGACGAGTCCAGCGCGCGGGACCCGGTCCTAGCCCTCAAGGCCCGCGACATCGTGCATGCGGTGGCCCGCGGCTTCTCGGAGGAGCGAGCCTTTCACCTCCTCGACGAGGACGCGTACCTCGAGGTGCTCGACGTCAAGGACTTCGCCCACACGAAGGCCCGGATCGCGCAGGTCCGCGCCCGGCTGATCGGCACGCGCGGGAAGACGCGCCGAATCATCGAGGAGCTCACGGGCGTGGACGTGTCCGTCTGGGGCCACACGGTCGCGCTGATCGGTGGCTCGTTCGAGATGGCAATCGCGCGCGAGGCGGTCCTCATGCTCCTTCGCGGCTCCGAGCACAAGACGGTCTACCGGTTCCTCGAGCGGAAGAGGGCGGACCTCAAGGTCTACCAAATGGGGTTCTAGGGCGCTCCCGCCATAGCCTTTTAGCCCCCTGGTCACCATGCCGGAGCCGATGGGCAAGGGGGATGTGAGGGTCCTCGCCGAGGGCTATCAGGTCGCGCTGCGCGACGCCCTGTCCTCTCTCGACCCGTCGAGCCTGCTTGCCCTGCGCGGGGAGATCCACGTCGTCGCCCGCTGGCTCGAGACCCATGACCACGCGGACGCGAAGCGATCCGCGGAGGCGGCCCTCGACGCGGTCACGCGGTTCTACCAGTTCGGCGAGGAAATCGGCGGGTTCAAAGCCTCGAACCGCGGGGCGGAGACGGCCAGCGTCTTCGACCTCGCGTCCGTCGGGATCCTCGCAATCGAGAACGTCCTGTCCTCGGAGAAGCGGACCCTCATGCGCTTCCTGATGTCCGGCCTTTCGGAGGGCCTGATGTTCCTCGGGAGCCGGCAGTACGTCGCGGGCAGCGAGGCGGTCCTCACGGCCACGTGCCGCATGCACGCCCTCGCCGTCCAGGATGCGCTCTGGTCTCTCGCCTCCGACTTCCGGGACCTGGAGAAGCTCGACGCGATCCGGGAGGCGCGGGCCGCGATCGATGGGCTCTTCGCGAAGTTCGACGAACCGGCCGTCCCCGTGGCAACGAAGGTCGCGCTCTTCCACCAGCTCTACGGGCTCGTCGCGATCATCCAGTGTGCGCGGCTGCTCGAGGAACTTCGCTCGCTGAGGTGAGCGGCCCGAAAAACCGTTATATAACGCACCGGAATCTAGCGGCGGGGGTAGCGGACTGCCGAAGTACGTGTACCTGTTCGAAGAAGGGAGCGCGTCGATGCGCGACCTCCTCGGCGGCAAAGGCGCCGGGCTCGCGGAGATGACGCGCCTCGGCCTCCCGGTGCCGCCCGGATTCACGATCACGACGAAGGCGTGCAACGCGTTCAGCCGCAAGGGTCGATTTCCGCCCGGCCTGTGGAAGCAGGTCGAGGAAGGCGTGGCCGCGATCGAGGCCAGGACGGGCAAAAAGCTCGGGGATCCAGCGCGCCCGCTCCTGGTCTCCGTGCGCTCGGGCGCGAAGTTCTCGATGCCCGGGATGATGGACACCGTCCTGAACCTCGGGTTGAACGACGTCACGGTCCCGGCGCTGGGGGGCCTCATGCAGGACCACCGGTTCGCGTGGGACGCCTACCGCCGCCTCGTCGCGATGTTCGGCCGCATCGTGAAGGAGATCGACGGCCACAGGTTCGAGGCGGTCCTCGAGCGGTACAAGGAGCAGACGGCGGGAAACAAGGACACGGACCTGACGACGGACATGCTCAGGTCCATCGTCGCCGAGTTCCGCGAGATATACCGCAAGGAGGTCGGCCGGGAGTTTCCTGAGTCGCCGAAGGAGCAGCTCCGCGAGGCGATCGCGGCGGTCTTGCGCTCGTGGAACGGGAAGCGGGCGGTCGACTATCGGAACTTCAACAAGATTCCGCATCACCTCGGCACGGCGGCGAACGTGCAGGCGATGGTGTTCGGGAACATGGGCCACGACTCCGGCACGGGAGTCGCCTTCACGCGGAATCCGTCCACCGGCGCGAAGGAGCTGTACGGTGAATACTTGGCGAACGCCCAGGGGGAGGATGTCGTCGCGGGGATTCGCACGCCGATGCGGATCGTGGAACTGAAGGACCGCGCCCCCGAGCTGTACGAACAGCTCGCCCGTGCCGCGGACCTGCTCGAGCGTCACTACCGCGACGTGCAAGATATCGAGTTCACGCTCGAGGGAGGGAAGCTCTGGATCCTCCAGACGCGCTCGGGCAAGCGGTCCGCCCGCGCCGCCGTCAAGATCGCGGTCGACATGGCGAAGGAGGGCATCATCACGAAGCAGGAGGCGATCCTCCGTGTCGAGCCGCTCCACGTCGTCCACCTCCTTCTCCCCCAGTTCGACGAGAAGGCAAAGAGCGCCGCGCGTAAGGAGGGGCGGTTCCTCGCGAGGGGCCTGAACGCCTCTCCCGGCGCCGCTTCCGGCTACGCGGTCTTCGATCCCGACGAGGCGGAGACGATGGGCCGCGACGAGAAGAAGCCGACGATCCTCGTGCGCGTGGAGACGTCACCCGACGATGTCCACGGAATCCTCCATTCGAAAGGCGTGCTCACGGCGCGAGGCGGCGCGACGAGCCACGCTGCGGTCGTCACACGCGGCCTAGGGATCCCTTGCGTCACGGGGTGCGAAGCGATTGTCGTCGACTACGATGTGGGCGAATTCCGCGTCAGAGACAAGGTGATCCGTCGCGGGGATTTCGTCTCGATTGACGGGACCACGGGCGAGGTGTTCGAGGGCCGCATCCCGACGCTCGAGCCGGACTTCCGGAAGGAAGCGGACCTCCAGACCCTGCTGGAGTGGGCGGACGACGAACGGATGCTCCAGGTCTGGGCGAACGCGGACTACCCGCGGGACGCGGAGCGGGCGCGGGAGTTCGGTGCCCAGGGTATCGGCCTCGACCGCACGGAACATATGTTCATGGAGACGGATCGACTCGACATCGTCCATGAGATGATCCTCGCGGCGCCCGAGTACCGCCGCGTCTCCGCGGAGGTCCGTGCCCTGAAGGCCGAGATGGAAACCGCGAAGGAAGAGAAACGGCCCGCACTCGCGAAGCGGCTGTCCCTCCTCGAGCCCGTCCTCGAGAACCTCTCACGACGGTACCTCGGGTCGCTCGAGAAACTCGGGCGCCTCCAGAAGGAGGACTTCACCGGCATCCTTCGCGTGATGCAGGGCCTGCCGGTCATCATCCGCCTGATCGATCCGCCGCTCCATGAATTCCTGCCGAAGTACGAGACTCTCCTGGTCGAGGTGACGAAGCTCACGCTCGCCCGTGGCGATCCCGACGTCCTCGTGAGGACGGCCCGGTCGGACGAGGACCAGGCCTTCCTGGAGGAGGTCCGCGAGGCAGCCGGAGGCGACCTCGCGCGCGGGATCGAGGCGCTGATCCCGAAGAAACAGATGCTCCTCGAGGCCGTCGCCGCGAGCCGCGAGACAAACCCGATGCTCGGCCTCCGAGGCTGCCGCCTCGGTATCTTGTTCCCGGAGATCACGGAAATGCAAGTGAGAGCGATCTTCGAGGCCGCGTGCCAGCTCGCGAAGGAGGGGCTCGACGTGAGGCCGGAAATCATGATTCCCCTCGCCGGGCATGTGAACGAGCTGAAGGTCGCCCGGGAGGCCCTCGAGGCGGAGGCGAAGAGGGTCATGGAGCGCGAGGGCGTCCAGGTCGCCTACAAGTTCGGCACGATGATTGAGATCCCACGTGCCGCGCTCACGGCGGACGAGATTGCGAAGTATGCGGAGTTCTTCTCGTTCGGCACGAACGACCTCACGCAGACGACCTTCGGCTACAGCCGGGACGACGCGGAAGGGAAGTTCCTTCTTGACTATGTCGAGAAGGCGATCCTCCCGTTCAACCCGTTCCAGACGCTCGATCGGGAGGGCGTAGGCCAGCTCATGCGGGTGTGTGTCCAGAAGGGCCGCAAGGTCCGATCGGACCTCGAGATTGGGATCTGCGGGGAGCATGGCGGGGATCCCGCGAGCATCGAGCTGTGCCATGAGCTCGGCTTGGACTATGTCTCCTGCTCTCCTTTCCGCGTTCCTGTCGCGCGCCTGGCGGCCGCCCACGCGAAGCTCCGTCCTGAAGTCGAGCGGATGGAGGATCGTTGACCCGAGCGTGAGCCATGGCCGACCTAGCGAGCTCTCCTCTGTTCCTCCTCGTGCTGGTCGTATCGGCCCTCGCCTTGCCCCTCGTGTTCATGGTGTGGATCCGGAACACGGCGCGGTTCAGCCGGGAACCGTGGCATATGGTCCTGAAGGCGTTTCTATGGGGGGCGGTCTTCAGCGTCATCGTGACGATCGTCTTCAGCCTTATCCTGCTTGCGATTCTCGGGAGCGTACAACCCCTGAACGACTTTGTCGCGCGCCGCTTCGGAGATCCGACGATCTTCATCGGTGCGGTCATCGTTGCGCCGTTCGCCGAGGAGGCCGCGAAAGGGCTCGGCGTCCGCGCGGGCCGGCCAGCCACCCAGCTTCGAACGGACGGCCTCGTGTACGGTGCGGCGGCAGGACTCGGCTTTTCCGCGACCGAGAACCTACTGTATGGCCTCGTGGTGCTCTTCGCTCCTGGGGGCGGACCGACCGCATCTCTCGCGGTCATCGCGATCCGCTCCTTCTCGTCGTCCTTCCTTCACGCGAGTGCGACCGCCGCCATGGGGTACGGGATCGCGAAGACGTGGCTCACGCGGCGGACATGGGCATTCCTGCCGTTCTACCTCCTCGCGGTCATCATGCACGCCGCGTTCAACTTCCTAACCGTGGCCGGCCCTACGTACTTCCAGCAGTACGGGGACATGGGCGAGCTGATCGCCTTCGCCACAGCGGCGGGCTTCGCGGTCGTCGCAATCACGATTGTCCGGTTCAAGCTCGCTTCCCATCGGCCCGCGGCCGTCAGGTGACCGATGGCACGTCAGGATTCGAACACGAAAGAGATGGTGTTCGGCATCCCGAGGCCGATAGCCGCCGCGTCGCGGATCATGACCCTCGAACCCGGTGACGTCATGGCCACGGGCACGCCCTCGGGCGTGTGGCCGATCGCCCACGGCGATATCCTCGACGCGGAGATTCAAGGAGTCGGCCGCCTCCGTTGCACAGTCACTGCGCGAAACCGTTAACTACGCGTGAAGGCGTCCTCGTTCGGATGCGTTTTCGCTTCGAGCTGGACGGAGTGGCCTACTCGAAGAACAAGGAGTCGTTCAAACGGCTCCTCGCGAAGCACGGGCTTCGGTGGCGGGGGACACTGGAACAACCGCTCTGGGCGAGTGCGTCCGAGCGAGTGAGCGCTGTCTTCAACCGGGACCAGGAGAACGATGTCCTCCGCCACGCCGCCCTCGTCTGGGAGGGCCGCAAGAAGTCTCCCTTGCTCGAAGACCTCAAGGCGTGGGCCTGGCAGGTCGGTGGGAAGACGACGGAGGACGCTTCGCCGTCGACCGACGAGGTCATCGACGAGGTCGACCGGGCCCTCCACTACTGGGACATCGTATGGAAGCCGAACGTGGAATGGCTCCGCGCGCAAGGTCGGCCGCCGGCGTGGATCGAGGAGGACCTGCGCCAGTGGAAGCGGCAGCGTCAGGATCGGCGTCGGGAACTCATGGGCCAGGCGATCGACTAGAACGTCCCGTGAGAGCGGATCTCGAGCGAATCATGACAGTCGAAACAGAATCCTTGACGCCGATCATCGGGGAGCAGGACGATCCGCAAATGGCAGCGACGACAGCGGGCCTCGCGATCGCCCCCCTCCGAAAGCCTGCGCACATCCGGACGAATCTTCCATGAGATCGTACCCCGCCCCCCGAGGTAGTCGACACCGCGGCCATGAAGCCGATGAATTCTATAAAAACGTTGTGAGAAGAACCCATCGACCTCGTGCGAACGACGGTTTAATGACCGGTCGCCCCATTGCCGGCGCGCGTGCTCTCCGGCTTCGTGACATTTGAGGGAATCGACGGCTCCGGGAAGACGACGGTGAGCCGCTCGGTCGCGGACGGCCTGCGCTCCCGTGGTCATGCGGTGTTCCTCACGGGAGAACCGACGACCTCATGGCTCGGCGAGGCGGTGCGCCACGCATATGACGATGACGTCGGCCCGATCGCGGAATCGTTCCTGTTCCTCGCGGACCGCGCGGCCCACATCGCGGAGATTCGCATTCGCCTCGCGAAGGGAGAACTCGTCCTGTGCGACCGCTACGCGGACTCGACGTACGCGTATCAAGGCGCCCGGCTCGAAGGCATTGTGCCCGATCCGATTGCCTTCCTCCAGAGGGCGAGCGATCCATGGCTCCTCGCTCCTGACCTCACGATCTTCCTCCGGATTCCCCCGGACCTCGCCGCGAAGCGGATCGCTCCGCGGGGGAACCGGATCCGTCTCGAGGACCCTGTCCTGCTGAAAAAGGTCGCCGCGAACTACGAACGGCTGGCGTCGAACCCGCGTTTCGCGCCCGTCGATGCGACCCGGGCCACCGAGCGAGTCGTCTCGGATTCGATGGAGCTCATCGAGACGCGGCTCGCGCCCGCGCGAAAACGGTGATTGGTTCCGCCGACGTCGCCATCCCGTGCAGGAGAAACGCACGCGCGAACACCTTCGCGGACTCGAGGTCCCCGCGCCGGAGCTCGACGAGGAACGCCCTGCCGAACAGAAGTCTCAGCGCCGCGTCGGAGCCCGGACCCGCCATGGCCCGTGACGATTGCCCTCCGTGCGGCATGAACACTCCACTCAAGAATATCAGAGGCGATTCTCACTTCCTCGATCGGCGCAACTCTACGTCCCATGGACAAAGCTATTTAAGTCGACGTCCGATTATCGCGCGTCCATGGGATGCACGCATGGAGTCCGCCGCTCATTCTAGGCCCTCTTCCCATCACGGCGACGGATTCGTCGGCGTGATCTACGGCGACATCGGCCCGACGGCCTTCCGTTGCTCCGTCATCGAGCCCGTAGAGCGGAACGAATTCGTCCAGGTCGCCCACGAGACGTGCGGCACCGTGCTCGGCCACGTGGACGAGATCCAGCGGAAGACGGACCTCTCCCTGGACCGGGCGAAGCTCCTCGGCGATGGCGATCCCGTCGACGTCGAGGAACGGGTGTCGGTCCAGATCTCCGTGATCGGATACCGGGACGACCGCGGACTCCTCCAAGTGCCCCGGACGCCCTTCCGTGCAGGCGAGCCCGTCTACCACGCCGAGACGGGGACGATCCAGGAGGTCATCGGCCTCAAGGAAGACAAGAAGCATGGGGCCTACGTCGGGCTACTCGCGGGCCACGACGTGCCCGTGTATCTCGACATCAACGCGATGGTCCAGAAGCACGTGTCGATTGTCGCGAAAACCGGCGGAGGGAAGTCGTACATCGCCGGCGTGCTGATCGAGGAACTGATGAAGCATCACGTGACGTGCGTGATTCTCGACCCGCACGGGGAGTACTCGTCCCTGCGCGAGAAAGGAAAGGCGGGCGAAGGCTCGGTGCGCTTCCACGTCGAGCCGCGCGGCTACACGGACGTCATCCAAATCTTCTCCCCGGACACGAAGATCAACACGGGTTCCCGGCCGCTGAAGTTCACCTTAAGCAACCTCGATGCGCGGGACATCCTATCCCTGACCGGGTCCGCGAAGGTCCGCACCCACCTCACCGCGCTCCGGAAGGCCTTGGACCTGCTGCGCCAAGCCACGAAGGACTACACGATCCGGGACATCATCCGAGTCTTGGAGCGCGAGGAGGATCCGCAGAGCGCGTCCCTCATCGACGAGCTCGAATACCTTAGCGAGGTCGAGATCTTCGCCAAGGAGGGGACGCGCATCGACGAGCTCGTCATCAAGGGGAAGACGACGATCATCAACCTGAAGGGCGTCCCTCCGGACATCCAGGAGCTCGTCGTCAACCGCCTCGCGACCGCGATGTTCGAGCTCCGAAAGGTCGACCGCATCCCGCCGATGATGCTCGTCGTCGAGGAGGCCCACAACTTCTGTCCCCAGGTCGGTCAGGTCGCGTCCTCGAAGGTCTTCCGCACACTCGCCTCGGAAGGCCGCAAGTTCGGCCTCGGACTCGTCATCATCACCCAGCGTGCGGCGAAGGTCGACAAGAACGTCCTGAGCCAGTGCAACACGCAAATCATCCTGAAGGTCACGAACCCGAACGACCTCAAGGCGATCGTCGCGAGCGTCGAAGGTCTCACCACGGCCATGGCCGAGGAGATCCCGCGCCTCCCCATCGGCGTGGCGATCGCCACGGGGGGTGGCCTGCAGATGCCTCTGATGGTCGAGGTCCGGCCGCGCGAGACCCGCCATGGCGGGGAGAGTGTGAAGGTCATCGAGGACTGAGCGGTGCCCTCTTTCGGGTTATCGTGAGGCCCATAGGCGGGGCTTCCCACACAACGCTTATGGCGCCCCATGCACTGAGTCTCCGCCGTCATGTCGAGGAGACGACGAACAGGGACTCTTCCCCAACCGCCTTGGAGCTATTCGCCATCCGAGGTCGCGGAATGGTTGGCCTCCACCGCCGGTCCGACCTCGAGGCGCGACTCCCGCTCCGGCCGCCGGATTCGGGTGAAGAGCTTCGTCGGCCGTTGTCCTAGCTCCGCCGAGGGGAGGTTGCTCCGGCGCTTGGTTGGACTCGGCTTCGAGCGGGTCGGAGGCGATTTCCTCCATTTCCCTCCCGTGCTCACGCGCCGCAAGCATTCCGCCGAGTCGGAGGCCTTCCACGGGAAGCTCGGAGACACACGTGTCCACATCCGTCTCCGAAAGGGAGCGGCGATTGAACTCCGCGTCACTTTCACGCCTCGGGTCTCCTCCCGACGGGCGTCCAAGTTCCTTTCCAAGCTCGGCGTCCGCGCACTCGAGGGGACGTGGACGTGAGAGGCTCGGCCCTTGTTCCGTGGACCCAGAAAGGATTTTGCGCAAACCGGCGTATAGGAGCCCGTGAATCTGTTGACCTTGGTGGACAAGGACATCGCGCTCACGGAGCGGGCGCTCGCGAAGGCGGCGATCGCCGTCCCCGCGCGGTCCCACCTCCGCAAGGTCGCGGAGGATTTCGTCGCGATGGCCCGCGCGTATTACGAGGATGCGAAGCACTTCCGCGAGAAGGGGGAGTTGGAGAAGGCGCTGGCGAACATCAACTACTCCCATGCCTGGCTGGACGCGGGCGCGCGGCTCGGCCTGTTCGACGTGGGCGGGGACGATCAGCTTTTCACGCTGAGCGAGTGATTAGAGGACGCGCACACCTTCGTTGTCCACCTCGCAGCGTTGCAGCGTCCCGAACTTCAGGTAGAGAGTCGCAAGTTGCTCGCGATTGCCCGTCGCGAACACGGAGTTGCCGAGCATCGCCATCGTGGCCCGGCCGAACATGCGGCTTGCGCGGATGACCTCGAGGACGACCTTGCCGATGCTCTCGCCGCTCTGGAGATGGCGCAACGCCGCGGGAGCCTCCGCGAACGGGAACCGGCGGCCGACGAGCGGCGGCGCCGTGATCAGCGCATCGAGCGCGGCGTACGCG
>Ga0209321_10001457_pt1 | contig 16182 bp, 9 predicted proteins | sample Rifsed16ft4_FD_184012 | JGI IMG/M metagenome (GOLD analysis project Ga0209321, IMG submission 184012) | Soil microbial communities from Rifle, Colorado, USA - sediment 16ft 4 - CSP-I_5_4 (version 2) | ecosystem: Environmental > Terrestrial > Deep subsurface > Rock core/Sediment | place: Rifle... | reverse complement strand
TGGTTTCTCTTAGGGCTCGGCGTCATGGCGCTGGAGCTCGTTCTGCCTGGCTTCGTCATCATCTTCTTCGGCATCGGCGCCTGGATCACCGCGCCCGACGCGATCCCACCTGCTCTTATTGCGGTGCGAGCAATGACGCCTTCCCCTCAGGAGTGAGAAACTCCCGACAGTTCCGCAACGTGGGTCTCGCTTCGAGATTCGATTTGATGCATCAGGGCTTCCATCTTCTGGCGGCCCGACCCCCCGAGCTGCTTGTTGATTTCGGCAAGGACCTCTATCGAGGCGGGGGTGCCGATGGCTCCCAGGGTGTCGCAGATGGCCCAGAATACTCCCGGGCTCAGGTGGCGCCGTCTCCGCCGGATGAGCGCCTTCAAGCCCTGAGGATAACTCTCTCGCAGAACGGACAGCAGGTAATCCTCAGCGGATGCATGGCCGTCGATGGAAGCTCCCGGGATGTGGGCCAGCGCACGGTAGACTTCGATCTCCAGCGGTTCCGAGATTTCGTCCTGTTGGGCTCGATGCAGGATCTTCGCCAGGTGCGGTAGTCCGGCCTTGCTTTCGATATGACCAAGACACCGGATCGCCCTCTTGCGAACCTCGATCGCCGGATCGTCGAGCAGCCGGATGAAGCGACTTTCCTCGGCGCTACCTAGAAAACGACAAAGAGCCCAGGCTGATTCTGCCCGAACCCTTGGCTCAGGATCCTTCACCGTCTCTTGAAGTGTCCTCAGCACGGCCGGCGAATCGACGCCGAGCTCCTCGAGCACCATCACCAGCTCCGCCACCGCTTCAGCCGAAAGCTGGCCGCTTCGCAGAGCACCCAACAAGAGGCCGACAGCCCCCACTCGAACAAGGATTTCGCAGGCATTCTTGCGCACCCACGTGTTATCGGAGTCGCGAACGATTCCCAGGAGATACGGGTGGACCGACTCTCCCAGAGCTCGAAAGAGGGGAGCGAGAGCGACGCGGTCTTCCTTCTTACCCGAGACGAACTGCTCTTCCAGCAGTTTCGACAACGAGCCCGTTTCGAGCTCTCTAAGCGTTTCGGAAGCAACACGGCCCCGGAAACCGTCGAGTCCGGCATGGGCTCGGTACACCATGAGCAACACCAGGGCTTCTTCCAAGAGATGCCGACGAACGAGCTCCTCGATGACCGGAATGCACAAGCGAGACAGCGCACCATAAACGCGTTCGGAGGCTACGGTGTCGAGAAGCTGTAGCGTTTTCAGACGCTCTCGCAGGTACCGATCGGTGTCACGCTCGATTCCAACGCGCTTCTTCAAATTCACGGGCAGCATTTCGATATCGACCAGTCCTTGATCGAAGAAATCCCGAAGGAGCTCGGGTGCCCCCGTCAGCTCCGTTGACCGAAGGCGCATGTAGAGTTTCATCAGCGCTCTTTTATAATCTTGCTCCGGCCGATCCACGCTGCGCTCCTTGTGGAGCTTCAACGCCCACCGACAGGACTCGATCAGGATACTCTCCGGAATGTAGTTGACGATCTCGTTCTCGATTTCCTCGTCCGTGAGATCGGGCGTATGTGCCAAGTCGCTGTTCAATAGCATCACCGGGATGAGCTCCGGCTTGGTGATAGGGCGCAGAACGTCGTGAACGATCTGCAGATGCAGGTTCCGTATCTGGGCACCGTCCATATCGTGGAACAACGGAACCACGCGAATATCCTTTCGCAACCGAGAAATGGCGAGCTGGGCCCTCCAGGGCAGCCTGCGCTGGTCGGTTACCAGATCTTCCATGAACACGTAAGAAATGTGTTGGACGCCGTTCCGCCTGAGATGCGCAACGAACTCATCCTTTGCTTGCGAGTCCAGACTAACGAACGTGGGCTCACTCATCACGTCGATGAAGTGGGAGAACTCCTCTTCGCCCATTCTCTCTTTGAGGGTGAGGCTGACCAGCCGCTTTCTCTCGAAGAATTTGGCTAGTCGGGGGGCATAAACCTCCGCCATCCCTTGAGTCATGAGAGAACGGAGCCTCGTCGTTTCGGGAAGAGGGCCGTCCACCAGGACCTCTTTGATCTCTCCGTGGTCTTTGACAATAAAGGTCAGCTCGTGGCGTCCGCTGAAGAGCCTTTGAAAGCGACCATAGAGTCCGGCCTTGGCTTTCTTCGAGTTCGGGTGGTCAGGGAGGTAATAGCCTGTGCGGAGAAAGGCCTGAACTAGGGAAAGAATGAACTCGGCCAGCGCTTCTGATGTCGGGCGGCGGGTAGCACCTTCGGAAGTCGGAGTGCTCACGTGTCCTCCTCCGCTGGCCCTTGGCCCCAGGGGAGCTCCCGACGACGGTGTGCTCTTAGGTCGGCCTGGGGTCACCCCCCGAGGCACTCTTGTCGTTCAGTAGAAGTTGAAGCAAGCTCCGTGCCTGGAGGGACAAACCGTATGCCATTTAAACCAATAGCCTTATGAACTTGGCCCGTTGTGGCCCGTGGTATCTTCCACGCGCTTCAAGGGGGGAAGACCGACAGCGGTGGGAGCCCGGGCAAATCAGGCAAGCCTCTTTGCTCATTCGACCCCCAGCGACGCCTCGTCCTCCGTGCTTTGCTTCGCCGGTCGGCGCCATACCGACAGCAGCCAGAGCGCCCCGGCCACCATGACGAGCAGCATCAGGCACCGCATGGCGCTTGCTAAGAAGGCGGCGTCGAAGGTTGGCCAGGAGAACTGACTCAACGCCGCTCCCCGCTCCAGCAACCAATGCCATCCGGTATGCGCAACGAACACCGAAAGGATGATCGTTCCCACTCGTTCGGCCACCGCGTACCGGAACAGGAATGACACGACCGGGACTACGACAACCAGCACGAGGAGCTGCCCGAGCTCGACTCCGAAGTTGAAGGAAACCAGCGAAGTGAGAAGGTGGGATCCGGCAAACTGCAGCGTCTGACGCAGGGCGAAGGAAAATCCGAGCCCGTGAACGAGACCGAATCCGAAAGCAATCATCCACCGGCGCTCAACGTTTCCCCCCACGATGTTCTGGAGCGCCATATAAACGATGGAGAGCGCGATGAGCATTTCCACCAATGGGGGAAACCAGAGCGCGTCCGGAGCCAGACCCAAGGCGGAGGCAATCAGCGTGATGGAGTGCGCGATGGTAAAAGACGTCACCACCAGCACCAGCGGCTTCACTCGTCGAAACGGAATCACTAGACAAAGGAGGAAGAGCAGATGGTCGATTCCGTCCAGGATATGAAAAAACCCGAGCTCGACGAAACGCCAGGCAGCCTGATGCCAGCGGGGATCGAGCCGGACCAAGTCAGGCCCGCCCGGAAACTCGAAGGCGCGGACGACGCCGCTGGGCGGAAGGAAACGGATGACGTTGGTGACGCGCAAGCCCAACCGATCGAATCCCGGGTGAATGGAGAAATCCGATGCATCCGATTGAATCGGGTAATCGAGCAGGACGTCGAGTATCCCCTGCTCCCAATAAAGCTCGGTGTCGTCCGGCAGCCGATCGCCCGTTACGTGCGCCAGGGCGGTTTCATAATCGGCAAAGGATTTGTCCGACGGCAAGGACGCCCGGACGGCAACAATCTCGGGGGCCGGCAGGAGCGAACCCCCCTCGTATAACTTCACCCAGTCGACGATCCACACGACCACCGCGTCCCGGAGTACAGTGTCGACGCGGGTCAGATCGAGGTAGCCCTGCTCCCTCCTCGGAACGTTCATGTCCTGCATGGCGGCGAGCGGCACCCGAACGAGAAAGTGGAGTTGGCGCCCCTCGGGCTTGACGAAGGCCTGCACGACGACATCGGTCGGGATTTCGTGAGCGGCGGCCCCCGCCGAAAGGGACAATAAACCCGCCGCAACCAGCGACCCGACGGCTCTCTTCAGCATGGCCCTCTTCTCCGGGGCACAGGATAATGGCGGCCGCCCGACCTGACAAGCAGTGCCCCGCTGGCAGCTTTTCTGATGTACACTTGCCCTCACTTCATGCTCGGCCGACACGGCCCGCGAGAAAGGGGTAAATAGGATGGGGCTTTCGATGCGGAAAAGAGATGTCTTTGTTGGGGCAGCCTTTCTTACTGCCCTCGCCGCCCTCGGCGTCGGTCAGTTCATGCTGGACGAGACGGCGGCCGCTCAACAAGCGGGTGTGCAAGCACCCATGTTCGAAGTGGATCCTTTGTGGCCCAAGCCGCTGCCCAACCATTGGATCTTGGGCTCTACCATCGGTATCACGGTTGATCCCCGAGACCACGTCTTCATCATCCATCGAGAAGCCACCTTGAACCCGGCCAACGAGATGAGCGCTGCCACCGACCCACCGACAGCGACGGAGTGCTGCGTCCCGGCGCCGCCCGTCTTGGAGTTCGATCCGGAAGGTAACCTGGTCGGCCACTGGGGCGGGCCGGGCGAAGGTTACGAATGGCCACAGTCGAATCACGGAATCGCCATCGACCCAATAGGAAATATGTGGATTGGTGGAAACGGGCAGAGTGACTCCCACATTTTGAAATTCACCCGAGACGGAAAGTTCCTCAAACAGTTCGGCCGTCAGGGGGCGCGCCGCGTGGCCCCCGCAGCGGGCTCGGAGGAGCCAAGTTACGTCGGCGGCAGTCATGACCCAGTGAGCTTCGGAAGAGTGGCGAAAATCTCTTTCGACCCGCCAACCAACGAAGCCTACGTCGCCGATGGCTATCTCAACAAACGGGTCGTCGTGCTGGACGCCACAACCGGTGAGCGCAAGCGCTACTGGGGTGCGTATGGGAACGAGCCCGACGACACCGACCTCGGCCCCTACGATCCGAACGCTCCCCCGGCAAAACAGTTCCGAAACCCGGTACATTGCGCCGAGCCTACCCATGACCGGCTCCTCTACGTCTGCGATCGCGTCAACAACCGAATCCAGGTCTTTCAATTGGACGGTACGTTCGTCAAGGAACTGATCGTCGCGAAAGAGACCAGGGGCAGCGGGTCGGTCTGGGATATCGCCCTCTCCCCGGATCCCGAGCAGAGGTACATCTACCTCACCGACGGCAAGAACGAAAAGGTGTACATCATCGAGCGGCAGACGCTCCAACTCCTGACGAGCTTCGGCGACGGCGGGCGCCAGCCCAGTCAGTTCTACGGAGTGCACAGTATCGCGGTCGACTCCCAGGGCAACATCTACACGACCGAGACCTACGAGGGAAAGCGCGTGCAGAAGTTCGTCTACAAGGGAATCGGACCTGTGACCAAGAAGGATCAGGGCGCGGTCTGGCCAACGTCCGAGTAAATCGGGAGGAAACCTTGACGTCGGACACCGTTCTCTATGCCTCCAAGAACAAGATCGCAACCATCACCTTGAATCGTCCGGACAAGCTGAACGCCGTGAACGGCGACATGTGGGGGGCTCTGGAAGCGACCTGGCAGCGTTTCATCTACAGCGACGACCGGGTGGCCATCATCACCGGAGCGGGGGACAGAGCCTTTTGCGTGGGCGCCGACCTGGAAAACCCGTCGTTGGACGTCTGGCGGGCCATTCCGGGATACATCGTCGACATCGAAAAACCCGTCATTTCCGCGGTCTTCGGTTACTGCCTGGGAGGAGGATTGGGATTCGTGCAACACGCCGACATCTGCATCGCCGCCGACGATACCAAGTTTGCATTCCCCGAGGCGAAAGTCGGTCTGGCCATCGGAGGCGCCAGCGCCCTGGTCTTGCGCGTTCCTCATAAGATCGCCATGGAGTTGATGCTCACCGGCGATCAGATGGACGCGCAGCGCGCTTACCAGGTAGGCCTGGTGAACAAAGTCGTCCCTCGCGCCGAGCTCATGGATACCGCCATGGACTACGCGACGCGAATTGCCGAGAACGCGCCCTTGGTCCTGGCGATGCTCAAGAGTTACGCGCGCACCACTATGCCCAAGGGTCCGACCGAGCTTTCCGCGGTCTATCGGCGCGAGGCGGAGAGCATCTTCGCCAGCAAGGACGCCAAGGAAGGTATCGACGCCTTCCGCGAGAAGCGCAAGCCCAAGTTCTTGGGCATGTGAAATACCGTCGACAAAGGAGGAGGTATCATGAAACGTGTCGTTATCGTGTCACTTGTATTGCTGACCCTGGGACTCGTCAGTCATCCCTCGGTTTTGTGGGCGCAATCGCCCCAAGAGATCCCCTTCGACTCTGTTCCGAACTTTCTTAAGATGCCGCCGGGTCTGTACCTCGGCGAGAACGCCGGAGTCTCGCTGAATTCCAAGGGCCACATCTTCGTGTACTCACGCACCGGTGCGCCGGGTCATATCATCGCCCCGCAAGCGGCGCAGCTCTTCGAGTTCGCTCCCGACGGAGGCTTTATCCGGGAGATCGGCCAGAATCTGTATAGCATGGGGTGGGCTCATGCCGTAAAAGTCGACAAGGACGACAATATCTGGCTGGTGGACAATGGTTCGGACATGATCGTCGAGCTCAGTCCCGCCGGACAGGTGATGCTGGTTCTGGGAAGGCGGCGAGAATCGGTCGCCAGTACACATGTTCACCCGCCGGTTGCGCCCGAGACGCCGACTCCGCCGGCGCGCGACACCGCCTACAACGAGCCCACGGATATCACGTTCGACCCGCAAGGCAACATCTTCATCAGTGACGGCTACAAGAACATGTCGGTGGCCAAGCTCGACAAGTACGGCAAATGGATCAAGCGGATTGGTAAAGGCAACGGCGCCGAGCGCGGTGACGGACCCGGCGAGTTCAACAACCCGCACGGGATCACGTCCGATGCGCAAGGAAACATCTACGTAGCCGACCGGGGCAATCGGCGCGTCGAGGTGTTCGATTCCAATCTCAATTTCTTGCGTCACATCACCATCGACGTTCCCGCTCCTCCGGACGCTACCGCCGACCTCTACACTCCCAGCACCACCGGTGCTTTCGCGCCGGGTGCTCCCTGGGCGGTCTGCATCACGCCGACCGGACCGATTCAGTACCTGTACGTCGCCGACGCCTACCCGGGCCGGATGTACAAGCTGTCGCTCGACGGCAAGGTGCTTGGGTACTTCGGGACTAACGGAAAACAGTTGAAGCAGTTCAACTGGATCCACGCCATCGCCTGCCCATCCGAGAACGAGATCTACGTCGCTGAGCTCTTGACTTGGCGCGTACAGAAGTTGATCCTGCATCCGGGCCAGGCCATGACCAGCAGCCGATAATTCCCCGCCATCGGCGAAGCGGTTTTCGGGGACAGGTTATTTAGATTCTCTCTTGACTAAGTAACCTGTCCCCTTCATCTTGGGGAAAGGTTGCCTTGCAGGCACTCGAATCCATTCGCAACGTCGCCATCATCGCCCACGTCGATCACGGGAAAACGACGCTGGTGGATGCCATGCTGCACCAGAGCGGCGTATTCCGAGCGAATCAGGATGTCCGCGAGCGGGTGCTCGACTCGGGCGATCTGGAGCGCGAGCGCGGCATCACCATGTTGGCCAAGAACACGGCGGTCTACTATCGCGGAGTGAAGATCAACATCGTGGACACGCCTGGCCATGCGGACTTCGGAGGCGAAGTCGAGCGCGCTCTGAGCATGGTGGACGGGGCCATGCTGCTGGTCGATGCCAGCGAAGGCCCCCTGCCGCAGACCCGGTACGTGCTCATCAAGGCCCTCGCCGCCAAGCTGCCGGTCCTGCTGCTGGTGAACAAGATCGACCGTCCCGACGCCCGCATCCAGGAGGTGGTGAACGAAGTCTACGATCTGTTCATCGACCTGGACGCCACCGAAGATCAGCTCGACTTTCCCATTCTCTACACGGTGGCCCGTCGCGGAACCGCCTGCACCGAGCCGAAGGGAGAAGACTCCGACCTGAGGCCTCTCTTCGAAGCGATTCTGGAGCACCTCCCTGCCCCTCGTGGCGAGAAAAACGCTCCGCTTCAACTCATGGTCTCGAACCTGGATTACAGCGATTACCTCGGCCGACTCGCCGTCGGACGGATTTCCCAGGGGACGCTGCGCGCCGGGGACGAGGTGGCCATCGCGAAAAAGGACGGTGTCATCGAACCTACCCGGATCACCAAGCTCTTTACTTTTGCCGGACTGGAGCGCATCCCCTGTGAGGAGGCGCCGGCGGGAGAGATCGTCTGTCTGGCCGGCGTGGAGGGCATCTCCATCGGAGATACGATTACCGACCCGGCCCGGCCGGTGCCCCTGCCCCGTTTGAGTATCGACGAGCCGACGCTGTCGATGGTTTTCTCGGTCAACTCCTCGCCCCTCTCCGGACGGGAGGGCGAATTCGTGACCTCGCGCAAGCTCAAGGAGCGTCTCGACGTGGAGCTACTCACCAACGTCTCCCTCCAGCTGCAGGATACAGATTCCACCGACGCCTTCACCGTCTACGGGCGCGGCGAGCTGCAGCTCGCCGTCCTGGTCGAGACCATGCGCCGGGAAGGATACGAGCTGTCTCTATCCAATCCCGAGGTCATCATCAAGGAGATCAACGGAGTAAAGAAGGAGCCCTTCGAGATGTTCTGGGTCGACGTGGCGGAGCCCTATCAGGGCGTCGTGGTGGAAAAGCTCGGCATCCGCAAGGGCCAGCTCACCCACATGGTCAATCACGGATCGGGGCGGGTCCGGCTGCAGTTCCGTATTCCCTCTCGGGGACTGATCGGGATCCGGAGCGAGCTTCTCGCCGACACCCGCGGCACCGCGGTGATGAACGCCATATTCGATGGCTACGACGATTGGCAGGGTAGCGTCCCCAAGAGGCTGACCGGAGCCTTGGTGGCGGACCGCAGCGGACGGGCCACCGCTTACGCTCTCCACAATCTCGAGGACCGTGGGGAGCTCTTCATTGGAGCTGGAACCGAGGTCTATGAAGGGATGATGGTGGGCGAGAACGCTCGACCGGCCGACCTCGACGTCAACGTGACGAAGGAAAAGAAGCTGACCAATGTCCGCGCCTCCACCTCCGACATCGCCATACGCCTCACCCCGCATAGACAGCTCAACCTCGAGCAGGCCATCGAGTTCATTCGCGGTGACGAGCTGGTGGAAGCGACGCCGAAGTCCATCCGATTGAGGAAAAAGATCCTTCCTGCCAATCAGCGACCCAAGCGGCCCACCGGCTAGCGAGTCCGGCCCAAAGCATAAGACCCCGGCCTCGCTTCCGCGAGACCGGGGTCTACTAGCTTCGCGTGGGTGGCGTGGGGTTCCCCGTCCTGGGGACCCCGCCACACTTCTCATAGCTTTGTCGCGGGGTGCTCCCCTACGAGGCCGCCACCTCCACGGAAACTTGAGAAGACTTACTCACTAGACCACCTCCTTTCTGGGCGTATCCACAATCGACGGGCCCCACCCGTCCGGCTCCTGGGCCGCCCAAGCCCCATCGGAACCGCCACGCCCCAGCAGGAGTCGCTGCGCGCGGGTCCTACTCCTCTACTTTAAACTAGCGGCCCGAGGTCTTCAAGAAACTCAAGAACTCCGAATCGCTGGTCAGTATCAACGTCACGTCCTCGTTCAGGCTGCTCCGGTAAGTCTCGAGTGTCTTCATGAACTGATAGAAGTCCGGGTCCTTGCTATAGGCATTGGCGTAGATGCTGGTGGCCTCGGCGTCCGCCAGACCCCGAATCTCCTCGGCTTTCTTATAGGCTTCCGACTCGATGGCCTTGAGCTCCTTCTCTTTCTGTCCCCGGATCTCAGCCGAGCGTCCCTGGCCTTCCGAGCGACTTCGCTCCGCGATCCGCTGCCTTTCCGTGATCATCCGCTCGTAGACCTGCGCCTGTACCTCGTCGACGTAGTTGATGGCCTTGAACTTGACGTCCACCAGCTCGATGCCGAAATCTGGCGTGACCTGAGACGCTTTCTCCAGGATGATCCGACTGAGCGCTAGCCGGCCCGCCGAGATCCCCTCGAGCGTCTGCTGATTGGCGAACTCCTGTAGCTCCTCGGTCACCTCGAACTCCCGGTTCATGGAGCGGACGATCTCGATGAGATCGAAGGCCGCCACCGTGTTTCGGGTCTCGCCGTCGATGATGTCGTCCAGGCGACTCTGCGCTCCCGCTTCGTCGCGGACCGACTCGAAGAACTCCAGGGGGTCCTGGATGCGCCAGCGAGCGTAGGTGTCGACCCAGATGAACTTCTTGTCCTTGGTGGTGATCTGGTTGGAGTCACCGTCCCAGGCCAGCCAGCGCTTGTCGAACCGATGGATTTCCCAGATGAACGGCAGCTTGAGCTTCAACCCGGGCGTGGCAATGGCGTCTCCGATCGGCCTCCCGAATTGAGTAATGACGACCTGCTCGGTTTCGTCCACGGTATAGAAAATGGACGTTAGCAAGGCGAGTAACAACACACCGATAATGAGAGAGACCAGTCGATTACGGTTCACGTGGCACCTCCTGGGTCAGATTCAACAGGGGCAGAAATCCGGTTTGTTCCTCGTCGAGAATCACCTTCTTGCCCAGGCGGGGCAGGACCTCGTTCATCGTCTCGAGATACATGCGATTGCGCGTAACGCGCGGCGCCTTCCGATACTCCGCATAGATGGCCTCGAATCGGGTGGCCTCTCCTTGAGAGCGATTCACGCGCTCGGCGGCGTAACCTTCCGCCGCCTGGATCGTTTGTTGGCCGACTCCCCGCGCCCGAGGGATCTCCTGGTTGTATTCGGCCCAGGCTCGGTTGATAAGCTGCTCCTTCTCCTGGATCGCCTGGTTGACTTCGTTGAAGGACGGCTTGACCGGGTCGGGCGGGTTGACGTCTTGCAGCACCAGCTGCTCCACCGAAATGCCCGTACCATAGACATTGCAAAGCTCCTGCAGTAGATCCTTCGCCTGGGCGGCGATACTGGCCCGTCCTATGGTCAAGACCTCATCCACGCTGTGATCGCCCACCACTTGTCTCATGGTCGCCTCCGACATGTCCCGAAAGGTGTCGATCACGTCGCGGACGCCGAAGAGAAAAGCCCGGGGCTCCTGGATCTTGAACTGCACGATCCACTCCACCACTGCCACGTTGAGGTCACCGGTCAGCATGAGTGACTCTTCCAAGTACTCGCCGCTCTCGCTGTATTCGGTGCGCACTCCCGCCTGCAGGGTCCGAAAGCCGAACTCCTGCTTGAGCTGACGCTGCACTGGCACCTTGTCGACTCTCTCCATGAAGGGCCACTTCAAGTGGAGACCGGGATCGGTCGTGCGCGCAAGAGCACCGAAGCGCCGGATCACCCCCACCTCCTCGGGCTCCACTTGATAAAAGCTTCCCCAGAACAGAACCACGCCCAACGCTAAGAGCAAGAGCGCGCGGATCGCACCGGGCGTAACGTTGGGAAGATTGAATTGCGGCATTTGGGGCATCCGTGGTGGATCGAAGTCGAAAGGGCCGTTACCCCCGCTTTTGTTAGCCATTATGTCCTCCTTGTTTCATGTCTCAATGCACCATACCCTCGACCGCCGCGACCTTGCAAACCGTCTTGCGTTTCTTCTTGCACTGCCTCTCTCCCTGTTGCAACATCTAGCCATGAATTTGCCCACTCGTTTCGATTTCCGCGAGGTGGAGCCTCGGATCTACCACCTGTGGATGGATCGAGAGTGTTTCGAAAGCGACTTCGATCCGGACGGAGAGCCACGCGCCGAGGACGTGGTCCTCCGACCGCGGTTCGTCATCGCCATTCCTCCACCCAACGTCACCGGCCGACTCCACATGGGACACGCTCTCAACAACACGCTGCAGGACGTCCTGATCCGCTTCAAGCGAATGGACGGTCACGATGCACTCTGGGTTCCCGGCACCGATCATGCCGGCATCGCCACCCAGACGGTGGTGCGCAAGCAGCTCGACGCCCAGGGAATCGACTACCGCGAGCTGGGACGTGAAAAGTTCATCGAGAAAGTCTGGGAGTGGAAGGACAAGTACGGAAATTTCATCATCGAGCAACTGAAGAAGATGGGTTGCTCCTGCGACTGGCGACGAACGCGATTCACCATGGACGAAGGATTGTCGCGGGCGGTGCGCCACACCTTCAAGACGCTCTACGATCGCGGGCTTCTCTACCGCGGCAAGCGCATCGTCAATTGGTGCCCGGTCGACCGGACCGCTCTCTCCGACGACGAGGTGATGGTCTCGGAAGAAGGCGAGCCCGGGCACTTGTGGTACATCCGCTATCCCCTGCTCCAGCCGACCGACGGTCTAAAGTATCTCGTCGTCGCCACCACCCGGCCGGAAACGCTCTTCGGGGACGTGGCGGTGGCGGTGAATCCGAAGGACGAACGCTATAAGAATGTGGTTGGCAAGAAAGTCCGCCTGCCGTTACAGGGACGCGAGATTCCCGTCATCGCCGATTCCTACGTGGACATGGAGTTCGGTACCGGCTGCTTGAAAATCACCCCCGCCCATGATGCCAACGACTTCGAGGTCGGTCAGCGGCACGAGCTGGAGCCGGTCAACGTCATGAACGAGGACGCCACCCTCAACGAGATCGTGCCCGCCGAGTTCCGGGGGCTCGATCGCTACCAGGCGCGCACCAAGGCCGTGCAGGCGCTGGAAGCGCAAGGTCTCATCGAGCGGATCGAAGATCGCCCCATCCCCCTGGGTCGCGCCCAACGCTCCGGAGCGCCCATCGAGTACCGTCTCTCCGACCAGTGGTTCGTGCGCATGAAGCCTATGGCCGCCAAGGCTCTCGCCGCCAGCGGCTACCAGAAGCGGGATGAAGAATGGGTCAAGACCTCACCGGGCGGTCTCATCTTTCATCCGGCGCGATGGGAGCACGTCTACCTCCAATGGCTCACCAGCATCCGCGACTGGACCATCAGCCGGCAGATCTGGTGGGGGCATCGCATACCCGCCTGGTATCACCGAAAGACGGGAGAGATCCGAGTCGACGTCGACCCACCGAAGGAAGTGACCGACGACCCGGAGAATTGGTATCAAGATCCCGACGTGCTGGACACCTGGTTCAGCTCCTGGCTCTGGCCGATGAGCATTCTGGGCTGGCCAGAGCTGACTTTCGACTTCGCTCACTACTTCCCCACCACCGTCCTTTCCACCGCCAAGGACATCATCTTCTTTTGGGTGGCGCGGATGAATTTCGCCGCTCTCGAGCTAGCGGGAACGCTCCCCTATCGCCACGTCAACATCCATCCCACCGTCTTGGACGAGCAGGGGGCGGTCATGAGCAAGAGCAAGGGAAACGGCATCGATCCCCTGGCGGTCATCGAGGGCGCCACCCTCGAAGATCTCAAGGCTCCCATCTTCGAGGCCCGTCCCACCAACATGGATCGACTGCTGGTGCGCGTCGAGAAGAGCTTTCCGCAGGGATTCGAGGGAATCGGAGCCGATGCCCTCCGCTTCACCTTCGTCTATTCCTGCTCGGACGGGCAGGAGACTCGCCTGAGTCTCAACAAATTCAACGAAATCGGTCGCCGCTTCATTACCAAGCTCTGGAACGCCAGCCGTTTCGTTCTCTTGTCGCTCCCGAGCGTTCCCGACGCCGGCGCGGGCGAAGCGTCCCCGGCCGAGGAAGACCAGTGGCTTCTCTCCCGCCGCGCCTCCACCGTGCAGGCGGTTCGCACCGGGCTCGACGATTTCGACTTCGGCAACCTCGGCCAGGTCGTCTATCGCTTCGTATGGAACGACTACTGCGACTGGTTCCTCGAGCTCTCCAAGGGTCGTCTGCAAGGAAACGACCCGGCGGCAGCGAGAAGAGCCGCTCACGTCTTGGGTCGTACCCTGGCCGATATCCTGCGTCTCCTCCATCCCATCGTTCCCTTCATCACCGAGGAGCTCTGGTCGAAACTCCTTCCGGCGATGGACGAGAAGGAGCTCTGGCTCGGCGAGCGGCCCGTGTCGGAGCTCTTGATCCGCGATCGCTATCCGCGCAGCCAGGAGTCGCCGGACGCAGCCCTGGAGGAGCGCTTCGAGAGTCTACAGCGACTGGTGACACGGGTGCGAGGAGTGCGCGCCAACGCCCGTCTAGGGGACGGCGTGCGTTTGGCGATCCTGGTCAAGCCCCTGAGCGAAACGTTCCGAAGCCTGGTGACGGCGACCTTGGAGACCGTCTCCCGCCTCGCGAACCTGGAGTCCATCCAACTCGTCGACGAGCGGCCGCCGGACGTTTTCGCCAGTGTGGACCCGGCCTTCGAGCTCTACGTCGACCTCGGTCGCCACGTGGATCTCAAGGCAGAGCTCGCCCGCATCGGCAAGGAAATCGCCGCGGTCGAGAAGAAGCTCGACCAGGTCTCGAAGAAATTGGAGAACCCCAAGTTCCTGGCCGGCGCCCCCCAGGAGGTGGTGGAGGCGGAAAAAGCGAAGGACCAGGAGCTCAGGGAAATGCTGGCCAAGCTGGAAGAACTTAGAAGAGAGTACGGTTCGACCGAGACCTAGGCGCGAGCCAGAGTCAGGGTAGCCGCCTCGCCTTCGATCTCGACCTCACGGCGATCCGCCCCCTTCCACTCGGTTCCATCATCGCTCAGCTCGACGCAGAGCGTCTCGCTCATGAGATGCGAGTGGCGTTTTCTCACGATCTCTTTGAGACGCCGCGAGCCTTGGATGGCCAGGCGGATGCGCTGGGTGTACTCCAGCTCCAGCTCCTTGCGCAAGGTCTGGATACGATTGAGAAGCTCCCGGTAGATCCCCTCATCGATGAGCTCCTGCGTGAGCTCGGTGCGCAGCACGATCACCGAGGTTTGATCGCCGGCCGCCGCATAGCCTTCCTTGGCTTCCACCACGACTTCCACGTCCTCGAGTCCCAGGGAGAGCTTTTCCCCCGCCACATCGACTTCCGCACTCCCCTTGTCGAGAAGGGCGCGGCGGAGGGCGGCGCCGTCGGCTTTGGCCAGAGCCTGCTGGAGGATGGGCATGTTCTTTCCGAGCTGCGGGCCCAGCCGGCGGAAGTTCGGCTTGATGCCGTATCGGATGTGCTCTTCCGCACCCGAAACGAATTGCACGTCCAGAACGTTCAGCTCCTCGGCTATGAGGTCGCGGTACTTCACGATGCGCTCTTCCATGTCCGAGTGGGAAAGAAGGATCTCCGCCCTCGACAAGGGTTGGCGTACCCGGAGCCTGTGCTCGGTGCGCACCCGCAAGCCCAGAGACACGATGTCACGCACCGTCGCCATCTCTTCGCTGAGAACTCCGTCGACGCGGCTGGCGTCCGGCACCGGGTAGTCGGCCAGATGCACGCTTTCCGGCACGTCATCTCCCAGCGGCCCTCTCACCAGGTTTTGATACATCTCTTCGGTCATGAAGGGAACGAAGGGTGCAGCCAACTTGATCACGTTGACCAGCGCTTCGTAGAGCGTGGCGTAGGCGTCGATCTTCTCGTCGTCCATCTCGGACTTCCAAAATCGCTGTCGGCTGCGGCGCAGGTACCAGTTGGAAAGCCCATCCACGAAGCTGGACAATTGTCGGGCGGCTTCGTAGGCGCGGAAGTTATCCATGCGATCCACCACCCGCTCGGTCAATAGCGACAGTTCGGAGAGAATCCAGCGATCGAGGCGAACTCTCTGCTCCACCGGCCGGCCCTTCAAGCGGCGGGGGTCGAACCCGTCGATGGCGGCGTAGATGGTGAAGAAGGCGTAGACGTTTCGTAGCTTGAGCGGCAGCTCCTTCTGCAACGCCCGAACGTTGCTCAGCGAGTGTCGCGTCGGATTCCAGGGTGGGTTGGAGCCCAGAAAGAACCAGCGAAACGCGTCTGAGCCGGGGGCCGGCGTGCTGGCATCCTCCAGCACCAACCTCTGGTCCTCGGGGAGGCGGGGAACTTCCGCCGGCTGCACCTTGATTCCGCCTTCCGCGGCTCGAACACCGAGCGCCTCCATATCGTCGCTGGCCAGCAGGACCTGCCGGCGGGGTAGGCGCTTCACCGCGTCGATCTGAAACTCCTTGGCCGCGGACTCCCTTCCCATCGGGTAAATCTTGATGGGCGACCCGGGAGCGATATCGAGACCCTGCAGGTCCTCGCGAGCCACCAACGCCGTCCCAGGTTTCGCTTTCATCCCGGTCTGCTCCGTGCTCACCACCGCAAACTCCATCGCCACCCTATCCAAGATGACGTCGGGAGGCGTGTAATTCCCCTTCGACTTGGACTCCTTCTTCCCTTCCGGATCCGTGACGTGACCGAGGACGATACAAGTACGGTACGGGTGCGGATAGTCGGCGGGCGGGAGCTTCAGCCTCTTCATGGTCTCCTTGTCGAAGACCAGCGTGGAGATCATGAGAAGCGAGTAGAACCACCCTCGCGTCTGGTCGATAGCCTCGGTAATGAAATCGGCGGGAAAGCTTCTCTC